>Ga0315292_10000028_pt1 | contig 47485 bp, 31 predicted proteins | sample YL17G13_0_MG_FD_204029 | JGI IMG/M metagenome (GOLD analysis project Ga0315292, IMG submission 204029) | Sediment microbial communities from Yellowstone Lake, YNP, Wyoming, USA - YL17G13_0 | ecosystem: Environmental > Aquatic > Freshwater > Lake > Sediment | place: USA: Wyoming | collected... | reverse complement strand
CCAGGTGTCCTTCGGCCCGGTGAAGGTGAGCGGCGCATCGAGGTGCTGCTCTTTGTGGCGACCTGTGAAGAAGACCTCGAGCACGACGTGCAGCCAATTTCCTTCGTGGCGGGCATCGTCTTCTTGCGGCAGTTCAACCGGGTGCACACCTAGGCGGTGCAGCAAAAAGCGGTAGGGACAAGCCAGCAGATAGGCCAGGGAGCTGGCCGACTGGTGGCTGAGAAAGCGCTCTGTCTGCTCGTTTGGTACGACACCCTGGTTGCCCAGGCGGTGTCCTGCCGGTGCGGTCTGGCCGCGATCATGGCGCTGGGGCGCGAGCAGCAAAGTCCATTCGGTATCGGCGTTGACCGCATATTCGCGCGTCTGACCAAGGGCGATGGCCGCCTCGATAAAGCGTGAGCGTACGACTGCGTCGCCGCCGCGGTTGGCTGGGTAGAGCAACACCATCGCCGGGAGTCTGGCGCACAGGAGATGGAAGGTGGTGTCCTCGATGGCCTCGAGCAGCTGCCATCCAGGCAAACCGATTTTTGTTTTAAGATAATTGTCGACCAAGTAGTCGCGCGGCAGGGCCCGCGGAAAGTCACCTTCACTAGCGCCGAGGACGAAGGCCACGTCAAACGGCACGTAGCGGGCCTCGGCAACGCTGAGGATCTGGATACCGCGCAGCGGATGGCCGACGCTGCGCACTGGTGCGAGTAACAGTTTGTCGCGCAAAATCTGCAGGAACTCGCGGCGCGTCAGCGCTGTGCGCAGGCGCAGAGACAAGGCACCTAGGGCCTGGCAGAACTCACCCAAGGTTTCGGCGGCCGACGTCATCAGACCGCGACCGACGCCGCCTGGATCGTCCAGCTTGGTCTGGCTCTGCTCCGCAGCGTCGACGCTGAGGAAGTCCTGCACCAAAACACTGAGCACGCCGACCCAATCGGCGAGCTCGCGGCCGTGGGGGAGGGGGCGTTCGGCCCAGCAACCCAAAGCCGTGACGACGGCGCTCAGATAGGCGCGCACCTCGGCGCTGAGGTGCTTGGCCCGGGTTAACTCCTGCAGACTCTCAGATCCGTCGCCCTTGCATAACTCACGACTGAGACGGCTGCTCCATTCCACGGCTCCGGCCGTCCCAGCAATCTCGGCATTGGCTTGTTCTGGCATGAGGCGCCACCAGCGCAGCGTCAATGGGTGGGTGAGCAGTGCCAAGGTTCGCGCCACGGTCTGGTCGCCGAGCAGCAGCTGGATCACGCTGCTCAGCCAGGTGCCGGGTAAGGTCTCGGCAAGCGGGGTGGCGAGGGCGACGTTGGCGGCAAGCTGGGCTCCCTTGAGCATCGCCCGCAGTGGTTTACCATAAGTGACATCATTGGTGACGAGGATGGCGATGCCCGAGGGTGCCACGCCGCCGGCCAAGGCTTGTTGGCTCAAGGTCAACGCATGCGCCACCTCGGCCAGCACGGTGTCGGCGCGGCGCACCTGCAGGGGCTGCGGCGTCGCCCGCACCACCGTTGGCTGACGCAGCGTACCGGGAGCATCGATCATGGTCAGCAGCCACTCAAGCGGGCTCTTGCCGGTGTGCAGTTCGGGTACGGTGCTCAACCATAAGCACGTATCTTCGCGCCGTGCCAGCGCATGCAGCAGAGCCTGGTGGCAGCCCTGCGCACTGCTCAGACCGACGACATAGAGTTGGCGCCACGGCACCGGCTGTTGGCTGGCAAGGTAGCTGGCGAGGCTGGTGCTCAGGCGGGCGAGTCTGCGTTCACTGGTTTCCGCGCCATGCTCGTCTTGGACGGACTGGGCAAAGCGAGTGGCCAGATGGCGCAGTTCGTCGAGGCGCTGGCTCAGGGTGTCCAGGCTCCCTTCGCTCAAGTAAATATTCTGCGCGACGACCTCGGCCAAGCGATCGAAGGCCTCGAGGTTCATGCCCCAGTCGGCAAATTCGCTGAGTAGCTGCTTCACCTCATGCTCGTGTCCATAGCGCAGGTGCTGGTAGGCGCCTTCCTTGAGCAAGCTGGCGAGCAGCAGCTCTTGTTCCAAATCGCCCATGGACCGCAGCGGCTGTGGACCGGAGGCGAGGTCGACAGCCTGGCGCTCGATAAAGTCATCCAGGGTGTAGCAGCGTGGCGGGATAAACGCCGGGCGCTCCTGGGCTAGCATAGCCATCAACCAGGTCGCCAGGCGCTTCGTGGGAAGGACGATGTGGCAACCTCTAAGCTGCTCTGGCGACAGGGCTTTTAGCTCTGCATGCAGCTCCGAGATCAAACAGCTGGAGCTGGGCCAGAGCGACAGGCCGTGGGGAGGCGGATGCTGGTGGTTCATCGCTAAGGTCTCATTGCTCGCGGAATTCAGGGAATACTGGGAATAAACCAGTGCCACCGTCGGTCTGCCATGTTTGCTGGTCTCTGCCGATAGAACAAGATATATATTGGATTCAGACCAGATCAGGTTCCGTGGCCCGTGCGGTATAGCAACAGAGGAAGGCCGGTTATGACCCGTAGTCAATCGGTGGTCAGATATTTAGTCGGCACTTACAAGAGCCCGACGTCCTTGTTCGCACCGCTTTGGCGAGTGGTACCGCTCAATGCGACGACCGAGCAAGTGCTGGGCCTCGAGCTCGCCGAGCAGCGGGCTTATCTGGAAAACCTCTGGCAGTTTAATCACCATCCCAAGCAGGCGCGTTCGGCTAGTCAAGACGATCTTTATGGCCACAGCAAGGGCATCGGTTTCTTGCGGCGTTTCAATCAATTGCCGTGCACGGTGGAAAGCCGCAGGGCAAGAGCTGATCTGCTGCGAGACGTGAATCCGGCGACCTGTCGTATCCTCATCCTGGGCGATGACGATCTGCTGGCCGTGGAGCTGGCGCAGCGCGGCTTCCGTCATGTCACGGTCGCTGACTGCGACCAGCGCTTACTCGAACGCATCCGCGTCGAAACAAAAGACCTAGCGACCCCGCCGCAGATCATCGCTGCGGACTTCCACGCTGGGTTCGTCTGGGATGGTCAGGCCGATGTGATCTTTCTCGATCCGCCTTACAGCGTCTCTGGCGCCGAGGCTTTTTTGCAGCTAGCGATCGCTCAAGCCGCACCCAAGTCGCGCATTTATTTGATGATCAATCCCTTTGTGGTCGGCCGGCCGTTTTCGCAGGTCATCACCCGGGCGGTGCATGCTGGGTATCACCTCGCTAAGCAGCGTCCGTCCTTCAATGGTTATCCGATCGGCTGGTTTGAATCGACGATCTTGCGTTTGGCCTGGCGCTATTTTCTCGGCGTACAGAATGCGCCAAAGGCACCGGAGCAGCTGTATTTCTGCTCCGACTGCTTTGAGTTCCAGCGCGGCTGATTAGGCCGGTTTTTTGCCGTTGAACAGCGACTCTTCGAGATTGTCGTCGAGCAGGCTGTCTAGGTTGCTGGTAAAGTCTTCAAGCCCAAAGCTGCCTTCCGATTCCAGAATGGACAACGGCTCAGGTTTATCCAAGCCCTTAGAGCCCTTTTTGCTACCGCCGGTCGGCGTCGCAGACTCCATGATCTCTTGGCCAAACGGACTGGGTAGCTCGGTTTTGACGTCTTTGATCGCAGCGATCGCTAGACTGGCTTTTTTGAAGTTCGGATCAAGCCGGGCGCAGGCCTGCAGACTCTCAATGGCGCGCGTCTTTTTGCCCCAGCGGCGATAGCCGAGCCCCATATTGAAATAGAGCCGCGCTTGGAGCTTGGGGTTCTTGCCCAGCACGCGCAGTGCTGATTCATAGAGGTTCATGCCGGCTGAGTGCCGCTTCTTGCGCATATTCATGACGGCGCAGGTGTTGAAGATCGAGGCCATTTCAAGGTCCGTGGTCACGTCCTTGAGCACGGCGAGTGCCTCATTGACTTGGTTGTCCATCAACTTGCACTGCGCTTTGCCGAGGCGAGCGTCGCGTCGCTCAGGATCGTTGGCCAAGGCCTGGTCAAAGCTCCCCGCGGCATCTTTGAAGCGGTCCATCTCGAGGAGTGCTTGGCCGATATCGACCAGGCGGTCCACGTCGTGCGGGTTGAACAAGCTGGCTTGTTCAAGGGCTTTTAAGCCGTCGTCAAAGCGGCCCAGTTTCATCAGGCAGCGGCCAAGGAGGTGGACTCCGCGCAGGTAGGGAGGGTTCGCTTTGTCCATCCCGGTGAGGATGGTCAGAGCGCTGTCGAGTTCGCCCATTTCCATCATCAGCTCGGCGGCTTCCGTCTTGAGGCGGAGGTTGTTGGGGTGCTTTGGCAGCAGTTTAACTAAGATCTTGGAGCCCTTCTTGAGATCACCGTCAAGGCGCGCTTTCTGGACGTCGGCAAGTGCCTTTTTGATCTCGTCGGCCAGGGTCTCGGCGAGCAGCATATTGGACAGCCGACCGCCGAGGTTGCGCTTGGTGATCTCCTCGGTAAAGATCTGCGAGACGGCGTATTCCGCTGCCGTGGCGATGATTTGGTTGGTCACCTTGTCGGCCACCAACATGATCGGACGCGTCGGCCCCGAGGCGGTCTTGCGATTTTGGCCAAGAACCAGGGCCACTTCGGCTGGGCCGACCTGCCAATCGATGAGCAGAAGGCCTTTGGGCAGGCGCTTTAGGGCTTCGCTGCAGGCCTGTGCCTCGGTCACCGTGAGGATGTTGCTGATCCCCTTCATCTTGAGGTGTTCGGTGGCGATTTTGGTCAGCTCGGCCTGACGTGTGAACAAAATGACGTCCACGATGTTGGCTGCGCTCATGCTTGGGCCTTTCTGCCTGGAACAGACTGGCAAGGACAGCCTTTAGTCTAGCAGACTTGCAGGTTTTTCCGTAGTGGAGCGAGGGCTGCGGCGAGCCAGCAGCTTAGAGTATGTTTCATTGTTATGAATTCGTGTTTAATTTTATTGAATTATTAAAATAACTATAGTATTAATGACTCACTCAAGGTTTATCCATGGTTGCCACAGGGCAAAGGGCGCCGCATGCCTAGCAAAAGACAACTTACGACCCTGCTCGTGCAGGTTTGGCTGGCAGCTGCGGCCTTGGGGTGCGGCCAAGTTAAGGATCTTATTGGAGGTAAGACCCCGGATAGTCCGGCCGATGCCAATCCTTATCCTGTCGCGCCGGCGGCGCCCCTTGGTCTGAGCGCGACTCCTGCCGCTAAGGCAGCAGCTCCGCTGATCACGCGCTTGGTCGATGGGACGATCATCCCGGCGCATGTGAAGGCCACCAGCCTGCGGATCGCGGTCGTCGCCAACGACCCAAGCGCCAGCTTTGACTGCCAAGTTGGCGGCCAGTGGACCTGGGTGCCGTGCAATGCCGGTGCTGGTTACGACTTCGGTCGTTTGGCCCACAGCATGAGCTATAGCGTTGCGATCCGCGCTCGGGGAACCGACGGCCGGGTCGATGCGCACCCCTTGCTCGTCACCTTTTACAGCGATATGGACGACGGTATCGCCCCGACCATCCCAGGAGTTGTTCAAAGCTTGGCGGCAAAGGTGACCCTGCCGACGTCGGTTGCTGACCTGCCGGTCTTGGTGAAGCCGACCACTCCCGCAGCAGTGGCTAACCATAGTCGCTTCCTTCAAGTCGGTGCCTACTACGCCATGACCGTCCCCGGCACCGCCTTGGTCTCCGGGTTTGCGACCGACAAGACCTATAACGGTGTCCTTCACACCATGCTGCTGATGCCAGGCGGTGGCTCGATCATCGCCAACAATGGGATCTGCACGGCCAGCTATCAGCGGCCGGTCACTGCGGCGGATGGTTCGCTTTACTGCGACGCAACGCCCTCCAGCGCCGATCAGCTAGCCGCTGGCGCCGCGTCGCTACCGCGCAACTTCATCGAGCTGAACCTCGCCCCTGGCGCAGGCCGGCATGAGGCTTTACTGGTCGCTGCGGTCGACGGGACCGGCAGCGAGGCCGATGCAGACCCGGCGGTGGAGCGTCTCACCATCACCAGCCGCTGCCAAGGTGCCGTGGCCGCAGGTCGGAGCCCGCTCCCCTTGGTCAACCAATTCTACGCTGGAAGCGCTCAGATGCAGACCCTCGTCTGGTGCCAAACCACATCCGCTGCGGGTCGCAGCCAGTGGCTGGGCATGGTCAAGGCCGCCTTGACCGCCGATCAGGCCGGACCATCGCTGCGCATCATTTATGCCATCGATGCAAGCCAGGCGCTGGTCACCAGCACGCAATTCATCGAGCGCGTGACGCAGGCCTTGCGGCTTCAGCTGACACCTATTGCACCGCTGACGCCTTCGGCGTAAAAGTTCGAGATGACGACTTTACCGCCCACGACCCTAAGTCCGAGTGCTTTTGCGGCGCTCTTCGATCACACCCTGCTGAAACCAGAGGCGACCCCCGCCCAGGTGCAGCAGCTGGCCGATGAGGCTGTGGAGCACGGCTTTGCCGGGGTCTGCGTCAATCCCTGTTACGTGACTTTAGTCGCTAAGCGCGTGACCGGGTCAGCTGTGCTCCCAGTGGCCGTGGTCGGCTTTCCACTGGGCGCCAATCGCACCGATATCAAGATCGACGAAACTCTGCGGGCGATCGGCGAGGGGGCCCGCGAGGTCGACATGGTCATCAATAGCGGTTACTACCGCAGCGGTGACAAGTCCCCAGTGCGTCATGAGATCGCTGCTGTGGTGCGGGCGGCGCGGGGAGTCCCCGTCAAGGTCATCATCGAGACCGCTTATCTTGCTCCGAGCGAGATTCAAGAGCTGAGCCTATGGTCCGCCGAAGCTGGCGCCGCCTTCGTCAAGACCAGTACTGGGTTTAGCCCACGGGGGGCGACGACCGAGGACCTCGTGTTGATGCGCAGCGCCCTCGTCAATCACCCCAAGGTGCAGCTCAAAGCCTCGGGTGGCATCCGCACTCTGGAGTCCGTGCTTGCCATGGTGCACGCTGGAGCTGACCGGATCGGATCGAGCTCGTCGGTGGCGATCCTTGCGGCCTATGCCCAGGCCGCTGCCGGCAAGGTCTAAGGTCCCGCTTGGTCTAGGCAGGGTTTGCCCGGCAAGTCGGTGCGATTGCGGACCTGCTCTCGCCTGATATCATTGAATTGGACCCTCATCTTTGACGCCTGCCCGGATTAAAAAAAGCTAGCCACATGTTGAGCCTGCGCGACCAAGTCTTTTCCGCCAAGGAGGAGTACACAGTGTTATCTGTGCTCCCGTGCGGTCAGGCTATGGTCAAGGCCTTTGCGCGTTCCTCCCGTGGGGACAAAGTTCGCATCACGGTCCTTGCGACAGCGGGCATGAATGACCGCCAGGTCGAGCAAATGCGTGCTTTGATCGTGTCGCGCTCAGCGCTTCCGCTAGCGCTTTGGCCGCAGCTGCGCGAAAGCAACGTGCAGGGTGGTCATCTCTACCTGATTGAGACCTTACCCGAAGGTGCCTTGCTAGCCGAGTGCAGCAAGGGTGGACGGGGGCTCGATGCGCGCACCCTGATGACCTTTATGCTGGCGATCACCAAGGTCTTGGAAGAGGCGCACCAGCAGGGTCTGAGCCACAAACAAATTTGGCCAGGGACGCTTTATCTGATCAACCAAGATTGGCGGCGGCCGATGCTCCTTGATCTCGGCGAGTCGGAGCTGCTGCCACCGGTGGACTCTGACCAGATGGATCCATTGCGCTACGCGCCGCCAGAACGGTTTGGCCATGTTAGCGGCGGCAACGGTCCGGCTGCGGACTTGTATGCGCTCGGCATGGTCTTGTACGAACTAGCGACCAAGTCCTTGCCAGTGCGCGGCTCGACCCTTGCGGATATCGCCCGCAGTGTTTACACCTCCGTTCCAGATCCTTTGCACGCCGTGGTGCCCGGCATGCCGACCATGCTCAGCGACATCGTGGTGCGGCTCATGCGTAAATCTCCGGGTGATCGCTACCAATCTGCCCGCGGGCTTGCGGCTGATGTCGAGCAATGCCTGAGTCTGCTTGATAAGCCTCACCTTAGCCAAAGCTTTGCCCTCGGGCGGCACGATCATAAACGAGAATTGAATTACAAAATTCCCCTGGTGGGACGCCACCGCGAATTCACCTCGCTCAGCCGCGGCCTTGAAAGCGCCGCACGTGGTCAAGGGACCTTGCAGCTGATTGCCGCGCCGTCCGGCATGGGCAAGACGCGGCTGGCCCGCGAGATCCTCAGCGCTGCGGCGCAGGCTGATTTCACCACCTTCACCGTCAAGTTCTCGTCCTTCGAGGTGAATGTACCGCTGTGCGCCATCAATCGGTTGATTCGCGACCACGCCGCCATGGTCCGCCAGTTGCCAACCGAGGTCCGTCTGGCGTGGCAAAACCGGCTGCTTGTGGGCTTAGGCAGTCGTGGTCAATTGCTCAGCAAGCGGCTCGACTTTTGTCAGGATATCTTCCCGGTATTCCCGGCGCATGCAGTACTCGCCCGCGAAGAGGAGGAGCGGATCTTTTTCCAAACCTTCGCGCAGTATATCAGCCTGCTGGATACGCGGGGGCGCGGCACCTACATCTTTATCGACGATTGGCAATGGTGTGATGCCCTGTCGGTGACCCTGCTCAAGCAAGTCGCCATTCTTGCCCAGACCCAGCCGCTTGGGCTGGTTCATCTGATTGGTGCCTACCGCAGCGAGGAGGTGAATCCGCAACATCCACTGAGCCTCCAAGTCCTGCCGCAAATCCGCAGTGCCGAGCAACTAACGTTGAATGCACTGGACGCGCATGGCTGCAGCGACCTAGTCGAAGCTCTGCTCGACGAGCGCAGCCCTTTTGTCGATGAGCTGAAGGGCTTTGTCCATGCGGTCAGCGGTGGCGTGCCGTTTTTCGTCTATCAAGTGCTCGAAACCATGCTGCATCATGGCATCGTCGCTCTGGGCGCCAATGGTGCGTGGAGCTTTGACACCCAGCGGGCGCAGGCGCAGATTTCCGCTAGTGATATGCGTCAATTGATCAATCAACGCTTGAAGCAACTCAGCGACATCGAGCTTACTTTGATCAAGGTCGCTTCGATCGCCGGAGCCTCGATTGCGATCGACGCCTTATACCAAATCTACAATGGTCACCTGCGCTATAAAAATCCTGACTTTGCATTGGACCTAAGCACCGACGAAATCATTAAAAATGGCCTCGACCAACTGCGACACAAACACCTCATTGCGAAACGTCAAGATCAACTGGTGTTTGCCCACGACCGCATTGTCAGGGGGGCCTTCGACCTACTGGGCGCTGACGAGCGCAAGGAACTGCACTACGACTACGGTGTTTATCTCAGCGATAAGCTGTTGAAGGCGCAGGGACTGGCCAACTCCCGCGATATCTTCGAGGCGGCTTATCATTTCATGGCTGGCCATCCTGAGCGCAGCTCACAGCTTGCGATCACCGTGCTGACGCGGGCCGGGGAGCGGGCCGTTCGTCTCTTCGCCTACCGTAAAGCCAAGGAGTATTTGGAACTCGCCGTCAAATTATCACCCGCAGTGCCACCCAAGGACACCGAGGTGGTAGACGACCAAACTGGCTGGCACCACCTGATGGAGCTATATGCTGATGCCCTGTCGGTGGCCGATGATCCGAGGATGGCGATCAATATTTACACTACGCTGCTGGAATGGACGCGCGAATCCTATCGCCGCGCGGCCATATACGGCAAGATCGCTCGCAACCATCTCTTTCTCTTCCGCTACGATTTGTCGGTTGAAGCCGGTAATAAGGGGCTTGGTGAACTGCGCGCCAAATACGTCACCTCGGACCTCAAATCACTGCTGATGATTGCGCTTGGCGCGCCGCGCTTTGTCGCAACGCTGCTTTGGTTTTGGCTGTTTGGCAAACAGACGCGTGAGGTGTCAGGTAAGGCTGAGCAAGCCGCGCTTGATCTGCTGATGAATATCCTCGTCCCCGGATACTTTATGAAGCCGCTTGGGGCCATCGCCAATTTTATGGCTCCGACCTGCAGGCTGCTCTTTTACAAGGACTGTCGGTTTCGGGCGTTGATGTTTGGCTACTGGGGGATCGCCACCGCCTCTCTTGGGCTTGAAAAGATCAGTCGTCGCTGCTTTGATCGGACTCAGGACTATCTCGACCGAGAACCAAATCCAGTTGATCAAGCATTTATCTATATGACGCGAGGCTATCTGCTGGAATTACCGCTCGGCAACGTCGCTTTGGCGCGGGATTATGTGCACCGCTCGCTGCGCATCACGCAGGAAATTGGTGAGTCGTTCTGGCAGGTGCTAGCCCACCAGGCGGTGATCGATACGGACTTTTTCGCCTTTGGTGATGGTGCCGGTGTCGCTGCGGCTGAGCATATGGTCGATATATACCGAAGAGCGTCGTTCGAACCGACGGTGATGGCGAGTACGCTCAGGATTTGGCAGGGCCTTGGGCGGATGTCCGAGTTCCACCACTGGCGGCAACTCGTCGATTCGGCACACCAAAGGTTTCAGGCAAGTGGCTTTGAAACCATCGACGCAATCTACGCGGCGACTCACCCGGGCGAAATCCTGCTGCGTGGCGGTAACGCCGAGCAGGCTTTGCCGCGCTTGTCCAGCGGCTTAAAAATGAGCCTAAAGCACGCCCATCGCGTCGTTTACTGTTGTTACTGTCCGATCCTGTTGGCCCAGGCTCTGACCCGCTGCGGCCATCACATCCGCGCCTTGGTGCCGCTTTTCGTCGCTTGGTTTGACGTCGCTTTGGGGGTGCGCCTCTTTCTGCCGCAGACCCTCTTCGCCACTGGTGAGGTGGCGCAGGCGTTTGGCTTTAGGCGCTCGGCGGAGAGTCTCATGCGCCGATCCATCCGCTACGCGATGGGCCGCGGTTGGCATGGACCTGCCAACGACCTGCGGGTGCTGTTTGCGCGCTTTTTGCTGTCATTCGATCCTGAGGCCGCATTGTTTAACCTGTCCGTTGCAAAGCAGCATTTCCAGTCATTGGGTCAAAGCTTTCATGTCGCCGAGTGTGCCGCCCTCATGGTCAGTGCCGAAGGCGCATTTGATGCCCTCTTCCCCGCCGCTCAAGGGCGGCTCTTGGCCGCTCTTACGCCCTCTGGTGAACAGGTGCCAGCGTTAAAACGGCGACTTGAGACCAGCGCCGTCATCGACATGTTTTTAACCCTCAGTGAAGCCTCGACGCTGGAACATGTGGCCACAGTCGCATTGCAAGTCGCCGCAGATTGCACTGGAGCTGATCATGGCGTGCTCTTTCTGCCTGAAGCCGGAGGCTGGCGCGCCGTTGCATCGCGCGGCTTGCCGCCCAACGCGTCTTTGGCAACGGAGCGGCTTGGCGAGACGATCGATACCGAATTCCTAAACAGCATTCGGCCCAACCTGGATGGACCTTGCATCAGACCGCTCCAGGGGCCGGCCCTCGATGCCGAGGCGGTTATGGTCGTGCCGATGCTTTACGAGCGCACCTGTTACGGCCTAGCCTATCTCGGCCACAGGCAGATCCGTGAGCTGTTCGAGCAGCAATCGCTCGAGGTGTTGTCTTCATTGACGACGCAGATCGCCATCACCCTGTGCAATTTCCAGCTTCTGGCGAAAGTCCAGGGCCTCAATGCCGAGTTGGAGCAAAGTCTGAGCGATGTCGAAGCCGAGGTGTCGAGGCGAACCAGTGACATCCGCTCGATGTTTCAGGCGATCGAACTAGGCGTGCTGGTGGTACGCGCTGACTTCTCCATCCACGACGAGTTTTCAGCTCACCTTGCGATCATCCTCGAAACGGAGGCCATCGCCGGACGAAGTATCATCGACGTGCTGTTTGCCAACACCCTGGCGACGGACGAGCAACGCTCGCTGACAAGCTCAGCTCTTGCCTCTTGTCTTGGCGAGGAGGCTTGGATCTTTGACCTAAATAAGTCCTGGTTACCCCAAGAAATCATCCGCATGTCCCCAGCGGGTGGCCAGAAGATTCTCGAATTACAATGGAATCCGGTGATCGCTCCGAACGGCGTCATCGACAGGATCCTCCTTGTTCTGCGCGACGTCACCCACCTGCGCGAACTGACGGCACTGGCCGATCAGGGGCGGCGCAATTTAACCATGATTGGTGAGCTTCTCGGCAGTGACGCTGACTTATGCGGTCGCTACCTTGATGCTGCGGCCACCGATCTGCAAGCCATCCTCACTCTGATCCAGGGGACTGGCTCGGACTCGTCGTCGTCGACGACCCTTAAATTGATGTTTATTAAACTGCACACGATCAAAGGACTCGCCCGCACCCTTTGTCTATCCTTTCTTTCCGCCGCAGCCCATCAGGCCGAGAGCGGGTTTGCGGCGCAGCGGCAAGTTGCGGCAAGTTGGGAGCCAAGCGGGCTGCGCCGGGACCTTGCCGAAGTCGAAGCGGTCCTTGCCAGCTATCAGCACCTGAACACGCACGTGCTCAAACGCCACGTACACGCGGCGGACCTACCAGCAGCGACGCCGCTGCGGACGTTTGCCGGCGAATCTGCGCAGCATATCTTCAGCCAATGGTTTGCGCGCATCGATGATCTAGCCCGTGAGCTGGGCAAGCCAGCGCCGCAGGTGAAGATTGAGGTGGACGAGGGCCTGTGTCTGCCGCCCACCTCCGTGAATGTTCTGACTAAAGCCATGGTACACATCATTCGCAACGCCATGGACCATGGGATCGAGTCGCCACTGGAGCGTCAGCGCAGCGGCAAGAATCCGGCCGGAAGCCTCTACTTACAGGCGCGTCAGGCCGGCGCCACTCTAGTGCTGCGCTTTGCCGATGACGGGTCGGGTCTGGATCTGGTTCGCTTGCGCCAGCAAGCAGTGTTAACCGGCCTGATGCCGGCCGAAGCTCAGCTTTCCCCGCAACGCCTCGCGGAACTTATCTTTGCGCCGGGACTGTCGACAGCCCCTGGCTTGTCGCAGACCTCGGGTCGCGGTGTTGGTATGGATGCGGTAAGGACGATCTTAGAGCAACATGGGGGCGAGGTGCAGGTGATCATAACGAGCACCAACGCGGATCGCGCACTATTCGTCTTCGAAATTAAGATCCCACTGCCTGCAGACCAGCTATCTCCAGTGGCGGGCCGCAAGACGGCTTAAAACGCTATAGGAATGCCGCTCCTTAAGTTGAGGCGATCCCGAGCACCTTCACCGCCGCTGCAAGCACCAGGTCCGGACTGCAGGGCTTGATGATCCAGGCCTTGACCCCGCACTCCTTACCTTGCGCCTTTAGGCCTGGCGAGGACTCCGTCGTCAGCATAAACGAGGGGGTGGTCCGATGGGTGCTCAATGCGCGAATGCGCTGCAGCATCGTCAGGCCATCCATTTCCGGCATGTTGTAGTCGGATACGATCAAGTCGATGTCGCCATGCGTCTCGGCTTGGGCCAGTCCACTCGCTCCGTCGCTGCCGTAAATCACTTGATGTCCGGCCTTTTGTAAGTAGTCACCGAGTTCTGTTCGAGTGATTTCGGTGTCATCCACTACGAGGATTTTCGCCATATTCTTAACCTTTGTTTACCTAGACATTACAGGAATTCAATAGAACCGCCATCCGCAACGGCGAAGGCCTCGTTGAAATCGAGCCCATGGACCACTGCCGGGTCAGCAAAGTCGATGGTCGAAGTACAGACAAAGGTGGCGCCAGTGGCCACCACCGACCACGCGTCGGTAGCGCTGCGGTCCGTCACGCGGTCGTTGAAGAACAACTCATCTAGACCGCTGGTGATCACCGGCAGGCTGATGCCGCATTCGATACCGCGGTGCTGCAGCTCACCCTTGATCCCACCTGCGGTCAGGTTGGCATACTCGCGAAAGAAATCTTGAACGCGCTCCTGCTGCCTGGCGGTGCTGCTGGTCAAGACCGATAGTCGCTGCAGCAAGGTCATGACATCGGACCGGTTGAAATGGGCCTTGAAGGTGACCCGCAGGTCGCGGCTTGCGAGTAGCACGATGGCCTGCATGTACCCGTGGACCAGAGCGTTGCCTAGTGGCAGCGGCCCATCGGCCACGGCCTCCGGCGTCACTTGCAGCATCGTCTGAAAGCGCCTGCGGGCATAGAAGCGGATGAGCTTCTGCAGAGCCAAGCAGCCGGAATCTACCGTGTGACCTGTTTGGTTAGGAGGCATCAGTTTGTCACTCATCCTATGATTGTCTTGGCTTTACCACGACTAAGCAACCACCAAGCGAAGATCCTGGACCTAGAATCTGGTCGTCCAGATAAGATTCGAGCAATTCTTTCGCTGTGTCATGGGCTTAACTCCCACGGTGACTACTACCTGCTGAAGAGGTCGCTAAAACGTCTCATTCCATCCTATCATAGAGGCAGCAAGACACGTGTTGTCACCATCTTCAGACCTGTAGGACAGTGCACATGAACGATATTTCGGTGATCAAGATGGAGGAGCTTTTTGGCCACAATCTCCGTGCCACCTACGAGATCATCACCGACATGGAGAAGGCACGCGCGGCGTTTGAAATGCTGATTCACGATATGGCTGATGCCTGTTTGCTGCTCGATGCGGATGGCCGGTGTATCTGGGGTAACCTGGCCGCCGCCGATCTCTTTGACGTCGATCAAGAGATTATCGGCCGCCTGAGCCTCATTGGGATGCTGGCGCCAGCGGCCGCCCGGACCTTTATCGCGCACCTGGAGGACGCTCAATCATCAGGAAAACACGCCGCCCCCTTCGACCTGGCCATCCCCGTTCATGGCAAGATGCGTGAGTTGTCCTGGTACCTGCGTCCATTTCACGGCGTGATCCACCATCCCCGCGGCCTGTGGGTTGCGGTTGGACACGATGTCACGACCCTGCTCGCCGAGCGCGCGGCAAAGATGCGGCTTGAAGCCGAGATGGACACAGCACGGATCATCCAAGGTGCCCTCTTTCCGACCCAAAGTGATGGCGTTGGCTCACTCAAGCATTGCAGCTTTTACGGTGCGGCCGACCGCTGTAGTGGCGATTGGTGGGGGCGCTTCTCGATGTCGCCTGACCTCGAGCTCGTCTGCATCGGCGATGTGACGGGCCATGGGGTGGGCTCGGCACTGGTTACGGCAGTCACCCACGGCTACTTCACCACCCTGGTGCAGATGGCCGGGCGCTTGAGCGCAGCTGAGCTCCGCTCTCCGGGATTTATCCTAAGTCAACTAAACTCGATCCTCATTGCGACGAATCAATCCATGCAGATGACCATGTTTCTGGCACTGATCGACCTTAAAACCAAGACCTTGCGCTATGCCAATGCTGGTCATAATTTCCCCTACCTGATCCCAGCAGATCCCAAGGACGAACGCATCGCCAAGCAGACCTACCGGACCAATCCCTGGCCATTTATCCCCTTGGTCCCGGGTGGCAGCACCTTAGGCTATATGGCGGACTCACGATATGAAGACCATCAGTTGCCTCTTCTCCACGCCGATCGCTTGTTGTTTTACACCGATGGGTTGATCGAAAATGAGGCGGCCTCTGGCAAACCCTGGGGTATCCGGCAACTGCAACGCCGCATAACGTCGGGCGTGCACCTGGCCCTTCAAGATATGCTGGACGGCATCGTCGAAGGCGCGAAGCAACACTGTGGCGCAGTGCCGTGGGCTGACGATGTCACCCTCGTCGCTCTTGAACTGAACTTTGCAAACGGTGCAAACGGGGTCAGTCACTCCCGTTAAGGTGCTGGCCTGCTTTTGGCTTCCCGTAATGCCCCTAGGTCGGCTTTGTTGCAAAAATCCTGCCCTCCAGCCTTCCCGCTCTCCCAGTTGCGCGGAATAAAGCCGCTGCTCAAAAACTGGGAGAGCGGGAAGGCTGGAGGGCAGGATTTTTGCAAAAGCGCCCCTGAGATTTTGTAACCATCTGTGGCAAACGGGGTCAGTCACTCCCGTTAAGGTGCTGTTTGCAAACGGGTGCAAACGGGGTCAGTCACTCCCGTTAATTGCAAACGGGGTCAGTTTTTGAGCAGCGGCTTTATTCCGCGCAACTGGGAGAGCGGGAAGGCTGGAGGGCAGGATTTTTGCAAAAGCGCCCCTGAGATTTTGTAACCATCTGATATTAAAGCATCTCTCTGAGCGACTATCAGCTTCCGCCGGCAAACGCCGATAGCTCTTTGGTAGTATCGGAGGGCCTTTGCCATTGCATAGCATTCACCACAACCATCTTTGCCTCGTGGCCCTTGCCTTGCTGGGTACGGCCTGCGGATCGACGAGTTTGAGCACGGCGCCCAAGCTGACGATTGGCATGCTCGGCGTCTTTACCGCTCCGACTACGGCAACTGGCAACAACATGCCTAAATCAGAGACCTTCTCGATGCTCTCGGCGACTGCGACCACGGCCGCCGGCAAGTCCCTGGCTCTTTACGAAGGCAAGGCGTTGAGTTTTACCGTAGTCAATCGACCGCAGATTATTTTGGAGTACACACTTTCCGAGGTCTCGGGCGAGACGATCAGCAGTGTTAGCGTCCTTTTTGACTCGTCACTGACGGCGACTGGCAAGTACAACGCGGCCATGACCACGACATTGACCAATGCCACGGTGACCTACGCTGCGCCGCTGGTGGTGACGACGACCAAGGCCTTTCGCCTCAACGTCAACGTCGACTGGGAAAACACCGTCAATCGCGACGATACTGCCAAGACCGAGTCGCTTCAGTCACCAACGCTAGAGCTCGTGCTTGGCGACAGCGGCAGCTAAAAACAGGACGTTAAACCCGGTGTTTTGACCGCGGGTTGAGGCCTGCACCTAGCCGGTGTGTGGCACATTCTGCTGTCATATTTGCAGCCCCCCGACTAGAATCGCCGCTTCAAGGCACCGTCGCCTCTTCCGGAGTATGGCTTCCATGGCCCAGCAGCAGCGCAATATCGTCGTCCGATTCTTTTTTGGCGTCTTACGGTTTATCCGCAACTATTTTATCACCATCGGTGTCATCACCACGGTGTTTTGGGTTGGAGGGATCCTGCTTCTTGTGCGGGGGCCGTCCATCGATTTTGAGTCGATGTCTGGTCATAGTGTCGCTCTGAGTACGCAACACCCATCGCCGCTGCGCCTCGAGCTTTCTGGTAAGATCGCCGAAAACCAGCCCGGTTTTTCTGAAGGCCTCATGGCCCATATCCTTGGTGGGGATAAATCGATCTACCTGCCAGAACTGCGCAGTGTCCTGCAGCGCGCGGCCACGGACGGGCGTATCAGCGAGTTGCAAGTGATGCTGATGCCGCTGGCTGGCTCACCCGCCAACTACGCTGAGCTGCGGCGCATCATCGCCGACTTCCATGAAGTCGGCAATAAGCCGATTCGCTTCTATCTAGCCGCGGCGCAAGACTGGGGTTATTACCTCGCCTCCGTCGGTACGACCATCACCATGAATCCGGCAGGAGAGATCTCGATTCCCGGACCGGCATTTCAGCTCATTTACTTCGGTGATGCTTTGAAGAAGCTCGGCATCGATATCGACGTAGTGCGCGCAGGTAAATACAAATCGGCATTTGAGCCCTTTACCACCAACAAGCCGAGTGAGCCGACCTTGGAGGAGTATAACAGCCTACAAAAGAGCTTGCTCGACCACATCGTCGCAGTTGTGGCAAACGGTCGCAACAAGCCCGAAGCGACGGTCGCTGGCTGGTATAAACAATCGATTTATACCGCCGAGGCGGCGATAAGAGCTGGCATCATCGATGGGGTAGGGTACCCGCCGGCGGATCATGCCGGGAACAGCAAGGTTGAGGTAACCAGCGACCCGGTGGCTTTGGATGACTACGCAGCGGCGACGCACGGCGACAAAAGCAAGAAGGAGTCGGTCAAAGACAAAGGTGGCATCGCCCTGATCGAAGCCGTCGGCGAGATCAGCCTGAGTGGAGGCAACAATCCGTCGTCCAATGACGGCATTTCGCCTGACGAGATCCACAAGCAAGTGGCTTGGGCCCTCGACAACGATGAAGTCAAAGCCGTGGTCCTGCGCATCTCTAGTCCTGGTGGGTCAGCGACGGCCTCGGACATGATCTGGAACGACATCAAATCACTCGCAGACAAAAAGCCCTTGGTGGTCTCGATGGGCGCCTACGCCGCTTCCGGTGGCTACTACATTGCCGCACCGGCCCGTAAGATCATCGCTGAACCCACCACCATTACCGGTTCCATCGGTGTCATCGGCATGCTCCCGAGCGCCAAGGCCTTCGAAGAGAAGTGGGGCGTCAGCTTCTACACGGTCACCTCATCGGACCGGCACGACATGCTCAACATGGGCTCGCGGGCGTCGGCCGAAGACAAGGCGCTACTGGAAAAGACCATCGACGAGGTCTACAAAGTCTTCCTGCAACGTGTCTCCGACGGACGCCACATCCCTCTCGATAAAGTCGCCGCCTTGGCTCAGGGCCGCGTATACACCGGCCTTCAAGCTAAAGGACTCGGCTTGGTCGATGAGATTGGCGGGCTGCACACAGCGTTAACCGAGGCCAAACGCATGGCCGGCTTTGATGTCACCAAGCTGTATCCAGTCTTGCACTACGAGGGCGATGGCCTCAGCCTGCGTCAATGCCTGAAGCACCCGTCGCCGGCGAAACTGGCCAAGTGCCTCGGCGGCGTCCATGCCACGGCGGCTCTACCGCTGCTGTCTGGGTTGCAGAGCGCAAACTCGCTGCAGCTCGAAGGCCGTATCCAGGAATGGATCGCGGGGACGCGTCGGGAGCGCGCCTTGTTGCTATGGCCGGGATATTTGACCGTGCAATGGCAATAGCCGTTGCAGCAGGTGTGGCTAGACGTCGCCCTTCTTGGCTTTTGGTGGCGGGCTCTTAAAGATCGTATCGAGATCTAGGCCCGTCAGTTTCTTAATACCCGAGAGCAACCAAAACAGCGCGCCCATCGTCACCAGCATGCAGGGGATCACCACGCTCGGGTAGCTGACCGCCGTCATCCGTCCCAGCTCCTGATTGAATTCCGGCGTGCCGGCTGGGCTCTTGACGATGTAGGTCGCCAGCGTGAAGTTCAACACCGCGCTGAGTAGGAACGACGCTGCCAGTAGCCAGGTCACCCGGACGAGCAACACATTGAATGCGGCGGTGTTACTGCGAACGGCCAACTCCTGGTCGACCTTGGCGACATCGATGATGCGGTCGTTGTACAGCATGGTGCGGACCAGGGGCGACTTGGTGCGCAGCGAAAACAGCACCGCCACACCCATCATCGTTGGAATCACCGCTTCCTTGACCGCGTACCAGGAGCCGTCGAGGTGAAACACCCCAAAGCTTCCGGTTGCAAAGATGCTGACAAAGCCGAGCAGCGAAATCGGATTGGCTTTGCGCCGCATGGCAAAATCGTACAAGCCAAAGCCGAGCGGAAAGGCTAGGGCGACCGCTAAGGCCCCCATCGGTCCAAGATAGTTCGGCTTACTAAAGCGGTAGAGGATGATGGCTGGAATCGCGATATTGAACAAAATCACGGCCAGCGGGTTTTCGGTCGATGCCGGTTTTTGGCTAGTGGACGGCGCGTTGTTGTCGCTCACAAGGGAATCCTATCGATCGGTAGAGGTGGAAAGAGAGGGCGTTGGGCTCACTGCTGTCGATGCGGGATTGACGAAGGGCCTCGGTAGGGGGTACACATGGTCGTCGTTTTACCCAAAGTTCGAGTCAGGAGGATACCTCGGTGGCCATCAAGAAAGCCAGTGATTATACAATCGAGACCCGCCGTAATGGTCGCTTTTCCGTGCACAAACGCGGTGGTGGGCTGATCAATGGCGAAGAGAAAACCAAAATCCTGCAGGCCGCCGGCAAGGTTAAAGTACTCAAGGCCAAGGCAAAACCAGCGCCTGAAGCCGACGCTCCAGCCACTTAAGTCCAGCCACAGTCCAGTCAAAGACCGTAGGTAGGGTCGACCCGCTTTAGGTCGGCGACCGACATGACTGGCGTCCGTGGCCCATCAGGCTTGGGAAGGTTATGATACTCCTGGTTTAACCACGGGAGAGGACAGGACCTATGCCTAAGGCGCTGATCATCACGGAAAAACCAAGCGTCGCCCGAGATATCGTGGCGGCGCTTGGTGGTTTTACGGCCAAGCAGGGCAACGCCTACTGGGAAAGTGATGACTTTCTCTGTACCTATGCCGTTGGCCATATCTTCACCCTGTTTGAGCCCGAGGATATCGACAGCGCCTTCAAGCAGTGGAAGCTGTCGACCCTACCGATCCTGCCCAAAGTCTTTCAGCTTAAGCCCATCCCCGGCCATGAAACGCGCATCAGCGTGCTGCACAAGCTGATCGAGCGCGCTGATATCAACGTCCTGATCAACGCCTGTGATGCCGCACGTGAGGGCGAGCTGATCTTTCGCGAGATCGTCGGCTACCTCAACAGCCGTAAATGGGTCCGTCGCCTCTGGTTGCAGTCGATGACGCCGGAGGCCATCCGCCATGGCTTCCAGGTCCTTCGCGACGGTACCGACCTGGAGGGCCTCGGCGCTGCAGCGGAATGTCGCGCCCGGTCCGATTGGTTGATCGGCATGAATGCGACCCGTGCTTTTAGCGAGCGTCTGCGCAATCGCGGCGAGCGGACACCGTGGTCGGTCGGTCGCGTTCAGACTCCGACTTTGGCCTTGCTGGTCGAGCGGGAGCTGCAGATCCTCGGGCACCGACCGCGACCCTTCTTCCGAATCATCGCTAAGTTTAAGGCTGAGACCCACACCTACGAAGGCACGTGGTTTGATCCTAAGTTTAAGGCCAATGAGCTGCACCCCGAGCGCAAAGACGACCGCATCTTTGACCGTGCGCAGGCCGAGGCCTTGGTGCATTCGCTGCCCGGCGCTGCAGCTATCGCTAAGGAATCGCGTGAGGAGAGCCTGCGTCACGCGCCCTATCTGTTTAACCTCACCGGCCTGCAGAAGTACATGGCGCAGCGCTACAAATGGTCGGCCAAGCGCACCTTGGAGGCCGCGCAGCGCTGCTATGAGACGCATAAAGTTCTGACCTATCCGCGAACCAGCTCGAGTTGCCTGCCGGAGGACTACCGGGCCGAGGTGGAGCGGCTGATCGAGGGCTACCGGGGACACGCCGACTACGGTGCGGCAGCGGATTATCTGCATCAACACGGCCGCAAGAATGACAAGCGGACCTTTAACAACGCTGGCGTCTCGGACCACTTCGCGATCATCCCCACCGGCAAGCAGCGTGCCTTGTCTGGGGACGATGGCCGGGTCTACGACGCCGTGGTGCGCCGTTTTCTTGCCACCTTCTACCCGGCCGCGGTCTACGACAAGGTCAAACGGCTGACGGTCGTCTCGGGCCAGAGCTACCGTACTGGGCCGATCGAGACCTTGGTCCAACCTGGTTGGCTGGCGGTCTACGATCGAACCGCCGAGGAGTCACCGTCGCAAGCGCTACCACCCCTTCGTCCGGGCCATAAACACGCGGTCGACGTGCCCGTCCAAGCCGTCGATGCTCTGATCAAGGACGAGACCACCAAGCCGCCGCCGCGCATCAATGAGGCCGGCCTCCTCGGCTTGATGGAGCACGCTGGCCGGCAGATCGAGGACAGCGAGCTGCAGGCTGCGCTGACCAGCGCCGAGGGTCTGGGCACGGCGGCGACCCGGGCCGACATCATCCAGAATTTGAAGATCAAAGAGTATGTGGACGGTGCGCTGCGTCCGACCTTTAAGGGCATTCACCTGATTCGCACGCTCGACCGCCTGAAGGTCTCACGGCTGACCTCACCGGAGCTGACGGCCAAGCTGGAACTCGAACTCGCCGAGGTCGAGTCTGGCAAGCGCGTGGCCGCTCAATACATGGTGGAGATCAACCGCTACACGACCGAGGTCGTTGAGGCAGCGCGCCGTCTCGACTGGCGCCATATCTATCCAAACACGGAGCCGCTTGGGCCGTGTCCGATCTGCCGCACCGGCCGAAGGTCGACGCAGGAGCAGCCACCGCAGGTTTATGAGCGCACGTTATTCTATGCTTGTGAGTCGGTGACTGGGCCAGACACCGGCTGTGACTTCAAGGTCTGGAAGGATGTGGCGCATCGCTACATGACCCGCAGCAATGTCGAGCAGCTGCTCGAGGACGGCAAAACCCACCTGCTCGACGGCTTTAGGACCAAGTCCGGGCGCGACTTTAAGGCCATGGTCGAGCTTCAAGCGGGCAAGCTACGGCTGATCGACGACGAAGGTCACAGCGACTTCGTGACGCCCATGGATACCGCGGCAAGAGCCTTCCCAGACGGTCGTCCGCAGGACGCCGGGTCGAGGCCTCGCCAGGCGCCGTATCGGGCTAAGGGCGCAGGCAAGGATCAGGCCGGACCCTCTGCTCCGGCTGCGTCCGCCAGCGACCGGCCTAGCCTGGGGCCTTGCCCGATGCATGGCCCGGACTGCCAAGTGCTCGTAACCAGAGGTGCTTTTGTCTGTGCGACCCGCCTCAAGGCGTTTGCAGCGGGGGAAGCCCAGCCGCAGGGGGTGATGATTCCGCGCATGTTATGCAAGCGGGAGCTGACTCCAGCCGAGGTCTCTGGCATGCTGGCGACGGGCGCCACGGCCGAGTTGAAGGGTTTTATCTCCAAATCCGATAAACCCTTCGCAGCGATCTTGGTGCTCAACAAACAGGGAGGCTTTTCGTTCGAATTCGCTGACCGTCTCGCTGCAGCCGGCCATGGGCAGTCTCGGGACGACGCTAAGAATGGACAGAAAGGTCGGCAGCAAAAGTCTCCGCGTCGTCGCACGACGACCCGTCGTGCGGAAGCTCGCCATAAGTCCGATCAGGTGGAGTTTTAAATGATCAATCAATTCCCAGGCAATCTCGAGCCCAATACCCCTGTCAGTCCAAAGCGGATGATCCTCTCCGCGGCTGGCGTCATTGCCATCTTGTTGGTGCCGTTTATTGCGGTCACCGTACTCTGGCATGATCGCTGTCCGTCTTCTGTGGTGCAAACGGTGGCCTCGCCAGGTGGAACCTTTGTCGCCGAGCAGATCATCAAGGACTGCGGCAAAACCATGCCCAAGGCCGCTGAGGTGCACCTTTTTCAACTGAAGGACGGCCAACGGGGCAGCGAGAAGACGGTGCTAGTGCTTCCAACGAGCGACAAACTAACCATCGCCTGGAATGCCGAAGACAATGTCGCTATCACCTTACCCGACCATCAAAGTCAGGTGGTCAGCTTTAAGCGTGAGTGGAAGGGCGTCCATATTGCCCTAATCGGCGACATTATCAGCTCAGTGCCCAAGGAAGTGACCGATAGTATGTAGCTTAGTTACGTACCTATGAATAAGCTCGACTCAGCTTTCGTATCAACGATTCCCGTGCCGGGAGGCAGCGCTCGTCATGCATCAAAACTTGGCTGCACTCATGCAACGGGATCCGCAACTCGACTTTCTCGTCCATCTGCTTGAGCTGGCTAAGCGTTACGTCGACCCTGAGCGGGTCATACTATTCGGGTCTCGCGCTCGCGGTGACGCCAAAAGAGTTTCGGATGTTGATGTGGCTTTCGCCTTTAACATCGATAAGGCGGCCCATTGGGGCAGCTTTTGTGCAGAAGCAGACGACCAAATGCCAACACTCCTATCGATGGATTTAGTCAATCTAGCGGAAGCAGATCCCCCATTGCTAACCTCTATTCAAAGAGAAGGCGTCCTCATCTATGAACGCGCGCATCACTCATCAGCTGAGCAATCTTAAAGCAGCCTATGCTAAGCTTGGCGCATTTGCTCAGACCGCCAATCAGACCGAGGTCGTCAGAGCTGGAGTCATTCAAGCCTTTGAGTTCACCTTTGAACTGTTCTGGAAGGTATACCAGTCGTTAGCAGTCGATCAGGGCCTGCCCGCGGCCTCGCCCAAGGCGGCGCTGAAGGCGGCGTTTAAAATGGGATTAGTCGACGACGAGGCGGTTTGGCTGGATATGCTTACGGATCGCAATTTGACGGTCCACACGTACAAAGAGGCTCTGGCCAAGGAGATCCATGGACGGATCGTCGATAGATATATAGCAGCTATGGCGGTCGCTATTGCAGTCGTTGAGACTCAGGCTCCATAATTCTTTAAAATTAAATGGCTTTGTTGCATAAATCCTGCTCTCCTGCCTTCCCGCCCTAACAGTTTTTGGGCAGCGGCTTTATTCCCTGCAACTGGGAGGGCGGGAAGGCAGGAGAGCAGGATTTATGCAACAAAGCCAAAATAAATAATTAACCGCATAATATCTATGACAAATAATTATACTATAACTATTTATATTAATTTGATAAATATCATATTATCTATTTGAGAATTTATGGACTTTTAAAGTCCAGCTTAATCCCCGTACATGCTTCCTCGGTCCTGCAAGCTCGCAGGCATCCCCAACACAGCAAAGGCTATCACCATGCGCCTACATGTCGTGTCAGTGCTCGCCGCCCTCAGCTTAACAGCTTGTGGCCGCAGCACTCGTGAACTCGAATCCTCACATGTGATGAGCTTCGCGGAGTTCACCGCCGGTGCAGCAGACTCAGCCACCGACCAAACCTGTGATGCAACTTGTCAGTCCTACCGCAAGGAGTTTGCTTACATCGTCTATGTCGGTAAACAGATTTACTGCTATTGGGATGAAAAGAAAGCAGCCACGGGGACCGACTTTGACGCCCTTGCCGCGAGATTAACCGCACGCATCACGACAGGGACCAGCCTGAATAGCTACTTTGCCCTCATTAGAGAATGGGCGAGTTCGTTTCACGATGGCCACGTGAATCTGATCTCTGGTGAAGATCTTTCGAGCATAGAACTCTATTCAGCACCGGTTCGCTTTGAGCTTCTGGCTCCGGGCACCGATCATGAGTCCTTGGTCATCGCTTCGGTCACCGACGCGACCGGCCCAAAGGTCGGGCAGGTCGTGCAACGTATCGACGGAATGCCCGTCGACGCAGTGCTCTCTGTGGGAGAAACGATGGTCAGCGGCAGCACTGCCCAGATGCGCCGCAGAAACGCAGCGCGCCGGTTGTCCGATGCCGTTGGCCCAGGCACCTTCTCCCTGCCGCTGGTGATCTCGGTGCAACAGGATCAAGCAGTCGCCGAATTCCGTGTGCCGCGACTCATCAAGCTGTCGCTGCCGCCAGACACTGGAGCGCCACCCCGTCCGGAGCCGACTGGCAGCGACACCATCAAGGCCATGATTCTTCCGGGCAATATCGGCTATCTCAAAATCGATGGATTTGTCGGCAGCAAAGACGCCTTCTTGTTTGACGAGGCGATGGATCGAATGGCCCATACGATCGGATTGATCGTCGATGTCAGGGCCAATGGTGGCGGCGACCAAAGTGGTGACCGCATCTTGGCTAGACTGAGTGCCGCGCCGCTCGACCGTTACCGCGTCAGCGAGCGTCAGGCAGACTTTATCTTGGCGCACCGCCCCAATGTCTTCACGTCCCCAGCCTACCTTCCAGGCCAGGCGTTTTCTGCATGGCATGAAAATCATGTGCTCCAAGATCCGCGGACACCGCACTATGATCACCCAGTGGTCGTGCTGACATCGTCGGACTGTTTTAGTGCTTGTGACACCTTCGTCGCAGCGCTGAAGGCCAATAAACTGGCGACGGTGATCGGCGAACCTACGGGTGGCGGCACCGGTACGCCCTTGGTCTTTGAGCTGCCGGTGTCGACTGGCTTTCGTTTTCGCTACTCGGTCGTCAAAGGCCGTACCATCCACGACGAGCCCATCGAAGGTGTGGGGACGACGCCTGACTTGATCGTTGAATCCAAGCCTAGCGATGTGGCCGATCATATCGATGCGCAGTTGGTTGCCGCCACGGCATATCTCTTAAAGCAGGGTCAGCCCGCCGCCGGACTTGACGCCAGCGTCCTTGCAGCATCGATTCAGTCCATCAGCACGCCATACAGCACGGACCTTGATATGAGTCCGACATTGGCGCATGAGCGGTGGCTAAATCAAATAGCGGCGTACGATGAGCGCTAAGGGCCGATTAGAAAGGCGAGTAAGCGATTTTGATAAGATCGAAGCTATTCGTCGTCGCAGCAACCGAGATGTTGGTAAGAATGCCTATCGGTCGAATACTCAAGCTGCCTTGATAATAAGTGTAGGCGGAGCCGATGGCGCCGCCGCCTTTGAAGCGGTAGTAGACGAGCTCTAAGCCCAAATGTCGGCCATTGCCTCGACCGAATGCGACATAGACGTGCTCGCCGTTGATGCGGGAGTCGAGCCAGTTCAAACTCCCGCCAAACCCGACCGAAGCGAATAAATCCGGGAAGTGTGCCGGCGTGATGCCAAAGCGAAGAATCGCTGAACCGGTAAAACCAATGATATTGACGCTTGCCGACACGAGCGGCTGTTTAGGGGTGTTGGCATCAAGATGCTTTTTTTCTAGTTGATAGAATGCACCGCCAAAGCCCAAGTCGTAATAAAACAAGCCAGTCGGCTTCACCACCTTTTGGATGCCGAGACGAAAAGGGGTTCTGCTCTGGACGGACAGGACGGCACTACAAGCTTCCGTACCGGTCGAACGGACCGGATTGCAGCGTTCGCCGCCCGCGGATAGCGGAGCATTATAGCTGACGGTGGCTGACGTGTTTGCCGAGGTCAGAGACGATGTGATCTGATAGTTGTCTAAGATTGAATACGCTGCAGCGGTCTGTGCCTGAGCACACATCAAGGCCATCGCAACGCAAAGAAAGAGCCGATCTCTGCGTACTGCAGATCGGCGACGGCCATGAATCAATAGATTGCTCCGCAGGACTTAAAGAAAGTGGCACGTATTTTTATAAATACGATAAAATGTTAATATACTGTAGCACCTTTGTGGCATTGTTGCAAAAATCCTGCCCTCCAGCTTCCCGCCCTCCCAGTTTTTGGAATAAAGCCGCCTGTCCAAAAACAGGGAGGGCGGGAAGCTGGAGGGCAGGATTTTTGCAGCAATGCCCACCTTTATCAGAGTGGCCGCAAGTCCCTCTGACGCCTCGACCTGGTGGCATGCGTCGCACCTATCTGGTAATCCCTGCCGACTCTAACAAGTCCTTCGGCGGCCTCCGCAGTGCCCCAAGGCCCTCATACCCGCTTAGTGATCAGGGTGGTATGCAGGATCGAACGCAGTTTTGACATCGATTTGTTGGATGACCTGAAACATTACCTGGATCACCAGTTGCTCGGATTAGAGCTTCTGCCTGAGCAGTGGGACCTTATTCAATGGTCACGAGTGGTGTGCAAGGATAGCTTATCCACTGGTGATACCCCGGACAGGTCTCCTTCATGAGTGCTCAGATTCATCGTTTGAGCTGACGTCGTCACTAAGGAAAGGCCGAAACGATCCTTCCGTCCGCACTCTACCATGAACCGAACGGTCGCGGCTTAGAGCACACACAAATGCTGCATCACTGTCGCAAAATTGCGACAACCCAGTGCTAGTTTGTTGTGGGCGCGCCTGAGGTCTTCTGTGCATGCATTGATTTCATGTGCGCCCCCATTTTCTTCAGTGCCGCAGCTTTATCCGGGTTAGAAGATGACCACTTAACGGAGAAGCCGTCCGCTGTATCCGTGACACTCATCTTTACCTCAGGATCATGCATAAGGCCCATGTCCTCGCTCATCATGGGGCAGCTCGACATGCCCTGCCCGTTCATCATCCCGCCTTTCATCGGACTGTTGCTTGGCATTTGCCCCTGAGCGTTGACTGTGCCAGCCGCCGCCGACACAATCGCAAAAACCAGTGTCTGACCTAGCATTTTGATCTTCATTTTTTCTTCCTTCATTTGATACACATGACAATGCTCCGCTCCCGCTGCAAGCACCATGCCATGACATAGATGCCTTAGGGGATTGCCACATATCCATCATGAAGGGCCATGAAGGCAAACAGGAAAAGGGTGATAAGGTTGCATGGAAGGCTAAGCTTGATGCCTGCTTGAACGAAAAGCATATCACTCTCACTGCGCCGCAGCAGGAGGCGTTAAAGAAATGCCACCATGAGCATCATGAGCATATGGACTCTAAAGACGGCAAAGGCAACTAGCATCTTGGTGGTCATGGTTGCCGACTGACGCCAGCGTATATGCTGGCGTCATATGCGCAGTCAAAATACTAGGCGCCACTCGGTGCGAAAGTCCTTTGTCAGGCCATCGATATCGGTAAGCCCGATATTTGGGAGACCATTTGATTGGTAGGATCCTCGGACCAAACAGACCTCATATTCGAGGAACGTTTCGATTTCGTGATAAACTTAAAGATCACGGACCGCGGAGGACATGATGAAGATCGGCGTATTGGACTTAAAACCCACCCAATTTGTCGTAGGGCGTCGAGAAATCGAGGTCAAAGTCGATAAGTTTGCCGGTCTAGATGGGAAGAAGCTGGACGCGTACCTGGACGATCATGTAGTCCCGTGTGTCGTCGGGCCGCGTAAGCAATTCTTTATGATCGATCACCATCATTTCGTTGCAGCCGCCTTTGATCACGGTCATAAAGAGGTCAAGATCAGCATATTGGAGGATCAGTCCAAGCTGGAATTTGAAGCATTCTGGCGCTACATGGATGGCAAAAAGTGGCTCTATCTGTACGACCAATTTGGTGGCGGTCCGCATCCTGCCCCGATGTTACCCGTGGATGTCAGAGGCTTAGCTGATGACATATATCGTAGTTTGGCCTGGGAATTAAGGGATGCCGGCATCATCCCCAAAATCCAGGAGCCTTTTGCGGAATTCAAATGGGCAAAGTTCCTGCGCACTCACATCACCATCGATCTGCATCAGGAAAAGTACAGCGATGCGGTCAAGCGCTGTAAAGAGCTTGTCTCTGCCTCGCTGGATCCTGATGTACTGAAGGCCCAGAAACGCATTTAGCACGCCAAGGCTGCCTGATTCCGTCATCGAGCCATGGAAGGCGGGTCGACCCGAGACCACTTGCGAGAGGTCGGCAAAAGATAGCCAAGCCTCGCGAGCTTAAGTGTTTAAGATCTTTAAAAGCATCAATGGATCTTAACAAAAAAGTCACCAACTGCTAGCCCGTCAGCGACGGCGAATTCGTCGTTATCTTCAGCGCCCCTGCCTCATGAAATAGTAAAAACTACCGATACCACCATATGACATCTCGCTAGCAGTCCTCTGGTCGTGGGCGTCAAGTAACCCTGAAGCACATGAGCGGAGATGCCGTGAACTTTAGCATAAACAACTTAGCTAACCTGGTGGTCGAACGCTTTCCGGTCGTTTTTGACGCCTACAACAAGGTCGAGAGCGCGTTTCTTCGCCATAAACAAGTTCGCGATATTTTCACTAGCTATTATAAATACAATAAATGGTTGGATCCAGACACTCGCTCCGGTGCCGGCTCAAACCTGCAGCAGACCGCGGTGATTCGTGCCGCCCTGCCCGCCCTTTTGCGTCAATACAACATCCGTACGCTGGTGGATCTGCCCTGCGGCGACTTCTATTGGATGCGGATGCTCGATCTCGACCTAGATCTATATATCGGCCTCGATATCGTCGAAAGTTTGGTGCAGCATAATCAGGAGCATTTTGCTAGGCAAGGCCGTGAGTTTCGCGTGTTCAATGCGATCGAAGAGGTCGTCCCTGCTTGTGATCTGGTATTTTCTCGCGATATGCTCGTACACTTCTCCAATGAGCACATCCTAGCAACGCTGCATCAGATCGCCAAATCGCACGCAACCTACTTTTTAACCACACATTTTAATGCTCCAGAGATGGTGAATAAGGACGTTGCAACGGGCTGCTGGCGGCCGATTAACCTCGAAAGGGCGCCTTTTAACCTGCCGGCGCCGTTGTTGCTCATTAGTGAAAAGTGTCCGGAAAAGGCACCCTTTGCCAATGCCAAAACGGTGGCCCTATGGACCGTCGAATCGCTGCGCACGGCCCTTGGTATGCCGACGATCGACCTAAAGGTGGCCGTATAGCGTCAGGATCGTCGCCGGGGACACCACTTTGGGGTGACAATAAAACGTCGACTCGCTTATAATTTTGTGTCCGCGATACTTGACGCGCCTCGCCGTGTAAGTTGGTAGGAGGTGGCTTTGTTGCATAAATCCTGCCCTCCCGCCTTCCCGGCCTCCCAGTTTTTGGGCAGCGGCTTTATGCCGCGTAGCCGGGAGAGTGGGAGGCGGGATTTATGCAACAAAGCCGTAGGAGGTCTCTAAGTTGCAAAAGACTTCGATCTTAGTACTGGACGACTGCGAAGACCTGCTAGGGTTGACGGTTTGCTTTATCGAAAAGCTTTGCGGGTGCACAGCGGTAACCGCCAGAAGTTTGGCCGATGTGCAGCGCCAGTTCGAGACGGTCCTAACGTGCGAATTGGCCATCCTAGACATCAACCTCGACGAGGGCCAGCCGAACGGTATCGATGTGTATAACTGGATGCGAGCCAACGGGTTTCAGGCACGCATTGTTTTTCTTACCGGCCACGCCAGGACCTATCCCTTAGTGACCGAGGCTGAGCGCTTGGGCGACGTGAAAATATTCAGCAAGCCTTTGCCAGCCTCCACCTTGATAAAGATCGTCCAAAATGAACCTGTCGAACCAGCTAGAAACCCCATATTGATCGCCGAGAAATAAAATGACGTATTTTCAGTAGGTTATACGACCTTTGTAGTCACAACGACGAAGGCGAGGATTCCGTCACCACATGCTTGGCGGATATATGGCGGATCATATATCCGCCAGCCTTGACATTGGCGGATATATGGCGGATAAATAGTTATGACTTATCGGTCTTTGCAACGCCACAACATACCGGCTGAAATCATCCACACCGACGCTTTGGTCGCGAGCCTGATGCGCATAGCCGAAACGAAGCCGTTCGTGGACGAATATCTAGGCAGTCCACAAGAGGTGCAGCTTCTGCGGAAGGCAAAAATCCGCGCGGTCACCTATTCAAACCAGATCGAAGGCAACGCGCTTGGCGAAAGCGAAGTAACCGCCGTCCTTCAAGGCAAGCGCGTTGCCGGTTTGCCCAAAGATGTGAAAGAGGTTCAGAACTACCACTCGGCCCTAGACTACGCCGAGAGGCTGGGAGAAGATGCGCGACCACTTAAGCAATCCGATATGTGCGATCTACAGCGCTTGGTGACTCAAGGTGTTATCGCAGAGAATCTATGCGGCCGAATTCGCACGATCCCCGTCTCGATCGTCAACGCTGCAACTGGCGAAAAGCTGGACGATTGCCCGGAGCCGCATGCACTCAATGAGTTGCTAAACGACCTTTGGCGTTGGCTGAAAGATACAGAAGGAACAAATGCTTTTACGCGGGCGTTTGCCTTTCATTTTATCTGCGTATCGATCCACCCTTTCGCGGATGGCAACGGCCGAACGGTCAGACTCATGCAGCATCTGCTCCTCCTCCGCGACAGGCAGCATCTCGCTCTCTTAGTGCCAAGCGAAACTGTGATCATGCGAAACCGCGAGCGTTACTACGCTTCCATCCGCCAAAGCCGCGCTTTGGGCAAGTTACATCCGATATTAGAATTCCTGGCGGAATGCTTCGCCGTTGCCGCCGAGGAAGTCGTTGATGACGGCAGGCGCCTTTTGAGAGACAGCGCCGGTAAAACGCCGGCTGTCCGTCATCAGAAGATCCTGGCGCACGCAAAGAAGTGCGACGAGTTCTCGATGCAAGATGTGATCAAATGGTTGCCGAGCATACCGCGACGGACTTTGGAGCGGGATTTGGCGTCGTTAGCAGCCAGTGGTGAAGTGACGGCAAGGGGTGAGCGCAAGGGGCGCGTGTATAAATTTCGCAGATAACCAAAAAATTTGCACTCCTCGCATATTTACCTTGGACATTTGGATGCGCCGTTCGGCGTGGTCTACACCTTTCTGCATATTGGTGAGCATGCGCCGATTCATCTGATCTTTGGCTGGTTCGCATGGCTGTCGGTCAAACCGTGGTGGCGTGCCTCCGACGGATCCGCTGACGTTCGCGATGATGCGGCGTAAAGCGGGATCCGTTCTATGATTTTATCTCGCTCATCCTGGTGACGGTTCAATCGTATCAATCATCTGCTGGAGCATAGGCAGAGGCGTTCCATGCGTTGTTAGATCCGTTAAACTCGTATCCTCAGTCGGTGCCACATAGATGTCGGCACGGTGTTCCTGACGATCATCGACCAGTCGCAATCGATCACCCTCGATCTGCGTTCCATCGACGACGATGCGCGTCGACTGCCCGGCACTTACCTGCAGGTGGATGGTGATGTGATAATAGGTCTGGCGGTAGCGGTAGCGTACCTTGTATTCGGTCCACTCCGCAGGGACGCACGGCTTAAATGTTAACTCGTTGGCCTTGAGCGTTAAACCGAGCAGTGACTCGACGATGAGGCGGTAGGTCCACCCGGCGGAGCCGGTGTACCAGGTCCATCCACCACGACCGGTGTGCGGTGCGACCGCGTAGACGTCGGCGGCCATGACGTAAGGCTCGACGCGGTAGGTCGCCAGGCCGTCTTCATTGAGGGCGTGGTTGATCGGATTGATCATGTGGAACATCTGCCAGGCCTTTTTAGCATCGCCGAGGGCAGCGAAGGCCATGGTACTCCAGACGGCGGCATGGGTGTATTGGCCACCATTTTCCCGCACGCCGGGGACGTAGCCTTTGATATAGCCGGGGCTGGGCAAAGACTTGTCAAACGGTGGATCAAATAGTTTGATGATGCGCTCCTCCTGATCGACCAGGCGGTTGTAGGCCATGTGCATGGCTTGTTCCGCTCGATCTGGCCGGCCGGCGCCGGAGAGCACGGCCCAGCTCTGCGGTAAGGCGTCGATCTGGCATTCGCTTGCAGCCGCGGTGCCAAGTGGCGTGCCATCATCGAAGAAGGCGCGCAGGTACCACTCGCCGTCCCAGGCGTCGGCCTCGATGCGCTCTTGCAGCGCCGCGGCTTCCTTTAGGCACTTTTGAGCAAAGTCGTCATCGTTGTGGCTGGCGGCGACGTCGGCAAATTGTTTGAGGATGTCATAGAGAAAGAAGGCCAACCAGACGCTTTCTCCCTTGCCATGCGCCCCGACGAGGTTCATGCCATCGTTCCAGTCGCCACAGCCCATCAGCGGCAGTCCATGCTGGCCAAATCGGAGTGCCCTTTCAATGGCGATGACACAATGCTCATAGAGCGTTGCGGTATCCTCGGAGATCTGCGGTAGATCCATATAGGCCTCTTCGTCCGGCATGACGTTGCGGCCTTCGAGGAAATGGGTGCGGACGTCGAGGATGCCGGTGTCAGCAGTACTCAGTACGTAGCGGCAGGTCGCAAAGGGTAGCCAGAGATAGTCATCGGAAAAGTGCGTGCGCACGCCACGGTTGCTCGGTGGGTGCCACCAATGCTGGACGTCACCAGCGCGGTACTGGTGCGCGGCGCAGCGCAGGATCTGTACGCGCAGAAAGCTAGGCTGTGCGTGCAGCAGGGCCATCGTATCCTGCAGCTGATCGCGAAAGCCAAAGGCTCCACCGGACTGATAGTACCCGCTACGCGCCCAGATGCGCGCAGCGATGACCTGGTACAGCAGCCAGCCGTTGGTCAGCAGGTCGGTGGCCAGGTCAGGGGTTTTAATCTGTACCGCGCCGAGGATACCCGCCCAGTGGGTTTTAACTTCGCGCAGGGCGGCGTATGCGGCTGGCACACTCATAAAGCGGTTCAGCAAAGTCCTTGTATCATCGACATCGCGCCCGACCCCTAAGCCGACAACCATCTCGCGTTCTTCGCCGGGTGCGAGGTGGATGGCGACCTGGACCGCGGCGCAAGCATCCATGCTGGCGCCGACTCGACCGGACAGATTGGTGCGCAGGAGACCCTCGGGGCGCGCGGCGTTGCCATTGCGGCCGATGAACTCACTGCGGTCGCAGGTATAGCTAAACATCGGTTCGCTGGTGCTCAGGAAGCCAATGCGGCCGCCAAATTCGCCATGGTAAGGATTGCGTGCGAACAAAGCACCACTGGCGGCATCACGCTCGGTGAGCACGTGCATCAACGAGGCCGGACGAAGTTCGCCGAGGACCCACTCGCTATAGCTTGTGAGCGTTAACTTACGCACCTCGTCGCCGTCATTGCGCAGCTTCAGCAGCGCCAATTTAATCGGTGCATCGATGGCGACAAAGATGGTCAGGTCCGATGCGATCCCCTGATGCGCGACGGCGAAGCTTGAGTAACCATAACCATGTTTGGTGATATAAGTAGCATCGGCCCGAACGGGCAGAGGTGTTGGTGACCAAATCTGCGCGTTCTGCTCGTCGCGCAGATAAAACGCTTCACCGCTGCGATCGCTGACGGGGTCGTTATACCAGGGTGTGAGGCGAAATTCGTGAGCATTTTCGCACCAGCTATAGCTGGAGCCGCTTTCGGAAATGACGCTGCCAAAGTAGGGGTTCGCCAGGACGTTGCTCCACGGGGCGGGAGTCCTACGGTAGGTGTCGGTCGAGATCACGTACTCTTTGCCATCGCGGCTAAAGGCCCCCAGACCATTGGCGAAATGCCCCAAGGCCTGCGGCGCTGGAGGAGCTTCCAGCTGGGTCTGGTCTAGGAGTTTAGTCGGGGTCATGAGCTGCGGTAGCTCGCGTTGCTTCGCGTCGCGACGTTGCATTTGTTCGGCAAGGCTGCCACCGTTGTCGCTGATGATCACCCGAGCAATCGTCTGGAATAGGACCTGATCGTCTTCAGGCATTTGGTCGGTGCGGCGCACAAACAAGCCGCCCGACTTATCCAGGAGGTGGGTGGAGCTTGCCGAGGAGATAACGGCCATGATCTGCTCGTGCAGGACTTGGCGGTAGCCGGAGTCATCCTCATTCCAGATGAGCAGATCGATGGCCAGTCCCATCATCCTCCAGTAGGCGTGTGCCTGCACCATCTGGCGGACGATTTCCATATGCTCCTGATTGGTCACGTGCAGTAGAACTAAGGGTAGATCACCGGATATGCCGTAACCCCAAAGGTCGGCCTGACGACGGTTGCTTTTGCTAAGCACCGCACGCTTAGCTCGCAGCTGCGGGTTGGCGTAGATGAGCGAACTGGCTAGTCGCACGTACAGATGAGCATCGGACTCCTTGATGTTGAACTGACGCAGCACCACTTGGCTGTGGGTCCAAGCCATTTCAAAAACACGGTCAGCCACGTGTTCATCATGATATTTGCCGACCATTTGTACGGCGAGTTCGCGGTTGCTCGCCACTCCCGTCACAAAGTGCAATTTAACCTTGGAGTCCGGCGCTATGGTGATTTGGCAACGGATCGCCATGATCGGGTCGAGGACCGAGCCATCTTGACCGGATAGGGGCTGACTTGACCCGGGCGTTTGGCTAAGCACCGTGGGTTTAGCCGTGCTTTGACCGCGACCTATAAAGCGTGCCCGATCGGTTTCGAACGAGACGGAGCCAATCGGTGCATCGTACAGCGATAACAAGTGCAGCATGGTCGGCGTTTGCTCTTGTTCCGAACGCGGCCTGCGCGTGGCGAGGATGGCCTGCTTGTCGCTGAGGATTTCGGTTTGGACAAAGAGGTTGCTGAAGGAGGCATGAGCCTCGTCGGCAGCTTGTGGCGCCAGGACCACCTCGGAATAACTGGTCAACTCAAGGGTGCGGGGCTCCTTGCTCAGGTTGGTAAACGTCAACCGCCGCAGTTCGATATCGTCTTCTGGTGAGACTGCAATTTCGGTATGCATCTCGATGCCCTGATCAAGACGGCGAAATTCCGCCCGAGCCAAAGGAAAGATGGCCTCGTAGTGCGATGCATGGGCCCCGACTGGCTGATGCGCGGCGGACCAAGTCGCGCCGGATCCAACGTCTCGCACGTAGCAAAACGACCCCCAATCATCGCAGCTAGGATCTTCACGCCACCGCGTCAGAGCGAGTCCCTGCCAGCGGCTGTAGCCACCTCCCGCCTGGGTCACCATCACCGTATAGCGGCCGTTGGACAAGAGCTGCACCTCGGGCCTTGGCGTCTGGGCCGTGGTGATGACGCGCAGTGGCGTGCCTTGTTCCTGCTGCGGCCGGGCCCCACCTTGGACCTCGGGGGCGTGAGGATAAAACGGCGTAAACTTTGGTACTCGCTCCTGCAGCAACAGCTCGGTGGCTTGCACCTGAGGGTCGGCCATAAACCGGCGCTGCATGGGTTGATCTAGGAGGTGATAGGCCAGCGACAGAAAGGCCATACCTTCGTGATGCGCCATGTACGAACGCAGTAGCGCCTCACCTTGGCCCTGAACCAAACGATTTGATGTGTAGTCTATGGCTTCGTAGAACCCGTACCTGCCGATGAACCCTTTACTGGCGAGAACCTGCAAATTGGCCGTAGCTGCGGCTGGGTTTACCATCAGCGCCATGGTGGTGGCGTACGGTGCGATCACCAAGTCGTCGACCAGGCCGCGTTTAAATCCAAGTCCGGGTACCCCAAAGGCACGGTACTGGTAGTTTAGGTTCATATCCGTGGTGTTGTAGCCCGACTCCGAGATGCCCCAGGGCACGCCCCGTTGCTTGCCGTACTCGATCTGGCGGCTGACGACGTTGTGGCAGGTACGGTCGAGTAGGCTACCAGGATAGCTCGGCATCACTAGTGCCGGCATCAGATACTCAAACATCGACCCGCTCCAAGACAGCAGAGCCGAGCCGCTGTGTACCTGCGTCAGCAGTCGGCCTAGGGCGAACCAGTGCTGCTGCGGTAGCAAGCCTTGGGCGATGGCGACGAAGCTGCCAAGGCGCGCTTCCGATGCGAGCAAATCGTAGCATCCGACATCGCGGCGATGCTCGGTGACGGCGTAGCCGATGCTGAGGAGTTGACGCGATTTGTCATAGAGGAAGTCGTATTCCAGCTGACTGAATTCGTCGCATTGGCTGGCGAGTGTAGCCGCCTCATGCAGCAGATTTTTAGCGACTGCGGCAGCGTTGCGGACGCAGGCTGCCAGGCTTGTCAACCAGGCCTGTGCCTCATGCTCGCTGGCCTGTGCGGCCTGTGCGGCAGCCGCGTCGATGACCTGCGCCTCGTTGCCAAGAGCGACCAGTTCATTCCATGTAGGTATGGCGCTGGCAGTCGCAAACAGAGCGAGTAGGCGCGGTGCCGCACTTCCAGCTGCTAGTGTCAGATGATTGCATGCTGCTGGAGTGGGCGCCTCAAGTTGCAACCAGGGCAAATCACGGTTGAGTAGCGAGACGATCATCTGATCGAATTGCCGCAGTAGCGCATTGACCCACCAGTGGCTATCGACATCGCCCAAGTTATCGACGTGGCGCACCAGATGCGCCAGCAGCACTTTAGCCTCTGCAGCTAGTGGTATTAACTGACGATAGTTTGGGTTGTGCCCATCTAGGCAGTCGCCCAGGCGTTGTCGCCAGGTCACGGCGGCGCCAAGTCCCGTCGGAAGGGGCTGCTTGCGTTCTAGGTACGCCTGCTCGAGAACCTCGTGTAGGACGCGGAGAGTGTCGCTAATTCCTTCGGCCAGACGTGCCTGAATCACGGATCGGTCGCCTAGCTCGCGCAGGCCAGCCTTCAAGGTGAGCAAAAGCCCAACCAGGTTGCCGCTATCGACCGTCGATACGTACTGCGGCAGCAGCGGCTGTAGCGTTTGCGTATCATACCAGTTGAAGAAATGGCCGCGAAAACGCGTCATCTTTGCCAAGCTCGAAAACGTCTTCTGGGTTCGATCGATCAAGCACGTAGCATCGATATAGCCAAAGTCGTAGGCACCCAGGTTGCTGAGGAGCGATAAACCAATATTTGTTGGTGAGGTCCGATGTGCAAGTACGGCAACCGGGTATTCCTGGTAATTATCGGGCGGCAGCCATTGATCTTCAGCAGTCACGAAGGTTTCAAAAAAGCGCCAGGTCCGCCGGCTAAGCCGTTCGAGGAACCTGGTCTGCAACGGTGACAGCGGTGCCGCAGCGGATGACAGCGGGCGGCTAAGCCACCACGCAACGCCTGGCGACAGCAGCCACAGCAAGAGAAAGGGGCCTGCCGCGGCCAAGTTCGCGGGGTAAAGCCAAAGCAGCAGAGCCGTTAAAATCACGGTGATAGCCACCGTGGCACTCCCCGCAAGGTAAAACTGGCCCAATGATTTAGCTCGACTGTGGCGCGGGTCGGTCTGCGACTGCCACTCCAACAAGTGCCGCTTGGAGAGCAGCATGCGCCAGACCGCGGTGAAAGCGGCATGCGTATTGACACAGGCATCGACGGGAAGAAAGACGATCAGGAGCAAGGCTTGGATGGCATAGCGGCGGACCATGAGCGCTGAGTCGGTCACGCGTTCGACGACGCCGATTTCGGGGATGCGGCGAAGCGACGTTGCAAGCACGGTGAAAAACTGCGGCAGCGTGAGGATCGCAAGGATGAAATAGGCGATCTTTTCACCAGCATCTAGTCCGAACCAACCATCGACCAGCAGCAGAAAGGTCGCGAGTGGAATGTAGCTTCGTCGCAGGTTGTCAAAGATCTTCCAGCGCGACATCAGCGTCAAAGGGTTGGAGTGCTTTCCGGGTAGCCACGGCGTGATCCAGTATAGGATCTGCCAATCGCCGCGGATCCAGCGGTGGCGCCTTCTGAGGGCTGCACCGTGATGATGTGGTTCCTGCTCATAGAGCGTTAGATCGCTCACGAAGCCGCAGCGGAGGTAGCTCCCTTCGAGTAAATCGTGGCTGAGGACGGTGTTTTCTGGGAGTCGCTCCGCGAGAACTTGCATATAGGCATCGACATCATAGATGCCCTTACCGATAAACGAGCCCTCCTCAAAGAGATCCTGATAGACATCGGAAACAGCGCGGCTGTACGGGTCAAGCCCGGGGTCGCCGCCGTAGATGCGGACAAACCAAGAGCGCTGGGCTCCGGCCATATCCTCGCCGATGCGCGGCTGCATGATGCCGTAACCTGAAGTAATACGACCTTGTTTAGGATCGAAGACCGGCTGGTTGAGTGGATGGGCCATCTTGCCGACTAATTGCCGGGCGATGTCGCGAGGCAGATGACTATCGGTGTCGAGCGTGATGACATATTTGACGCTTGCCAGCTTAGTTTGATCGCCGATGATCGTCGAGAAACCGTGTTCTTTGTCCGGATGACATTGCGGGCGCAGCAAATGACCGAGGGCTTCAAGCTTGCCTCTTTTGCGCTCGTAGCCCATCCACACCTGGTCGTGGGGGTTCCACGCGCGCTCCCGGTGCAGCAGCAAAAAGCCGCCGCCGCTGCCTGAATAGCGCCGGTTGAGGTCCTCGATGCCTTGCACCGCAAGGGCCAGCAGTGCCGCGTCCTCAGTCAGGACGGCAGTCGGTGCATCGACGAAATCGGTGAGCAGGGCAAACTGCAGGTGATCGTCACGGTTGGCCAGGAAGCGGACCTCGAGGTCTTCGACCAAGTTGGCGACATGATCTGGGGTGATCAGCAAGCTCGGCACGACGACTAGAGTGCGGGCAGATTCTGGGATACCGCTGGCGAAGTCCATCTCGGGCAGCAGCTTTGGCTTGATCAACGCCGTGACGAGCCAGTTGACCAAGGCCTGCACGCTCTGGCTCACAGCGATCAGGCCGAGGATGGCTGCGGCAAGGACGGCGCCAAGAGGTGACCGACTGGTGGTCAATTGGGCCGTCATATAGGCGGTAAAGGACAAGGTCAGCAAGCCAATGGCGGTGGCATAGATGCCAAAGCGCCACTGCGGGTCGATGCTTGTGCTGAGTAGGCGCCGACCTAAGCTTAGCGGCGGTAGTCTGCGGCACAGCTCAGCGTAACCAGGACCGATCAGATAGTGGCCGACATGCTGTTGCCTGCGCCTGGCGCTCTGTTCGGCGGAGCGTGGCAATGCTGCGGCCAGGGCGATCGCTGTTTGTGCGATCAAGAGTTCATCGGCGCCGGTGCCTTTGGCCAATGATTCGATGACATGACGGTACTGATCGCGGGTGGCAAAATCCATTTTTGCATAGATGCCGCTTGGGTCCAGGTTCAAATTCTGTTCGACTAGGCTCATGCCCTCGACGAAAAGACGCCAATCGATTGCCGCGAGAAAGCGCAGGCTGCCGAAGCTGGCGCCAACCGACACTTGGTTGGCCGCTTGCTGCTTGTTTTCCTGTTGCACCGTCTCTTCTGTGGTAAAGCCAGTATCGAGCAATTGCTGCTCAATCCAGGCCAACGGGATGCTCATGGCTGGCAGATAACCGCGTAGCCGCTGGACGAACTCGGCGATAAAGGAATTCGATAACCTGGGATCGCTGCGCGCCATATCGGCCGTGACGAGAAAGATCCCCTTCGGGTTCTTCTCCGCCATGAACAGTAGTTTAGTGGCCCATTGCTCAGCAATGGCGCGGTCTTGAATTCCCACAGCCACGCGGATGGCGACCCGCCGCAGGTTTTCGATGAGCGCCAGGCGAAGCATGATCGGAATGGCCCACAGCTCGCCGAGATTGAGTGGGCTTAGTTCCTGATAGGCTGCGACAAAACTCGAGATGTTGTGGCTATCGATGCGCCCGTCGCAAAACGAAATCATCTTTAGTGCGATATCGTAAACGCGCGGCAATCCTTCGTTGCCATCGCTCGAACACAGGTGTGGCAGCTCCTGGCTGTAGCCCTCTGGCAGATGCCTTTTGGCGAGTCGGATCTGTTCTTCGATGACATGAAAGTTATCGACGATCCATTCACCCGCCGGTGAAATGCGCCTCTTGGCGCTCACGGCTGCGGTGATGCGGTCATAGGAGGCGACCAGCTTGCGCTCATTGTCGGCGAGCCGAGGCAGCAGATCATCGCGCTTTTGCGTCTTGCCAAGGCGGTGTCTAAGCGCTAAATCTCGGGCTTGCTGGCAGAGTTGCTCGGCACTGGCGAGTTCCATGCGCAGAGGCTGCTCGTCGGTGGGGCTCAAGGACACCACAGCTGAACGCAGCTCCCACCAATCGTGAAATGAATGCAGCAGCGTGTGAAGGCTCAGGGGGATACTCCAGTTCACCTAGTATGGCCCGTTGCATGCGGCCGGTGCCGTAGCCGTCAAACTCGGGCCATTCTAGACCTAAAAAAAATGGAAGCGACAACATAACCTCACCGAAGGGTAAGAATTATGATGAGAGCTTCTTATTTTTTTGCGGAAATGTGCCCTTAGGGCTGTTTGACGGTCACCGTCGTGGCCTTGGCATGGGCGGCAAAAAACTCTAGCATCTGCCGCAAGGCCAGGTCGCGGATGGGGTCGGACTCGTTGAGAATCTCGTGCATGGCCCCGGCGGCGACGATCAAGCGGCAGTTCTTGGCGCGTGCACAGAAACTTTGCTGCGGCGCGCTGCTGACGACCACGTCAGCTTCGGCTTGGAGGAGCAAAATGGGTGTTGTCACGTCCGCCGCGTGAGCGACCGCTTGCTGCGAAAAGATCAACGCATTGTACACCCAGCCGTAGCTCGTGCCCCAAATGCGCAGCTGCGGCACCTGCTTGTACAGCACTGAGGCATTTTGCGCGCGAAGGAGGCTGTGGGTCACATAGCTCTTTTCAGGATGGTCCTCTTTGGCGTCATAATCACCACGGCCGAGTACATAGTGCTCAGCGAGTCCTAGCTTGATGGCTGTCCAAATTCCGGCGTAGGCAAGCCAATAGGGGACGCCGCGGGATTGGATGCCGAACATCGGCGCCGACCAAGCCACGGCTTGGAACAAGTCGCCAGGTTGTTCGAGCAGCAGCGCTGAGGCGAGGCCGCCGGTCGAATGACCGATTAAAAACAGGTCGCCGGATTCCACCGGTTTGACGACCGAGGTGACAAAGCTACGCAGGTCGTCGACATAATCGCTGAAAGCGGCGACATGACCGATCTGCGGATTGGCCAGCAGGCGACCAGACTCGCCCATGCCGCGCAGGTCTAGCGAGTACACGTTGTAGTTGGCCATGATCAGGTCGTGAATGAGTTCGGCATTCTTGAGCGTTGATTCGCTGTAGCCGTGGACGATGACGATGCCACCCTTGGCGCCGACGTGGCGGAACATGCGGTAGGCAATTGGTACGCCGTCCTTACCGCTAAAGCTTGATGTGACCTCCTTTTGTACGAAGGGCACAAGCTCAGTAAAGTAGCGGCGGCCCAAGCTAGGTTCATCGACGGCGAAAACCGCACGTGCCGCCAAACATAGTCCCAAGAACATGCAGCCAATACTCAAGCTGAGCTTGCTTGCCGCGGCATAAACCTTCATGTGCGCCTCGTCTCTAGTGAACGCAGGAATGGTCGATGATGACCCCGCCGCCGAGCCATCATCATACCGTCTTTTACTACGCAGACAAAGAGCTTGGGATATAGCTCTTAGAGGCGCGGATTCGCCCGTGCCACGAGGTTGACAAAATGCGCATCAAACCAGTCGCCGGCATTAGGTGCAGGGGTTGTCGCATCTTCATTGCCGCAGAACGCATCAAAGCGCGTCGAGCTTGTGTCACTGGTGCCATCGGATTCACCAGGTGGCTTGATCCATAAGTAGGCGTCGATCCCGTCCGCCGGCGCAACCCGCGGCCGTTCGCCGATACCGGCTCCACGCACATTGCACCAATTGCGCCAGTATTGGCGGCTATTGATGACGCCGTTGCGGCCTGTATCGATGACAAAAGCGCGGTGATTGATGCCAACCTTGGCGTATTCCTCAGCCATCAGCCGGGTGAAGGTGAGTTCGTCCTTGGCTGGGTTGGACGGATCGTACCAGCTTCCGACCTGACTGAGATCGACGTTGAGCGGGCTGTAGTTGGCTACGTTGGACGAAAAGCCGCGGATCAAATCAACGCCGCCGGCCGCATCGAGCACGCTGCGGACTTCTTGCGCCATCCGTTGCCGGTTATCAGGCCAACCCAACCAGCCGCCATGGGCGCTGTCCAGATAGATGGCGACGTGACTTGCCGCAAGCTTTTTGATGGCATAGGCGACGCCGATTTCGTAGCCGGGCTTGGCCTTGGCACATTTGGCATTGCCCATATTGGTGACGATGTTGGGCAGCGAGTCAGGCTCGACGATCGCGGCGATATGCAGATCGGTATATTTGGCGGTAATCGCCGTTATTTGGTCGATGTAGCTTATATATTTGTTTAGGCCGTCGTTGTCTAAAGTGAGCTCGCCGTTGGAAGCGTTGGCGTTGCAGTCCCGCTCGGGAAGATTGTAGACGACGAGGGTCACGCTGACCTGTTGGGCCTGGCGTTTGGCAGCGTCGCGGGCTTGGTCGAGATAGGCTTGCAGCTTACCGACCATCGCCGTGTTGTCCAGCCACAGCGCCGTGCTAGAGTAGGCTAAGGTGTTGAACTGCTCTTGCGACAGTCCGGCAGCTTGGCTCGACGCCCGCACGTGTTCAGTGAAGGCTGGATTGACGAAAAGATAGGTTTCACTAAACGGGTTTTCGTTTTCGTGAGGGGCCAAGTCAGGGCTTAATGCCGTGGCGAGTCCCAGACGTCCGCCGTCAAGACCAAGGCTACTCACAGCAGCTTGGTGCTGCACCGTCGTAGATGATTTGACTGTGGGACTTGCCGCACATGAGACTAAGCCAAGCCACATGCCAGCACCCAACCAGGAAGGCCGTAGAACGAAAATTCTTCTCATCGTAGTCGGTCTCCAAACATAATATTTATAGAGTCTTTAATCGTAAACCTCGCCCACAGCAACAGGATTTCTTTAAGTGCTTGGCGGCGCACTGCGGTGCAAGCCAATTAAACCTAGGCATTTAGGTTGGTTGGGTTGCGTCGTAGTGTGATGCAGGTGGTCCTTGGTCGCCGCTTTCCGGACTCAGCTAAAACATCCGGACCGTGCTGAGCAGTAATTCGAGCACGAACAGTGCCACCACCATCAATTCCAATATGTTGGCGCGGCGGCTCGCCACCAGGTCGGAGAGGATTTCCATGTGATCCTGGACCAGAGATAGCTTGCGGTCGAGGGTGCGAAAGCGCACGTGGATATCGAAGTTCAGTTGCAGATCTTTGAACAAGCGCTCCAGGTCTTTACTGGTCCAAACCTCCTCTGGCGAATCGAGGATCGACAAGTTGCTGATGATGTGTTGGCGCATCCAACCAGCTGAACCGATGAATTTTAGCAGTAACTTGGCATTGACCGGGACCTTGCCGGTCGCCCCTAGCCGCTGCATAAACTCGGAGATTTCGCGCAGCTTCTGGTCGGCGTTGACTTCAAAGTACTCTAGGGCTGCGGACTGTCCTACGGTCATGGCGATCAGGCTGAGGTAGGGCAACGTCGACTGCTCGACTTGCACATACTCGAACTCGACCCTGTTGCCATCGTTTTGGACGGTGACCTGATAGGTTTCGGTCGTTGGTTCGGAGAGGCCCACGCCGAGCAGTTCCTTGATCCGGGCCAGTTCCTGCTCAATGTCCTCAGCCGGCATATTAAAAAATACCAGGCTGCCAAAGCGATAAACGAAAAAATAACTAAACGGCCCATGTCGTGCCTGAAGCTCCACCGGCGAGCTGTTGATGACCTGATCTTGCAGCAGCGCTTTGATCGCTTTGATCGAGATCGAGTCGTACAGGTTGTAGGCCTGGATGGTGTAGCGAGCGGTCATGGCAACTCCTGATCGTCTAAGCGGTCGGCGCGCAGCGGCGAGAAAGTAAGCACCCTTCAATAGAATAGTCGCTTTTATGGTCGCTGCGTATCAAAGGCCGTCTAGCGCTGGTAACTCGTTGCTATGTTGGCAGAGATGTCATTTTGGCTGGGTGGCCAGGAAGGTGTCGTAATCTTTGATATTTTATGATTGTAATAATAGTTTGACTTAGTTTCATAATAAATATAAAAGTCTGAGTCTGAAATCGGTTGTCCATTAAAATGCGTCGCTAAGGAGGCCAAAGTGTCCTTTTCTATCAATTCATTTAGCCGTGTTTTAGTGGTCCTATCATGTGTGTTGGTCATCGGCGCCTGCGGTAAAAAGACCAGCAGCTCACCGGAGCCGGTGGCACCCCCACCCACGCTCGTGACGCCAGCGGCCCCAACGGCCACCACACCGCCCAAAACCGTTACCCCACCAGTCGCTGCGCCTACGCTGACCTTGGCGCCCGCGACCGTGATCAAGGATGCTGATCTGTTACAAAAGAGCCCCTCGGCCTCGACGGTCAACTTTGGCTTCAGCGGTGCGCCGGCGGGCCTGACTTCAAGTGGCGTGAGCTATGAGTGTAAACTTGATGCTGAGACCGACTTTGCTGCTTGCAACGGCGGCGACTCTTACACCTTTGCCAATCTACAAGACGGCACCAGCCACACCTTGAAGGTACGCGGCACCATCACCGCGACAAAAACCTTGCTTACGGAAGCCAGCGTCACCTTCACGGCGCACCTTGCGGCTGCTGGGAATGATACTGGGACCGGTGGCAATGATACGACGACTGATACGACGACTGATACGACTGCTGCTGGGAATGGGAATGGTACTGGTGGTGACGTTAATGGAAACGGGACAGATTCGAGTGGAAACGCGACGGCTGCGGGCGACGGCAGCAATAACGGTGCGGATAATAATAGTGGTGGCAACAACGGTACCAGTAATAATGGTGGTGGCTTCGGCGGTGGCAATGGTGGTGGCTTCGGCGGTGGCAATGGTGGCGGCTTCGGCGGTGGCAATGGTGGCGGCTTCGGCGGTGGCAATGGTGGCGGCTTCGGCGGTGGCAATGGTGGCGGCTTCGGCGGTGGCAATGGTGGCGGCCTAGGCGGTGGCAATGGTGGCGGCTTCGGCGGTGGCAATGGTGGCGGCCTAGGCGGTGGCAATGGTGGTGGCTTCGGCGGCGGCAATGGTAGCGGCTTCGGCGGTGGCAATGGTGGCGTCCTTCGCGGACCCCGCGGACACGGCGGCGGCTGCCGTTGATGAACCGCTGCTGCTAGTTCAGGCGTCCATTGTGAACGTGGTTCTCCGAACTGATTTCTTAGCGCTTAAATAGGCAACGACCACCAGGCCTGCAGGCTACGCCTGCAGGCCTGGTTCTCTTGGACGGTTGTGGTGCCCGCAGCCGGACTTGAACCGGCACATCCTTGCGGACGAGGGATTTTCTTACCGCTTCGGCTTTCGCCGCCTATGGCCCAGGGGGCCGTCGTTCGTGGTCTGGACTTTCTCTTGACCATGGCCTTCTAAGGAGCTCCCTTTCGAAGGTTTTAGGTCCGGCCTGTCAAGTCTCTACACCTTCCCTGAAAGTTGCTCCGTAAGACCCTTTTGGGGTTCTGGGGGCATCTTCTTGGGCTTGGCTCGGGGTTGCCACCGGCTCGACCGATGGTCGTCCGCTGAGGTTTCTCCGATGTTAAGCCGTTCTACATCCAGGGTTTCCCCTGGCGCACTCAAATTTGTCAGTGATACTGACCTTTTAAGTCCCTTGTGTCTACCGATTTCACCATGCGGGCGCACTCTCTGACCGTCAAGGCCAGCTATCACTTACTGAAACATCTCACCTAGGTCGGGCAACTATGACTCTACGTCGGCTCGCGGTGCTTCGATAAGGGAGCAACTGTCCTAACATAGGTCCAACGAAATTGCTACCGCCCGTTACTTCGAATGCAGGGGAATCGCATCTAATTGGACTTGACAGGTTGGGTGTCTAGCTGAAGAGCAGGCCGATTTCGCGTTGCCTTAATCCCGTGGCCATCGCCATCCCCTTAGACATCGCCGTTGGCGTGATCTTGATCGTCGCCTCGCCCTTCGCCATTAGACTTATCGTTTCATACAGAGCTTCGACAACATAGATACTTCTGCAACGACCAACCGCTTTGCATCGACATAGGTTTTAGGCTCAATAAGCTTGAGGGCGTTACAGGCATCCATCATTGCGCCACATTCCAGGGCGCTGCCGCGCGCAATCGCGAAATGCTTGGCGTTGTCGAGTGCTCCAGTCCGACCGCTTGCCTCGGCGATATTTAAAGGGACCGATAGCGCGGCGCGTTTTAATTGATCTGTCACCTTATACCCCCACAACTGATTGCCGGGCTAACGCACCAGTATCACGCTCCGAAAGCACGGAATTGTGCGATTCATCTGAAAACATCGATAGTCGCAGGCTCAAGCATGCTTGGGATTCCGCCGATGGGACCCTATCAGACCGTGTTCCATTCTGTGAGGCTATCGAAGTGGGAGCCACCGCCAAGCCATCCCCCGAGCTATACACCGACGGTGTCGCGTTCGCCGAGCGGACCGGGCAGCTCAATGATTGGCGTGAACTGCTCAACCTAGGCATGGAGCCGGACACCGTGGGTGGAGGTTTTTTTTCAGGTAAGGCAGATGTAGTACGGAACTTTGTCCGGCGCGATCCTGTCTATCACATCATCACGTTCGTCGGACCAAATCGATACGTGAATCGATTCGTGGCTGGCCCAAGGACTCTCTATTTCCTTGCGGACGGAGATGCCGATCCTAAATTGGTCTGCTATCCGTTTCTTGCTCTTGATTGGCATCTAGTCTTTGAAGATGCCATCTGTAAGAGCCTTGCCATGCTCAAGGACATCAAAAATCGTCGGCAGACCAAGGGCTAGGCGCTCGGCCTCTCGCCAGTTGTCGTTGAGCTTTAAGCTGTGGGCGGAACTCATACTTTGATACATGTTCATCGCGCGGGTGTCGGCCGTTCGGCGGCTCAGCTCTCTTGAAAGAAAATATTCGAAAATCGAGTAGGCGTCAAAGTGATCCGCCGGCGTATACGACGTGCAGGCTGCAGGTAGTTCTGTTTGGTTCTCATCACTAAAGACCGGAGCCTGTACTGCCTTACCGCTGCGCGTGAAGCCGACATGCTGCGCCGCCTGGGTCATGTAATTCTCCTCTAATAATCAAGGCGTCTTTAGCAACTGTGAG
>Ga0315292_10000026_pt1 | contig 48200 bp, 51 predicted proteins | sample YL17G13_0_MG_FD_204029 | JGI IMG/M metagenome (GOLD analysis project Ga0315292, IMG submission 204029) | Sediment microbial communities from Yellowstone Lake, YNP, Wyoming, USA - YL17G13_0 | ecosystem: Environmental > Aquatic > Freshwater > Lake > Sediment | place: USA: Wyoming | collected... | reverse complement strand
GCTGGAAGGTGAAGGGGCGGGAGGAGGCGCAGGATGATCATCAGAGAGACCTTGTCAGCGCCCAGTTCCAGACCGCGCAGCCCGCGCCCGAGAGGACCGTCGAAGTCATCAAGGTCAGGTGCAGGTACTGCGGCTCGCTCAACGACACGGGAGCCTCAAAATGCGTATCCTGCGGCGCGACCCTCTGACCGGGCTCACACGCCGACGCATTCCAGCTTCTCAGAACAGTAGCCCCAGAGCGGGGCGTCCGACGCCGTGACGATGGTCTCGAACCAGCTCTTCAGCGCGGGTCTCAGGGCGTGCACCGCCTTCTCGACCCTGAACTCCGCGAGCGGGGCGTCGTACACGTGATAGTTTACGAACACCGGCTTGCCCCTCACCTCATCCTCCTCCAAGGAGAAGACCAGCCTAATGCGGTCGTCCCCCCTCTGCGAGTAGACCTCGGCGATCAGGGCGTGCCTCCTGCCGAAGCTGCCGCCGAGCTCGATCCGGTCCATGGTCCGGTAGTTGGCCGTCTCGTTCAGGGCCCAGTTCATCTTGCCCTCGTACATCCCCAGCGCGTGTGGCGATGGTGCCATGTCCAGCTTCCGCCCCGTCTCGAGGGCGAACCTCGTCCAGAGCCTCAGGAGCATGTGGGCCGCCAGCTTCATGGCATTCTCCCGCTCGGTGGAGGCGGACACGTCGTCGTACGGGATTTGTTGCATGTCCTGCTCGACCGACTTGACCAAATCCTCGGGCATATCCGCTCGGGCAATCAGGTTGTACCTATTTCAATCGTGCCCAGGATGTGGTCCTCAGAAGCCCATCCCGTCGACCTTGATCTGCATCCTGCGCCCTTCCAGGAACTTGTACACGGCCGCGTGCTCGCTCCCTGACAGGAGCATGTCCAACGCGCGCGCTGCGACGTTGATCTGGACCGCATCCCCTATCGCCGCAACGGTGTTGCCGTAGACCGATATGAAAGCGCCTGTGAGCTCCTCGATGATCTCCCGGGTACGCCCATTGGTGCCGATCACCCTCGCGCGCATGCGCCCCACGTGTTCCACCTTCTTCCCCACGTAGTCCCTGATGTCCATGACCTCCAGGAAGTAGCCGTCCTCCAGGAGCTTCACGGCCTTCTCGGCCGAGAACCCGCGTCCTATGGCCGTGACGACATCCGTGACCGCGAGCGCCATCGACGGGTCCTTGGCGTGGGTGTGGTCGATCCCCACATCCCCCTCCTCGGAGTCTATGGTGAGCTTCACCCCTGAACGCTTCTCGATCAGGGACCTTGTCTCGCCCCCCGTGCCTATGAGGACGCCAATCCTGTCCGTCGGTATCCTGACGAGCTGCGTCATTTGCCTATGACCTCCTTCATCTCACTGGCTGCATCGATGGAAACACCTAACCTTTTGAAATACCTTGCTATGTTCCTCAGATCCCGCTCCAGGAACTCCCTGGCCATTGGATGGCCGGTCAGGACGGCCTGCCCGACATCTATGAACACGAGCTCGTCGCCCTTGACGAGGACGTTGTACTCACTCAGGTCCGCGTGCACGAGCTGGGCCTTCTGGAAGCCCTGTCTCACGAACTCCAGCATCTGGCGCGCCACGTCCGCGGGGTCCTCCAGCTTAACGTTCCTCAGCTCCAGGGCAGGGGCGACCTCGTCGCCGATGTACTCCATGACTATTATGTTCTGGTTGCGCGCGACGGCCTTCGGGACCCGCAGGCCGGCCTCGGTGTACCGCTGGAGGTTCCTGAACTCCTTCGAGGCCCATGCGAGTATGAGCTTCCTCCTGTTAGTCATGATGCCTTTGAACCGCGGGTCCCCGTTGATGTACTTGGCCATGTCCATGAAGGTTGCGTTGGATGTGCGATAGATCTTGACCGCCAGGAGCTTCCCGTCCTCAGTGGACGCCCTGAAGACGTTGCCCTCCTTGCCCGTCGATATCGGGAAGTCGAGCCTGTCTATCACGCCGTCCGTGAACAGCTTGTAGACCCTGAGGAGGTTCTCCTTGTTGAACACCTCGTCGTAGGTCTTCCTGTCATCGTCGTCCCTGCGGCGCATGCGCCAGGAATCACGCTGGCGCTCAAGCATGTGTTCGAATTCCTGCAGCTTTTTCGCGCCCAAGGGTCCTCCCCGAAAGGCTCAGAATACGTCGATCGACTTGGGGATCATCTTCTTCCTGCTAAGGTACATCGCCTGCGTCTTTGTGTACCTGTAGACGATGTTGGCCTTCTCGTCCTGGAACTCCCACGGCTGGACGATGACGAGGTCGCCCTCACGGATCCACATACGCTTCTTGATCTTGCCAGGGATGCGACCCATCCTGGCCACGCCGTCGGCGCACTGTATCCGGATCCTCGACGCGCCCATGAGCTGGTCCGCTATGCCGAAGATCTCGTTCTCCTTCTTCCTCGGGAGGCGCACCCTGACGAACTCAGGCATGCCGTCTGGGCCCATCACCGCCGCTTCTTCTTGCTGATTTCTCCTGAACCGCAAAGGTCTCAACCAGTGCTTGAAGTAACATTCTGCCCATACTTAAGGGTGCTGGGCCCGGCCGAGCCACATGACTTTGTCCAGTTGGACAACGAGAACCTCCCTGGAATGAGACCGTGTCTCAAACCGGACATCGCGTCCGCGCAATGTTGCTCGCTTGTCGCCACACACTAATACGCTCTTGAGAATCGACGGGAACGGAAGCGAAGCACGATGAAGGACCCTGTCAAAGGACCGGACATGCAGACCATCCTCCTGGCGTACTCGGGAGGCCTTGACACATCAGTGGCGATCCACTGGCTCAAGGAGAGATACGGCTGTGATGTCGTCGCTGCGACCGTCGATGTCGGTCAGTCGGATGACCTCAAGGACGCAATGAGGAGGGCGACGGCGATCGGCGCTTCGCGGGCATGGATCGTGGACGCGAGACAGGAGTTCGTCGAGAAGTACCTGCTCCCGGCGATCAAGGCGAACGCGCTGTACGAGGGCAACTATCCCCTCGGGACGGCGCTCGCGCGACCGCTGATGGCGGCGAAGCTCGTCGACCTGGCGAAGAGGCTGGGTGCGGACGCCATCGCCCACGGATGCACTGGCAAGGGGAACGACCAGGTCAGGTTCGAGGTCTCGATCGCAGCCCTCGCGCCCGAGATGAACGTGATCGCACCGGCGAGGGACTGGGCGATGTCGCGGGACGAGGAGATCGCGTACGCAGAGGACAGGGGGATCCAGGTCCCCGTGACATCGTCATCCCCGTACAGCATAGACGAGAGCATCTGGGGCAGGGCGATCGAGTGCGGCGTGATCGAGGACGCGTGGGCCGAGCCCCCGGAAGACGCATACGCCTGGACCAAGGGAGCGAGCGCGGCACCGGAACAGGCAGAGAGCATCGAGATCGGGTTCGAATGCGGCAGGCCTGCAAGCCTGAACGGCGAGGAGCTCGACCTCCAGACCATCATTCTCAGACTCAACGAGACCGCGGGGAAGCACGGTGTTGGTAGGATCGACCACATCGAGAGCAGACTCGTGGGCATCAAGTCGAGGGAGGTCTACGAAGCCCCCGCGGCGACTGTCCTCATCAAGGCCCACCAGGACCTCGAGAGCATGGTGATGACCAAGGACATGCTGCACTCCAAGAGAGAGCTGGAGATGCAGTATGCGGACCTGGTCTACAACGGCCTCTGGTTCTCGCAGCTGAGGGAGGCGCTCGATGCGTTCATGGAGAAGACCCAGGAGAACGTCACTGGAAAGGTCAGGCTCAGGCTGTTCAAGGGAAGCGTGGCGGTGACCGGGAGGGCTTCGCCGTTCTCGCTCTACAGGACGGCGTTGTCGACCTACGATAAGGGGGACGAATTCGACCAGTCGGCAGCGAAAGGGTTCGTGTACGTCTGGGGGCTGCCAGTCAGGACTTGCAGCATCGTGAAGGCGATGGCTGAGAAGGCAGGTTTGGCGGATGAAGGAGCGGTCAAAGAGGGAATCGTCGACATCTGCAAATGACGAGTTCCTCGCATTCACAGGCTCCGTCGGATTCGACAGGAGACTCTGGAAGTACGATATAGCTGGAAGCATCGCCCATGCATACGCGCTGGAGAAGGCGGGCATCCTCTCTGAGAAGGAACGACGCCTTGTGGTCGGCGGGCTGCGGTCGGTCGCGGCGGACATCGGCGACGGCGCGGCAGAGTTCCGGCCGGAACTCGAAGACATCCACATGAACGTCGAGCGCATGCTCACAGAGAAGGTAGGGCGAGCGGGCGAGAAGATCCACACGGGGCGGAGCAGGAACGACCAGGTCGCCCTCGACATGCGCCTGCTGGTGAGGGAAGCCATCACGGACATCCTGGCTGAGACGCTCGCGATCCAGACTGTGATCGTCAGAAGGTCCGACGAGGCGATGACCACCGTGATGCCGGGGTACACGCACCTCCAGCGGGCGCAGCCCGTGCTCCTTGCCCATCATCTGATGGCCCACTTCTGGAGGCTGCAGAGGGACGCCGAGAGGCTGACCGCGTGCTACTCGCGCACGAACCGGTCCCCGCTCGGATCGGGAGCGCTCGCAGGCACATCCTTCGGCATCGACCGGCGGGTCCCGGCGGACATGCTGCGCATGGAAGGACTGACGGAGAACTCCCTCGATGCTGTCTCAGACAGGGACTTCGTCGCGGAGACCGCCTTCGACCTCTCACTGATCATGATCCATCTCTCCTCGCTCTGCGAGGAGCTCATACTCTGGTCCTCCCACGAGTTCGGCTTCGTGAAGCTGCCCGAGAGCATGTCGAGCGGCTCGAGCATGATGCCACAGAAGAGGAACCCGGACCTGCCCGAGCTGATAAGGGGGAAGTCCGGGAGAGCCGTAGGAGACCTGGTTGCGATCCTCACCGTGCTAAAATCTCTTCCCCTCGCGTATAACCGCGACCTTCAGGAAGACAAGGAGACCCTCTTCGATGTCTTGGACACCACAGGGGCGTCGCTCCATGCCCTCACGCACTTCCTGAGAGAGATCGAGTTCGACACGGTGAGGATGGGGAAGTCGGCCGAGGCCGGGTTGATGACCGCGACCGACCTCGCCGACTTCCTCTCTAAAGCCGGAGTGCCGTTCAGGACCGCACACTCGATCGTGAGGGACATCGTCGGCCGCTCGGGCGGGGACAACGACAGGTTCATGAAGCTGGCCGAGGGGGCGCTGAGGGCGCATGTCAAGGGGTTCAAGCCGTCGGATCTTGACCTCCACTCTGCATCGGCCGCCGTCGAGCGAAGGGGGTCCAGAGGCGGTACCTCGACGAAGGCGGTCAAGGCACAGAAGAAGCTCGCCGAAGCGGCGATGACCCGGACCGAGCACGACCTCGGAAGGATGAGGGCAGAGACCTCATCGGTGAACGCGATAATCTGGCCTTGATCACTTGCCGTTCATCGACGAGACGCGGTCCTCGATTATCCCGGATAGGATCTCGAACGCCCGCATCATGTCGTCACGGGTGACTATGACGATCGTGTCTGTGTAGCAGCTGACGGCCTCGAGCAGGTTGATGTTCTGCTCCGACAGCATCGATGTGATGTATGCGAACGCGCCCATCGTGACCTCTATCCTGGGCGGGCTCTTGACCGTGATCTCGGCGAGGTTCTGCTTGACTGTCATGATGTGATCCTGGCCGATCGCCTTGATGATCGCCGGGAGGTGCTTGTCCTCGGAGATGACCGTGATGCCGTTGGCGCTCTGGAGGATCTGCATCGTCGCCTTCTCCGCGAGCAGCTTCTTGACGACCTCCTCGAGGTTCCTCAACACCACCCATTCGTTCTTCGCGACGACTATGCAGATGCGCGTCTTGAGCTCGAGTCTGCTCTCCTCGAACACGCGCATGATGTCACCCTCGAAATTGCTCTTGGCGAGCTTGGCCGCGTATCTCCTGCTCGCCGCCAGGACGGCCTCCTCGTGCTTGACCCCTGTCTCCTTCATGATCAGCCTGGAGAGGGACGAAAAGTTGACCAGGTCCTTGCTGATGCAATCCCTCACGCTGGGGTGCCTGTCGATGTACTGCCGCGTGAGTTCGGCGATTGTGAGCTTCTCCTTCGGCTCATCCATCGGCGGGCGCGATTCACTATGTGGCCCTTAAACTTTGGCCTCGGGGGTCAAATGATCTCTCAGAAAGTGGAGCGCCCAAGGATTAAATATCGACAACCCATAGGCCGGACTGGCGCCGGCAATGCACCTGACGCTCCCGTAGTGTAGTCCGGCCAATCATTCCAGCCTTTCGAGCTGGATACCCGGGTTCGAATCCCGGCGGGAGCACTCTCCTCGATTTCCTAATCATACGTCTCCTCGATGGCGCCCCTGGCCGGTTCACATTTCTTGAGGGACGACCCGGTCGGCCCGAGGCGCGAATGTCGGTAATCGGCCGCCGTCGCATATCTCATCAGGGGATGCGCCCTGGATCGGCACCGTGTTCACCGGCACCGTGAAGGCGATGACCACGTGACGGCCCCGTCGCATCGGTGCGATCGGCGCCGGCCAGCGGGTCCGCCATCAGCAGGGGTGGACGTATCCACTCTGTCGGGCCGGGCCACGAAGACCAGTCGCATGCGCAGGGGACGGTTCTCCCGTCCCGCTACAGCTTCCTGTGGCAGAACCACCAGTCGTAGCAGTCGTAGTTCTTCAGGCGCTCGCGGGCGGTCTTCTCATCGGTTGCAGGAGGTATGATGACCCTGTCCTTCAGAAGGTCGCTCTCCGGCCAGTTGGCCGGCGTGGCGACCTTGTTCTCGTCGCATGTCTTGAGCGCCTTCACGATGCGCAGGATCTCGTTCATGTTCCTGCCTACCTCCTGTGGATAGTACAGCATCAGCCGGATGGTCCCGTTCGGGTCCACGAAGAACACGGCTCTGACAGTGTTCGTGCCCTTGCCAGGGTGGATCATCCCGAGCCTCGTTGCGACGGTGGCGGCCCCGTCAGCGATGACCGGGAACTTGATTTCCACGCCCATCTTCTCCTTGATCCATTCGATCCACTTGATGTGCGAGAACACCTGGTCGATCGAAAGACCGATGAGCTCGCAGTTCAGCGCCTTGAACTGGTCGTGCATATTGGCGAACGCGATGAACTCCGTCGTGCAGACCGGCGTGAAATCGCCGGGGTGGCTGAAGAGCACGAACCACTTTCCATCGTAGGCGTTCGGCAGTGCGACCTTGCCGTGGGTCGTCTGAACTTCCATCTCAGGGAACTTCTCTCCGAGCAACGGGATGCCTCTTCCAGATACTTCTCCGCAAGCCATTTCACAGCCTCCTCTTTCGGCTCCGAATCGTGCGTGGCGATATTTGTTCATTGTCCCGGACAGCGACCGCGGCCGCATCCCCTGCCGCGAGAGCGGCTTACGACGTCAGGCGGATTCGTGAACGTGCTCGCGGACACCTACGGCGTGAAGATGATCGGCACGCCCGCCGAGGATGTGGAGGACACGATGGCGGGTGCATGAGCGCCAGCCTGCAAAACCCCTTACGCCCCAGCCCTCGTCACAGGACCTTGCTCATCTCCCTCTCGATGAGGGAGAAGTCCTTCAGGTCCATCGTCGCAGCGTCCACTGGCACGATCAGGTAACCCTTGTCCAGGATCACCTGCTCGTTGATCAGCTGCACGAACTTGAGCACGCTCTTGAAGTCGTTCTGCGTGTTCAGATACTCGAGGCCCTCGACGATGACGGCGCCCTTCTCGCCCTGGTGGAGGAACTCCTTTATCGCGGAGGCGAGGTGCGCGAGGTTGTTGGGGGACACGTACTCGGGCTCCCCCTGGGGTGCCTGGCTGGACTGAAGCTCGGTCTTGGTGAGCCAGAGGGACTCGGCATCGAACCCGTACCTCTGCTTCAGCACAGACGGGTGCGTGCGCGAGATGCACAGGCCGCGGCTCCCCTGCGAGAGCAGGCCGGCGAACAGCGCGAAGCCCTTCTCAGGGCGGTCCTCCTTGATGACGTAGCTCCAGCCGGGAAGCAGTGCGGTGGGAGGCGCGCCGCTGGAGGGTGTCAGGACATCATCGACGACGACCTTCCGCCCGGTCGCCTTCCCGATCTCGTCCGCCTTCACCTGGACCCGCTGGTATAGCATGGACTTCTTGGTCTTGGCCATTATCTGGAGTTCGCGGGAGGTGTAGCCCTTCGTGGTCAGCTTGATGATCTCGTCCCAGGCGTCCTGAAGGCCGTCCTGGAAACCTTTGATAAAACCCTTGACGTAATCGTCGTCCTGAGGCATCTGACCCATCCGCATCCTGCAGTGCTCCCTATGGTCAGGCCAGACTAATAACCTTTTGCGATTTCTCCCAACCCTGGTGTCGCCTGGATTGTCAGCGGACAAAACATATTATCCTAGCTGAACATCGGAGGGGCGTCCTGAAATGCCCATCACGAAGAAGAGCTTCAAGCAGTTCCGAATTAGGGCGAGGATCGCCTCGAAGGTGAGGGAGAAGGACCTCATCGACAAGGCCAAGGCTCTCAAGGACGACTACGAGCTGATCCTGCCCGACTGCCCGCGGGAATGCGGCTCGTGCCCTCTCAAGAAGACGCGCGCGCGGCTGGAGAAGATCACCAAGTACAAGGATGATCCCTACAAACTCGCGAAGTTCGCGAACCGCGGGGACAGGCTCGCGCGGGCGTACGCGGCGACGATCGGACTGGTCCATGAGGAGAAGACGCCCTATCTCGCATCCGCGACATACCCCGCGGGCACGATCACCTTCGCCCTCAGGGGGAAGACCGACAGGGAGAAGCTGATAGCCGTCCAGAACTACGACTCGCCCAAGTGGAGGGTGCTCGGTGTGGCGAACCTCGTGAAGAAGAAGGGGCTCCACATCTACTCGTTCGGGGACTCGTTCATCTGCACGGGGAGAGAGGCCGCTCCGCCAGAGGAGTACGTGAGGTCGGCCGCCGAATCGGTCGGCGCCTCCCGGCTCGATGGCGATGTCTACTCCTGCCCGCACAGCCCGTCGTCAGTGAACCACATCGAGTTCGACTGGGTCAGTGCCGGCAAGAAGATACTGCTCTGCGAATCCTGTTCATCAAAGTCGAAGAACTCCCTCGCGAAGCTGGCCGAAGGGATGGCAGTCCCGAGGGTCCTGAACGAGTTCGACATCTCGGTCAGGAGGCCGCTGAAGGTCGTGTCGGGGAACGGGGGATGCAAGGGCGCCCTGGACCGCCAAGTCGACGAGGACCTCCTGGAGGACTACACCGCCGGGAAGATAGGGGACAGGGAACTCGTCGAGAAGCACATGCAGGCGGTGCTGGAACACCTCGAAGGGGAGAAGAAGCGGCTGTACATCAGGGGCGACCGGTGCTTCGGCGATGACATGGAGACATTCGTGAAGGACCTCACATCTGACGAGGTCGAGGTGAAGGCCATCGTAGGGTTGCTGGCGGATGTCGAGAACCCAGTCGTCCTCGACTCCTCGGATTCCGTGAACAAGCTCCTCTCAAGATACTGGTCGACCAACGGCGAGCGGGCGCTCGGGGCGGTCGTGCCTGAGGAAGTGGCGAAGAAACACTTCAAGGACGACGACGAATCGAAGAGATCGCCGATGAAGGTCGTGAGGCAGGCCATCAAGGAATCCGACCACAGGACCGTGACCTCGAAGATACCGAAGTACTCCAACCTATCCCCACACGGCATGTTCGCCGAGGATGTTACGAAGGCGTACAAGACCAGAGGCCAGGCAGGAGCGGTCTCCGTGCTCGACGGGAACAAATCGAACGATCACAGGGTCAGGGCGATGACGCACGCGTTCTACCTCGCCCTGGACATATCCACGAAATCGTGGAAGTTCACCGACGAGGAGAAGGAGTTCGGGAAGCACCTGCAGCCGCTGGCGAAGGAACTGCTCACCAGTGAGACGGCCGAGGAGCACCATGCGGCCTTTGCCGCACTCCTGAGAGAGGCCGGGAGCACAGAGGACCTCAAGAGAGCCTGAAGATCTTCGCATCGACGACCACATGGCTTACGCCTGGCGCGTAGGATTTTATCTCCTTCATCCTGAGCACTTCCACCTTCCGTCCACCGGCTGACTCGGTCAGCCGCCTGAGCGGCCTCGAAGGAAGGAGCTCGTTCGGGCAGGTCTCGTGGTAGTGGATGATCCCGCCGTCCTTGACGAGCCTCATGGCGGTCGGCAGGAACTCGTGGGTGGTCTTCACATAGCCCATTATGACGCGGTCCGCGAACGCCTCGCCCTGCAGGTCCCGGTTGTCGCCAAGAACGGGCTCGACGATGCCGGAGACCTTGTTGAGCGAGACGTTCTCGACGAGGTACGAGTGCGCGACCGGGTTGAGCTCGCAGGCCACGATCTTCCTCGGCCTCTGGTAGACCGCGAGCGGGACCGAGAAGTACCCGATGCCCGCGAACATGTCCACGACGGTCTCGCCGTCACATCTGACGGTGGCCATGTGCATGCGCTCATCGATGTTCCCCGATGAGAACATTATCCTCTCAGCATCGAACCTGAACAAGACGCCGTTCTCCTTGTGGAGCGCGACGGTGTCCGTGCCGAACAGCCTCCGAGTGACGGGCATCCTGAGGTCGCCGGATATGCCCCCGGCGTCCCTGAGCACCGTCTTCATCCCGAGGACGGATGCGTACACGCGGCCTATCTCGGCCTCGTGCTCGTCGAGCTCGCTGCCGAATCTGATCACCGCGACATCGCCGAACAGCTCCCACTTATCTGGCAGATGCTCCTTGAGCGACTCCGGGATGGCCGCTGCGGCCCTGATCGCTTCGATGGGGCCGATCCGCGCGTCCCTGGATGGGAACGCCCTGTCGACCAGCACCGCCCCGAACGCCCTGAGCAGGGAAGGCTCGGGCCTCCCGACGAGGGGGATGACGACATCGCCCCCCTCTTCGACTATGCCAACATGCCGGTCGACCAGATGCATGGACCAGAGCGCCGTCCTGCACTGCTCGGCCAGCACCCTTGGGACCTTGACCCCGAGCACACTCCGGTTTATGTCCCACAGGACTAAAAACCCTTGTCCGAGTGGCCGATGGCCTATTGACCGAAAACCATATAGTCGGTATCCGGGTTCTACGGACCCGATGAGGAGGACCCACGAGACGCTGATCGCAGCACTGGCAATCGTCCTCATCATCTCAGGGACGGCTTCTGCGGACGTGGCGGACCCGGGGGCGCCGAAGTACACCAACAACATGACGGGAGGGTTCATCACCCCGACCGTGAGGCCCGGGGACGATTTCGAGTTCTCGTTCAACCTGACGAACCCCTACTCGGACCCCGACGCGGTCATGACAGGACTCGACCTGACGTTCGGCGTGTACAGGTACGCGACCCAGGAGGAGGTCAGGGACGTCAACGAGAGCTTCCCGCACGCACCTGTGGTGAACGGTGAGGGGACCCAGGTCCTCCTGCACTACGATTCGCTCGGGCCGGACGAGGCGCTGAGGGTCGAACTACAGATAGAGACCGACGGGGACACGCCCCACGGGTCGTACTTCTCGCAGAGCACATACTTCGTCAGGCTCAAGCTCGAGTTCCGGTTCGAGGGCAACGACACACCGGTAACGCTCCAGTCGCGCGGATTCTTCACGGCGGAGGAGTGGGATACGATGGTGTCCTTCGACGAGTACGATAGCATCGTGAACACCACCTACATGAACTCGCTGGGCGTCGACGGCCTCCTCCCCGATTCCTCGTTCGGGATCAAGGTCCAGATCCCGCGTTGGCCCCTGGCGCTGCTCGTCGGAGCGTGCGGGCTCGCGGCGTTCGGCGCGCTCTACTACTTCGTGCTGGACAACCCCGGGCGGTACCCCAGGCTAGAAAAGAGATTCTATCAGCTGAGGGGAAAACTGTGCCAGCTTAGGAGCCAACTTGAGCACAGAAGAGGAAAGTGAGGCAGGATAGTCGATGTCGGCATTCTCCTCGATGAAGCGCTTCACCGACGGGTCGTCGAACATCCTCAGGGCCTTGTCCATCTTCTTGTCCGTCAGCGTGAGGAAGACCTTCCTGAGCCTGAACGCCCTAGATAGCTCCCGGCCGAACCCCTCGCGCCAGAGGCCGTCGTAGGCCGCGAGCGAGGAAGGCTTGCCGGTCTCCTTGAACGACAGTACCGACTGGGCGCAGAGCTCGGCCCCCCGCACGCCCATGAAGACGCCCCCGCCCGACAGCGGCTTCGCGTGGCATGCGGCGTCCCCCACGAGCATGATCCGGCCCGACTGCGCGCTCCTCCCCGAGCCTAGCGGGATCTTCCCCGACGAGGAGCCGACCTTCCTGCCGCCGACGAACTCCTGGCGCCGGAGCAGGGACCTCAGATAGATCGAAGGCGTGTGCTCCGACCCCCAGGTGCAGAGGCCGACCCTGACGACATCGCCGGCAGGGATGGCCCACGCGAAGAAACCCGGTGCCACCTTCGCGCCGATGTAGAGGTCCACAGTGTCAGGGTCGGGCTTCAGACCGGCGAGGTCGACTTGGATGCCTGTGAGCATGTGCTTGGCAGGCGGCAGGCCGGCCGCCTCGCGGCAGATGGACTTGAACCCCTCTGCCCCGATCGCGACCGCGGCCTGCACAGTCTCTTCGGCACCCTGCCGTGAGACCACCGCATCCACCGCGTCGCCTCCGTCCCGGACCGATGTGACCTTCGCGTCGGTCAGCGTGACCGCTCCCGCGGAAATCGCCTCGTCGAACAGGGCCTGGTCGAACGCCCCGCGGTCGATCACGCACGCACGCGTCTCCTTGGCCTCCAGCGCCAGCGTGAACCCGAGCGGGGAGTGTATCCGCGCACCCTTCACCCTCCCGATGATGCTCTTCCTGGCCGACGGCGGGATGCCGCGAGGGGTGACCAGGCCGGCGCACTGGACCGGCCTGCCGGGGCAGTGGTGCTCCTCCACGAGCAGCACATCGAGCTCCTTTGAGAGCATCCTGGCGACCGTCGAGCCGGCAGGTCCGCCCCCTACGACCAAGACATCGGTCCGCACGCCTCTCAGAGAGCGATGGTGCCTATTTCAGGGTTGCCCAGGGCGATGACGGACTTCAGGCGATCCGCCAGTATCGCGCCGGCGACGATCATGTCGCCATGAAGGCGGAAGGGGACTACGCCGGTCTGCTCGTCCCGAGCAGGGGGTTCGCGGACATCTTCGAACTCGTGAAGAAAGGCTTCGACAGGCCCAGCACGGACGCCTACATAGGCTGAGGTCTAGAGCCCCTTCGGGACCTTCTCCCAGTCCTTCAGGAACTTCTGGATGCCCTCGTCCGTGAGGTTGTGCTTCAGCATCTTCTTCAGCACATCGTACGGGATGGTCGCGACGTGCGCCCCCGCCAGGGCCGCCTCGGTGACATGCACCGGATGCCTGATGCTTGCGGCGATGACCTGCGTCTTGAACCCGTACGTGCGATAGATCGTCACTATGTCCCTGACCAGGTCCATGCCGTTGTGGCTGATGTCGTCGAGACGGCCGATGAACGGCGAGGCGTATGTCGCTCCGGCCTTGGCCGCAAGCAGCGCCTGGTTAGGGGAGAACACGAGCGTGACGTTGGTCTTGACACCCTCGGCCGACAGGACCTTGACCGCCTTGAGCCCCTCGGATGTCATCGGGATCTTGACGACCACGTTCCTGTGGAGCTTGGCCAGCTCCCTGGCCTCGCGGACCATGCCGGCGGAGTCCATCGAAACGGCCTCCGCGCTGATCGGGCCGTCCACGATCGCGCATATCTCGTTGATCCTGGTCTTGAAGTCGCAGCCCTCCTTCGCGACGAGGGTCGGGTTGGTCGTGACGCCGTCAAGGATCCCCCAGCTGTTGACCTCCCTGATCTGCTCGACATTGGCCGTGTCTATGAATATCCTCATGCCATGACCTCCCGTTCACTTCTTCCTGCGGAGCACATCGTGCGCCGCCTCCACGATGTTGTCGCTCGTCAGGCCGTACTTGGCCATCAGCTCGTCGCAGCAGCCGGACTCTCCGAAAACATCCGGTATTCCCACGCGCTTCATCGGCACATGGAAGTTCTCGACCAGACACATGGCGACCGCGCTGCCCATGCCCATCATGACCGAGTGCTCCTCTGCGGTCACGACGCCCCCGGTCTCCCGCGCGGCCTTGACCAGGGTCTTCTCGTCCAGGGGCTTTATCGTGTGCAGGTTGACCACCCTGGCGTCCACCCCGTGCTTGGCCAGCTCCTCGGCCGCTTCGAGGCACTTCGACACCATGATCCCGCATCCTATGAGCGTGACGTCATTCCCGTCGCGCATGACCTGGGCGTTGTTGAGCTCGAACTGGTCCGTCTCCTTCGTGACCGTCGGCACATCCGCCCGGCCTACGCGCACATAGACCGGCCCAGGCATCTTCGACACGGCCTTGACGACCCTGTAAGTCTCGGGGGCGTCGACCGGCACGATGACGGTCATGTTGGGCAGCACCCGCATGAGCGCGATGTCCTCGATGATCTGGTGCGACGCGCCGTCCCCGCCGACGGTGATGCCCGCATGCGTCGCGACGATCTTGATGTTGAGCTTGGGATAGGCGATCGATTGTCGGATCTGGTCATAGCACCTGCCGGTCCCGAAGACCGCGAAGGTGGACGCGAAGACCGTCTTCCCCGATGCCGCCAGCCCCGCGGCCGTGTCCATCATGTTCTGCTCCGCGATGCCCACGTTGAAGAACCGCTCAGGGAACGCGGCGGCGAAGTCTGCGGTCCTGGTGGAGGTCGACAGGTCCGCGTCGAGCACGACGATGTCTCCGCGCTCCTTCCCGAGCTCGACCAGCGCGCGCCCGTACTGCTTCCTCTGGCTCTCGATTTTCCACTTCATCTCAGGGACCTCCCAGCTCCTTCATGGCCTGGACGTACTCTTCATCGCTCGGGGCCTTGCCGTGGAAGTGCAGGCTCCCCTCCATGTAGCTGACGCCCTTGCCCTTGATCGTGTGACATATGATGATGGTCGGGCGGCCCTTGACGCCCTTCGCCTCGTTCGTCGCCTGGATGATCTCCTTCATGTTGTGCCCGTTGATCTCGATCACGTGCCACCCGAAGGCCTTCCACTTGTCGGCGAGGGGCTCGAGTGACATGATCTTCTCCGTTGGACCGTCCAGCTGCAGCTTGTTCCGGTCGATGTAGGCCGTGACGTTGTCCAGCTTGAAGTGTGATGCTAGCATAGCGGCCTCCCAGGTCTCGCCGACGTCCATCTCGCCGTCCCCGCACAGGACATAGATCCTGTGCAGCTTCCGGTCGAGCTTCGCGGCGAGGGCCATCCCGTTCCCGGCGGCCAGCCCGTGGCCCAGCGAACCGGTGGACATCTCGACGCCAGGGGTCTTGCCCATGCACGGGTGCCCCTGGAGCCTGCTGCCCATCTTCCTGAGCGTGCAGAGCTCCTCCACCTCGAAGTACCCCGCCTCGGCGAGCGCGGCGTACAGCGTCGGCGCCGCATGACCCTTGCTCAGGACGAACCTGTCCCGGTCTTCCCAGTCTGGTTTCTTCGGGTCGTGCTTCAAGATGTGGAAATACAGGGCAGTGACGATGTCCGCGCAGGACAGGGAGCCACCTGGGTGGCCCGATCCGGCATCGTAGATCATCTTGATGCTGTGCATTCGGATCTTCTTTGCGATGGACTCAAGTTCCCTGATGAACTCTCCGTCGTAAACTTCCAAGCGCGAGTCCCCCCGACATATGCTGACAGGTGCATCCGGGATATCTGTCAGCATGGTTTAAACTATTCGAACGGACCCAGCGGCTACGTTTCCAGCACCCGCACCCGTCTTCCGTCGAGCCTGAGCTTGCCCAGGGCGAAAAGCTGGACCGCCCTCGGAAGGAGCTTGTGCTCCTCCTTGAGCACGCGCTCCTGGAGCATCTCGGGAGTGTCACCCTCGAGCACGGGCACCGCCTTCTGGAGTATGATGGGCCCGCCGTCGACGTCGAGCGTGACGAAGTGTATCGTGCATCCAGAGACCTTGCACCCGTAGTCGAGCACGGCCCTGTGCACGTTCTCTCCGTGCATGCCCGTCCCACCGAAGGATGGAAGCAGTGCAGGATGCGTGTTCATGAGCCGGCCCGCATACTTGTTGACCAGCACAGGGGTCAGAACCCGGAGGTAGCCCGCGAGCACGACCAGGTCCACATCGTGCTGCTCGAGGCACGCGACCACATCCGCCTCTTGCTGCTCCCTCGTGACGCCAGTGTGGGGGAAGCAGAAGGCGGGTATGCGATGCGTCCTCGCCCGCTCGAGTGCGAACGCCTCGGGGACGTTGGATATGACCACGACTAGGTCACCATCGATCTCACCCTTGTCACAGGAGTCGATGATGGCCTGCAGGTTAGTCCCGCCTCCAGACGCCAAGACGCCTATCCTAGTCCTCTTCATGGTCCGAGACCAGCTTGCCTAATGGTCTTGTGTGGAATGCCTAAGTGGTTTGCCGACCCTCTCGTCCGACGTGGCTCAGTCACCGCTCTCGATCCTGGGCGCGAGCAGGTATCTTACCTCGCCCTTGCCGCCCGCGATGCTGAACTCCATCCTCACAGGGTAGTCGTTCCCGAGATGCATCGTCACGTTGTTGCCGCCGGAGACGGACCTCAGCATGTTCGAGAAGTACTCCAGCGGGAACAGACTCCTGACACTCCCCGTGGTCTCGAGCGATACCAGGTCCTTCTTCGCCTTCCTCCAGTTCACCTGATCCATATCGCCCTCGCAGTTCATCTCGAACGCCTCGGCCGATACGATCAGCGCGATGTGGTCAGACACGGCCTCGCTCGCCTTGATTCCCTGAGCGAGATCGTCACCCCTCACGACGACCTTCGCGGGCAGGTTGAGGCTGGGCACCTTCGGGTCGCTCATGCCGGTGGTGTCTATGAGACTCATGCGCCTCGTTATGTCGCCGACGACGATGTTGAGCCTGCGCTTCTCCTCATCGTGCTTGAGGTCGACTATATCGTCGGCACGCGCGAGCTTCAGGAACTGGTTGAGCTTGTCGATGTCTATACCGATCTCTGTCTCGTCGGCCTTGAACTCCTCGAATGCATCCTTGCTCAGCGTGAGATCCACCATGGCTATGTGAGCTGGATCCACGGCCCTGAGCGTCAGCCCGCTCGGGTTGACAGTGAACTTGGCTTCGTCAACAAGGGTTGAAACGACGTTCACGACCTCTTTCAATATCTCCGCTCTGGCTTTCGCCTGGAACATTAGCCCCCCTTCCGTGTTCTTACCTGTAACCAATCGGCCCATTAAAAAGATTGTGCATACAACTAGCCGCATCCAGCAATGCTTGGGACGGCTAGTATTCGCGCCACGAATGCGAGCACTTCACGCACCGGAATATCCTCGTCTCCGGCTCGTCCGCGGCCCTGGTCTGTCTCAGGACCCAGTAAGCCTTGTTGTGGCCGCACTTGGAACACTCCACGTCGTCGGTTGGGAGCGTCCCGGAGATATCGCCCAACACGGGGATATCCTTCTCATGGGCCTTGTGCTTGATCACCTGGGCCTTCTGACCCTTGAAATCCTGCGCGGCTCCGCACTTCTTGCAGACGAGCTTCCCATCCTTAGGAAACAAAAGCGATTTGCAGTTCGGACAGAACATCAGGTCCCGCTCCACACCTCATCGTGTGCTGGATTGCTACGAAGCGGTGTTCGCTTAAAAATGTTCGCCTTCCACGGTTCTATCCAAAGTCGGGTGGTACGTGTAGTGTCACCCGTGAAAACTCCCTCGACCGTTGACCATCCGATGCCAACGAAGGCGCGCCTGCTGGCCGTCACGGTCGGCCCGTTGAGGAGCAGCGGATCGCGCCTGACACGTGGGAGGAATCCGCATTCCCGAACGGGCACGGATGCAGCGACCGTTCGCCCAGAGACGCCTATCCGGTCGTCGTCCGCGAATGCAGGCCCGCTGCGCGCAGCCGCGCAACAGGAGGCAGGGGTCGGTTCTCGACCCCGGCGCGTTCCAGCGTGACGATGACCCTCTGCTCCCAGGAATGGGCGTACGGCCGGAGCCGAATGAATCGAGGTGGTCCTGAAGGACCACCACCCGAAGGTTTACAGAACCGTCTTCCACGCCGGCCTAGATGGTGTCCCAATGGCTACCCGTGGAGTGATGCTCCCGCTTGGCCTCGGGCTGCTGTGCGACCGCCGCCTCTCCGACGGGCTTCGAGTCCACATCGTGCATGCGGATATCGGGCGTCTTCGAGTCGTGCCACTCCCGCTCGATCTCCCTCTTCGCCTTGTTGATGGACTTCGAGTCGCCCGAGACGTACGAGTGTGGATGCTGTGCGTGGAACACCGTGTGCTGCCTCTGGGGTTGCTGAGGTGGCGCGCGCTCGACGTGGTGGTCATCCTCCGCGAACCTGCGTGCGGACGAGAAGGTCTGCTTCACACGCCGGTCGGACCTGATCCAGGAGGGATTCTGCCTCTGGGCCTGGTGGACTGGGACGGGATGACTCCTCTTCTGTCTCTTCTGAGCGTACGCGCGGCTGAATCCCTCTGGCATGTCGTCACCCGCAGGCAACATCGGCGCCTGCGCGGACTGTCTGGAAGAGTCTCTGTAGGTCATATCGACCGCGCCGGACCACTCGCCGTGCCTGCGTGCGTGCGCCGCCTGGGGCTGGGGCGCGTAGACATCCTGGTGTCGTCCCCATGGCAGGTGTCCGGATATCGCATGCGCAAGGCCGCGGTGCTGAGGTGTCTGCTGCATCTGCTGCGAGCCGTCGTAGGCGATCACGGTCGTCGTGCTCATGACCGACCCGGAGCTGAACTCGAGCTCACGCCTGTTCTGCTCCGCTAGGACCCCGCCGACGTAGGCGAACGCGACTGTGATGACGTAAAGGTTGATACCGTAGGGGCTGGAGCCAGCCAATCCGTTGACGAACGAACCGACATAGTCGGACGAGAACTGGATGTAAGGTGATATGAACGGCACATTCGTGCTGAGCGCCGCCGACATGGCCGCTGGGGCGATCGCGACCCCGAACACGTGGGACGGGAGGATGCCCGAGTCGAATCCGGTCATGACCCCGTAGAGGCACACTACCGGGACGATCGCAGCTATAACGCCCTTCCAAGGGCCTCCGGCCCTTCTGCCACCGACGTAGCCTGCGATCATCTGGCCGAACATCGGCAGCCACCAGAGCATAAGGGACAGGATGAGCACATATTTCGATGCGCTCCAGAAGCTGTAGACCACATTCGTCGACTTGAACCGCTTGCCCTCGTGGTCGTGTTCGTAGGATGCGAGTTTGTATGGCACCTGACCGTTGCCAGGTGGCTGCTGCTCGTCACGAGCATCCTTTCTGCCGATGCCGAATACCATGCCCATCCCTTCTAGTCCGACGGTTGTCGGACGAAATACCATATGAAAGTCCCACGTATATATTGTTTTTCAGATGCTGGACTCCGGCTATCCTCTGTCTGACGAGAATGCCGCAGGCATCCCTGGACGGACCTCGAGAAGGAATCGATGCGGGGAGGCACGTCTCGAAGCGCAGGTCGTCGAGCACTTCGAACAATGTGCGAACACGCGCATGCTGTCACGCGTGATACCGGGACTAGCCAACTTATATATGCACGGATTCTTTTTCACTCACGGGCAAACGGACGGGTTCCGCTCGTTTGACCGAGGCAGGGTTAGGATGGCGAAGGTTCTGATTGTCGAGGATGCTCCGTTCATAAGAGAAATGATCCGCGACATCCTCGAGTCCCACGACCACGAGATCGTGGGAGAGGCTGCGAACGGGCTCGAGGCCATTGAGAAATACAAGGCACTCAAGCCTGACGTCGTCCTGATGGACATACTGATGCCAGGCATGGATGGGCTTTCGGCGATCATGAAGATCGTCGAGCAGGATCCAAAGGCCAGGATCATCGTGGTCAGCGCCCTCGTCAAGGAGGCCCTCAGAAAGGAGGCCATGCGCGCAGGTGCCATCGACTTCGTGGCGAAACCCTTCCAGGTCGAGCGATTGCTGGAAGCCGTCAGGGCAGCGACGACAGCCTGAGGGGCGCGAAGGGGATCGAAGCTGAGCCACACATCCAGATGAATGACCCAGTTGCAGATCGAGGTGGATGAGACTTGATAGACGTGCCGTGGCTCGTCTTCGTCGGGGCGGGCGCGTTGTGTTTCGCCGCGGGCATGCTCGGCTGGATGAAGAACCCCAGGTCGAGCGCGGCCACCATCTTCATGGTGGCCATGATCTCCATATTCGTATCGACGGTCACGGCGCCCCTGATACCTCTGATCTCCACCGACCAGAGCGGCACCACGAACGTCCTGGCGAAGGCGTCCGCCGTATCGATCCTGATGGCTGACATGCTCCTTTGGTTGCTCTGCATCGTGTTCCCGATCGAGCGCAAGGTATCGTTCAGGCCGGTGAACATCGCGGGTGCCTTGTTCGTCGCGGCCCCGATCGTCGCGCTGGTGCTCGGTCTGATGGTGGAAGCGGACGCATCGAACCCGGACCGCGTCTGGCTCGACGCGAACTCGATGAAGATACTCCTGATCAGCACGGCATCCGCGATGATCCTGACCATGGTCCTCGTGCTCTCGACGCGGAAGACCGCGAACGACGCGCAGTGGCGCTCGGGTTCGGTCTTCCTTGCGGGCATGTGGATCTATGGCATCGGCGAGGTCGGCTTCGCCGTCGGAAGCATGGGCGACTCGATGCTGAGCGACTCGGCCGCCGGGATCGCCAAGCTCTCCCTCGCGCTGGGCATAGCCGCGTCCGGACTGATCTTCGCCTACTCGATCGCACGGGGTCAGATGACCATGATGGCGCCTGTCGCGGAGGCCATGGCTTCGAGCGAGAAGGCATCGTTCAGACTCGAGACTAGACACGTCTACATCGTCGAGGAGGAGAAGCCTGACCTCTCGTTCGAGATATTCACCGACATCCTGAAGGGCAGGTGCTTCGACTGCGAGAACGACGACAGCTTCCAGTGCGAGAGCCTCGAGTGCGCATCCTGCAAGCTCCCGTGCCCCTGCAGGGAGTGCACGAAGTACAAGACGAGGCCACAGGGGATAATCGTCACGAGACAGTTCCCGAACGACTTACGCACGGAACACTTCATCCAGACGACGCCCATCATATGGCTCTCCACGGTCACTGGCAAGGACAACATGGACCCTGCCAAGCTCAGCCTGCTCACGGACTACCTCGTCAACTTCATGGAGCGGTCGCACAACAGCGTCGTGCTGGTGGACGGCATCGAGTACCTGGTCACGAGCAACGACTTCCAGAAAGTCCTGAGGTCCGTGGACAGATGGAACGAGACCGCGATGACGAGCAACTCGAGGCTGATCCTGTCGCTGGACCCGCGGGTCTTCGAGTCGAAGGAGCTGGCCCTGCTCGAGAAGAACAAGGAGATCGTGAAGCCCGAGGACAGGGAGCGGTGGCAGGTCTTCGTCGACACCACGTGAGCTTTCAGAAAATGGATGGTCCCGACTCCCGGATTTGAACCGGGGACCTGCTGATTTCAGCGACTGATATCGGTCGTACCGATTTCCATACTACAGTCAGCCGCTCTTGCCAGTCTGAGCTAAGTCGGGTTGTCGCGGGCCAGCATCCAGGCCCGGTGCACCTTATCATGCAATCCATATAAAGCGTTTTTCAGAGGAGGACTTCGTCCGGGCGCCCACAGCAGACATTCGGAACGACGTTACGAGCTGGCACACCAAGAATCCCCAAGTTTTATATATATACAATTTTATAAGGGGCTTGTCCGACGCTAGTAAGGCAAAAGAGGTACAGAAGGCGTCGCGAGGAAGGCGGGAACTGCGGGACGGTGACATATGACACATGAGTCCGAGAAGATCACCATCCGCATACCCGAGAGGCACCTGCGTGCGCTCGACTTCCTCGTCGAGATAGACGACTTCCCCTCGCGCTCTGAGGCGATCAGGGCCGGGATCAGGGACCTCATCTATGCCAGGCTGGAGTTGGTAGTCGACCGCATGAAGAAGTTCGAACACGCGGAACAGGCGCTTGCGGCCATCAAAACCTACGAGGAAACGTACCTCAAGAAGTAGTCAGAACGGGATGGGATGCACTCTAACTACTCTTTCGGAGGCTTCAACAATCAGGATAACCTCCCCCCTATTTTTTTATTTTAAAAAGGCCACGAGCTAGCGTTATCATTATCGATTCTGGTTCACCCGATGTACCCCAGGTCCTCGCGCTTGGGCTCCGGCTGCGGCTCGCCCTCCTTGAGGCGGGAGGTGATCTGGTCGATCTGCTTGGCCTTTGCCTCGAGCTCGGTGAAATCGAGCTTCACCCTCAGGATGTTCGCGAGCACCTCGAGCACCGCCTGGGCGCCCTTGGGGTCCACGAAGTATCCAGATGTCTCACCCATGAGGCAGGCCGCGCGGATGTCGTAGAGCCGGCCTAGGCCGAGCAGCAGACCGCTCGCGCCGACGATGCCGCTCCCAGGCTCGCCCTTGGAGAACGTGACCCCTTGCGTCTTGAGCTCCTCGACCAGCGCCTCGTCCGTCGCCGCCCCGAGCACCCGCGGCTTCTCTATCATCCGGCCGAGGCCGTACCCGCCGAGGGTGTACACGCGCTTGACGCCGAACTCCTTGGCGACCTGGAGGGACCGGTCGGAGAGATCGTACTGCCCGTCCGGCGTGAGCCCCTGATAGTCGCCCACGAGTATGATCAGATCGTTCTCGTCCTCCGGGCGCTTGACATAATACATCTCGTTGTTCACGAGCTTGATTATCCCCGAATCGTTCACTAGCACCTGCGGGGGGAAATGCTTGGATATGATCTCGAGGAACTTGACCGCCTTCAGCTGGTCCACGAGGTGCTCGGCCGCCAGCTTGCCGACGTTGCCGACGCCCGGCAACCCTTCGACCATTATCGGCTCCCTGAGAACGGGCCTCTCCTTGTAGACGAGGACGATGTCATCCATCTATTGCCCCCCCGTCATCTCCCTCTTGAGCCTCCGCCGGTACTCGCCGTACCGGTCGTCGGGAGAGTACTTTGCAGGCATGGACATGATGGTTGCCCCTGCGCACTTCGGGCAGGTCTCGCGCAGGGTGTATGCCCTGCATGCGCCGCACTTCCTAAGGAGGGTCTTCACTTCTCTTCCTTCCTCTTGAACGAGATGGAACCACCGGATTTCTCGATCGAGGTCGTCACGCGGTCGACAGCGGCCTTCAGCTCATCCTCTGCGACCTTGTAGTCCTCAGCGTTGACAGTGATGCGGTACCTGGGAGCGCCGATGTAGTGGATGTTGACGTCGCCCGTGTCGGACTCGACCGCCTTGGCCAGGGCGGTCTTGACATGGTCGACCCCGTCAGGGAGCGGGTTCGTGATCTCGAACATCCCGTCGATCATGACCGACGGTGCCTGGATGTTCTCCTTGGCCACCTCGAGCAGGGCATCGGTCCAGCTCTTGTCGAGCCCCAGTGACCTCACACCGTCGGGGTTGACCGCCGCGTCCTCGAACCCTGCGAACAGCGAGCCGTACTCCTTGACCAGCGATGCGCCAACGACATCGTAGGCCTCGTCGGCGGGCTTGTCCATCTTCCCCGCGATGATCTCCAGGAGCTTGTCCGCCTTCTTCTCGTTCTTCCACTCCTGTATCTTCTCACGGCGCTGGTGGTCGTTGACCGCCTTGAGGGAGAGATCGATGTGGCCCTTTTCCTCGTCGACGCTCAGGACCTTGCAGACGGCCTTCTGACCCTCCCGCACGTGGTCCCGTATGTACTTGACCCAACCCGTTGCGACGTCGCGGACGTGTATGAAGCCCTCTTTTCCGCCGAACTCATCCAACGAGACAAAAGCGCCGAAGTTCTTCACGTTCTGCACCGTGCAGACGACCAGATCGCTTAGCTCTGGGAACTCGGCTTTGCGCGGCATTACTGGACCTCACCCAGGACCTGGCCTCTGACCAGACCCTTGCCGCCGGTCGGCTTGATCAGGGTGGCTCCACAGACATTGCACTTCACCTGCGTCGCAGGCTTGTTGAACGCAATCTGCTCGTTGCCGCAGTCCTGGCACTTGATGTTGATGAACTTGCTCTTGGGCGCTGGTATGCCGCTCATTTTCAGGCCTCCTTGAGTTCGAAGGTCTTCGACCGGACGCAGGTCCTCTGGTGAGCCTTCTTGCATGTCTTGCACCTGTACCTGAGCGCGACCTTGACCGTCGGCTTCTGCCTGCCCTCGTACTTGGGCCTGGGGAATCCGCCGTAACCAGAGGTGGCGCGCCTGTATCTCCGCTGCCCCCACTTGAGTTCGCTCCTCGGCCTAGTCTTGACCTTCTCGACTTCGTGAGCTGTGTGCTTCTTGCACTTCGGACAATACTCATTCCGGATTCTCGGCATCTTGACCATGTCTATCAGCGACCCATGGGGCAGGACACGAGTAAGAAGCAACTGGTATTAAAGCATTGCCGAGCACCTGAACACGTCCAATCAGTTCATCCGGAGGCCATCCTGACACGCCCAGGAGCCTGGTAACAAATCTGGTAAATATATATCATCGTAGATGGAAACCAATATATATGCGGTAATCAATAAATGGGTTCGGACATAATATGACGGACAAGGGGCTCTCTAAAAAGGACGAACAGCTCGTGGAGCTTCTTATGCGCACGGGGCTGTCAAAGAACATCGCCAAGACCATGGTCTACCTCAGAAAGAAGGAGGAGACCACGTCCGTCGAGATCGAGGGTGCGACCGGCCTGAGGCAGCCCGAGGTGTCAATAGCGATGCAGGAGCTGCGGAGGCGCAAGTGGGTCTCGAAGAGGGACATCAAGAAGGAGGGGAAGGGCAGGCCCGTCCACTCCAACAAGCTCGGTGTCCAGTTCGACAAGATCATCGAGATGATAGAGGCCGAGGAGCGCAAGAAGATCGAGATCATCGAGAACTCGATCAAGCAGCTGAAGGAACTCGCCAAGTGATGGTGCGGACTATCGCTTCTTCTCCAGCACCCTGATGCCACCCATCGACGCCACTATCACCTTGCTCGTGAGACCGACGAACAGGCCGTTGTCCACCACCCCAGGGACGAGGTTGAGATCTGCCTCCATCCTTTTCGGGTCGTCGATCCTCTGGAACCTGCAGTCCGCGATGTAGTTGCCGTTGTCCGTCACGAAGGCCGAACCATCCTTGATTCTGAGCTTCGGGACGCACCCGAACCGCTCGAGCCGCCGCATGGTCGCCTCGTGTGAGAACCTGACGACCTCGACCGGCAGAGGGGCCTTCTGGCAGAGATGGTCCACGAGCTTCGAATCGTCGACCACAATGACCTCCTGCCTCGTCGCCGCGGCGACGATCTTCTCCCTGACGAGCGCGCCGCCGAGACCTTTTACGAGGTTCAGCCCAGGGTCCACCTCGTCGGCCCCGTCGATCGTGATGTCCACCTCTGGGAAGTCCTTGAGCTCGCCTATCCTGATCCCGACGGACCTCCCCAGCGAATCGGAGTCCCTCGATGTCGGTATGCCCACGATGTCCGTGCCGGCCTTCACCATCTCGCCGATGAGCCTGATGGCGATGCTGGCAGTGGACCCGCTCCCGAGCCCGACGACCATGCCACCCCTGATGTCCTTCACGGCCTCCCGGGCGGCCATCTCCTTGAGGTCCACGCTCAGGGCCTCCTCTTCGGGCGGCCTGCACTCTTCCGTTTGATGCCGAAGTTCTCGGCCGCGAGCCTGCACAGCTCCTCGACGACGAAATCGTCGATGCGCTTGCCGCGCGCGGCGGAGGCGTCCTTCGTGTCACCTGAGATGCCTGCCTTGAAATAGGCCTCCGGGTCGGGGAGAACCATGTACTTCGGAGCGGTGTTCCTTCCGGACGGCCTGTCGGGTCCGACCAGTTCGGGCCTGATACCCAGCACGCGCGAGGTCTCGATGAGCCCGCCGTGCCCGTCCGTCTCCGGGAACTCCTTGCCCTTGAGCTCGTAGGCGATGTCGTAGTCCGAGAGGACCATGACCCTGATGTCAGGGTACTCGTCGACAGCCCTCATCGTCCCCAGCCTCAGGGCGGCCATGTGCCCGCTCCCGGCGTGACCCGTGAGGACCATGATCTTCCGGACCCCGTTCCTGGCCAGCTCGGAGACCACATCGAACGCGAAGAGCTGGACGGTCTCGAAGCTGAGCGAGATGGTGCCTGGGAAGTTCCTCGTCGACCTGCAGTCGCCGTACCTCAGGGGTGGGCAGACCAGGGCGTCCAGCTCCAGCGCCACCCTGCGGGCGACCTCCTCCGCCTGCATCGAGTCCGTCCCGAGCGGCAGGTGGGACCCGTGCTCCTCGAGCGAGCCGACGGGCACGATCACGAGCGGGTCCTTCCTGACCCGCGCGGCGAACTCCTTGCTCGTGAGCTCCTCAACCAGAACCGGCTGTCCTTTTCGTCTTCCCGACATGTTCCTTCCCACCGTCCCTGACCGTCTCGAGGTCGATGAAGTCAGAGCCGCATACGGGGCACTTCAGGCTCGACAGGGACGAGTCCCCGAACATGGCCCTCAGCTCCGCATCTGCCTCCGCGACCCGGTCCTTGGGGATCGTGCGGTCGCACCTCGGACAGTAATACACTTCACGCCCGATGGGGATGCCGATACATAAACGCGAGCGGGCGCGCGCCCGTGCGGATGAAGTAATATCCCATATCCGCATTACGGGGAGAGGGTCCGGTTTGAAGGTGTCAGCGCTTTTCTCGGGCGGCAAGGATTCGACCTATGCGGTGTACCTAGCCCAACAGCAGGGCTGGGAGGTCTCGAGCCTCCTGACGATCGTGCCGAAGGCCGAGGACTCGTACATGTTCCACTTCCCGAACATCAGGTGGACGGCGCTCCAGGCGGAGGCCATGGGAATACCCATCAAGGTGCGGGAGAGCTCCGGGGAGAAGGAGAAAGAGCTCGACGACGTCGAGGCGCTCATGGCGGCCGAGGATGTGAACGGCTTCATATGCGGGGCGATCGCCTCGGACTACCAGTGGTCCCGGCTGAACGGCATAGGTCACAGGCTCGGGAAGCCGGTCCACGCACCGCTCTGGCGCAAGGACCAGGTCCTCCTGCTCGAGGACATGGTCCATGCAGGGTTCAGGTTCATGATATCGGGCGTGTACGCCTACGGGTTCGACGAGACCTGGCTCGGGAAGATCATCACGGAGCGGTCGATCAAGGAGCTGGAGAGGCTGAGGGACAGGTTCAGCATCAGCCCGTCCGGAGAGGGCGGCGAGATCGAGACATTCGTCCTGGACGCGCCGAACTTCTCGAAGGCCGTGTCCGTCGAGGAGGCCGAGGTCCGATGGAACAGGGACTCTGGCACGTACATGATCAAAAGGGCCGTCCTTGAGGACAAGACCAGGGGTTTGTAGGGGTTTGGGGCCGGCTTGGCCCGTCCGGCGTCAGCAGTCGTTGCACTTGGTGGCTTTGCAGGCGGAGGGCGCCTTGCCGTAGGCCTTCCTGCGCTGCTCGCGCTGGGTGCCCGCCGGGATGAGGCACATCTTCTTTCCCGAGAGCACGGCCGCGACGCCCTCCTTGGTCTCGAGGTGCTCGTAGTCCTCGCACAGGCTGCAGCCAGGTGGGCACCTGCTCACCCTATCTCCCTCGACCTCGGGGAACTGGAATATGCCGCCCTCGTAGTTCCTGAGCACGACGCGCGTGTCGCTCTGGGAGATCAGATACGTGGGCCCGACGGGGATCTTGCCGCCCCCGGTCGGGGCGTCGATGACGAACTGCGGGACCGCGAAGCCCGATGTGTGCCCCCTCAGGTTCTCGATAATCTCGATGCCCTTCGCAATCGAGGTCCTGAAGTGCTCCAGTCCCTTCGCGATGTCGCACTGGTAGATGTAGTACGGCCTGCACCTGATGTAGACGAGGTCGTGCACCAGCTTCTTCATGATGGTCGGGCAGTCGTTGACGCCCTTCAGGAGCACCGTCTGGTTCCCCACGGGTATGCCGGCGTCCGCGAGCATCTCGACGGCGCGCCTGGACTCGGGGGTGATCTCCTTCGGGTGGTTGAAGTGCGTGTTGAGCCAGATCGGATGGTACTTCCTCAGCATCTTGACCAGCTGGGGCGTTATCCTGTACGGCAGGACGACGGGCGTCCTGGAACCGATTCGGACGATCTGGACATGCTTGATCTTCCTGAGCTCCCGTATGACCTTCTCGAGGAGCGCATCGGACACCAGCAGGGCGTCGCCGCCCGAGAGGAGCACGTCCCTGACCTGGGGCGTCTTCCGGATGTAGTCGAGACCCTCCTCGATCTCTTCCCAGCTCCTCTGGTGGTCTGTGGTGCCCACGATCCTGCGCCTGCAGCAGTGCCTGCAGTACATGCTGCACTGGTCCGTGAGCAGGAACAGCACCCGGTCCGGGTACCTGTGGGTGAGGCCCTCGTGGGGCGCGTCGATCGTCTCGCCGACGGTGTCCTCCATGTCATCCTTCGAGATGTGCAACTCGTTGGATGTCGGCACCGCCTGCTTCCTGATCGGGCACTCCGGGTCGTCAGGGTCCATGAGCGAGGCGTAGTACGGGGTGATGGCCATCCGGAGGTACTTCATGGAGTGGGCGATCTCGACCTTCTCCTTGTCCGTGAGGTTGATGACCTTGGCGAGCGTGTCCACATCCGTGATCCTGTTCTTGATCTGCCATTTCCAGTCGGTCCATTGCTTCGGACTGACGTCCTTCCAGAGCGGGATATCCCTGTATTTCCTCATGATGAGTCAACCCCCAATGTTAGCTCCTCGAAAGGGGGTATATGCTTCCCGTATTTAGAGTGCATGGAAGCCTGCACCAGACGGCCGGCCCGGCGGGAGCTCCCGCGCGCCAGATATATAACTCCCGCGGGTGCGGGCACCTACCCATCGACGGGTATTCGGGAATGTATATATTCCATCTAGACCCGATTACTTAACGGTGTGAGGAGACCCACGCAGCGTTGGGCGAGCGTGGAGGGGGAGACAGTGATAAACGTACTGTTCGTAGACGACGACGATTCGGTGCTCGAGCTGGGACGGCTCTTCATCGAGAAGGCGGGGGACTTCAGCGTGGAGACCGCCAGGTCGGCTCGTGAAGCCATCGGGAAGATGGCGGAGAACGAGTTCGACGTCGTCGTCTCGGACTACAAGATGGACAGCATCGACGGCATCCAGTTCCTCAAGACACTGAGGAACCAGGGGAACGACATACCGTTCATCATCCTGACGGGCAAGGGCAGGGAGGATGTGGCCGCAGACGCCCTCAACTACGGCGCGGATTTCTACGTCGAGAAGACGAGCGACACGGTCCCGATGTTCAGAGAGCTAGCGAACCTGATCAACCAGTCCGTCATCAGGAGGAACGCGGAGAAGAGGGCGAAGGACACTGAAAGGATATTCAGCCTCCTGGCCGACAACACCGCGGACCTCATCTACCGGATCACGCTGAAGCCGGATCTGAGGATAACATACATCAACGCGGCGGCGGAGAGGATGTCCGGATACACGCCCCAGGAATACTATGCGGACCCCACGATCACTTACAGGGTCGTGCACCCGGACGACCTGGCCAAGACGGAGGAGGCATTCACGCATCCGGAGAGGTTCAAGGACCCGCTCGTCATGAGATGGGTACACAAGAACGGGAAGGTGTACTGGTCCGAGGACCTGTTCATACCGGTCAGGGACCACAAGGGCGATATCGTCGAGATCATCGGCATCGCGAGGGACATCACCGAGCGGGTGGAGGCCGAGGCGGCGCTCAGGGAGGCGAACAGGAAGTTGAACCTGCTGAGCAGCGTCATCAGACACGACATAATGAACCGCATCACTGGCATCTATGTCTGGATAGACATGTCACGCAAGTCCCAGGACCCCGCGAAGATCAGGGAATATGTCGACAAGATAGACGAAGCGGGGGCGGCGATAAAGCAGATCCTGGACTTCTCTGCCAAGTACAGCGGCCTCGGGATGAAGGGCCGGGAGTGGGTGGACCTGCAGGAAATCGCCTCCAGGAACCACTTCGGCATGCCGATGAGCGGGATAGAGCTCAAGGTCGAGCTGGAAGGGCTCAGGGTGCTGGCCGACCCGATGCTCGGCATGGTGTTCCGGAACCTCATCGAGAACTCGGTCAGGCACGGGGGTAGCGTGACCAGGATATGGGTCCACTGGCACAAGGAGGACAAGGGCGCCCGGATCGTGATCGAGGACGACGGGACCGGCGTGCCGGCGGAGGACAAGTCCAGGATATTCGAGCGCGGGATCGGCAGGGGCACCGGCTACGGGCTGTTCTTCGCAAGGGAGATACTGTCCATATCGGGCATGAAGATCACGGAGACCGGGGAGACCGGGAAGGGCGCGAGGTTCGAGATAGCGGTCCCGGAAGGCGGCTTCAGGACGGAGAAGTGAGACGGCCCGTGCGGGGATGGAGTGGGGTAGGTCGGATTTGAACCGACGACCTCATGCTCCCAAAGCACGTATCATACCAAGCTAGACCACTACCCCGTTCAGAGGCCCCACGGGCACCTCGTTATCGCACTGTCTCATAAAAGGATTCCCTCGCGCGACGGCGCCACCGGCCCGGCCCCGCGTGCCTACGGCAGGAGGTTCGGGAGTTCCTTCAGGAAGATCTCCATGGCCTTGCCCCTGTGAGATATCCTGTTCTTCTCGGGGAGGTCGATCTGGGCATAGGACCTCGTGTAGCCCTGGGGGATGAAGACCGGGTCGTATCCGAAGCCGCCTGCGCCCATCTTCTCCTGGGAGATTGTCCCCTCGGCCACGGCCTTCGCGATGAACGGCTCGCCTCCCGGCGCCATGAAGCCGATGCAGCACTCGAACCTCGCCTTGCGGTCCTCGACGCCCCTCATGAGGCTGAGGATGCCGTCGCAGCCGACGGTCTTGAACACGTAGGACGAGTAGACCCCTGGGAACCCCTTCAGCGCGTCCACGAACAGGCCCGAGTCGTCTATCATGACCGGCCTGTCGAATTTGGAGATGCACCACTGCAGACCCGGGATTATCGTGATCTCGAGCGACTCCGCCTGGATCTCCGGATATGCGGTCTTGATGTGCTCGAGCTCGTACCCGTGCTCCGCCACCTGGGCCGATATCTCCCTGAACTTGCCGTTGTTGGACGTTATGAATGCTATTCTTTTCGTGTGTACCGCCCCCGCTTCTCTATCTCCTTGACCTTGTTGAGGACGTCGGCGCCCTTTCCGTAGCTCTTGCAGTAGGACTCGGTCACGATCCTGTACAGACCGCTCCGGGCATGGTGGGCCGAATGGAACGCCTCCTCGAGCAGGTGCATGTCCACGCCCTTGTCCTCCAGCTCGGAGGTCTTCTGCCCCAGCGAGAAGTCTATCACGACGATCCTGTCCCCGTCGAGGAGCATGTTGCTGGTCGTCAGGTCCCCGTGGACGATGTCGTTCGCGTGCAACCGCCCAGCGATCTCGCCGACCTTCCGACAGACCACCTCCGCATCCCTGTCAGGAAGGGTCTGCAGGGCGTCCTTGACGCGCATGCCCTGTATCTCCTCCATCACGATGCGGTTCTCGGCCAGGTCCACGGAGTAGATGACCGGGACCGCGATCCCCGCCCGTCGGGACTCGAGCATGAGACGTACCTCGTTCTTGATCCTGAAGGTCTGCAGGGACCTGTCGAGCCGGGGGTGCCTGTAGCCCTTGACGACGCGCTGCTTGTGGACGACGGCCCGGCCCATCCAAACGGCCGAATCGAGCCTGGCCTCCGCGCCTACCCGGTGCACTGCCACGGCTGCGAGAAAGCGCTCCGGTCTATTAAGGTGTTCTGACGGTCCTTGGCGGAGCAGCCAGCAGTCCCGTTCAGCGCCGCAGCCATCGCGTCTGGAACAGTGTCACGAAGACGGATAGCAGGGCCGCCGCCGAGGCAACGAACGCCAGCTCCGCGAGCATCACGGTTCCCGAGATCAACTGGCTGTCGTACATCTCCAGGACATAGGCGAAGAACACCACGACCGCGGTCACCTGGATCACACCGATCGTGCAGATCCGTGCGAACAAGACGAACATCCCGCGGGTCCGGCGTGGCGCCCAGCGCCAGGCATAGAGGACCAGGCACAGGTCGGCTGCGTACAGGCCGGCGAGCACATAGAGGACTGCGGGAGACACCTCCCATGGGACTCTATCGTCCACCCAGTCCTCCTCGTTCGAGACGAGTTCGTTGCCTATGAAGTTAATGTCGCTGGACTTCCAGATGCTTATCCCGATGTCGTTCCCCGAGACCGTGTTGCCGATGACCTCGCAGTCGTGCCCGTACAAGATGGATATCCCTACGCCGTTGTCACTGACCGTGCAGTTCTGGACCAGCACGTTGCAGGCTTCGAACAGCAGGATGCCCACCCCGCACCCTTGGACGGTCATGTCCCGGATGACGACGTAGTCCGATGTCTCGACTATCGACACGCCCGTGAGCCCCGGAGCCGGGCCTATGGTCCATCCCTCGATGATGTACGGGTCCGACAGCAGACCGCTTCCCGAGACCACGCCCTGCTCGGGCGTGAAATCATCGATGTTATCGATCAGGATGACACCATGGTCCGCGACCGCGGCGTATGAGGAGGCTCCGTCGACAGCTGGCATCGCCGAGAGGAGGAGCAGCGCCACCAGCACGGCCATGTCCCCGGCGACCACAACGCATCGCACCATGCAGTCACGACCTCCGCCACGGGAATGCATGCCCAGGCATATAGGGGTTACATCGGAGGGATGGGGATACATGCGCTCGCAACGCTTATCAGCAACGACCCCGATTGTGTGGCGTGTCCCACCTCCCCATCGGCTCACCGGCATTGGACGACCTCCTAGAGGGGGGGCTGGAGGGAGGGGCCATCACGCTCCTGTTCGGGGAGGCCGGCTCGGGCAAGACGAACATCTGTCTCCAGGTCGCGCGCAACGTCGCCCTCGCCGGGAAGAAGGTCGTGTACATAGACACCGAGGGTGTGTCGCTCGAGAGGCTCATGCAGATCGCGGGCGACAGATACGAGGACGTCATGAAGAACGTCCTGTTCTTCGAGCCGCATTCCTTCGAGGACCAGGAGAAGGCCGTCGAGAAGGCCGTCAGGCTCGCGGAGAGCTCCCTGGAGGTCGGCGCAATCATACTCGACTCGGCCACGATCCACTACAGGCTCACGAGGAACGATGAGGAGAAGGGCTTGAGGAAGTCGCTCAGCCCTCAGCTGGCCAAGCTCCTCGGCGTGGCCAGGGACAAGGACGTGCCGGTCCTGCTGACATCCCAGGTCTACACCGACATCGAGAAGCACACGTTCGAACCGCTCGGGGGCCATGTCCTGCTGCACAACGCGAAGGCCATCATCAGGCTGGACAAGGTCGGGGCCAGCACCCGCCGGGCCGTCATCATCAAGCACCGGCACCTCGAGGAGGGCCAGAGGGCGGACTTCAGGCTCGTCCGCGCCGGGGTCGTCTAGGTCTTCCTGGTGACCACATAGTCCGCCAAGGACCTCAGGGCGTCCTTGTGGGGCGAGTCCTTGAGCACGCCGAGCCTGTCCTTGGCCTTGGCGATGAACTCGTTCGCGACCCTGTCCGCATGGTCTATCGACCCGACGGCGTCGAGCAGCTCCTTCGCGCGGACCAGCTCCGCCTCGTTCGCGTCCTTCTTCCCCAGGACCGCAAGGAACTCCTTCTTCTGTGCGCCCTTGAGCTTCTCGAGCGCATCGACCACGATGACCGTCTTCTTGCCGTTCCTGATGTCGTTCAGGACCGGCTTGCCGAAGGTCGCCTTGTCGGACCTGAGGTCGAGCACATCGTCCCAGATCTGGAACCCCAGGCCGATGAGTCGGCCGTACTCGAAGAGGGATTCCTGCTGCGCGCGCGTCCCGCCTCCCACGATCGCGCCCGCCTCGGCGGCGGCCGAGTAGAGCACGGCGGTCTTCCGCTCGATCATCTTGAAGTACTCATCGACGGAGACCGTCTTCCTGTCCTCGAAGTCCATGTCCATCTGCTGGCCCTCGGCGAGCAGCCTTACGGACCTCGCCAGGATGTCCACGAGCCTGACCTTGTCCGACGCGTCCACATCGGATTCGAGCACTATCTCGAACGCGCGCGCGAACATCGCATCGCCCGCGAGGATCGCCTCGGGGACGCCGTACTGCGCGTGCACCGTCCGGATGCCCCGCCTGGTGTCGTCCTCGTCCATGACATCGTCATGGACGAGCGTGAAGTTGTGGACCATCTCGAGCGCGACGCCGAACGGCAGGGCCGAATCAGGCCTGCCGCCGACCGCCTCCGAAACGACCGTCGCCAGGAGCGGCCTAAGCCGCTTCCCGCCAGCCGCTGGATAGTGGGCCATGGCGGCCTTCAGGTTCTTGTCCTCCATCACTTCGAACGATGCCATCAGTTGGGTGTTGATCCGCTTCACCCTGTCCTTGTAGTCGTCCGGGAAAACCATGCGTGCTCACTCCTCGAGCTGGTCCAGCCACTGCTTCGACCGACCTGTGATCAATGCGCGCGTCTGCGCGAGCTCCTCGATGTCCTTCGCTCCCACGAGGAACATCGCGGCCTTGAGCTCGTCGATGATCGTGCCGAGCTCCGTGACAAGGGCATCCTTGCCTTCCAGCGCTGCTGGCAGAAGCCTTCCGGCCATCCCGCCCGCCGACGCGCCCACGGCGATGGCGCGGGCCACATCGAGCCCGTTCCTGAGCCCGCCCGTGGCTATGATCGGCAGGCCCACGCCGGCCACCACGACCGACACGGGCGTGGGTATGCCCCAGTCCCAGAAGGTCCTGCCTATGTTCGCCCGCACGGCATCGCCTGCGGACTTCGCCCTGTAGAACTCGACCGCGGAGAAGCTCGTCCCGCCGAGCCCGCCGACATCGATGCCCTTCACCTTGGCCTTCTTGAGCCTGAGCGCGACCTCGTGCGACATGCCGGCCCCGGTCTCCTTCGCGACGACCGGGAGCTCCGATGCGAACCTCTCGATCGCCCTGAGCCCGCCCCTGGCCTTCGTGTCCCCCTCAGGCTGCACGACCTCCTGGAGGTAGTTCAGGTGTATCGCGAGGACATGGGCGCCGATCATCTCCATGGCATCATGGCCGCTGCTGATGTCGAGCGGTGGCCGGTCCCCCTGCCTGATGAGCTGGGGCACGCCCAGGTTCGCGATCCTGAGCGGTATGTGGAACTCCTTCATGACGGAGTAGGTCTCGGCGAGCTCCGGGTTCTCGAGGGCAGCCCTCTGGCTCCCGACACCCATGCCTATACCGAACTCCTCGGCGGCCATGGCGAGGTTCCTGTTGATGTCCCTCGCCTTGCCGTACCCTCCGGTCATCGCGGATATGATGATCGGTGCCGCGAGCTTCCGTCCGAAGACCGTGACCGATGTGTCGATCTCGTCCAGGTCCACCTCGGGGAGCGGCTCGTGCACCAGCCGCACATCGTCCCAGAACTCGTAATCCGTGGAGAGGTCCTCGCGGGCGCATATCTCGACGTGGTCGTGCTTCCTCTTCTCGATCAGTTTCTCGGGCCGTAATTCATCGCCTGACATGACGAGCACCTATCCCGGGAGCACGGTCGTCGACACGACCCCCTTCCCCCGAACCGCCTTCTCCAGTCTACCTGGCACATTGCCGTTCACTATCATACACTTTTCGCAGTCCCGCGCGATGGCCAGCATCCGTTCGAGCTTGCCGAACATGCTCCCCGTGACATCGGCGTTCACGGCCGCGCTCCTCCGTATCTCCGACAGGGCGCGCCTGTCGAGCTCCGGTATCAGGACCGCGCGCCTGTCCCGTTTCGGGTCCCTGTCGAACACGCCGTCGACATCCGCGCAGAATATGACGAGCCTCGGCTTGAGCGCCTTCGCGATCCTCGCCATCATGAGGTCCCCCGAGCATATCGAGAAACCCATCGACGAGTCCGGGACGACATCCCCGAACGTGACGGGGACCAGCCCGATGTCCAAGAGGTCGGTGAACCGGTCCGGTGAGAATGAGGTGATGGAACCTTTGGCGAACCTGGCCGCGGCGGCCGGTGGGACGGAGACGGCGTTCAAGCCGGAGTCGATCAGGGCCCCGATGACCCTCAGGTCGAGCTCCCTCACGTCCCGCTGCACCCTCGCGACGGGCCCGAGCTGCGCGGGGCGGCTGAGGCCTTTGTGCAGCGAATGCTTCCTCGCGAGTATGTGCCCGAACGATCCGGCCCCGTGGACCATGCATAGCCCGCCCTTCGCGGAGGTCAGCTCCCCCGCGAGCCGCTCACACGCCGAGCGCCTGAAGGTCCGGAGGCGGGACTTGTCGGTGATCACGCTCCCGCCGAGTTTGACCAGTATCGTCCGCTCACCTACCTGACCGCCGATAGGCGAGGGCTTTCATAAAACCAACAGTCCCGCCGCTAGACCTCACGCTCGGCACTCGGGAAGACATCGTCCTGCAGGAAAGCTTGCCCTGTCCCTACTTCGAGAGATATATCTCGATGGAGGACACGTTGGCGCTCCCGCCCTCTTCCCCTGGTAGTGATTCGGTCGCTATCCTGATGTCCTTGTACGCCAGGTCCTTCACGAACCTGTTCTTCACGATCTCGGCGACGTCCACGGCCCTGCTGATCGCCCGTCCCCTTGCCTTGATGCAGACGTCCGAGCAACCGTCATTGACCTGCGAGACGACCGCAAGGACATAGTTCATAGTGGCCTTCTTACCGACGTAGATGGTGTTCTCTTCGTCCATTTGTCCCCCAGCGACCACCGGAGTCAGGACGTCCCTCGAGCGTATATATAACCTTGTGAAAACAGGGGTGCCAGTACAGTCATTGACTGCTCCCGGACCCGCAGCGGTAACATCGAACATATTCTGCCCGAGCACGGCCTCGTGGATGGCACGAGGACCGTCGCCGGCGCGACCGCTGCCTCCGAGTCAACCTCCGCGGACTCGACGCTCGTGCACTAGAAGCTTGAAATAACCGCCAGATGTTGCTGAACACCATGGAACCGCTGAGACAGAAGGCAGAGAAGCTCAGAGCGACCATCGGATCGCTCGGCTCCGCAGCGGTCGCGTTCTCCGGCGGCACGGACTCCGCACTCGTCGCGAAGGTCGCGCACGAGGAGCTCGGGGACAAGGCCCTTGCGGTCACGGTCGCTTCACCGGTCTATCCGAGGACGGAGCTGGACAGGGCCAGGAAGGTCGCCAAGGCGATAGGCATCAGGCATGTCGTGATAGAGCTGAACCCTCTCCTCGAGGGGAGGTTCGTGGCGAACAAGCCGGACCGATGCTTCATCTGCAAGCTCGGGGACATGCGCGCGATAAGGGACCTCGCTGACAGGTACGGGATGATCGCGGTCGTGGACGGCACGAACGCGGACGACCTCGCGGATTTCAGGCCAGGCCTCAGGGCGACTCAGCAGATGCGGGTGAGGAGCCCGCTCGCCGAGGCGCGCATGTCGAAGAACGATGTCAGGAGGCTCTCGGCGAGCATGCGCCTTCCGACGGCGAAGAAGCCCTCGAGTCCGTGCCTCGCATCGAGGATCCCGTACGGCGAACCGATCACGGACCAGAAGCTCCGTATGATCGAGATAGCGGAGGACCTCCTCGTGTCCAAGGGGTTCGACCAGGTCAGGGTCCGGTTCCACGGGGACACCGCCCGCATAGAGGTCGACCCTGCCCAGGTACAGAGGCTCTCGTCCCCCAGGACCAGGAAGGCAATCGTCAAGGAGCTCAAACGCCTGGGATTCTCATATGTCTCATTGGACCTGGAAGGCTACAGGTCGGGAAGCTTGAACGAGGTGCTCGGAAGATGACCCCGAAGAGGATCGAGGATGTGCTCAAGGCCCTGGCGGATGGAAGGCTGACCGTGCCCGAAGCGCTCGAGAGGCTCAGGACGCTCCCCTACGAAGACCTTGATTTCGCGAAGCTGGACCACCACAGGGAGCTCAGGAAGGGCATCCCGGAGGCGATATACTCCCCTGGGAAGACCGACGCGCAGGTCCTCGCGATCGCGGAGAAGGTCCTCGCCCGGGGCGGCGAGGCGGTCTTCACGCGCATGAGCGAGGACACCAGCAGGAAGCTCAGGCGCAGGTTCAAGGGGAAGGTCCGGTGGCACCCCGAGGCGAGGATCGCAGCCGTCAATGTCGAGCAAAGGCCCATCAAGGGCAGGGTCCTGGTCGTCACCGCTGGCACCTCTGACAGCCCGGTGGCGGAGGAGGCTGCGGTCACCGCCGAGATCCTCGGCTGCAGCGTCGAAAGGCTCTACGATGTGGGCGTTGCGGGCATGCACAGGCTGACCTCGAACCTCAAGCAGTTCGACTCGGCCGACGCGATCATCGTGCTCGCGGGGATGGAGGGCGCCCTGCCGAGCGTCGTCGCGGGGCTCACAAGCAGACCGGTGATAGCAGTCCCGACGAGCGTCGGGTACGGGGCGAGCTTCGGAGGCATCGCGGCGCTCCTGGGCATGCTCTCGAGCTGCTCCAGCGGCATAGGCGTCGTGAACATAGACAACGGGTTCGGCGCGGGCGCGCTCGCCGCCGTGATCCTCAACAGCAGGAAGGCCCGGTCAGGGGATCCTTGAGCCGCACTTCCTGCAGAACGCATCGGATTCGCGCGGCTTGCTCCCGCAGGACGGGCACTTGCGGTCCCTGAGTATCTTCGTGCCGCACTTGGCGCAGAACAGATCGTCGTCGTGGGACGGTGTCGAACATGTCACGCACCTGCCCTTCGGCGACTCCATATCGGAGACCTCATCGATCTCCGGCGGAGGCGCAGGCAGCTCCTCGCCGTCCCCGGCCTTGAGCGGTATGGTCTCCCCGTCGGCGACGACGCTAACCTCCTTCCTGGCCTTGACCGCGAGCGAGAGGGCCTTCGAGTAGTTCCCCCTGGAGAACTCCGCGTCCGCCCCCTGGATCAGCTGCTCCGCCCTGAACACGTCCCTGCCCGAGGCCGCGGCCTTGCTCACATCGCCCCTGGCGGTGTTGATCTCGAACTTGGCGCCCATGTAGTTCATGCCCTTGTCGTCCTGCAGCTTCGAGCCGCTGTAGGAATCCGTGGCGGGCACGGCTGGCAGTTTCTTCGGGGACGACGCGGCGGCCTCGGCCATCAGCTCCAGGCGGTCCTTCACACCCTGGTCCTCGGCCTGCGCCGGCGTCCTCGGGGGGAACTTCTTGGTCTTCGTGAGCTCCTCCTTCGCATTCTCGCTCAGCTCCATCGACCGCTCGTACTCCCCTCTGAGCATGGCCTCCTTCGAGCTCGTCAGGAGTTTCCTCGCAGCGCTCACATCCGAACCCTGCCGCTCGAGGACGTTGAGCACCGAGCGCACCGTGTGGATCGCGTTGAACGCCGCGTCCTTCTTGACGCCGACCTTCCGGACCTCCTTGGCCTTGCCCCGCATGACCCTCACCTCGAAGTAGAGGACGAGGGACATGATCACTGCGAGCAGGACTATCAGAATCATCTTCTCTGTGTCGGTGAGGGCCAAGGAAGCCAGCTCCTCCTGAGATCGTTCCGTTGAGATATCTGTGCTCTTATAAACCCTTCTCCGAGGTTGTCACACAGCGGACACAGCATCGCCCAGCGGCGAGAACGCGCTACAGAAATGACAGGATAGGTAGAGTGGCTGACGGCTTTCCACAACCGTAACGGGTTCAAGCAATGCAGTTCACCCTGTACCCGAAGGTACAGAGCTAGTACATCTAGCCGTTACGGCCGAGACCCCGCAAGGGGGTTAAGCTTCCCGAGGGCTCGCGCACCTCAGTACCGCGGAGAACGTAGGCGGGCTTAACTTCTGGGTTCGGAATGGGACCAGGTGTAGCCCCGCCACTATGGCCGTCAGACCGCTCTGTGAGAGCACCAAATAACGACGTCCTATATAAGTGTTGTTGAGCAGAAGCTGTCTGGAGTTCGCCCCCTCGGAGGGAGCGGGGGCCCAGGCATCCGATCCGACAGCACACAGATGGTCGGATTGATTAGGCCGATCGGCATTCGAGGGACGGCAGGCCATGAGGAAAATCGTAGCGGTCACTTTCGACCTTTGGGACACCCTCATCAAGGAGGCCCCAGGGAACACCGAGAAGGTCGCGAGGCTCAGGATCGACGGGATCACGAGCCGGCTCTCCGAGAGCGGCCACACGCATGACTGGGAGGAGGTGGAGGAGGCCTATGCGAAGACGGGGGATTTCCTGGATTTCACATGGGGCAAGTCCAGGGACATGCCCGTAAGGGACCACGTACTGTTCCTCCTGAACTGCATCGAGTGCAGGCTCGCGAGCAAGCTCTCGAAGGAGGATTTCGACGCGGTCGTCAAGGTCTACGCCGACAGCCTCCTCGACCAGCCGCCGCTCCTCCTGCCCAAGGTCAGGGAGACCCTGGGCGAGGTCAAGGAGAAGGGGTACAGGACGGGCCTGATATCCAACACTGGCAAGACGCCAGGGACGACCCTGAGGACGCTCCTCGGCCGGATGGGGGTCCTCGAATATTTCGATGTGACGACCTTCTCGAACGAGGTGATGGTGAGGAAGCCTTCGGCGGGGGTCTTCAGGGTCACCCTCGAGAACCTCCGGACGCTTCCGAGGGCGGCCGTGCACATAGGGGACGACCCCAGGAGTGATGTGGGCGGGGCCAAGGACTTCGGCATGTACGCCATCCAGGCGCTGTACACAGGGGCGACGGTGTCCGACTCGGCCGACGGGCACGTGACCGACCTGGCCCAGGTCTCGGATCTCTTGGACAGGCTCTGAAAGTGTTATTCACGTAAAGGTCCATCGGGGACGCATGACATTCGAGCCATTCGGCATGGCCTTCCGAGACCACCTGGAGGGCAAGTCCCCGACGATAACGATCGAGCGTGATGACGGATACATCGACGAGGTGGACTTCGAGGAGTACTTCGTGGGGTACGACGGGTTCCCGGCCTGCGAGAAGCAGGCGCTGGCATATGCCAAGGGCAGGGCCCTGGACCTGGGGCTCGGCGCGGGCAGGGTGTGCCTGCACCTCCAGGACCTGGGACTGGACCCGGTCGGGATCGACATCTCCGACCTCGCGCTCGAGGTCGCCCGGAAGCGCGGCGTCAGGAACGCCGTCAAGATGTCTGTCTGCGAGCTCGATTTCGAGGAAGGGAGCTTCGACACCGCCGTTGCGTTCGGCAACAACTTCGGACTGTGCGGCACGCCGGAGAAGGTCCTCGGGATGATGGTCAGGCTCAGGGGCATCCTGCGGGAGGACGGCGCCTTCCTGGCGGAGTCCGTGAACCCGGTGGCCACGGACAACCCCGCGCACCTGCGGTACCACAAGGCCAACCTGGAGAAGGGCAAGTACCGGGGACATGTACGCATCCGGGACAAGTACAAGGGGGTCGTCGGCGGATGGTTCGACCTGCTCATGGTGACCCCGGACGAGATGGCGGGACTCGCGAAACGCGCAGGGTTCAGGGTCGAGAGGATCTGCCGCGAGAGCGAGTCGGACAGGCTCTACGTGGCCGTCCTGAAGAAGGCGTGAGCTCAGAACAGCGAGAGCGCCAGCGCCAGCAGCGTCCCGATGGATATCGACGTCAGGTTGTTCCCCAGCTTGCCTATCCTGCCGTCGGTCTCGATGGTCGCGCCTATGACGCTGTCCACCTGGCACCCGAAGAAGCCGCACAGCATCGGTATGAACAGCGTCGCGGGGCCGGCCAGGAGCCCGGTGTCGAACGCGGCGAACACGACGTACGCGACCACGGAGGTGTACGCGGCCGCGACGAACGCCACGAGCTGGCCCGTGAGGGATATCCCTCCGTCCACGCCCCGCTTGGTCCGCTTGAAAGTGGTTATCAGGTAGACCCTCGGGTCGGTGATGCCGATCTCGCTCGCAGCCGTGTCCGCGGCGGCGACGGCGATGGCGGATGTGAACAGGAAGCTCGCGGTGTTCTTAGGGAAGATGTTGCCGGAGGTCAGACCGGACATGTCGAGATACTCGGACACGAAACTGATGAGCGCGATCGCCGCGGGGACGGCACCGTTCGCCGCGACGTTGCGCCACCTGCGCTCGCCACCCTTCCCCTCCTGGAACCCCTGGGACTTCTTCCATTCGAACCGGTACTTGGTCGCGCCGAAGCTGGTGACCATGAACACGAGCAGGAGCAGGAGCCACAGGATGTTGCCGCAGATGCCGATCACCATGCCGACCACGAAGGCCGACAGGGACCCTGACAGGTCGAATATGCGACGCTTGTACGACGCGACGGCCATGACCACGCAGAACGCGGTCACGCCGATGATGATCGGCAGGTCGGGCAGCGGAAGGGACATCCAGGGACCTCCTCAGGACGCCTTCCCCTTCAGGCCCAGGAGCAGGGACGGGGCCTTGGAATAGAGCGCCTTCGCGATGTCGTTCACCCCGCGGACCTTGTCGAGGTCACCGTCCCAGTCGATCAGATCTATCTCGAACCTGTCCTCGATCGCGTCCAGCACCTTCTTCATCCGCGAGGCGACCTTCCGGGACGCCTTGCCGTGGAGCACGACCGCGAGGAACAGATACTCGCCCTTCTCGATGAGCACGACCTTCTCGCCGAAATCGAGCTTCCTGAGCGTGAACGAGGTCTCGTCCTTGAACGAGTCCTTGACGAAGTCCTGGATCGCGACGAACATGCTGCTGAGGACCTGGTCGTCCATGCCCGGCTTGAGCCTGCGGGTGCTGTGCCCAAGCATCCTGCCGTCGTTGTATATCACGAACGTCTCGTCAACGGCTATCGAGGACTCGTGCAGGAAGTAGGCCGCCGTGCCCAGCGCGGCCGCCACGGAGACGGCCAACAGGTACGGGAACGCGTAGTCGAAGAACCTCAGCTTCACCGTGACGGTGTAGGTCCCGCTCGTGTACTCGTTGCCCGCGAGGTCCGACACCGTCAGGAAGTAGCTGAGTGGACCGGACCGCGTGGGCACCTCGACCAGGGCGTAGTACGCGTCTGTGTCACCGACGCGGGTCATCAGGACCGGTGAGACGACATCGTCACCCGGGAGCAGCACATGCAGGAGCACGCTGTGTATGTCGATGTTGTCCTCGTCGATGATCACCGATATGTTGAGCTTCCCGCCGCCGTAGGTCGTGTTCCCAACAGCCTTGAAAGTGACCACGGGCGAGGCGTCGTCGATCACGACCACGAGGCCGTTCCTGACCGCGATGTTCCCGTCGCGGTCCTCGGCGCGGACATCGATGACATGGTCGCCGTCGGACCAGCCGGTCGTGTCCAGCTCGTAGAGCGTCTCGAAGTCGGCGAACGGGGAGCCGTCCACGGAGTACCGGACATAGATCAGCGGGATCGTGTCGTCCCCGACGCTGAACCTGAGGGCCGTGCCGGAGCGAACGACCGAGTTGTTGCCAGGGGTCGTCATCTCGACGGTCGGCTCGATCATGTACAACGTCCTGCTGAGCCTCAGGGTGTTGCCGTCGTCGTCGGCGGCGGTGAGGTTGACGACACAGTTCCTGACGGGGTCGTACTCGTGCTCGACCACGGCCAGCGGCATCCCGAGGTCGACCTCGGAATAGCCGTCCCCGAACTGCCAGACCATGTCCGTGATGTCCGGGTACCTGTCGAGCAGCGAGGATGCATCGAACGTCACCAACCGCGTCAACTCAGGATCGTCCCGGGTCACGAGCAGGTCCAGGGAAGCGGTGCCCGTGGGAACCATGTCCCTGACATCGATGTACACCTGCTGGACCCCGGCCGAACCGTCCGAGTCCGTGATGCGGACCTTGGCGGTGTAGTTCCCGGTCCAATCATATGTGAAATGCGTGTAATTCTCCTGGGTGGCCCTGTCGGGTATGAACTCGCCCCCGAAGGCGCTGAAGTCCCACTCGAACCCGACGACATCGTCGTAGCTCTCGAAGCTGGCGGACAGGTTGAGCTCCTGGAACTCGTAGTACAGAGACGATGCTGGAAGGGTCACGAGCTCGATGAACGGGGCGATCTCCAGGACCTCGAACGGCATCACGAACGACCCGATGTCGCCATCGGGCTCGGCCACATCGAGCCTCATCTCGTAGGCCCCGTCCCCGAACTCGAAGATCGTCGACGCCATGGCCTCGCCGTCGAATGGATATTCGACCTGGGTCGCATTGGGATAAGTGAGCGTCCAGAGCCAGGTCGAGATGCCATCGTACGTGTAGGTCTGGTCGACGAAGCTGAACGGCACGCCCTCCTCGGGCGACAACACGGACAGCTCAAAGGACGCCTCCGGGCCTATGTCCGAAACGACCACGTTCATCGTCGATATGTTCCAGTCGCCATCGACATCCGTCACGCGGACAGCGACGATGTAGGACTCGGACACGCCGGATGCTCCGAACACGTAGGCCGTGTAGTTCACAGCCCCAGTGTTCCAATCGGCGACGAACGCGCCACCGGAATAGGAGAAGTTCCACTCGACGCTCTGGATTGTGTCCACGGGTCCGTCGTGCAGCGGGTCGATTGCGACGGAGAAGTTCACAAGCTGGCCTTCCTGGACGGACTCATCACCCGTGAGGATGATCTCCGGGGCGAGCGCCAGGACGGCGATGAAATGAACGACCGCATCGAACGAGCCGTCGGAATCGGTGGCCTTCAGCGTCACGATGTGCAGGCCGTCGTTGAACTCCCATGCCACGGACGTCTCGAGCCCTGTCGACACCGGGATGCTATCGATGGTCCATGCGAGTTCTACGACAGGGTCGAAGGAGGTGGTCGCGTCCGAGAACGTGACGACCTGTCCCTCGGACGGGTTCACGGGGGACCACGAGAAGTCGACATGGGGTACGCTGTCCACGATCTCGACCGTGGTTGTGTCGTTGTCCGTGAGGCCCGCGGGGTCGCGGACTTCGACCGTGACATTGAACAGCCCCAGGGTCGTGTAGGCGTGCACGGGGTTAGGTGCCCTGGCCCAATCGGCCGTGGTGCCGTCCCCGAAGTCCCATCTGTATTCCATGTATGGCAGCTCGGACGTGCCTGTCGAGGATGAGCCATCGAATGTGAGCAGATCACCTTGGCCGACCGAATACGGTCCGCCTGCGTGGGCCACCGGCGGGAAGTTGATCTGCTCCCAGGCAGACACCGAATGCGACCCGGAGTCGCAGACGAGTAGGTCGCCCCTGTGGTCCTGGGTCGCATCGCCCATGGCCACGCATGTGGGATACGCGCCGGTCACGAAGACCATCGAGGGTTCTGCCGGGAGCGTGCCGGCATCCTGACGGTAAAGGAAGAGGAGGTCTGCACCTGAGAATATGGCTGCGACATCCGCACGGCCCCTGTCGGTCGCGTCGATGACGAAGACAGACTGGGGCACCTCTGGGAACTCGATTGGAACAGTTGGCAGCGGAGCGGTCCCGAAGTCCACCTGGTCGAACAGGTAGAGCCCGGCATCGCCCGGACGCATCGCGAGTATGTCGGCCATCCCGTCCCCGGTCGCATCCCCGGTCCACAGCTCCGTGAAGTCCACACCAGTGGTCTCGGACAGGGAAAGGTCCGCGGGCAGGGAGATCGGGTCACCCGACTCGGACTGCAGCAAGATATCTATGTGCAGGCTGGACCTCGTATAGGCCAGGTCGCACAGACCGTCCGAGTCGAAGTCGCCTGCCACCACGGACGTTATCGACTGGCCAGGAGTCGGCGTGATCTCGTAGGCCGAGCCGTACGGATCCGAACCAGCCGTGTTAAAGAAGATGTCGACCTGCCCGGCCTCTGTGCTTGCGACGACATCAACTAGAGAATCGCCGTCGAGGTCGCCCAAGGTCATGTCCGTCACGTTCCCACCGCATGTGAGCACGGCGGTCTCGAACGCGGTCGGCAGATCGGTCGTGCCGTACAGCAGGGAGAGGTACGGGCTGCCGGTTCTGGAAATCAGTATGTCAGAGCTGCCATCGCCGTTGAGATCCCTGACGAGCATGTCACCGGGACGGAACCCGAGTGCGAAACCGTTCGTCGTGCCGTTGAACGACAGGACATACCCGACGGAGTTGGCGTCGGGGTACAGCAACACGAGGTCCTCGTTGTCATCTCCGTCGAGGTCTCCGGCCGCAATCACGGTCGCTTCGGCAGCCCAGTTCGTCCAGGTCGTGTGGTTGCTGTTGGAGACTGGCTCCAGCTCGGACGAGTAGACGGCCAGGCTCGACCCAGTATAATCAGGACGGGCACTCGAAATGCCGATCTCCAAGAAGGCATCAGCATCGAATTGGCCTATCAACGCGTTGCTTGGGCCCGCACCAGTCGGAAACATGAAATCGCATGTCTCAGACCAAATCGGGGAGTTGTCGTTCTGGTAGAGGCCAATTGCCCGCGAGTCGTCACGCGAAAGGACAATCAGATCCTGTCTCCCGTCCTCGGAGATGTCGCCTACGATTATCTTCGAGGGAGTCACTTCGATGGGAATGGTGGTCTCAGCAGACGACGGAAATGCACCGGAAGACTGGAAGAAGTACTGCAGGGTCGAAGGGTTCTCTGCTCCGACGACAAGGTCATCGGTAGTATCCGAGTTCAACCTTCCGCATGCGAGCGCGGTCGGATTGCCTGTCACTTCAAGGACGGAATCAGGACTCATTCCGAGCGAGAACGGCTGCTGGAACACCATCACATTCGAATCATATTCGTTGACGACTGCGAGGTCCAGCAGCTCATCAGTCCCGAACGAACCTGAGATGAGTGACCGTGTCCCGTTGCCACAGGAAATCAAGATGAAAGTATCGTAGGCAGGCCCCTTCCGGACCTCTATCATCCCTGGCTCCGACACCGGGTTCGAGCCTGAGCATGAGAAAGCGATGTCCGGATAGATGTCCCCGGTAAGGTTGCCGACAACAAGGGCGTTCGCACCACCGTATAGTGAAAAATCAACAACTTGGCTGTACGATGTGTCAGATGTGTAGTTCAGTATCGTCAGGTGCTCGGAGTCAGAAGGACTGGCCCGTCCTTCAAGAACTGCTAACTGTGCGGTTCCTGTTGAGTAGCAGTCAATCGCACTTACAGCCAATGGCGTCCTCGCAAGAGTGATGTTGTACGAGGGCTGGCTGGAGAAATTGCCGTCCGCCTCGCCATAGAACAGGGATATGACCTTGGCCTCGGACACCGCCACGACTAGGTCGTCGTAACCGTCGCCGTTGATGTCTGCCAGGATAGCGTCGGTGGATCCGCCTGGCAATACGAGGGCGCGGGACACGATCGGGTATTCTAGCAGACCCAGGGCCGTGTCGGAGAGGTCGGTGTAGCTGACTGATTTCGCATCCGTCACGGGCGGGAAGTCAATGAGCGATATCGGTTCCAGATGCTCGCTCAGGTAGCTTGTTGAGTCACCAGCCCCTACGGAGAGCGGCACGAGCATCGATGTAATGGTCAACACGGCTATGGTCGTGGCTAGCAGAAGGCGCACGTGATTTCCATCCTGGACACCCCAGTGGTCTTACTTTTATTTGATGCTTTCGGAAATAATACCGTGCCAGAGTCCTCAAAATCCGTGTCCAAGGCTTATATAGGGACAGAGGTCTAACATGTTTCCATGGTCGCGTCACTGAAGATAGGCAGGGTGTTCGGAATCCCGATCTACCTCCACTTCACGTTCCTGATCATCCTGCCGTTGTTCGTCTGGCTGTTCTCCGAGAGCGACCAGAAGATACTCTGGTTCACCGCTGGCTTCGGCGGGCTCGACGCCCCGCAGTGGGAGAAGTACGCCTTCGGCACGGCCGCCAGCGTCATCTTCTTCCTGACCATCCTGGTCCACGAGCTGGCGCACTCCTACCTGGCCCTCAGGTACGGTGTCAGGATCAAGAGCATCACCCTGATGCTCTTCGGCGGAGTCGCCGCGATGGAGGAGATGCCGAAGGAACCGCGCCAGGAACTCAAGATGGCGTTCGCGGGCCCGGCTTCGAGCCTGGCGATAGGAGGAGCGTCGCTCGCAGGGATGCTGCTGATCGACTCGCTGCACGTGCACGCGGTCTTCCTCGACGGACTCAGCATCCTGTTCGGGCTGATGGCGTTCTACAACATCCTGCTCGCGGGGTTCAACATGCTCCCGGCGTTCCCGATGGACGGTGGCCGCGTCCTCAGGGCGTACCTCGCGACGAGGATGCCGCACATCGACGCGACGAGGAAGGCGGCGAGGACCGGGAGGTTCATGGCCATCGCGATGGGCGTCTTCGGACTGATCACTGGCAACATATGGCTCATACTCATCGCGTTCTTCGTGTACATCGGAGCGACGGAGGAGGAGCAGGCAACGGCGATCACCGACTCGCTCGATGGCCTCAAGGTGGCGAACATAATGGCCCATCCCGTGGAGGTGGTCCATCCGGACACGACCGTCCAGCAGCTGCTCGACCTCATGTTCGCGACCAGGCACATGGGCTTCCCCGTGACGGACGGGAGGCTCGTCGGGATCGTGACGCTCTCCGACGCGCACAGGGTGCCCAGGGACCAGGCCCA
>Ga0315292_10000021_pt1 | contig 51366 bp, 46 predicted proteins | sample YL17G13_0_MG_FD_204029 | JGI IMG/M metagenome (GOLD analysis project Ga0315292, IMG submission 204029) | Sediment microbial communities from Yellowstone Lake, YNP, Wyoming, USA - YL17G13_0 | ecosystem: Environmental > Aquatic > Freshwater > Lake > Sediment | place: USA: Wyoming | collected... | reverse complement strand
AGGGGAAAAGACACCTTAGCGCCCGTCAGGAAATAACTTGCCCTTAGCAAAAATATGCCTGCCTACAGTTTAATGCAAGTCAATGCAAGGGCGCCGCTCATTCCGCGACTCCAGCGTTTCTCAACACGGGAGAGCACCACGGAGTACTACATAGAAGCTGATATTGTTAGATATTTGCGACATGTAGCGGCATAAGTCGGAATCGCCCCTCGAAGCTTAAGCAGATCTGTCGGAGGGCATGTCGGCATAGGGACGACGTCACCTGGGTATCCGCTCCAAGTATACCGCGCAGCGAATAGCTATATTTCAGTGGACACCAACAGCGGTGGTTCGACAAACCTCTTGCTGAGCAGTGACACGTACAGCGCCATCGTTGCTGCAACGAAGCTCGGTCTTTCTACTTCTGGAGCGGAAAGAGTCCGCATTGAAAGTAACGGAAACGTCGGAATCGCCTCAACCAGCCCCGGCGCCCCCCTAGACGTCAATGGAGTCGTCCGTGTCACCGCATCCGGTGTCCCCGCAGACTATGGCACCCTGCGCCATACAGGCGCCGGCGGCAATTTCCATTTAGATACCTACGGCACAGGTAGTATCTACCTAGGCTGGTTCGCCGGCAGCGGCGCCAATGTTGGTAACGGCGCTGGTGCTTACGGCCCCATTGCTGCCTCGGCCTTTAACGTCAGCTCCGACCAGCGCCTTAAGACGGACATTGAGTCCATCAGTGACGGCTTGGACCGGCTTGCTAAACTAAGCGGCTACTACTTCCGCTATAAGGCCGACCCCACTCACAGGCTTAATATTGGCTTGATGGCACAGGAGGTCGAGACCCAATACCCAGAGGTGGTCAGCGTCGGTGATGGCGGCTACAAAACGGTCAACTACTCGGCACTGGTCGGACCGATCATTGGCGCCATCGGCGAGCTTAAGTCTCGCCAGGACGCGCTGTGGCAAATAGCCGAATCCTCCCGGACCAGCCAGTTGGAGTTGCAACGGGTCCAGGCCGAAGCAGCGGCGCTGAAGGCTCGCGCCGACACGGTCGAGGCCGAATCTGCGCAGCTTAAGGCTTTCCTCTGCAGTCAGTTTCCTGCAGCGCCAATGTGTCGCCCGTGAAACTGGGCCGCGGACTAGGTGTTCTTATACAGGATTAAGAGGTTATCCAGGGTAAGCGGCAGTAATCAGATTCAGCTATTACTAGCCTTGCGCTTTCCAAAAATGCCAGCATCCACCATTTTCTTGACTTCCTGACTGTTGATAAGTTGTCCCGTCACATAAAGGTGAATGATGTGGTTAATGAGCGTTTGGTATGGCATTCCAGACTGTTCGGCCATGGTGCAAATGGCCTCAAGATCGTCTGCTCTCATCCGGATATTAGCTCGAGCACTTTTTAGCTCTCGCAACTTGGCCTTGGCGGCTACTCGCACTTTCGATTGCTTTGCTGCCGAAGGACGCTTTAACTTTTTGTAGTCGAGAGTATCCTCGATACTTTGCTCATACGCATCAAGCTCACTTTTCTTGAGTTTTTGATTCCTAGCCATAAACTACCTCTTATACTTTCTGGAAGGGAATACGGTGATGAGCCAATAGACCTCACCGCGAACTTCATAGGGTATGACATGAGGGTATCCATTAATTTCCACCACAAAAATTCTTTGGCCAGCATGCCCCGGATTACGGTCATCGAACATAAGCGGGTTGCTGGCTAGCGCCTCAACCGCCTCCTCAAAACTTGGACGTCCCCGAGCAGCGAGTTCGCGATTTTTCTTTTTGTCCCATCGAAAGTGCAAGCTTATCAACCAACCGTTCTCCTAAATATGGTCATTTATACCAACCTTAGGTTCCTGCTTCGTCGCCGGGCTGCGCCGACCTGGTTTCCCAGGTCTAGCGGAACTCCCTGCTCCACAGGCTTTAATTCCGGCAGAACTTGCCGTACTCAAACTTGCTAAATTGATCGCCGCATTAAGGTCACGGTCGTGTCTATGTCCGCACATAGGACAAGTCCAAAAGCGCTCGTTCAATGTCAGTGAAAAATTCTTATAGGCACATCCGCTGGTCGAACAAAGCTTGGAGGACGGGTACCAGGGATCGGCTCGAAGAACCCTCCCACTTCGTATCTTCGCTTTGTACTCGACCTGACGAGAAAATTCGTAAAGGCCAACATCTGCCACTGCCCTGGCCAAATGACCGTTTGCCATCATTCCTTTGACGTTCAAGGTTTCAAGTACAATGGTACCAAATCGCGAGGTTAGATCGGTCGTCGTCTTGTGGAGGACGTCGAGTCGGACATGCTTGATCCTTGCATGAAGGCGAGCCAGCTTGTGTTTGGCCTTGCGCCTGTTGCTTGATCCCTTCACTTTGCGGCTTAACGCTCGTGAGCATCGTCTAAGCCTTTTAAGCTCGCGCTTCAGTGAATCGACTGCTGGGACAACTGTTCCGTCGCTTACCGTTGCCAACCGGCTAATCCCTAGATCGACTCCACAGACAGCTTGGTTTTGACCAACCTGTGGAGTATCCGGCATATCGACGGCTATCGCGGCAAACCAGCGGTGTGCCTCACGCGAGATCGTCACGGACAAAAGTTTGCCTATAAAGCGAAGTTCTTCATGCATTTTGATGGTGCCAATGATCGGGAGCTTCAGGTAGCGGCCGCTGACGCTAAAGGAGCCCGGGCCATTGTCCGCTCTAAAACTGTCTCTGCGCCCCTTCTTCTTTGGCTGGGGGTAAGATGACGTGCCCGCAAAGAATCTTTGGAAAGCAGTTCCAAGGCACTTAATCGCATGCTGCGGGGCGACCTTGGTGACCTCTAACATCCACGGGAATTCTTGTCTTTTGATTGCATTTAACTTCTTGCGCAAACCTCCTTCAGTGACTTTTTCACCGGCTTCGTAAGCAGCCTTCCACTCATGCAACGCCCAGTTCCAAGCGAACCGCGCTGTACCTGCACCTTGCGCGCAATATTTGCGCTGCGCTAGGTTTGGGTCTAGAGCAATTTTATGGCTCAAAATCATGAGTGAGTTGACGCCGCCTTAAAGGCCTTTTGGGCTCTGTTTTTGGCACTACGCTTGCCGTAAAGACGAGCGCAAAAACTGGTCAGGACATCGATCATATCTTTAACTAGATCGTCGTCAATCTCAGCCTCATCCATCACTAGCAAAGTGCGACCACTGGCCGCCAGCGACATCTGTAAATACTCGACCCCAAACCTAGCAAGACGCTCGCGATGCTCGACCATAATCGTTTTAACATCCGCACTGGCCAACAGCTTGAGCAACTTCGGTCGATGTCCGTTGAGTCCGGAGCCGATCTCGCTTACTACGGCGCTCACCTGTAAACCTTTTGATGTCGCAAAAGCCGTAAGTCGCCCTGCTTGACGTTCAAGGTCATTTTTTTGATCTGCCGAGGACACTCTTACGTACAAAGCCACGCTGCCGACTTGCGGTGATTTGGGATCATCAACAATAATAGTGCCGGTCGGAAGTTGGCGGGCTGCGGTCGGCAGCGTTCCGTCTTTCCACATGCGCCATGCAGTTCTGTAGGATATCCCTTGCGATTTTGCCCAGTGTGAAAGTTTCATGCTGAGAATGTATGTCTATAAATGGCATCATTCAACCACAAAAATTTCAACAGCTCGCAACCCTTGTAAAAATTGACCGATCACGCCACCTCAATGTACAAAGTACACCGAATTTTCGATTATGTACACACAAGCGTTGGAATGACCGGAGTTGCCCGCAGCCCAGAGTAGGCCAGACCCCGATCTATACACCGACGGTGTCGCGTTTGCCGAGCGGACCGGTGAGCTAAGTGATTGGCGTGAACTGCTTTGTCTCGGTCTGGGGCCGGACACCGTTGGCGGTGGTTTCTCAAGCGAGAAAGCAGACATTCTTTTGAACTATGTACTGCGCGATTCTGCCTATCACATCATTACGTACGTTGGACCGGATCGGTATGTGAATTGGTTTGTAGAAGGACCGAATAATCTATATTTGCTAGCGGATGGGGACGCCGATCCAAACCTGATCTACTATCCCTTTCTCGCACTCGATTGGCATCATAATCCGCTGACAGATCGATGGAGTTGAACTATGGCTAAGATTCAAGGGAGCAGCCGGGGCGAAAGAAAGCGCCATCACGCCTTGCATTTCGCAGGAAAGGTCTGGGTTTTCAAAGAAGTATTGTTTTCCCGAGACGACGAGGGCGAGCTTGCTATTTCTTTTGCTGAACTCGCTCGACTACATCGCGCGGTTGCGAACGCAATTTGCGCCAATGATGCTCCTTTGACGTGTGCGGAGTTGGATTTTCTGTGCGAACTAACGTCGATCACAAACCGTGAAATAGCGACGATCCTGAAATGCACTCCGACAAATGTCAGCAAATGGCGCAAGCGTCTATATGTGCCTGAACTTGAAAGCCTTGTATTAAAGGAGGTTCTTTGGGAAGGAATCTTCGGTAAAGACGTCGAATATCCGAAGGCTTCTTTTGGCTCCGAGCGTTTGAAGCAGATGGGTTTGACAGCGATTAAATTGAAATTGGCTGACCCTGTCCAGCGGAGCGCTGCTTAGATGGCGATCTTTATCGAATCGCTCAGCGCTGGGGTGGGCTTCCAAGGCATGACAGGCAAGGAAGCAGTGAAGCTGTTTGCGGGTCTCATAAATAAAAAGTCAGCTCGGGAAATGGAGGCGGCTATAGCTGAAGGATGCAAGGCGATTGACGCCGAAGGGTGGTGAGGGTCGTATCTGGCAACCCGCACGACCCACCCACCCATCACGCCTTCGCCTCCCCAAAACGCTTCGCCACCGCCCTCCGCCGATAATCAAAGATCCGTGCCACATCATGCTCGACCAAAAATCCCCCAGTAAGCCCCCCCAGCTTGCCAAGCGGCACCGCAAAATGCACCAGGTCAGTCACTAAAGTGCCTCCGCCAAGTGGCTCAAACGTATGCCGATGATGCCACGACTTAAACGGGCCCTGCGCCTGCTCATCGACAAAGCTGCTCGGCGGCACCCATTCGCTGATCAAGCTCTCCCAGTGCAGCGGGATGCCGTGCAGGCTTAAGCGGTAGCGGATCTTCGACCCTTTGGTGATGTGCGGCGTGGACATCGACTTGACCTGGAAGTTTAGCCACGGCGGTGTGATCGACTCCAAATTGCGCGCCTCAGCGAAGAATTCCGCGACGACATCTAATGGCGCCGGGATCCACTGTGCAGCTTTGATATAGTCCTGAGTCCGCCTAGGGCCACTGCCGAGCAGCGATTCCAATGCCGCCGACAGAGTCGGATAGTTAAACTTAAAATGAATGTGTTCCGCTTTGTACGGCGCAACCCGCAGGCTCGCCAGCAGCATACTCGCCCCTTCACCGACGGCCGCTCGCATCACCAACGACGGCGCTTTGAGGACCCACCCCTGACGGCGCCCGGTAAAGGCGCGATGCAGCTCTTCATAGCGAACAGCTCCAGGAGCAACGGCATTGATGGGTCCTTGTACAGTGGTATCCTCCAGCGCTCGAACCAACAGCTGCACCAAGTCATCCAAGTGAATCCAACTAAACCACTGCTTGCCGCTCCCCGGCGCTGCGCCAATGCCAAGGCGATACAGTCGACACAGTTGCGGCAGCGCGCCACCTTCAAGTCCGAGCACGACGCCGATGCGCGGCAGTACGACGCGCATGCCGAGGTCGCTAAGCGGCTTTGCCGCTGCTTCCCAGTCCACGCAGAGTTTGGCGAGAAAATTGTCACCGCTTGCTGCGTCTTCTGTGACGACGGTGTCGCCAGTGTCGCCGTAATAGCCGATCGCCGACGCTTGGACGACGACCGCTGGACGCTCACTGCGTGCTTTAACCGCTTCGACCAAAGCCGCCGCCGGACCAAGCCGCGATGTGCGAAAGCGCGCTTTACGCGCCGCGCTCCAGCGTCCATCGGCGATGCTTTCTCCGGCTAGATTGATGACGCCCGTGACGCCTTCTAAAGCGGCGGCGGGAATCGCGTGGGCATCTCCCTTCCAGGCAAAGATCTGGCATGGAAACGTTAGCTTTTCGCGGCTAATCCCACGGCTGAGTAGGTTGATGTCATAACCTCGCCTTACAAATTCAACTCCCAAGGCCTGGCCGATAAAGCCGCTAGCGCCAATCAATAGAATACGAGGCATAAAAACTCTCCATGAAAGTGGCTTATGGCGGGGGGTTTAGCGAGTTTGAGCCAGTTTCGACCCTATGTCAAACTGGCATATTTCATAGATAAGCCACTAAAAAGATTACATCATTATAGAATGCTATTGATTTGTTATCAGAATAGTTTAAAACAGGTTTGCAGATGACGACTGCGTGTTCAAAAAATTAGCAACAAGAGGGCCCCCAGACCCTCACCCAACCCATCCCGGAGGATAGTCTATGCGTTTCGTGACCCCCATGTTTATCGCTGGCTTCTTGGCTACCGCTTGCGGCACCCAGCACAAGGACAACAGCAGCCCTGCAGCTCCAGTCGCGCCTATGAGCGCTGACCAAGTTGCCAAGGCTGACAAGTTGCCTGCAGCTGCTGTCGTTCGCGTCCAACTCGATGCCAATGGTAACCCAGTCGGTAGCCCCGACATGCGCACCACGTCTGTTGGTAAAGAAAATCTGACGGGCGACGCTCTGGCTGCTGCTTTTGACAGCGGCACGGCGCCACAAAGCATCGTTACCGCAGGCAGCGAGCTCGACAAGAGCAGCTCGACCCAGTCTTGGGGTTGGGGCTATAGCCGCAACAACTACGGCTACGGTGGCTACAACAACTACGGCGGCTACAACAACTACAGCTACGGCTACAACAACTACAACAGCAACTACGGCTACGGCTACGGCTACAACGTGTACTACGGTGGCTACAACTACGGCTACGGCTACAACAGCTACTACAGCAACGGTGGCTACGGCTACTACTCCTACTGCCGCTAATCGCGCGCTTTAAGAGTCAGCTGGAATAACCGGAGGAGCGTCGCGCTCCTCCGGTTATTCGTTTCACAAGAGTCCATGTCGCCGATTGGATTCAGCTGCAGTGAAATCACGACATGCGCTGAACGTCGTCGGCTAGCGCGGACTTGCCCCTTGGCCGGTATGGTGACGCTCTGCACCCTCTGTCGTGTGGAGGCCAAGGGTCTCTTGCCAGCGATCGAGCAAGCCTCGGTAGTACACCGTCAAGTCGCTTGCAAAACTGGCGCCCAGCTCGTCGGGATCGTAAGGTGGAGCCTTTTCGATATCGTCGCGCCGCAGATGCACATCGATGTCATGGGCCACCCAGTCGATCCCTGCGATCCAGCTGCGGTCGATGACCACTGGGCGACGGGAATACCAGTACCCTGTATCCACGACCAGATATTTGATCTGCCAGTCGCTGGCGTCGATGAGCATGTCCCGGACATGCCCGACTTCGCCGTCCTCGGCCCGCAGGGCGTAGCCGGCGATCTCCGTAGCACTTTGCAGGTGTGGGTCACGGGCCGCTGCCACCCCTGGACTGGTGTGATAGGGTAAGCCCTGGCCAGCGTAAAAGATCCCCGGCATCATCATGCCAAAGGGACCAAAGGACGGGTCAATCGGCATCGCCCAGTAAGGCTCCCAGGCGTAGTGCTCCGCCAAGCTTTCTTCATAGCGGCGAGCCACGGGGACATCGACCTCCAGTTGGGGGCTCGCTTCGATATCTTTTCTGCTCAAGTTGGATACCAGTACGCCGCTTTCGGGATGAATGCCCTTGATCGCCTGAGGTGCAATCAACACGGGACGTTCATCGAGCCAGCTTCCGGTCTTCACCACAAAGTAGCGGACCACCATGGCGAGGTCGTCAAAGAGGACGTCCTGGACGACACCAAAATTCTGATCGGTCGCAGCAACTTTTAAGCCTTTGAGGTCTTTTAAGATATGCAGCATGAAGAGCCTCCCGTTGGAGTGAAAGCGCACACCTGCATACGAGACTGCAAGCCGCATGCCAGGTTTGGCGCCGCTTGCTCGCACGCAGGATGTATGAGGTGCCGATGCTTGGGGACGATTAGGCGCCGATGAGATTCTGTCCGCACACGCGCAGTACCTCGCCGCTGACGCTAGCCGCACCTGGTAGGGTGAGAAACACTGCGGCTTGCGCCACATCATCCGGTTGCCCCGACTGCTTCAGGGAATTAAAACGCCGCGCCACCTCGCGCATGGCGACCGGCATGGTTTGCGTCATGCGCGTTTCGATAAAGCCAGGAGCAAGGGCGTTGATCGTGATCTCGCGCTCAGCATGGGCCGCTGCTGCGGCTTTGACATAGCTCGCCAAGCCGGCTTTGGCGGCGGCGTAGTTGGTCTGACCCGCATTGCCAGCGAGGCCGGCAATCGATGACATAAAGACGATGCGGCCACCGTTCTTGATCGATGAACCCTTGGCCAGCAGTGCTTCGGTCACGCCCAACGGCACTCCGAGATTGACCGCCAAGGTGTCGTCCCAAAAATCACGTGGCATGTTACCGAGCATCTTGTCGCGGGTGATCCCGGCATTGTTGATCAAGATGTCGAGGGGGCCGACCGTCGATTCAATCTGTTCTAGGAGGAGGCGTGCGCCATGTGGGTCGAGCAGGTCAGCTAGCAGGCTGGTGCCACGCACCTCCTCCATGACGGCTGCTAGCGCGTCTTTTTCTTGGGGACGATCATGCCCAAAGACCTCGACGCCTTCAGCGGCCAAGTGGCGGCAAATCGCCGCGCCGATGCCATGCGCCGCACCGGTGACTAGCGCGGTGCGTTTGGCCAACGAGCGGCTCAACGTCGTGACCCCGTCTGGCGGCGCCTCGCCTAGGCGCACGACTTGTCCCGTGATAAAGGCGCTTCGCGCCGATAGAAAGAACACCACTGGTGCCGTCAACGCCGCTGCGTTGTTGGCCTGCTCTTGCAGCAGCAGAATCTGGCAGGTCGCCCCTTTGCGGCCGATCTCCTTCGCCAGACTTTTGCCAAATCCGATCAGCGCGCCGCTGCACGCGGCAGCTTCGGGTGACGCCGCACTGCCTTGATCGACGCCGATCAGCAGCACGCGGCCACCGGTCGCAAGCGCGCGCAGCCTGGGTTTGATCAAATCGTAGAGGGCGCCGAGGTCGGCGCTTTGGGTCAGACCGCTGCCGTCAAAGACGATCGCATGCAGTGGCGTGGTCGGAAGGCCTTCGGTCAGCTCGGCCCCGGCGGCTTTGACGATGTGTTTTAGCAGCGGTGTCAGCGGTGCTTGCCGGCCACCGCCGATGGCGCAGTGGACGCCGCGTAGATCCTGATCACCCCAGGGTGCATCGCTGCGCCGCAGCAGTTCCGGGATGGGAAGCGGCAGATGGAGCTGACGCAGGAGCTTGCGGGCTAAGGGGCGGCGGCCAAGTTCCAACAGATAATCGCTCAACGCATACTCCTTGCCGCAACTCGCGGCCATGGGGGGGCACCTGCGGTGCCATCTTACCGCAGCCTGGTCCAGCCTGCCCCAGGTTCTAGCCTCGGGCCAGCGTCATATACGCACTGGTGATGATGTCTGCTTGCGTCGCCCCGCGCGACAAATCGTTCATCGGCTTTTTGAGGCCTTGCAGCACTGGGCCGTAGGCTTCATAGCCACCGAGTCTTTGAGTGATTTTATAGGCGATGTTGCCGGCATTGAGGTCGGGGAAAATGAGGCAATTGGCCTGGCCCGGTACCTTGCTGCCAGGGGCTTTGCGCTGGCCGATCGCGACGTCAAAGGCGGCGTCAAACTGCAGCTCGCCGTCGCTGATCACCGCCGGAAAGCGCTGCTGGAAGAGGCGCGCGGCCTCGGCCATGGCGGCTTGGGACGGATGATGCGCCGAGCCTTTAGTGGAAAACGACAGGAAGGCCACCACCGGAGGCCGTTCGGGCTGCAGGAAACCCCAGGTGCGTACCGCTTCGGCCGCGATATCGACGAGCTGCTCGACCGTCGGTTGAATGACGACGCTGCAGTCGGCGTAGAGATAGCTGTCTTGGCCTTGCGGTGCGCCTGGTTTGTGCATCAGAAAGGCGCCGCTGACGGTGCGCACTCCAGGGGTAATGCCGACGATTTTGATGCCCGGGCGAATGACCTCGGCGGTGGTGGCGATGTTGCCGGCGAGGACGGCGTCCAAGCGACCGTCGGCGAGTTGCTGGGCTGCTAGGCCGACACGCTCGGCGGAGCTTAGGTCGTCTTGGCACACCCAGCGCAGCTTCGCGGCGACTGGTGCCAGGTCGATGTTGGCGCTGTGGGCGAGCTTGCGCGTGGCGGCTTCGGGGCTAAAGAAGGAGATTTCTCGGACGCTTCCTTCCAGCAACATGGTCCTTGCGACCGCCAGAATCCGGACGTCGGCGCTGTCAGGTAGGCCGAGACGACCTGGGGCGGTCTGGCAGCGTTGCTTCAGGCGATCTTTTATGTCCATCGTAGGGCCTGCCTTAGACAGCTGGTTTTAATATATTTTATGAATATTCCAAGCTAGTTATCCTGGCAAGCCTAACTTTTTTTGGCGACTGTCCGATGCACCTTAGGATGTTTCGGAACGATGCATTGGATGCCCATGATTGCGCTTTTGACCACCAACGCCGACCTCGCCAAGGAGCTGACCGAGCTGCTTCGCGGTCACGCTTTGCAGGCTCGCGAGATTAAGCCAGTCGGTAAGGCCTCGCTGGAAGCACTGTATGCGCCAGATGTCGTCGCCGTGGTCGTCGACGGCACTGTTCCCGTATTACCGGATCACGCCTGGCTCGATTTGTTGACCAGCCTAGGGCGACGTGTACCTGTGGTGGTCATGGGGACGGCGGAACAAGCGCGTGGTTTGGGTCACCATGCCGCAGCGTTGGGCAGTGTCACCTGGCTGACACATCCAAGTCCGGTGGATATCCTGGCGGTGCTGCAAGCCTGCGGTGCGATTGGCCTCGACAACCGCAAGATCAACCGCGAGTCCATCCCGACCTACAATCCGCAAGTTCCCTTGCACATGCTGCAGAACAATCATGCTCTCAGCCTGATGGTGGTGGATGTCAGCAGCTTTCGCAAAATCGCCATCGAATACGGCACTGAGGCCTATCTGCGCATGCAGGAGTGCTTTAGCCAATTGTTGTTTGATCTGTGGGGCCAGCCGGGTTGCTTCCGCGCTTCGGATATCCTCTGTCGCCGGTCTTTGCACAGCAACTTCTATTACATCTTTCTCGAACAATCGCGATCCGCCAGCGCGGTGCCAGCGCCCGGTGCTTTGGAGCATTTGGCCGACCGCTTAGTCTCGCGCCTGCAAAACGCTTTTTGGGGCGAAATCTTTGTGCCCCCAGCGAAGCGCCTCGTCCCGGACTGTATCCAAGTGGTACCCGACATCGCGATGGGATTTGGCACGGTCTTGTACAACCCCTGCGTCGATGCTCTGGAACTGATCGAGCATCTGCTTGAGACGGCGACGGAAGCCTCAAAGATTCAGCTTAAGCGTTCACGCGATCGGCAACGCGAGCTGATGCAGACCCTGATCCAAACCCCGGGCCTTTTAGAGCCGCACTACCAGGCGGTGTTTACCCTGCCGGACTTGACCAAAGATCAGGTGGATGCAGCGCATCGCGACCAATCGATCAAGCCCTTACGCGGCAATCTCTATGGCTTTGAATCGTTGATTCGTGTCCGCACCCATGCGGTGGAAGCCTTGTTTCAAGCCACTGGACCCGCCTATCTTGATCCAAAATACCTGCGCCCGGATACCTTGTTTGCCCTAGCGCATGTAGCCAAGATCGGCCTTGAGTTAGATCAGGCTTGTCTGCAGCAGGCCGTTCTCAACTCACGGCAACTGCCCGGCACCCTGCTACTGAATATCCTGCCGCGCAACCTCTACAACATCAGCAAGCTGCAGCATTTGATCATGGACCGCAAGGATCTGATGTTTGAGGTGTCAGAAACCGAGGCGATCAACAACTTTGATCTGATGCTCAAGGTGCGCCAGAGTCTTGAGCAGATGCAGATGCGCATTGCCACCGATGACTTCGGGCGCGGCTATTCCGGACTCGAGCAGATCATCAAAATCAAGCCTGACTTGATCAAGCTCGATCGTTCGCTGATTCAAGATATTCACTGCGACCTACCTAAACAAGCGTTCGTTAGCGGATTGGTGCGGGCGGCGAAGATCTCCAAGGCGACGATCTTGGCGGAAGGTGTGGAACTCTGGGACGAGGCCGTCGTCTTGCAGGCCATGGGGATCGACCTGATCCAAGGCTACTTACTGCATCGGCCGCAGGCCTCCATGGTCATCGAGATGGACCTCGAAGAACATCCTGACACTCTGCTCGAATCCGTCGCCTAAGGGTCCTAGTCGTCCTCGTCGCTGACAAAGTCCGCTAGGGCATCGATATGGTCCATCAGCGTTTGCTCGGAGGCGATGCGGCCAAAGCCCGAGGCCTCGCAAAACTCGCTGATAGCATCCAGGGTGTTGGTTAAGCGCTCCTCGCTGCTGCCGAGCGCGGCGATGGCGAGGACGGTATCCGAACTTTCGTCGCCGCCGGCGGCTGCGGCGCAGACCTTGAAACGGGCGCGGATCTTCTCGCTAAGCGAGCGCAATGCCTTACGGTCGAAGCCAGGATCGGTGGCGGCCTCGAAGGAAATTTTGACCACGGCGAAGTACATCAGCTTACTCTAGCGGAAGACTGTCGCACTGAGCAAGGGAAGCCGTAAGCCTAGCCCATAAAGGGCTATGGTACAGGTCATGGTGACGCGGTAGCGCCGCGGGGACGCTAAGTTTAGACCGACGGCGCCAGCGGTTAGGTCGGCGCAGATCTCGTGGGCAACGCCGCGGTCGCGCCACCAGTGCAGGTCGATACGGCAAGGAGTCCAGCGTTCATGAAGCGCCTCAGGATGCTCTCTGGCATGATCCCGCAAGCTGCAATGCGCCGCACTGGCAGCCTGGGGCTCGTCGAGCAGAGCAAGTCGCAATTGCAGGAATTGGTGATAGCTGCGTTGGAAGCTGTGGGTCGCCTGGTTTAAGGCGATCGCCTGCAACCATAGCAGCGCCACCATCAACCACCTCGTCGTCGCCATCTGCAGCCCCCGATCAAGTGCTCATGTGATCCTGCGATCGTGCGCTCAAGGGCTTGCGGGGTAGGGGAGTGATATCTCCGGTACTTCGCTGATACCCAGCTTAGTGGCCATGGTCGTGAGCTGTTGGCGCACCACCTTGCCGATGAACCCGAGAGCCGCAAGGGCGACGACGGCGGCAAAGGTGCTGACCAGGATATACTCCAAGGCAGCTGCACCGCGTTGATGGTGGCCCTTCGTGTGGGCGGTTTTGGTCGATCGCTTAGGCATGGGGGCCTCCTTCTGGGCGTGTAGGGTTGAGGGTGAATCACCATGCACGGGAGCATCTCAGGCTGACTGGGCTTGGACCAGCGACATACGGCGCGTCGGGCCGCGACTTGAATGCGGCGTTGAGTTCGATTTAGATGGATGTAATGATTGGGTTTTAGTGGCCGGGTGGCGGCACCCTCAAGTTCAAGGACGAAGCGACCGATAAGGGCGATATGGGTCGGTCTCGACTTAACCCCGTCATTGCAGGTCATTTATGCGCATCAACAATAACTATTTGGCCATCTTCGTCGGTATGACGGTCGGTTTAGCCGCGGGATGCTCCACGAAAAAATCTAGCGGGGACGCTGCAGGAGGTCGCAACGACGGGGGATCTGGCGGAGCGCCTGCTACTCCAGTCGCTCCCGCCTCTCCTGTGTGCGCGCCGACGGGTTCATCAGGCAACGCGACAGCCGGTGCCGTCCCTGACGCCAGTGGCACCGCTGCTGCCAGCGCGGGCACACCTGCTCCGGCTGCAGCCGCTGCTGGTGCATCTGGTGGCGTCATCGCTCAAACCACTCTTAATTTAGCGGATCCGGGGAGCACCACAACCACCGGCAACGCTGTGCCAATCGCGGCTACGACTAGCGGTACGGGCGCGGTTGCTGGTACCAGTGGTGGCACGACCGCCGTAGCCGCAACTCCTAGCACCTGCGTCGGTAACAATGCCACGCCGGCGCCGGCAACAACGCCTACTCCTGCAGCGACCGCTAACACCACTGGTAGCGCCAACGCCGGCGGCACCGATGCGACGCAAGCTGGGAACACAGCGCCGATTGGTCCCGTGAACTTTGGCTCAAAAGTGACTTTAACCTCATGCACGGCATTGAAAAAGGCGTGGATTCCGAGCAGCGACGGTAGCGCCATGTGCGGTGATCCGTTGGTGAGCTGGTGCTGCAACGCGCAAACGGTGGCGCAGGAATTTCCTGGCTCAGCTGCAGCGCTGCAGCAGGCCTTCGACAAGTACACGAGCGCGGGTAGCGTGATGTATCAATGTTCGCTTGGCACTGGTCTGGACCAAACCGGAAAGAGTGTGCCGCAGTATAACTTCTACTTTTTCAAATCCAGCTCGACGGGCTTTAATATGGGGTCGGTGTTTATCCAGAATGCGACGCCGGCGCAGCCAAATGCTGCGGCCTGCCCGGCGGTGACGCCGGCGCAGATTGGCTTGACACAGTAGGCTGTTAGGCGTCTTTGGCGGCGGCACTCGAGCTGACCTTTAACCTCGCTTGAAATATGTATTACAATATTCAAGTATGGTTAAAAGACTCCTTAACATGCCAGAAATACTAGGAAACAAGTCGTCCGCACTGCTGTTCGGTGCACGCGGCGTGGGTAAGACCGCTCTTTCCTTTACAAGGGCAAGGTGCGATTCCTGCTGTCTGGGTCGAGTGCTCGTAAGCTCAAACGCGGCGTGGCTAACCTGCTTGCTGGTCGTGCCCTGACCCTGCCTCTTGCGGCGATCGAAATCAAATCAACGACGTCTCCAGAGACCAAAGAGCTGGTCGCGTTGGACCGCTTCCAGCGGGACTATCCTTTGGCTAAGCGGCTGTGCTTCTGTCGCACGCCCAAGATGTTCGTGCATCAAAGTGGCGTAACCTGCATGCCATGGCGCGAAGGGATTACAAGCTTGGCGGAGCTGTAGGCCAGCACGTCGTCAGTCCGGCCAATGGTCTTGGCCGCATTCACCGGCTACCCCCACCCGCCATTTTTTATCCAATAAATCAGCGCATCGCCGCCCCTTTCGCGCTAGAATCCTTGTTGACTACCCGACTTAGGTCTCGCGCCAACCTAAAGGAGCCGCTGCTCATGACGACTGCGTTGTTGTCCTTCCAAAACGCGACGGATCTTGCCGCTCGCCTGCGGGCGCATGTCGCCGAAGCCGTCTTTGGCCAAGAAGAACTCATCACTGAGGCGCTTTGCTGCCTATTGGCTGGTGGCCACATCCTCATGACCGGCGCTCCTGGCTTGGCTAAGACGACCTTGGTGCGCGTCTTTGCGCGGCACCTCGGCCTGGAGTTTGGCCGGGTGCAGTTCACCCCGGACCTACTACCTGCCGATATCGTCGGCACCGACCTGCTGCACGTCGATCAGGTGACGGGGCGACGGCATTTTGAGTTCGCCAAGGGGCCAGTATTCACCAATCTGCTGCTGGCCGATGAAATCAACCGCGCCTCGCCACGGACCCAATCAGCGCTGCTCGAAGCGATGCAGGAGCGTGCCGTCACCGCTGGTGGTAAGCAGCATGTCTTGCCGCAACCCTTTATGGTGTTCGCCACGCAGAATCCATTCGAGTCCGAAGGGACCTTTCCCTTGCCTGAAGCCCAGCTCGACCGCTTTCTCTTGCATGCCTTGGTCGGTTACCCCGGCGAGGCGGCGGAAAGTCGGATCCTCAAGGAGCATGCAGCTGGACAATTGGTCGGTGAGCAATTCGGCGCCTCCACCGTCAAGCATGAACAGATCGGTGCGGAGCAGATCGCCGCTCTCATCGAGCGGACCAAGGCGGTGCGGGTCGATGATGCGATCGTCGACGGCATCCGCGATCTGGTGCGCTCGACCAGGCCGGATGACGAGCTTTGCCCGGCCAATGTCCGTCCTCATCTTTGGTACGGGGCTGGGCCACGCGCTGGGCTCAGTTTGATTTCGGTCGGTCGTGCCTTGGCCTTGATCGAGCAGCAGGAGGCCGTGCGGTGGACGCATGTACGTCGTTTGGCCAAGCCGGTGCTGCGCCATCGCCTCCGTCTCACCTCCCAGGGCGGACGCGAGGGGCTAGACAACGATGCTTTGATCGATGGCTTGATCACGCGCTGCGAAGAGCGGCATAAACATCTAGCTAAAGGCTTGGCGGGTTAGCCGATGGCCGAAGCCTCGTCAAAAGATCCTGCGACCCTTGCGGCGCTGCATCCAGCGCGGACGCGCGAGGTGCAGTACCGCGACTACAAGAACAGCTTGCAGCTGTTTGGTAGCCAGTTCATGTCGCTCAAGCGCCCGACCAGATTGCCCGAAGCCGGGCGCGAGTACACTCCCGGCGATCCGGTCAACCTCATCGACTGGAAAGCCTACGGCCGCCTCGGCCAGCTCATCGTCCGCGAAGTCCGCGATCAATCGACCAGCCGCGTCTTGATTGGCGTCGACGTCTCGGCGACGATGCAGTGGCCGAGCAGCGATGTGCCGCAGCCGGTCGCCGCGACCAAGGCCGAAGTCGCGTTGCGTTTGGCGCTGCACCTGGCGCATCTGCACCTGCGCATGGGCGACCTCGTCGAGGTGTGGCTTCAGACCGACGCCCGGGCGGCCTATCCCGAGGCGGTGTTTAAGCCGCGGCGCGGCGCCGAGATCATCGCCTTGTATGAACATTGGGTGGCACAGGACTGTGCGGTCCAGGCCATCCGTGGTGAGTTTCAGGCAGCGCCGTGGCCTCAGGCCAAGCGCGACCGGGCATTTTGGCTGGGTGATGCGCTGGGAGGGGCGAAGGTCGCCGACGTCTTGCTCATGGGTAAAAAGTCCATGTTTATCCATGTGCTGAGCAGCTTGGAGCTGCAAATCGATTGGCTGCAGTCCAGCACCTCTTATTTTGACCAGGAAGCTGGGCGGGAGCTGCGCGAATATCAAGGGCCCGTGCTCAAGCGCCCTGGCAACTACCTAGCACAGTTGAGCGCTTGGTGTGATGACTGGCGTCTGCGGCTACAAAGGCAAGGGTGCGATTATGTGCGTCTGACTGAGACGACTCAGGTCGCCTCGTATCTGTCCTCACTGGAAGACTTCATCCAAAGCTCTGGGGCGGGCCCTGAGACCGGAGCGTCGCGGCGATGAACTTTGGCAACCTGATGCTCACCCCGACATGGACGGTCTTGGCTGCCTCTGCGCTGGCATTGATCGGGCTGGTGTTGTGGTGGTTGCTGCGCAAGCGGCAACAGCGCGTCTGGTTGCCGACGGTGCGGATCTTGCGCCTGGAGGCGCACCTGCTGCCGCAGCTGGTGTTGCGACCTCCGCCACTACTGGCGTTTCTATGCTTTTTCGTCTGCGCTTTGGCTCTGCTTGGGTTGACCCTGCGGCCGCGCACGCAGATCTACACGCCGTTTGAGCCGAATCAGACGCACCTGCATCTGTTTTGCGACCTCAGTCCGTCCGTGTCGGCGCAGCTTGGTCTGGAGGAGTATGCGGAACGGATGGCGGTGCTTTATGACACCCTGCAGAAGCAGGGGCGGGTGAGCGTATCCACGTCGCATAGCCCCGAAGTGGTGCAGCCGAAGTCGGCCGACGAAGTGCGTCAGCTCGTCCTCCAGCGGGGCTTTCATCGCAGTGGCCTGAACCTAGGCAATGCCATGAAGGAGTTGCTTAAAGAGACCACCGATATCGATCGGCTGTTTATCGTGTCGGACCGCGATCAACACTCTTGGACCGGATTTAACTGGCGCTATCTCCTGGAGGAGATGGACGTCCAATTTTATGATCTGAGCAAGGAGGGTCGCAGCGGGCGCAGCAACATTTTCATCAACGACGCGCGCTACCTCTCGACTGCGGAGGCGCAGACCATGGAGTGGGATGTCGAGATCGGCCGCGGCGGCGGTAGCGATGACACCTCCGGCACGATCGAGGCCGTGTACATGGGACGCAGCCTTGGCTCCTTCGCTTGGCGCTTACCCGAGGGGAAACAGCGGCTGAATGTCCACTTGAGCTGGCCAGTTCAGGCCGTGGCCGGGGTCTCGGCGCAAGACGCGCAGGGGATTCCATTGATCTTGCGGCTGCATCCGGGCAGCGCCGACGCCATGGCCCTCGACGACGAGTTTCGCACGCCGCTCAAGGGCCTCAAGCAGGACGTCATCCTCATCGGTGAATCCAGTGGCGAGCGCTTGCTTGAGGATCCGGCCGAGCAACTCGAGGTCGCACTTGAAATCCAGGGCTTTCGCATCAAACGCTACGATTTTATCAGCGGCGTTGGGCCAAAGACTTTAGAGGCGCCACTCATCGTCTTACTCGGAGGAGGCGGGGCGGGGGTGGACCGCTTTTGTCCGCGGTCTTTGGCCACCATGCGCCTTGCGCACCAGGGTGACGGTCGGTCGTTGGCTGGCGAGCGCTTGCCCAAGATCTGGCTGGCGCCGCAAGGCGAGGCCGCCGATTACCGCGACCTGTGCCGCTGCTACACGCGCCTGTTGCTGACGCCCGATGCCGCAGCCCCTGAACCAAGCTACTGCGATAGCATCGAAAGTCGCAGTCAGTGGGTCGGGCTGTTGCCCTCGCTCGGCGCGAAGCAAGTGGGCGGCAGCCTTGGCGACGCCGCGCACACCCTGGCCTTTCATCAGCGCGACCAACGCTCCGGCTTCGAGGTCTTGGCCTTCACCGTGCCGCTCGCGCCGGCTCCAGGTAGTGGCATCAACCATGCACAGATGCCGATCTTGGTGAAGGAACTGATCGCCTGGCAAGGTCTGACCCATGGGCAGGGCACGCAAGGCGGTCAATGGCCGCGCACTGGGGATATCGTTCAAGCCCTGTGGAACCACCTGCCGCCACTTGACGCCGAGGCTCTAGCCCAGCTGCGCGTGAGCAACGTCCCACTAGGCGAGAGTTTACTGGGCGAGGTGGATCTGCAAAGTCTGCCGCCGCGTTGGGCGGCGGAGTTACGCAGCAGCAGTAAACAGCTGCCAAGTAAAAAGGACCGTGAGGATCCCTTGCCGTGGTTGCGGCTTGCTGCTTACCTGTGTATCGGCGCGGGCTTCTTGGAGGGTATTGTGGCGTTATCCGTGCGCTTGCGCAGCGTCCTTAAGGCCGGTGTCGGAGTCGTCTTGATGCTGACGCTGCTGCACGGGGGCAAGGCAGAGGCCCGTATCGAGTTCAACGTGCTTGGCTCAGGCTTGATCGAAGGTACCAACTTTAGCACCTTAGCCCGCGAGGTGGGGCGGCGGACCAGCATCGAGCTGGCCGCTAAACCTGAATTATTTACCAAGCTGTCGCCGGAAGCCTTGGCCGAACCCTGGCTTTGGACCTCAGGTAGCGGCGCAGTGGCGAATCAGTCGGGCGAACTCAATACCGAGGTTGCGACGTGGCTTCGCCGTGGCGGCTTTTTGATCATCGAGGCGCCGTGGCAACCCTTGCAGCTGAATAAGCTGACCAGGCCGCTAAACGGCAGTTGGCAGCCCTTGCCGCCGGATCACGAGGTGATGCGCAGCTTTTATCTGCTCGACGCCCTGCCCAGTTGCAACGGCGAGATCTGGCGTGGCTACTCCTTTGACGGACGCTTGGCGATCTTGGCCGTGCCGTACGGCTTTCTCGACGCGCTGAAGGATCACGGCGCGGTCCCAGCGTGCAAGGACCCACCGGACCAGGAGCGCGGGACCCGGGTGTTTATCAATCTGATCATGGTGGCCTTGGCGACCGACTATAAGCGCGATCAGATCCATTTGCCTGAGATATTGAAGCGGCTGAGGTGAGTGTGCAGGTGAGTTGGTTCCAGGTTCATGAGGTGTTGCCCTGGCTGATCGTTGCGGCGCTTGGATCCTTGCTGCTGTTGTGGTTGGCTTGGCTTGGTACGCTTGGGTTTATCCGGGCGACGCTTGCCACCTGTTGCCGGGCGGCGTGGCTGGCGCCTTTATTCATCTGCTTTTTTCCCGTCACCGAGACGCAGCAGCTACCGCGTGCTTTGGCACTGAAGCCGGTCCATATCCTGCTCGACGATTCAAGCAGCATGCAAGGAGTCGGCGCCGGGAGCAGCCCGCTGCAGCGCAGTGAAGGGCTGATCAAAGAGATCGACGAGCGTTGCGCACGCCTTGGCTGTCTGCCTAAGGTCGTTCGTTTGAGCGAGCAGGATCACGACACCAAAGAAGGTTTCACGCCGCTCAGTCATGTCCTTGAGTCCTGGCTGTATCGGACGAGCGGGGAGCCTTGGCTGCTGCTGAGCGACGGTGGCGACTACATGCCGACTTCGCGCTGGCCCAGTACCTTGCGCGGTAGTGGCGGTCCCAGTAGCGGTGGACTGGCGAGTGCACCTGGCCATGGTTTGGCTAAGGGCGAGGCGCCGCGCGGATTGATCGTCGGCTTTGGCGGTGATCAGCGGCCGAATATCTGGGTCAAAGAAGCCGATATTGCGCCCTTTGCCTTCGACCACAAGCCGCTGTCCTTGAGCGTCAGCTTGAAGCGCTCGGCGGCGCATCAGGACTACGAACGAGTCCAAGTCCAGGTGCTCGACGGCACGGTGTCTCTGATGACGGTGAACGCGGAATTCGCCGCCGGTGCGCAGCAGGCCCAAGTCAGCACGATGGTCCCGCCGCTGCCGCGCGGCCAGCACTTGTTGACGGTGCGGGCCCTGCCGATTCCGGGCGAGACCGCCTTGTGGGACAACACCGTCCATGTCCAAACCGAGGTGCTGCCAAACACCGTCGGGGTGCTGCATCTGCTTGGGTCGCCGAGTTGGGACGGGCGATTTCTGCGACGCTATTTGAAGTCCGAGCCGAAGTACGATCTGATCAGCTTTTTCATTTTGCGCGACCCTTGGGACAGTCAACAGGTCAATGAACGCGAGTTGAGCCTTATACCCTTTCCCGTCGAGCGCTTGTTTCGCGATGAGTTGCCCAACTTCCGCGTCGTGGTGTTGCAGAACTTCACCTTGTTTCAATTTCTGTTGCCGGAATATCAAAATAATCTGGTGAAATTTGTTCAAGACGGTGGCGGCTTGCTGTTTATCGGCGGCCCTCGCGCCTTGACCGCGGCGGATCTGAGTAGTTCGCCGCTGAAGGCGATTCTACCATTTGAGCTGGCTGGCAAAGATGCTGCTGCAGCGCCTAGTGACTCGCTGCCCTTTGACGGGGATCTAAATCCCTTGATGAACGGTGGGATCCTTCCTCAAGGGGATAACGGCGTTGGTCCCACTTATGATCCGACGCGCGCCTTTCGCGTTGAGTTGGCCAAGCCCGATCCGGCCAAGCGCGCCTTAGCCAACGTCTATGAAGACTGGGAGGCGCTGGCAGGTCCGTTGACCGCATGGAAAACGGCAAAGGGTTTACATCATATGGAGCGCGTCAAGATGAAGGAGGGGAGCACGACGGTGCTGCTCAATGCGCGCAGCGAGGGTGCCGCGATTCCTCTGGCGGTGGCTTCTTATCCCGGCAAGGGCCGGGCTTTGTGGATCTTTAGCGATGCCTTTAATCGCCTGGCTTTGACCGCGAGCGAAGATACCTCGCGCCAGGTTTACAATAAGTTCATGCAGGGAGCGATGACCTGGTTGATGCGTCAAGACCTGCGCCGTCCCCTGGTCGCCACCGGTTTTACTTTGTCTGGCGGTCGCAAGCAGACGGCGCGTTGGCGGGTGACCCTGCAAGGCCCGGCGGCAAGGTATTACCAGCCCGCGGCGGAGTGGCCGCTGACGGTGTGTGGGCAACAGATCGCGGTTGGCGACATCGTCGCGACGCAACAAAGCGATGACGAGTGGGAACTGCGCGGCACCTTGCCTACGGCATTTGCCGGCGGCGAGCGGTGCACCCTAGAGATCAATGGCAATCATCCGGCCTTTGGCTCGGTCAAGGCCAGCGTGACCGCTGTGTTCCCCGCCGTCTACAAAGATAGCGACATCGGTGCGGCGCCACAAAAGCTTGAGGATCTAGCGCATCTCACCCAGGCGGCCTTGACGATGTGGCCCGATGCGGCGGAGCTTGGCTCTGCTGGGATGGAAAGCCTCGACCGGTGGTTGGCTGGGGCGACTGGTCAGGATGGGATGCCCTTGCCGAGTCGCTTCAAGACGCTGCGGAATTTCTTTTGGATTTTGGATACGCCGTGGTTTTGGTTGTTGTTGCTGGGGTTGCCGTTGGAGGTGGTGGTTAGGCGGTGGGACCAGATTCAGGGCTGAGACGCCTCCCATCTGCGCCTGAACACGGCACGGCCACGGCTCAATGCACGTCGACCGAGACCTTTTGAACCCCACCACCGCGGCGGATATCGACGTCGATATGATCGGCTCCCTTGAGTCCCTTCAGGGTGTTGATCGCGCCAGCGATGCTGTTCATCTCCAGGCCGTTGATCGCCGAGACGATATCGCCGTCCTTGAGGCCGGACTTCTGGAAGATGCTGCCGTCGTCGATCTGCGACAATTTAAAGCCGGCGATGGCGCCGTTTTCGAAGTAGGGTTCGGCGGTGGCTTGCATCATCACTTTAGCCAGGTCCTCTTTGACCAGCTTGTCGCGGTAGCTGCCGGTCATGACGACCTTGCCGTTGGAGCGCTCGAAACCGTCTTCGTGATAGGTTTCGCCGAGGGCGGCGACGCTGCTGGTGCTGGGGCTCTTGGACGGCGAGCTGCCACTACCATCGAATTTGGCTTGATAGATATGCAGGCGCTTGGCGTCGCGGGTGATGACGTCGATATAGCCGGGATAAACTCCGATCACCTTAAAGCGATCGACGATGACCATGTCGCGTTTGACCGCTTTGACTGTGCCCGAGGACTCCTTGATCAAGGCCACGCCGTCTTCGCTGTTGGCCTGGACGATTTGACCCATGATGGTGAAGCCCTGCTCGCTGTCTTCAGCACGCGTGGCCTCATCGGCGCGGACTAATGCCGGCAGTAACGCTAGCAGGACGAGGCAGAAGATGTGTGCGTGCAGTCTCATCGAACGACGGGCCTCGGTCAGCCGGGGGTACGTAGGATCCTCTCTGGGCCTATCGGCAGACCGTGGCGCAGGTTTAGTCCGCAAGCTGAGGCGACTGCTGGCGGCAGTTTGCCAAGACCAGGAAACTCTGCGATCTTTGACAGGAAATGCAGCGTTTTGGAGCAGCGGTCAATGGCGGTCAAACAGAAGCGGGTTCGCAAGGTATTAAATAGTAAAATCAGGCAGTTATACGATATCGTGGCGGATATCGACGGATTGCTGACGGATATGGAAACGGATTTTTACCGGGTCTGTATCTTTGGCTCGGCGCGGATTGCCGCCGATTCGCCGATCTATCATCAGGCGGAACAGCTGGCTGAGGGCCTGGCGCGCATCGGCGTCGACATCGTCACCGGTGGTGGACCTGGTCTGATGGAGGCTGCAAATAAGGGCGCCAAAGCTGGCAGTCAAGGCTCGTGGTCGATTGGCTTGCCGATCGATCTACCGTTTGAATCCGATGCCAACTCGCACTTGGACGTGAAGAGCCAGCACCGGCGCTTCTCTAGCCGGCTCGACGAATTCATGCGCATCACCCATGCCGTTGTGGTCGTGCCCGGAGGCATCGGTACGATCCTGGAGCTGTTCTACACCTGGCAATTGATGCAGGTGAACCATATCAAGCCAAGGCCGGTGATCTTGCTTTCCGCCGATGACACCTGGACCACCTTTCTCAGCTGGCTGAGAGATCATCCGCTGAAGGACGCCCTGATGGCCGAACGGGACTTCAGCATGCTCCAGGTGGTGCACTCAGTCGACCAGGTGGTGCGGCTTCTAGAGCCCGACATCCAACGCTTTCGTGCCGCCAATAAGCTCGTCGGCAAGGGGTCGGCTGACAAGGCCTAAAGTCCAGGGCCGAAGCTGCCGAGGCGTCCCTATCAACCAGCTATTTGTTCGCGGGCGCGCTGAGCTTCCTCATGAAGCTTCGGCCCTGGGTCTTATCTAGCTGAATAAAAAGGGGTATTCCATGTCCACGCGGTCCACCTTCCCAGTCGACACCTATGTCCGGGCCAAGCGCATCGAGCTTAAACGTGCGGTGCGCATCAAGGCCAAAACCCTAGGCACGCGGATTGAGTATCATCTTGCGATGGCCAATTTCTCCCGCAGCGGCCTGTACATGACCAGCGCTAGACCGCAGCACATTCCGTATCAGATCAATACCCTCATCGAGCTGACCGTCGATCCTGCGGGCGAGGTGCTGGAGCATCCGGTGCGGTGTCTAGGCAAGGTCGTTCGCGCTCCGCAGGGGGAGAAGCCACAGTTTGGCGTCCAGCTCATCATGATGGAGAGCCGCGACGAAGCCGAATGGGGCAAGGCCATCGTCGCCCTAGAGCGCGCCCAGAGCCAGGACCCTGAGTTTTTAGTCATCGCTGCGTGAGGCTACGAGGGAGCGGGAAGCCGCGTCCCTCGGGCAAAAATCACCTGATCCCCCCTTGACCGCCCCCCCTGACTGACTTACTGATACCTCGTACATATAACTCTTTATGCGAGGCTGATCAGGACTATGGAAGCCGGTCACATTTCGATCCATGCAGAAAATATCCTTCCGATCATCAAACGCTGGCTCTACTCGGAGAAGGAGATCTTTATCCGCGAGCTGGTGTCTAACGCCGCCGACGCGATTTTAAAATTGCAAAAGCTGGCGCTCCTCGGCGAGGTCAAACGCGAGGTGCCCGAGGCCGAGATCACGTTGGCGATCGATAAAGAGAAAGGCCAGGTCATCATCACCGACACCGGTTTGGGGATGACCGCAGACGAGATCAAGAAGTACATCAACCAGGTGGCGTTTTCCGGCCTGCATGACTTTCTTGATAAATACAAAGACAAGGACGACACCCAGCAGGTGATCGGCCATTTTGGTTTAGGCTTTTACTCCTCCTTCATGGTCGCCAGCAAGGTCGAGATCGATACCTTGTCGTATCAAGAAGGTGCGGTCGCCGCCCACTGGAGCTGCGATGGTTCGACGGCCTTTGAACTGACGGAGTCCAAGCGCACGGCCGTCGGTACCTCGATCATTCTGCACATCGCCGATGACTCCAAGGAGATGCTCGAGGAGCATACCCTGAAGGATCTGATTCATCGCTACTGCGCCTTTATTCGCTATCCAGTCAAAATGGGCGGCGACGTCCTCAACGACACGCGGCCGCTGTGGACGCGTTCCCCGACGGAGCTGAGCGATCAGGACTACCAAGAGTTTTTTCGCAAGCTGTTCCCAGGGACGCCCGATCCCTTGTTTTGGATCCATCTCAACGTCGATTACCCCTTTAACCTCAAGGGCGTGCTCTACTTCCCTAAACTGAAGCATGAACTCGATGCCTCGCAAGGGGAGGTCAAGCTCTACTGCAACCAAGTCTACGTCGCCGACAATACCAAGGAACTGATTCCAGAGTTCCTGACCTTGCTCAAGGGTGTCATCGACTGTCCTGATCTCCCGCTCAACGTCTCGCGTAGCTACCTGCAGAGCGATCCAACGGTGCGCCGCATTTCGGAGCACATCACCAAAAAAGTCGCTGACAAGCTGACCGGCATGGCGAAGACCGAGCGCGAGACCTATGCCAAGTTTTGGGATGACATCCATCCCTTTATCAAATTCGGCATGCTGCGCGATCACAAGTTCTTTGAGCGGATGCAAGACCACCTGTTGTTCAAGACGGCTGGCGGTGAGCACCTGACCTTGGAGCAATACAAAGAGAAGATGCTGGGCAAGGTGGAGGACGGCACCGTCATCTACGCCAGCGATCCCACCTCGCAGGTAGCCTATCTGCGTCTTTTACAAGACGAAGGTATGGAGGCGGTCATCGCCGATACCATGATCGACCAACACTTCATCCCGTACTTCGAGATGCAGACCGGTCGGAAGTGGAAGTTCAAGCGCATCGATGCCGATATCTCCGCGCAATTGCTCGATAGCTCCAAGTCGCAGATCGTCGTCGATGCCAACGACTCGGCCACTGCGGCCGAGAAGCTCGACAAGATCTTTCGCGACAACCTCGACAAGACCGGCGTCAAGATCCGCGTCGAGAGCTTTAAGTCCGACAAGGTCCCGGCCATGCTGCTCGTCGACGAAAACGTGCGGCGCATGAAGGACATGGTTCGTGGCAACGGCGCCATGGCGGCTTACACCGCTGGTTTGCCTGATGACTACACTCTGGTCGTCAATCAAACCTCACCGGCGATTAAAAACCTGCTGAAATTGTCGCAGACCTTCAACCGCTTGGAGGAGGTCAAGCTGGTCGTCAACCAGATCCACGATCTGGCTTGGTTGCAGCAGGGTGATTTCTCGGCGCAGATGATGCAGAGCTTTATCGACCGCAGTGCCGCCATTCTAGGTCGGCTTGGCGGGAGCGACACCTTGTTGGCATAGTAGTATCTGTTTAGATGGGTGGAGGCCTCTGTGCTAGACGGGCGGATCAAGAAGCTGTTTAACGAGACGCAGCCGCAGGTGGATTTCGCCAGCTTGCGCTACCACCGCGACTGTGAAGACAGCGCGTCGGTCCGTCAAGACGTCCTGCAGCCGCTGGCGACGCATCGCGACGAAGGTGTCATGGTGACGGTGCATCACCGCGGCGGCACCGGCTACGGGGCCACATCGGAGCTGACCGAAGCCGGTCTTCGTGCGGCTTTTGCCCGGGCTACGGCGTGGGCGGAACGCACCGCTGCCGCCGCGGTCACCGACTTCTCGCGGCTGGAGATGCCGCACCTCCAGGGCACCTTTCGCAGTCCCATCAAACAGCCTTGGGACAGCCTCAGCCTCGGCGCCAAAGTGGAGCTGCTGACGTCCCTATCGGGCGGACTCAAGCTCTCGGCCAAGATCGTCGATTGGAGCGCGTCGCTGTGGCATCAGCGCAGCGAGCGGCTCTATCTGACCAGCGGCGGCGGTGAGATCTACCAGGACTTTGATCGGCTCATGCCGATGCTATCGGTCACCGCCAACGATGGCACGGAGACCGCAACTCGCACCTTTGGCCGCATGGCGATGTGCCGGCAGCAGGGTCTTGAGCTGCTCGATCAAAGCGGCTTTCGCACCGCCGGTCAGCAGATTGCCGAGGAGGCTCTGGCGCTGCTGGTCGCGCCTAACTGCCCGGTCGGACCGCGTGATCTACTGCTGTCACCCGATCAGATGGTGCTGCAGATCCATGAGTCGATCGGTCATCCCTTGGAGCTCGACCGCATCTTGGGCGACGAGCGCAACTATGCTGGCACCAGCTTCGTCACACCTGAGATGTTTGGCACCTATCAATATGGCTCCAAGCTGCTCAACGTCACCTTTGATCCGAGTCGCGCCGAGCAGACGGCTAGTTTTGCCTTTGACGATGAAGGCCGGCCGGCCGAGCGCGCCTATCTGATCAAAGATGGTTTGCTGCTTCGCCCCCTCGGCGGGACGGTGTCGCAGGCTCGCTCGGGCATGCCAGGGGTGGCCAATTCCCGTGCCGATAGTTGGCGCAGACCGGCGATCGACCGGATGGCTAACCTGAATATCGAACCAGGCACCTCGACTCTGGCGGACATGATCGCTGGCGTTGAACGCGGCGTCTATATGCGCACCAACTGCTCCTGGTCGATCGATGATTCGCGCAACAAATTCCAGTTTGGCTGCGAGTGGGCCCAGCTGATCGAGGATGGGCGCTTGACGCAGGTGGTCAAAAAGCCGAATTACCGCGGTATCTCGGCGAGCTTTTGGCGCAGCCTGAAGCAGGTTGGCGACGGTGCTAGCTTTGAGGTGCTCGGGACGCCCTACTGCGGTAAGGGCGAGCCAAATCAAGCGGTGTTTGTCGGTCATGCGACGCCCGCTTGTTTGTTCAGCGATGTCGACGTCTTTGGAGGCGAGTAGGGCCATGCAGCAATATTTTAATCAGCTCGCTGCGACCGCCACCGCAGCACTGCGCCAGCGCGAAGTGTTCACCGCCTTTGTGTCCGGAGAAGACTCGGACTTTTGCCGCTTTAACGGCGCCAAGGTGCGCCAAGCTGGCAGTGTCAAGCAGAGTAAGCTGGAGCTGCGCCTGATCGACGGCCGTCGCAATGCCCAGGGCGAGCTGTCCTTGTCGGGTGTGCGTGGCGAAGACGAGCAGCGCGTCTTGCACATGCTCGGGCTACTGCGCGAGCAACTCAAACAGCTACCCGAAGACCCGTACCTGCTCTATGCGACCGAGGTCCATTCGAGTGAACGGCGCCAAATCAGCGAGATCCCGGACAGCGCCGAGGTCGTCAGCCGCATCGTGGACCAGGCCAAAGGCGTTGATTTAGTCGGGATCTATGCCTCCGGTAGTTTATACCGCGGCTTTGCCAATTCGCTCGGTCAGCGCAATTGGTTTGAGACCGCCAACTTTAACTTCGACTTCAGCCTCTACCTACGCGCCGACAAGGCGGTCAAGACCGGTTACGCCGGGTTTGCTTGGGATGAGTCGGAGTTTGCCGCCAAGCTGGCGACGGCCAAGGCACAGCTAGCCGTGCTGGATCAACCGGTGCGGTCGATTGCGCCTGGACAATACCGCGTCTATCTCGCCCCGCAAGCGCTGGCCGAGGTGGCTGAGATGCTCAGCTGGGGTGGCTTTAGTCTGAAGGCCCAGAAGACCAAGCACACACCGTTGCTGAAGATGATCGAGGGTGGTGTACGCATGGCCCCGGGCGTGACGATGATCGAGGACACGGCTGGCGGCAGCGCTGCCGACTTCAATGATTTAGGCTACACCAAGCCGGCTCAGGTGAAGTTGATCGATGCTGGCGTCTACCGTGATGCCTTGATCTCACCGCGTTCGGCGCAGGAATACGGCGTTGCCACCAACGGTGCTGGCAGCGACGAAAGTCCGCAGTCGCTGTCGCTCGCCGCCGGTAGCCTCAGCGACGAGCAGATCTTGCCGACCCTGGGGGACGGTATCTATCTAAACAATCTTTGGTATTTAAACTTCTCCGATCGACCCGCTGGTCGGGTGACGGGGATGACGCGCTTTGCCTCGTTCTGGGTGGATCACGGCGAGATCAAGCAGCCGCTGAACGTCATGCGTTTTGACGAGTCGATCCTGCGTCTGTTCGGTGACAAGTTGGTGGGACTGACCTCTAAGCGGGAGTTGCTGCCAAGCTCGAGGACCTATGGCCAGCGGTCGCTGGAAGGGGTGCACCTTCCGGGAGCGGTGATCGATGACTTTAGCTTGACGCTTTGAGGCGTGGAGTTCTGAGTTCGTCGCAAGCGGATGATTGGGGAGATGGATTCCCTCATCCGATGCCTCTGGCGCCAATGCGGTGTTTGACTTAGCACGTCAGCAAATGGTCGATTGCAGTAGCCGATAACGTTACGATGGCCGAAGTGGGTATCATTATTCAAATCGGGTACCAAAATCGGCATTGAGGTCGAACAAGAGGTCGCGCGCAAAAGCGCTGTGCTCAAGATCCCGCGAGGGTTTTCCATGCGCTACTACCTGGTGTATTCTGGTGAATTGTCTGATGCTCTGCTCGACTCGGATTTTTTTGATAGGAAAATTGCTTTTGAGGATTTTTTTAGGGCATAGGGATTTGCCCTTGACCCCATCGGCAGGCGGATTAGCATTTGGTACACCCATTCCATTCACGAGGGGACGACCGCCGATGAGGACCTACCGCCGCTCCTATGTGCTGCTCCTCGCGGCCCTACCGCTCGCTCACTGCGGTCACCATTCAAGCGCGGGTGGAGGCAATGGTGCTGCCCCAAACATCCCGGCCGCGACCGGCGCAGAGATCGTGACCGATCTTAAATATTACAATCACTTTCCATTTAACAACGTCTACACCACGGTGATCAAGCTCGGCGGCCAAAACCTCGAGATGGTGATGGATACCGGTAGCTCCAATCTACTTGCGATTGGCGACGCACAACACTGCAGCAACTGTCAAAACGAGTATGGTTATAACTCCGTCTACGCGCCCGGTGCGACGAGTCAGGCTCTGAAGACATCGTGGTCGATGAGTTTTCTGCCCATTGGCACTGCAAAGATCCAGGGCTATCAAGATCAGGTAAGCTTTGCCGGCCACACGGTCGCCAACAACCCATTCGGTTTAGTCACCTCGGAGGTGGGGATCCCCAACATTTGGGGTATCGCCTACCAGGTGGCGGGCCATCCCTACGACGCACCGCAGCTACCACTTTTTGACGCTCTCGTTAGCACTGCTAAGTTGGCGAATCAGTTTTCGATGCGCTTGTGCGCCTTGAAGGCTGGCAGCTCGATGACCCTTGGGGGCTTTGACGCTGGTGTTGCAGATAAGATGGCGCAGGTGCTGTGGACTCCGGTCGTGCAGCGACTGGCGTACCCTATCAGCGTGACGCGCATGTATGTGAACCCGGCGACGACTAGCGGTTCCGGTGCAGCGAGCCAAGCGAGCTCTTGGGCGTGGACGTTGGACGCTGGTGATTCGATCATTGTTGATAGTGGCACCAATCCTTTGGTGATTCCGGCGGCGAATGTTGCGACGCTGGTGCAGCTCTTGAAACAAGTCGCGGTGAATAACTCCATAAGCATACCAACTAGCTTTTGGCCGACCGCGACGGATCATGGTGGTTACGCGACGCTGACCGATGCTGAAATCGCTAAGTTTCCTGCAATATCGATGGATATCGCGGCGCGGGATCCGGCCACAGGCGCTGCCAGCACGGTCGCGGGGAGCAAGACCTTTACCCTGACGATTGCGCCGTCTATCTATATTCAGACCCGCGAAGACGGCCAGCGCTTTCTGGGTATCCAGTCGGCGACGTCGAGGAATATTCTCGGTACCGTGTTTATGGAGAATTACGTCGTGCTCTTCGACCGCGGCAGCTTGGATAACACGCTGGTGAATGACCCTACGGCGCGCGTCGGCTTCCTGCCAAACGCTGGCTTGTGCAAGTGAATCGCGCCTTGCGGCGCTGCTAGGTCAGAACGTCGGCCTCAAGGCCTCGAGCGCGGGCAGTAATTTTATGGGCCGCTGGTGCCATACTCCATGGCAAAGTCTAACGCCCTACAAGCAGGCAGTGATGGCGCTGCGCAGGTCCAAGGGACTAGATGGTATCGTCATGCTGACGGATAGCGGCGCTGCTTGGATTGCCTACGACCGCGAGGTCTTGGGTCGTAAAGATGGAGGCGAGCGGCTTCGTCAATGGCTCCGCCAATGGCAATCAGTGCGGCAAGCGTCGTACCCAAATGAGTAGTTTGTCATCATCGACATCGTAGGTGTCGAGTGCCTCGGATCCCTTGGTCTCAATGTCGCTGAGTAGCGCGCTGATTTTACGTGCCCTCGTGCTTCCACCACGGTCGAATATCCCGTCGGTGCCAAGAAGGATCGACTCAACGCCGCGGCTGCGCCAATCGATGACTACGGGGTGCACCGCAAAGTCTCGCGACAGTCCGACAAGAGTGCCTTGGCCTGTCAGCGGCGCATAGACCCGAGAGCCGTCGTTCTCGCTGCAAATGAACAGCGGCACGTGCGCACAGGAATAATACGTGATCTGAGTGTCACCGACGACCGCCAGGCCAATGGTTGCCGTATGCAGTTCGGTATGTCCCATGACAAACAAGGCATGATTTAAGTCCTTTAACCAGGACTCCGCATCGAAGGTCTCCCGTGTCAAAGCCAACGCCCACAGGGCATGAATGGCTTGTGCGACCATCGAGGCGGCAACCCCTTTACCTGTCACGTCGGCGATGGCCAAGATCAAATTCCCATTGCCGAGGATGCGAGCCCCCATCCAATCGCCACCCAAAATATCGTGGCGTCGATGAAAGAAGCGCACTTGCCACAGGTCCGACTTCATCTCATTCACCTTGGGCGCAAGCGAATCCTGGACCTTGCGGGCAAAGTGCATCTCCTTCTCGATCGATTCAACCCGCAGTCGTTCGTTCTGTACCTGAAGTTCTTTGGCCGAGAGCTCCAACAGCGTGTGCCGGCGCAGACGCCGGTAATTCAGTACATGGAAACCAACTCCGAACGAATCGAAGGATATCAGGACTAGAATCCACGCCAATGTGGTACCCGAGGGATGGTCGGTGCCCCAGGAATAGTAGGCAAGACCGACGTGCTCTAAGGCTAGTGCAGGAGACAGACCATTGGCAAAGGGTGCGAGTATGACGAAGAGAAACCCCATGGTTGTATACATCGCGCAGATGATCATGCTGTACTCGAGATCGATGCTGCTGCTCATGATCAGGCGAAACGACCAAGCGTGGCCGATCAGAGCGATCTGACTCAGGATGACGTACACTGGCAGAGTCAGAACCGGCCGCTGCTTTTTGACCGCTAGATAGACCAGTTCCAAGAACATGAGGGAGTAGGTGAGGACCAGAGGCCAGCGGGCGGCATCGGGAGCCAGGTAATAGATAGAAATGACAGGTACAAGTACGACCAAGATCGGCAGCCAGTAGAACTGCTGGCCGAGCGTGCTGACAAATTGTCGATCCCAACTACGATGGAATTGATCATCGGTCGCGTTCTTATGATCTGATCGGTACGCCTGCGTGATGGCCCGCACCAGAAATGATTTGATCCTGGATAACATGAAGGTCTTTTCTTCACAGTTCCGTGAACGTGGCGAGTCACCGATTGGCTCTTTGAGGCTTTCGGCACTAATGGCCTGAGACCTAAGTGGAGAGCGGTACACAGTCGTGGACAGACCTCTGTGTAATAAGCCAATGACCCGAAAGTGTGGACATAGTTTGCCATGTTAGCAAACCCACCGAGAAACATGATCGTGTAGCGATGATACTTAAGACTTCGGCACAGATGCGCCTGTGCCGAGATTAGTTTAGTCGCTATGGGGAGTTGATGGCTTAGCGGTAGTCGTCGTCGCGCAGGGTGATCGTATCGAATCCGGCCCTCTGGGTGCGACTCATGTTGATGTTGTTGATCGCCTGCTTTCGAGCTCCGGTTAGGATTTGCTCATCAGAGCTAGACGCATCATAGCCGTTCGCTGGGGTGCCCGGAGAGAAGGAATAAAAGTAAGAGGCATTGGGCGAGTTGTGCATGGACGACGGATTGCCTTTAAAGGCCCTGGGATTGAACGATTGAAAGAGCATGATATTCTTGAAATCACCCGCCGTGAGCCCGCCAAGGATAGAATTGAAATCGATCATCCCAACGTTGTGGTCCTTGACGAGCGCATAGGCCATCCCTTCGTTCTGGCAATACTGGGAGAGGTGGTTGGCTGGAACCACGTTCCACCACAAGAAGCCGACCGACCAGGAGTGACATTTACTGCCTGACTTAAAGGCAGAAACGAGGTTTGCGCGGTAGTCCGCGGGTAGAGTCTCGTCGGGTGGGATTTGACCATCAAAGGGCTTGCTACGGTTGCCCCCGAGTCCAAGCGTCATGAACGGGTCGACGAGATCGATTCTAGACGGCTTTTTCACGTTGGCAAAATCCTGCCGCTTATACATCCGGTAGGTGGCTAGTATTGACAGTTGTGAGCCCATGGAATGCGCGACTATACGCACACTCTGGTTGTAGCCGCTAAAGTACTCGCGGTAGTCGGCGAGAAACTTGTCGGTTGCCGAGTTTGCCTTGTAAAGATCATGTGCGGCATTGCACGGAAGGTTGATCGAGCCGATAAATCCAAAGCCCGGACATCCCGCGCCCGTGTCAAACGACAGGCTCGCCCACTGGAATGCAAACACGTTGAACCCGGCCAGATTTGCTTGGCGAGCCCATTGATCTGGGAAGCCATATGGTTTGTCCCGGGCTTCCAGATTCCAGCCGTGGACAAAGATGATGGAGGGACGAGACGCATTAAACGCTCCGATCAGTTGAAGACCGACCGTGCCAGCCTTTGGCGGGTTGGACGACGCGGCTTCGGCCGTCGGGTTGGCTCCCGCGGGAGAGAGGGGAAAGCTTCGTTCCATGTACCCGTCGCAATAATAGGTCTTGGAATGTGCCTGATCGCAGGCGCCAGGCTCGGCGTAAAAGCCTGACGTCCCGTCTAGGCTCAAGCCATCTTCTTGGTGATCCGAGTTGTTGTGGTGCGAGCGTAGGTCCTTAGCGGCCACGGAGATATGTTCCGCCGTCACACCGCATGAGAGGCAAGTTAGGGCGTATAGCAACGGGAGTAATTTTATCATTTGGTTGTTCCAGCTGCAGGTGAGCGATTAATCCCCAATACAGCTGCGTCTTCGGCCCGATGCGTGACAAAACTTAGGTAGCGTATATACATTAATAAAAATAGTGTGTTGCGTGTATCGATGAGTCTTGGCGCGGAGGCACGATTGGTGAATAGTGGCACGGTCGCACGCCATTTTGTCTCCGTTGGAAGGTCCTAAGGTGATCAGCCTTGGCGGTCCCGAAGACCAGGACCACCCAAATAAGGACCTGGACCGCCCGCTCACATAGGCGATATAGAGGGGGCCGCAACCTTAAGCGGAGCCCGCCATGACCCAGGATCTTCTAGCGATCGATGCCCTCATCCCACTGCTGCAGGCCGAGCACGTTGACGTCCGCCACCAAGCGGCACGGATCCTGGCCGACCACGGTCCAGCAACTGCTGCGACCAAGAATCTCCTCTGGGAGGCATACCTTGCCGATGAACAGCATCCCTACGAGATCATCGCTGCCGGTATGAACCGCGGCCCCATGGACGAAGCGACGTTTCTGGGCATCATCGAACGCTTGACCGTCCTGGATGACCGCAGTGCCGATATGGCGATGGTCCAAACCACCTTGGATCATGCGCCGGTCGAATTGATCCGTAGCCATCGTTCGGTGATCGACAAGCAAGAATCGATCTGGCCGTCGACGCGCACTCTGATGAACTTTCGCACGCAACTGCAGCACGAAACTCCCGCCAAAATCTGGCAGAAAACCATCAAGGTCCTCGGCACCGCCGGCAGTGCTTGGACGGAAGACGATATGCTTTCGGCCAAAGGCTTTGCATTGGCTGGTTTCTTGATCGCTGCAAACTATCCGAGCACCGAGGTGTTGATCCAGCATTTGGCCGAAGATCGCTACGGCGACACGCTGCTAGCTCTAGAGATCGTCGATATGTTGGGCTACCGCATGGAAGCGAGCGCTCGCGCGACGCTTCTACGTACGTTTCATAACGCCTTGGAACATGAAGATGAACTCCTGGCTGATGCCTGCACGGATGCCCTTGCTCGCTGTGCCGATGCGGAAGTCATCGCAGCCGTACACCGCTTGATCGTCGACGAAAGCCCACTGCTGATCGATGACGCCGCGGATGAACCGCTGTCGCTCGGCACCGAATTGTCGCTAGACATACTTGGCAACAGTTTCCTGCCGCAGGCCGTGTCTGCTTTGGTCTCGTTGTTCGGCAGCAAGGCGTCATTGGAATTCGACTGTGCCGTTGCTGCTCGCTTGGCGTTGTTCCCGTCGCCTAGCGCTGTTGACGAAGTACTTAAGCGTTTGCCTCAGCTCGAAAAAGCGACTGGCTTTGGCGAAGTGGTGCTTGCCCTCTTGCCAATGGCGGCTTTGCTGGGCATCCAAGTCCCTGAGCGGGAGCGCTTGGAGCAGCTGAAGAGCGATTTCATGGCGCAAAGAGCTGAGGACTTGGCCGAATACATGCGCGAGGAGGCGCTGGAAGACGAAGCACTAGAGGGTGACTTCGACGAGCTCGAAGGCAACCCTTCAGCATCACACATCCTACCGTACGTGCGGGTGGAGGCTAAAGTGGGCCGCAACGACCCTTGTCACTGCGGCAGTGGCAAAAAGTACAAAAAATGCTGCATGCTGTGACCTTCCAAGATGCCGTCGCAAAGCACTAACAAGCTAATAAGACGGCTTATTAAAATAAAATAGGCGAAATAATTAATGATCTGGGACAGCCGTCCGAAGCCATCACATGATGATGCGATGTCGTGAGGTAAACATTGAGCTCGTCCATTAATATTAAAATATCCATTACCTAGTAATGTCTGGCCGCACATCAAAAGGTTTTCCATCGACATTTTCTCGAGTCATAAGACATGGGCCCTTGATTTACCTGTCAGGTGTACACGACTTAGCCAACCGGCTTCGCGCTAGCACCTTGTTATTACAGCGATATTCTATGGCTCGGTTCTTGCTTTAAATTCCTTCGTCGCATCAACCGTCGGAATTTCAGAAGGAACTGAAGATGAACATTGCGCTTCGCTCCCCTTGGTACGTTCTCGCTAGCGTCGTCCTTGCCCTACTGACATCTTGCGCTCGGCATGCGTCGAACCAGAATGCCAACCTCTTGTCGACGGTGTCGTCCGGCCTGACCTTGGATTGTGTACCCTATGGCAAGTCAGGAATTCTCGCGCGCCTGCGCGGGGAGTTGGCGACGAAGAGTCGAGATGCAACCGGCTTTCAAGTCGATGGGCCGATCAGTCTGACTGTTCACCGCGAAGATGGCGTCGAGCATTCTTTCAAGGGGAAGATGACGGGCCATTTTATTCCAGCTAATCCAAAGTCAGCGTTTCAGACCAACTACATGCAGGTATACCTCAGTGGTACCGGGACGATTGAGGGCGGATCGCTGTCGTTTTGGCCTAAAGAGGATGATCTAGGAACGCCACAATCTGGTGTATACGATAAGGACGGCTACCGCTACACCATGGACTGCAGCGGTTCAAAACAGCACTTTCCTGCCCTTTGATGGGGCCGCAAACTTCCGGCCTTGGCCGAATAAACAGTGCCGTAACGTGCTCTTGTAAATCATGTCGGCGGTGTAAGTAAGGAGCTTGAAGCGTAGTCAGCGCCTGGCGATTGAGTTAAAACATGGGTCGGATCATTGTTTTACTCCGGAGTGTGACATGTCGGCAATCTACCCCGCGATCGACCCAGACGGCCTAAGCGAGTTCTCCGTCGTCTTCAACGACCGCTCTCTGAATCATATGTCCAACAAGTTTCAGAGCATCATGCGACAGCTTTCGAGTACGCTTAAGAGCGTGTATCATGCCGATGCCGTGGCTTTAGTCCCCGGCGGTGGGACCTACGGGATGGAGGCGGTGGCAAGGCAGTTCGCCACCGGCAAGCGGTGTCTGGTCGTTCGCAACGGTTGGTTTAGCTACCGCTGGTCGCAGATCTTCGACAAGGGCAAGATCCCCGCCTCGCACACCGTGTTGAAGGCAAGGGCGCAGAGTCCAGGTGCGCACGCTGCGTTCGCGCCACCGCCTCTAGCCGAAGTCGTGGCGACGATCGAGCGCGAGCGACCCGACCTGGTCTTTGCGCCGCATGTGGAGACCTCCTCGGGTATCCTCCTGCCAGACGATTATGTGCGCGCGGTGGCCGCCGCTACCCACGCGGTCGGTGGACTCTTCGTGCTGGATGCCATCGCTTCGGGAGCGCTTTGGTTGGATATGCGAGCTCTGGCCGTCGATATCCTGATCAGCGCTCCGCAAAAGGGCTGGGGCGCTAGCCCGGGATGCGCCCTGATCATGCTGAGCGCTGAGGCTAGCCAAAGGATCGTGGCGACGGAGAGCACCAGCTTCGCCTGTGATCTGTTGAAGTGGCTGCAGATTATGCAGGCCTATGAAGCTGGGGGGCACGCCTACCATGCGACGATGCCAACCGATATGTTAGCGCAGTTCCACGGCATCATGCTGGATATGCAGACGCGTGGGTTTGCCGCACTGGAGGTATCGCAGCGCACGCTAGGCCAGAAGGTGCGAGCGCTGCTAGCGCAACGGGGTTACATCAGCGTCGCCGCGCCCGACTTCGCGGCACCTGGAGTCGTCGTTTGCTACACCGACGACGATGCCGTTCATAAGGGTTCCGCGTTTGCTAAACTTGGCTTGCAAACCGCTGCCGGTGTTCCACTGATGTGTGATGAGCCGCCGGGCTTCAAGACCTTTCGCCTTGGGCTCTTTGGCCTCGATAAACTGACGCAGATTGAGGCGACCGTGGAGCGCCTGCGGCAAGCTTTGGACCGTATGCCGAAGTCAACGAATCTCTAGCCGAGCACACTCTGGTCTATCAACTCAGTCGTCAAGCCAAGGGCCCGTCATCATATGACATTGAACGGCTTCTTGGCGGAATACGCAAACATCAAGCACCGCAAGGCCGCTTCTTACCCTTAACTACAGGCGATTAAATGCCGAAAACTAGGTGGTAACCAGGCCCACTTCCATGGCCTTATGATCGGCCTTTGCGATGACGATCGTAGCTCCCACCAATCTGCCGAAGGCTCCCCAGCGCTGGGCCTTGGCGATGATCATACTCGGCGTCCTAATCCCCTCCTTAGCCGCGACGGTGATGTTGCTAAGCCGCGATCGTCTGTTTCCAAGTAATGAACAACGTTATGACGTGACGGAGTTATGGGTTGCTGGAGCACGTGACCTGTGCCCGGGCGTCACCGCCGACTCTCTTGCTGACGACCTTGCAAACTGCACCGCAGGGTCGCCGCTTGAGGCGCAAAAGAGTTCAACCGCGTTTGCCCGTATTCCAATCCCGCCACTGAATGAGTCAGCTCCGAATGCTTACGCTGACTTTACGGGGCTCCTGAGAGCGCACAATGCGACTACCGCCATCTCCGCATTGCTTGAGCAACGGCCGATCATCGTTGGCTTCCAGCTGCCGCGCCGGCTGTTTCTCGCCAATCGCCTTGGCACGGTGCCCAATGTGTTGGTCTTGGCTGGATCGCCCGATGCACGGATCTGTTACGCCGGCTCGTGCCCGCACTTTCTCGACCGCGATCTTTACCTGACCTTGCAGTTTCCTCTGTTTATCGCCGACGGGGTGAGCCCTGGCCCCATGGTGGACGTTTGGTTGGTGTTCGTCAATAAGAGCAGCTCTTTCGCCGGTCCGAATCTGGAACACGGCATCTTCGCCGCCGCCTCGCCAACGATGCGCAACGCCACTCATATCCACAAGCCATTGATTACCGGCGTGGCGATCATCCGCGCTGCTGTGCTACTGGGCATCGCCTTGATGGCCATGCTCTACGCTATACTCTGGGTCGAATACATCGACTTCGCCGCTTTCGCGGTCTTGGTCAACCTGCAGTTTCTCCAGGCGATCTTTCTTGCCCTAGCCGGGGGCATCAGTATTCAACTGCTGTCTGCGAACGCCGCCTATTCGATCAAGAGCGTCATGCAGGGTCAAGTGCTCGTCGCCGCCATCTTCTTCGCGATCGCCACACAGCGTCCGAGTCCGCGCACCTTTTGGTGGTCGTGGTTAGGCATCAATGTCGTGACGGCTATCCTGCTTGGCATTGTTGACGATGTTTTCTCATCGCGGGCGGAACGCATCGTGATGAAATTCGTGCTGGCGGCACTGGCTATTTGCATCCCCGCTGCCATTACGGCGATCGGTGGCGTGCTGCTGTACCGTCGCCTCGAACGACCCAGGGCCGCCACCGAGCATCCCGCTGATGCGAAACTCGGACGCCGGACCATCGACCAAGGACTTGGCAACCACCTAGCCAGTATCCGCCGCCTGCGCGAGCAGTTGGTGATGACCTGTTGTCTGGTCGTGGCTGGATTGCCGGATATGATCGCCGCTTTTATGTGGACACAAGGTCGTTACACTTACGATGTCTCGAGCCTTAGCTGCATTGCCGTATTTCCGATCTTTGCGGCCCTGATCTACAGTGCGGGCGGTAAGTTCCGCAGCCGTGCTGAAGCCTACCGACTTGACCTCATCGCCGCGACCAAGAAGGCCGCCATCGGCGAGATGGTCCAGATGCTGGCGCATGATGTTCGTAAGCCCTTTTCACTACTGCGGATGGGGATGGATCTCCTGGAGCGCGCCAGCAGCCCAGCGGAGATTGCCGCGGTGCTAAACCGCCTCAAACCGCAGGTCGCTAAAGCCATGCGCGCCGTCACGGCCATGCTCGACGATATCATGGCGGTGAACTCCGAGCCGACGCTCGCGAGCGAAGCGGTGACTGTCGATGCATTGATCTTCCAGTGCCTGCAGGACACCTTTATCATGCGCCCGAACGAACATGTGCGCATCTCTTATGCCTTTGACCACCAAGCACTCCTATGGATCGATGCGCCGAAGATTCTGCGAGTGTTGAATAATATCGTCGAGAACGCGCTCCAAGCTACCGCAAGTACCTGCGAGCTATGGTTTGCCACCCGTCAGATTGGGCCGCCAGACCGCGCTTGGATTGAGCTCACCGTCGGCAACACCGGCAGCTTTATCGAACCCGAGAAGTGGGAGCTGATCTTCGCGGAGTTTTTTACCCAAGGCAAGGCCAACGGCACTGGCTTAGGCCTCGCCATCGCGCGCACATTCACCCTCCTCCATGGCGGTGGTATCCGTTGTGTCTCTGACCCCATTAAAGGGACGCAGTTTATCCTCACCCTGCCCACCGCCTTGACGGACGCCAACCTCGTTCAGCTTAGCCCTCAGGTAGCACTGCCGGCGAGCAGCCGCTTCTTTTCGGTATTCGCCCAAACGCACGTCGGACAAGCCATTGATTCAGTCGCGGCACTATCCGGGAATGAGGCGGATATGGTTGCCAATATGATGGCTACGGCAAAGCAGCTCGGGCGTCCGCTGAGGCTGCTTATCGTCGACGATGAGGTGATTTACTCTGCCGCCCTCGCCGCACTCTTGAAACCCGTCAATTCCCAGTCGCCCACCTTGGTCCACTCAACACTTGAGATAGTCACTGCTACGAGCTCCAGCCAAGCGCTTGTGCAATGTAAAAGCCAGGGCTTTGATCTCGGTATCTTTGATGTCGACCTAGGCGAGTCGAGTTATGACGGTATGGATCTGGCCCGGCGCTTAAAAAGTGAGGGCCTCGTGCGTCATACCTGTATTCATTCCAACCGCAGCCTTCCTTCAGATTTCAAGCGAGCCCTGGACATGGGCGCGGACAGCGTAAGGACCAAGCCGATGAGCCGTACTCAGCTCATGGAACTGCTCGTTGGCAGCTGTGAAGACATCACGACGGAAGAACCAGGCCGAGGGGCGGCGCTTGACACCATGGAACCGGCCGCGGGTTTGGTGCTCGTCGTTGATGACGATATTTTTATCCAAGAGGCCTGGGCGGAACAGCTGCGGCCAACCCCTTGCCTAACCTTTGCATCACCGCGCTTGATCATGGCCTGGCTCACGTCGCACCCAAAAGAAGCCGCCCAGGTCACCTGCGTCGTGCTCGATTATTACCTGGACGATGCATTGAATGGCATTGAATTGGCCGAGCATCTGAGCGCGCACATCACCGCGCCGATCTTTTTGTCGACGGATGCACCGATCATTCTCGATGCTCATTCCAAGGTCACGGCGATTATTCCCAAGATGCCGGAGACATATCTAGAACTTTTAGGCCGGATACAGCCAGGCGCGGCATAAGAACGAGAGAAGATAGGATGCATATGGACCGATGGCGCTCCCAAGGGTTTAGCGGTTCGTCTTTAGGCTCACGGTGTCAGCTCGATCACCGTAATCGATTGAGCTGGCATCGTGTACTTAAAGGCGTTGGTCGCGCTCGCGGCCAGCGCGGTGCCACCAACCACAGTGGCGCCGCCTGTAGCGGACACCGTGTAGACATGAGCCGTGGTGTAAGCTGTGGGATGAAACACCCGGAGTCCAGCAACCTTGCTGCTGCCGGCTTTGTTGATCGCAACGATGACTGTGCGCGCCGGGTTGCTCGAATCCGTGCTGCCATACACGGAGGAGTTGGAGGTATCCGATGTGGTCGCGCTGACGGAAGTGTCGGCAAACGCTTTGCCATGGCCGTCGTAATTGCGAAACGCGGAAAACGCAGCGTAGGTATAGGACTCGTCGCTATTTAGCGGCCACATCTGTGCCATGGTGACGCCGTCGCGGCCGAAAATGCCCAGCACGTCCGCGGTTGCAATAGCGCCGCTGATCGTTCCGCCGCCGCCATAATTCCACTCACTAAAGGACAGTTTGGTTCCGGGATAATGTGCCGCGATCTTCGCAAAAATGCGGGGAATCAAATTGATCGGGCCAAGTGTGCTGTATTGAGTGATCCAGCTATTTTCCTTGTAGGTGGAGTCCCATAGCGACCGAGGCGCGGCTTCGCGGGCTGTGACCAGGGTGCTGGTGGATCCGGTATCGGTAATGCGCGTGCTGCCATCCGTTGCTTCGGGGTACCAATGCAGGTCGATGCCGTCGACGGTGCGCTTGCCAGTACTTGCTTCGGCGGCCTTCAATTGATCCAGGTAGAATTCAAGAAAGTCGCGATTGTTCGCGTCCGTGGCATTTTGCAAATTAGTATAGCCGCTCCAGCCGTAGCTGGCGGGGCCCCAAACGAGAGCGTTTGGAGCGACCGCCTTGATCGCGGTGGCATATTGAATGGTGCGTTGCGCTAGCTCAGCGTAGGTGACTGGTGTCGGATGGATCTCGGCATGGGTGCTCGACCAAAGATCGGGCTCATTATCGAGCATGTACATGATATTGGTGGTGGGATACTTGGTCTGCACCCAGTTGACCATTTCGTCCTGGTAAACAGAGGCATCGGTAGCATTAGGCGATAGGCTAAAGGATGCGCCTTTCGTTGGGTTGTTTTGCTTAAACCGAGTCGTTAGGTAATTAGAGCCAGAATTGCGTACGTCCCCGCCCGGCCCAAGGTCCGCCGCCACAAAGTCGACGATCGGTACGGTGATCAAGGCGCTGGCATTGGCTACTACGGCAGCATCGACAAACAGCTTGAGCGCTTGCCCCGGTGTGCTGCAGCCGGCGCCGGAGCACATAAAGTCGTCGTTCTCATACAAATAGTCGCTTCCAGCGTTCGAGGCGTTATTCTCCCAATTAAATGCGGTCAACCGATTGCCGCCAAGCCGCACCGACGTTGCGCGGACCGCGGCAGCATGCGCAGTGTCGTTTAGCCCGTACACATAGGGCGATATGGCGTGAACCTGTTGATTGGCGTGTACTTCGAAGGAGATGTCGACGCTGCCGACGCTACCGGGGGTCATTGGCGTCGAGGTGTTGGCTGGAGACGGTGCCGCCGGCGGCGAAGGACTGGCAGATGCTGGCGTCGTCGAACCTGCTGCGACGGCGGGAGGTGACGCGGGCGCAGGGGGTGCCTGTGGTGGGGTCGAACTGGGAGCCGGTGCGGCTGGGTTTGGTGAACTGCTGGCGGTCGTGCTGCCTTTGCTATCTGGCGCTGTGGCATCAGCGGCCCCCGTGGGTCCGGGGGATGCCTTGCCGTTCGTAGCACCGCTTTGACTCACTTGAGCCCGGCTATTTCCTGACTTACTGTCACTGGAACAACACACGGTCGTTCCGACCAGCAAAACTGCGGTGGCTAATCGGTACAAGGCATACTCCTCTATGGTCTAGCAGCATCATCGAGGTGGCCTAAGATCATGTCAAGGCTCACCGTTTCAATAAGGGTTATCGGCGGCGCCCTTTGGTTGCCTGAGTTAGCGGGATTTTTGGATGAAAAATAGTAAGTTAGGACCAGTTTTGCGTCAGGTAGACGGCACTGGCTACGTGGTTCAAGCCATTGCTAAGTAAAACTATGTTGGCAAATGGTATCTGCGCGTTAGGCGCGTTTAATGCCATGGTTAACCGATGCACGATAGACAAATGCAATAGTGTTTATCACAAGGTCGACAACTGATGGTATGCTTAGAATTGAAGACCCACCGGTATTTCTTCAGTGGACCGCCTGGCTAGATCGCCCTTCATACAGGCCCGGCGCTTACCAGATCCCTGACGTTATGTTCGACCTTGAGGCATCACTTTAGTCGGAGCCTTTCAGGAATGAATCCATTCCATCATAGTCGAAAAGATGCGCTACTGGTCGCATTGTCAGCGCTTGGTCTTGCGACCCAAATTGCCGGATGCCTGCTCTGGAACGGCGGGCACTTCCTAATTTCAGGCCTCCTTGCAGTGATGGTCCCATTCCTGATTTGCACTAATTATCAATGCGTCTCGCATAACTTTATTCACAATCCATTTTTTCGTAATAAACTCGCCAACCGCATATTTTCACAGCTTAACTCAGTATCGCTGGGCATTCCGCAGACGCTTTACAAATATCATCATCTGAACCACCATCAGTTCAACAACGACGCAAAGAACCCCATCACTGGTGAAACCTCCGACCATTCCTCGATCTATCGAAGATCCAAGCATTTGAATCGCCCCGAGAGCATTCTCAGCTATGCCCTCGTCGGGGTCTGGCGTACAGATTTAGGCAGCTACTATCGCACGGCAAGCGGTCGCCAACTCGCTTACCAAGTCTGGATCGAACTCGCGTACCTGGTGTGCTTCTATGCCCTTCTCATGTACCTATCGCCGACTTACGCTCTCCTATGGCTACTACCTGCGTGGTACTTCGGTCAGGCCTTAGCTCTCGCCGAGAATTATCTCGAGCACTATGGCGCCGATCCCTACGATATCAAGGCAAACTCTGTCAGTTGCTACCATCCCGTATACAACCTGATCTGGTTCAACAACGGCTACCATCAAGAGCACCATTGCAGCCCTCGGGTGCATTGGACGCTGCTTCCAAGCCAACGGCTCCTGAATGGTCCACATCGGATCGTTCCATACTGTCATATCGCCACATTATTTCGCGCACCGATGCCCTGGAGCAGTGATGGAGCACGACTAAAGTGATTTCAGGACTCAAAGACATTTTGACCGAATGGATACTTGGTGCTGAGGCACCGACGTCACCACCTGAGATCAACACCCAGGACAGGTCACACCACATCCGGCGCCTTCATCCGCGCCATGGTCCGCTGCACGGTGCAGTCACTTTTTACCTGCAAGGATACGGCTTGATCAACGTCTCCAACCTTTCGGTTGGCGGCCTACTACTTACCGTCCTGCACAACGACGTCCGTTCATTCTTTTCGTCGAATGGCGAGGTGACGGGGTACCTGTCTATTCTCAATGAACGAAGACGCGTCACTCTGTTGATCGTCCATAGCTCACAGGAGTCTGTTAACTGTAGGATCATGCATAGTGATCAGTCAGCCATTTTGTGGATGCTGCCATATCTGAATATGTTTCGTAGCGGCACTCAGCTTAAGCCTGCGCCAAAGCAACCACAAAAGTATGAACTACGGGATTTGTCTGTCACGGTAGGGGCTGCCGAATTACATATCGAAAATCTATCGCCGTATCTTTCAGTCGTCATCTCGACATCGATTCCGCTTGTGATGCCGGATTCCTCTGCCGAACAGCATTCACTGGGTCTAGCGTTGTTCGCCTTGTTTGGCTTCCTTGAATGTCCCTTGCCGATATCGCTGCTGACGTCAGCTAAAAGCGCGATTGAGCGAGTCACCTGCGCATTCGATCAGGATCATCTGGTCGTTGAGGAAGCGAGCTAACGATGGATCATTCGTTTCACGATGCAATCGTCAATTGGATCATTGTAAGTCTAACTACGTTCAATATCACCAGTGGGATCTTTACTTACTCTGCAGGTAGTCGAAAGACGCCCGCATCAACCTATACCCTCGTGATTGCAATACTCTCGGCATTCTACTCCGTTATTGTAGCGACGATACCCCTGGGCCTGTACAAACTGGATATTCACCTATTTATGTTTGGATTTGCTCCGTTTACCTTTATCGGTCCGGTGTTGTTTCTACTGATAGACAGCTACGTCGGAAGGTCAAAGAAAATCAACGGGCGATCCCTTTGGATCCTATTGCCAGGATTTTCGGGAACACTCTTTTCATTAGCAACCATAGGTCATAGTGAACAAGAGCTCATCGCACTCGTTGAGTCCTATGCTGATCGCAACTTTCTCAACGGCCAAACACCTAGCTTGCTTCTCTGGATGACGTTCAGCCTTGCTCTATTCCAACAAATTATGTTCTATCTCCTGGCATTTTTTAGAGCACTCTATGCCCATACAAAAAGCATCTCTATAGACGGCAGCAACACTCTGCTGCTCCTGGCCATTGCCGGTGGTCCACTCGTTGTTGGTACCTACGACGTCCTGATCATGGTCTATGATTTCAGTGTAAATTCTACACTCGTGCTCGTAGGATGTTCCGCTTTATATGCTTTACTACTTTTCAAGAACTCCCAGATGGATCGCGATCACCTGAGGCAAGCGGAGCGACAAAGGGAGGACATGATGCGTTATCTGCCAGAAGATCTTGTCGTCCGACTTCAGAACAACACGAGTGCGTCTCTGCTAAGTGGTCAACGCGGTATTGGGACAGTGATGTTCTGTGATATCCGCAATTTCACCAAAATAGCCGAAAGTCTTGACCCTATGCAGGTCACTGCAATATTAAATGACTACTTTACCGAAATGAATAGGATTATTTTTAAACATGGAGGAATCGTAAATAAATATATTGGTGATGCGATCATGGTGGTTTTCGGTCTGTTGGACCGTGAAACCTATCATCCCGATGTCAGCATTCGGTGCGCGATCGAAATGTTCCAAAGGCTCAAAGTTCTCAATGTCTCATGGCAGGCTGAAGGCCGCCCAGAAATCAATATCGGTATTGGTATCCACAGAGGGCAGTTAATCCACGGCAATGTCGGCAGCTTGACACGCATGGAGTACACGGTGATAGGCGACACCGTAAATACTGCATCGCGTATTGCCGGCCTAAATCGGCAACTGGGAGAACCTCTATTATTCACAACGGCAGTACTAGAGAATATTCATGAAGAAATACCTGGCATTGTTAAGGTCGGCGATTTAGATCTGAAGGGAAAGGACAAAAAGGTGCGCGTATTTTGCGTTCATTCCCAAGAACTGCAGCGCGTCTGCGTATAGCTCTTAGGTGTCACTCGGTATATTGCTAGAAGTCCTTTCATTACAGCAGGTCAAAGCCTAACTTCCCATCGACACTGAACTTTGGTGACAGGCTATGGAAACAGCCAGAGTAGTAACGAATTTTTCGATCAGAGGGTAGGAATCCCGAGAGTAAAAGCGTCAAGGCGCTGATGCTTCCCGTATGATGATTGAGGATTGCGACGCAACCGCGTTTAAGCAGCGTGTCGCTAACTATTTTGGTTGCTCGGCGTACTTGCTTCGAGGTCGCGGTCCCTTGATCGATAAACTGCAGCTGACCAATCTGTGTATCTGGAAGGCCAGGTTTGACGGCCTTGAGTATCGCGTAGTAAATTTCACACAGTCGTCCGTCCGCGAAAGTAATCCGATAGGTGCCAGCAATATTGGTATGTTCAAGGCCGTAATGCTTAATCAAATCCACCGCTGCAAATGCGACGTCGGTATTGCGCGCGGAATCCTTTTGACCGAGCGGCTGAACTAATTCGACCGAGTAATCTAAGTTTTTTGGCGCCTTGTAGCGGAACTCGATGAAGTGCTTGACCCAGGGATGGAGGGCAATCTTAGCAACTAGGCCACGCAGTGGCATGTAGCGGTGAACTTCAGCCATGTCTGGACATGCTGCCCAGATCACGTACTCCCGAGACAGACTTTCCCAATAAGGAACCGCGCCGCGTACTTGGATGTCACGACTGACAAAGCTGTCGGTCACCTTACGGCCTCCAGAATTGCCGTCCATGACACCGGTTAGGGCACGAGCATTGTCCTTGGGGAAGTAGTAAAAAAAGACTTCATAGATGCGGCGTCCGATCCCGGCTCGGCGGTGGGCTGTCCCTATAGAAAATAAGCTGCCGTAAGACGCTGGTACATTGGTCGTCGCTGTTTTAATATGCCGGCGCGTAAGAACCATGACCCCGGCCGGTGCTCCACTCTTGGTCGTGACCCAGATGCCATCAAAGGTATCTTCCTTGAGAAGCCACGTCAGATAATCCACATCATATTTGAAGACCGCTTCACCTTTGGCGCTGTAGTCCTTACTCCAGGCCTCATCGATCAAATCGGCCATGATCTTTAAATCCGGCACCGAAGATGAATCAAACTTATAGTAGTCATAAAGGGGGTCTGCTACGAGCAGGGTCATGGCCTTGGTGGCGGGAGCGATTGACGGTAAACTCAGGGAATCTTCTGCGGACATTGTGTCAAAGAGTGTCATGGTACAGCCTCAACAGTAGGGGGAAGAACAGGGAAAGCAGAGGGGAACATCTGGGCAGCGACTTGCTTTTGCAAGAGAGCATCTAGCGAATGTCACCGTTTGCGAACGTAGACTTTTTTCTGGCCGCCTAAATCCATGCCGGCCAACTTCGTGAGTTGAATGGACTCGAGAACTTTGGCCTTGGTCAAAGCGCCAAGTGAAAACGATTGCTGCACGTCGACCAGTGCCGTCGTGATGGTTTCCGCCATGCAAGCAAAAATCTCGCCATCGATCTGGTCAAAGGTCGGGTGATTTAGGGTTTGGCCCAGTGGCAATTTGATTTGACCACCGAAAAGAAAGGTGACGTCCGGCCGTGCCGCTACCGTGTCAGGACCAATCACGGACGGTACTGAAATATCGAGGACGATGGCACCGGGACGCAGGTGCTCTGGCAACAAAATCTCGCCGGTGCTGTTCACCGCAATGACCACGACATCGCAGCTGCTGAGAGCGTTGAGGTCGCTGGTTGGCGTGATATGTTCGCGACTCAGGCTTGAATGGCGCTCGATCTCGGTGATCACAGCCTGGAATTTCGCACTCTTGCCAATGTTTTCGCGGTGAATGACGACCAGTTCGGTGGCGATATCGGCGAGCAACTGGGCCATGACGCTGCCGATGTTGCCGGCGGCGCCGACTAAGCCAATTTTTAGCGGACCGCTTTTGTTCGCGGTCGCTAAGGCGCGTTGCACTGCCAGGAAACTACTGGCGACCGTATAGCTGTTGCCGGTGGTCATAGGAACACCTTGGTCCTCTAAATCGAGGCCATTGCTCGTCACGATGCTAGTGAATTGACCAAGGCCGAGGTAGCTCGCGTCGTCGGCGATCGCGTCTGCTGCCATCTGGCGCACAATATCATGAGCATGCCGGGATCCGCTGCGCAGGGACTGTTCAAAGAAGGCGCTGCTGGGTGGCGCTCCGCGCAGGGATAGGAGCACCGATGCGCCGTTTAGACCCTTGATGACCTGCGAGTGGTATTTAAAGCTCGCCTGAGTCGGAGCCATATCACTGAGGTAATATTCAATGTCCCTTTGCGTCATAGCGCTAAATAGCGGATCAATACCGCGTAGGGTTGACTCGTCAATGGTATGCGTCAAAAATTCGACCCGGCGAAGGTCTGAAGCCGAAAAGTCGTCGATGTTGCGGAATGAGCAAACATCGGAACGGTAGTACAGCGTGGCATCGTGCCATATGTGGGCGCTTAGAGCTAGGAATCGACCGGCCGCAATCAGCGAAGCGACGTCGTCGATGGCGGCAAACAGTTTCGCAAGGTCGATGTCATTGATATAAAGCGATGGTTCGATGCGAATCGTGTTCGATTGATTCAACGTCGCTGCAACCCTAATATCATGATGATGGAGTAAATAGCTCGCAACAAAGTAGGCGTATTGGCCGGATTTTGCTAAGGTCTCGACAAATGGTGCGCTCTTACCTGCGAAGCTGGTGGCCAACTCGATGCCAAAGAGATAGCCCTGACCGCGCACCTCGCGAATGACGCCTGGATATTTTGCGGCAATGGCCTCCAAGCCACTACGCAGCACAAACTCAAATCTCCTGGCATCTCGCGCGACATCCATCGCCTCCTGGCGCAGGATCTCTAAGGTATGCAGGGCAATGCGTGACGCATGATCGTCCTCGGAGAAGGTCGAGGTGTGGACCATGCTGAATTCGCTTAGGTAGCGATCTTTACGGATGAGAATGGCAGCAATCTTGACCAGACCACCGCCGAGACTTTTGCCGAGGGTCAGATAATCAGGCATAAATCCATACTGGGACGCCGCGAACATGCTGCCCGTGCGATAAACGCCGGTTTGGATTTCGTCGATGATCAAGGGCGCCTGGGCTTCTTTAGCGCAATCCTTCATGGCTAACACGAAAGACTTTGGTAAGATCTTGACCCCACCTTCGCCCTGAATCAGCTCACAGATCACCCCGGCCACGGCGGAAAATGTCTGGCCATCGCTCATCTTGAGGGTGTGGGCCGCAAAGGCGGATCTAAGGTCTTCGGCAGTCATCTGCGGCTTAAGAAAGCTTCGGCCTATCGCGGTGACCGCATACATCTTGCCATATTGCGGATTGGTGACGGCGAGCGATCCCGCCGTTTTGCCATGAAAGCTGCCTTCGACGGCAAATATATGCGGCTGCAGTTCGCTCAAAATCGAGGTGTCTTGGTCGAGTAAGGCTAGTGCGGCCGTGACCTTCGCTAGGTCGCCATCGGCGTTCTTAAGCTGCCGGGTGCGCAGGACGGACCGTCTCTTTTTCAATTGCAAAAGTGCATCGGCCTTGCTCTGCTGCCAGTCCATCAGTGCGTGTTTGAGCGCCCCTTCGGTTGCTTCGGTACCGGTGTTGACCAAATGGACGATGTATTCAGACGGATTTGTGGCGGCAAATTCTTCCTGAATCATCGTATTGAGCAAAACAGCAAGCTTTGCTGCATACGGCCTAATCGTTCCTTGGGCATGGACCGGTAGGTCTGCGTCGAGGAGGGATTTATAGATGGACTTTAGTTCACCATGATTGTGGCCGAGTATGGTTGAGCCGTAGCCACCGACCAGATCAAGCACGGCGGTCTCGCAGCCGTTGCGCCTGCAGTAGAGGACATTCCCGCTAGCTCGGTGGTAGACTCGGTCCATTTTTAACAGAGCGAGAAACTTGGCTAGTTCGGGCTTGCACAGGCGTGCATAGTCGGCGTTAGTTGTGTCCGAAGGTCCATTGAGGTCCAATGCGCTATTGGCGGGTTTCATCAATTTCAACTCCAATACAACAGGAGATCACAACGACAGTTGGTATACGCCCTGAGATGATATGCACAGGGGACCGACTTACGACTTAGTCGGGTTAATGCAAGCACTGATCCAGCGTTGGTGAGGATTTAAGTTGTTGGAATGATTTGATGGTGGCGGTGATGGAACAGGCGTTACTGCCAAGTCATACGCAATTTGTCGAATCATTTGACAGCGATGTTGGCGGGCTTATCAGACAACACTCGATATTTAATTTGAAAGGTACGCCCCGGGTCACTGTGGGTGCCGTGGATGTCGATAGCACCATCGCCGAGGCAGTGGAAGCCGATGATGCCCGTACCAAGCAGGAAGGGGGGTGATCTCCCGGCTCAAACGAGCCACTTCATGATCCTCCGACCATGTCCTTCAAAGCAGCGCCATGATCATCACGCCTGAGGTGGCGAGCAGCGTGCCTATAGCTTTGAGCGGCGTAAACTTTTCCTTCAGAATCAAGGCCGCGAGGACCACGGTGAAGATCGTCGAGGTCTGATTAAGCACCGCTGCTAGTGTCGCATCATTGAATTTATAGCCGGCGACCCAAAGCATCATCGACACATAGGTGCTGAGCACGCAGGCGAGCATCATGACGCCCTTTTGCGGTATATTGAAGAGCACTTTGGTGATCTCGTGCTTCTGCTCAAGGCCGGCAAAGATCATGATCGAGGCGACGACGCCGGCTGCAAGGCGGATGGTGATGATCCAGAACAACGGAATCTCACTAAACAGCGGTTTGATCATGACGATGCCGATAGCCATGGTCATGATGCCGACAAGGCCCCAGATCATGCCG
>Ga0315292_10000017_pt1 | contig 52066 bp, 61 predicted proteins | sample YL17G13_0_MG_FD_204029 | JGI IMG/M metagenome (GOLD analysis project Ga0315292, IMG submission 204029) | Sediment microbial communities from Yellowstone Lake, YNP, Wyoming, USA - YL17G13_0 | ecosystem: Environmental > Aquatic > Freshwater > Lake > Sediment | place: USA: Wyoming | collected... | reverse complement strand
GTGCTGCTGCGCGCCCTGGCGCTGGTGCCGCAGTCACCATTCGCGCGGCTGATCATCGCGGGCACCGGTGACGCCGAAGGATCGCTGCGCGAGTTGGCGTCGTCGCTGCAGCTGCCCTGCACGATCGTGTGGGCGGGCGCGATGCCTGCGCATCAGTTCCTGGACGAAGTGGACGTGGCCGTGATCCCGTCTCGGTCCGACACGCTGCCGCTGATCCTGCTGCAGGCGATGGCCGCGGGGGTGCCGGTCGTCGCGAGCCGGGTCGGAGGGATTCGCGAGGCGGTCAGGGACGGCGTCGACGGCCTTCTCGTGGCCCCCGGCGATCCGGTGGCGCTGGCGCTCGCGCTGTGGAGCGCGGCCGAATCGCCGGCCCTGGCGACAAGCCGCGCGGACAGCGGTCGGCGCCGGATGATCCAGGAGTTCACCCTGGACGGCATGTTGTCGAAGTACTTCGACTGCTACAGCGAGCTCGGCGTCTCGCTGCACACGTCCACCGCCGCCCGCCACGACATCGCCAGCCCCACGCTGCGCTGAATCGAGACCCGTTGGTCGCGTGTCAGACGTGATCTCCGGCGAAGCCGGAGTCGGATCCACACGCCTGCACACACGCGGGGGTTCTCACGTGGGCGCAAGCGGGGCGCGATCAGGCGACGAGACGGCAGGCCGCCTCGTCGGTGGAATACGGGGCCGCCAGGGTGGCGCTGCCGGCGGAGCAGCGGGCCTTCTCGCTCGGCTGATACTCGGGAACGGCTGCACACAGGTCCGCCAGCGCGGAGAGGCCATCGCCGCGCGAGACGTCCATGCGCAACGCACGAACCGTCCGGTGGAGGACATCGGTGTCGACGGGCGCCTGCGCCGCGATCCATACCCGCGCGTGGGTGGTGCGGCTGAGCTTCATCCCGTGCACGGTGAGTTCCTCATCCAGCTTCTCGCCGGGGCGCAGGCCGATGACGGTGATCGGCACTGGCGCCATCCCCACGCTCGAGGCGAGCGCGTTCAGCCGCCGGGCGATGTCGAGAATGCGCACGGGCTTCCCCATGTCGAGCCAGCAGATCTCGCCCCCGAGCCTCAGCAGATCCACCCGCAGCACGAGCGTGGCGGCTTCACCACCGGTCATGAAGAAGCGCGTGGCGTCGACATGGGTGATCGGAATGGGCTGATGGCGGCGCAGGCAGTCGGCCATCAGCTCGAGCACGCTGCCGCTGCTGCCGAGCACGTTGCCGAAGCGGACGATCGCCGGGCGGAACCTGTTGTCCACCTGGCCGAGGGTGACCAGTTCGGCGAGGCGCTTGGTGGCGCCCATGACGCTGCGCGGGTTGACGGCCTTGTCGGACGAAATCAGCACGACACGGGCGCCGACGGCTTTCGCGGCGCGGACGACCGAGAGCGTGCCGAGGACGTTGGCCTCCACGCCGGCGCACACGTCTCGCTCGAGCATCGTCACGTGCTTGTAGGCCGCGGCGTGGAACACGACGTCCGGGCGCGACGTCGCGCAGGCGGTCTGGATGACGCGCGGGCGGGTGATGTCTCCGAGCACCGCATCCACGTGCAGGTCGGGCCACCGGGCAGCCACCTGGCGCTCGATCTGAAAGAGGTTGTACTCAGACTGGTCGACCAGCGTCAGGCGCGACGGCGCGCACGCGGCGAGCCGCCGGACCAGCTCGGAGCCGACCGAGCCGCCTGCGCCGGTGACCAGCACACGACGGCCCGCGTAGCCGTGGCGCTCCCTCTTCGTGAGCGCGTCGCTGGCCGGGCGGCCGATCAGCACTTCCTGCACGCCGGCGTCGTGAATGTCGACCATGATCTCCCTCGTTCCCCGTCGGCGCTGCGCGCCGGCCGCTCAGGCTGCCACCCTGCCCAGCCACCTGTCGGCGGCGTCGATGATCGCCGGCAACGGCGCCGGGTCCGGTCCCTCGTCCGCCTCGATCAGCACGCGTTGCATGAAGCTGAAGTCGTCGGAGGTGTCCACGGTCAGCCGGAGGTCCGGACGCCGAACCCCGTCGGGCGCGCCCGGCATCACCGTGGCAAATGCGCACAGGTGGCGCTTCACGTAGAGCGTGACGTGCTCGCGGTCCGCCGGCTCGTCGGTCAGGACGACGAGGCGCCGCAGCGTCTCTGCGGCGATCGCCTCGGTGGCCGCGCCGTATGGCAGCCCCTCCTCCTTCCCGTACTCGGCACCGTGCCTGGCCATCGCCTCCAGCACGCGACGCGTGGTCCCGATGTCCACGGCCGGGTTGTCGGCCGTCGCGCGCACGATCACGCGGGCGTCTGCCGCATCGGCCGCCGCGACGAACCGGGCCAGCACATCGTCGGTCTCGCCCCGCAGCACGTCGCAGCCCATCCGGGCGGCTTCGCGCGCGATCGCGTCGTCGGCCGGTTCGCGCGTGGTCGCGACGATCACGGGCCCGACCTCGGCGGCCCGCAGCCGCCGGATGCAGCGAGCGAGCACGCTCGATCGCCCGATCCGGCGGAGCACCTTGCCGGGCAGCCGCGTCGATCCCATGCGCGCCTGGAGGACGATCGCGACGTCGATCATGCCACGGCCACCAGGGCCCTCCGGGCGGCGTGCTCGGCGGGGATGAGCCGATCCATGCGATCCGGCGTCAGGAAGAGCGACGACTCGTAGTTGGTGATCCAGAGATCCGGCTGGAACTGGCCGATGCTTGGCACCACCTTCCGGCCCAGCGCCAGCGTCAGCAGCATGCGCGGGAAGTCCGCGCCGGCGGCGATGGTCAGCGGGATCCCCCCGGAGAAGCGCGGGTTGATCTCGAACACCACGGGGCGCCCGTTGCGCATCCGGCACTGGATGTTCACGGGACCCACGAACCGCAGGGCGTCGGTGCACGCGAGCGCCAGGTCCATCAGCGCCTTGTTCGCGACGGTGCGCCCGCGGTCGATGACGCCGGCGCGGATGACGACGCGCTCGCGCGGCACGATCGAGAGGGGCCGCCCGTCGAAGTCGCAGAGCACGTCGATGGTGTACTCGGGCCGATCGAGGAACTCCTGCACGACCGCGTCCTCGACGTAGCTGGCGAAGAAGGCGAGCTCCTTCGCGTTGCGCACGGGGAACGCGCCGACGCTGCCCCGGCCCCGGCGCGGCTTGATGAACGCCGGCATCGGCGGGTGGTCGGGCAGGTCCATCGGCAGATACGACGCCGCGGCCGGCACGCCGCGGCCGCGCAGGTACGTGCACGTCGTGAACTTGTCGTTGCAGATGAGGGCGGTGTCCTCGGAGGACACCGCGACGCGCACGCCGCGACGGGCGAAGGAGGCGGCCGCCCTGCCGAACATCGGCAACTCGTCGTCGATGGTCGGCACGACGAGCCCGATCTGCTCGGCGTCGCACAGATCCGCGATGATCGCCAGATAGTCCGGATCGTTCGACAGCGGGACCCGATACGCGCGATCGCAGAAGTGGACGGCCGGGGACAGGGCGTTCACGTCGGCGGCGATGACGGCCCCGCGCACGCCCAGCGAGTCGAGCGCGTGGCGGAACGCCCGTACCAGCGGCACGCGACGGGAGGCGGCGGTGACCAAGACGTTAAGCGGCATGGCGGGTGCTCCTGGTTCTGGCCGCCTCGAGGTCCGACGCGAGGAACGGCGTCCCGGCCCGCACGTCACGCTCGACGGGCCATCCCGTGAGTGCCGGCCCGAACCGGGGATCGAGCCCGGCCGACGGGCGCAGCGCGACGAGGGCCTCGGGGGTCACGACATCGCCGGCGAACAGGTCGCGGGCGGCATACAGGCCGCGCCGGCTGACGGCACGGTTGCGGACTTCGGCGGGCAGGCATTCCTTCCGGCCGTGGCCCAGCGCCAGGCGCGCCGCTTCCGCCGATCGCACCAGGTCGGCGAGCATGTCCGGCGTGGCGGACACGGCGGCGTCGATGGCGTCGGTCTGCGACGCGAGCATGAAGTGCTTCTCGTACATCGTCGCGCCGAGCGCGACGGCGAGGAGGACGGCCGACGGATCCGTACTGTGATCCGAGAGGCCGACCGGCACGTCGAACGTCGCGGCGAGGGTGGCGATCGCGCGGAGATTCTGGCTGTCGTGGGGCACGGGATACGCGGAGACGCAGTGCAGCAGCGCGACCGGCCCGCCCTGCGACGCGTCCACCAGTTCGAGCGCCCGCGCCACGTCGCGGGTATCGCTCATCCCGGTGGAGATGATGACGGGCTTCCCGGTGCGCGCGACGCGGGTGATGAGCCCCTCGTGCGTGATGTCGCCGCTGGCGATCTTGTAGGCGTCACAGCCGACGCGCTCGAGCATGTCGACCGCGTCCTCGTCGAATGGCGTGGAGAGGAACGCGACCCCGTGGCGGTGCGCCTCGGCGCACAGGTCGGCGTGCGCGCGCGCGTCGAGCTCGAAGGTCCTGAAGAAGTCGCGCAGCGACGCGGCGGCGACGTGCGCGGGCGGGGGGCACGACGCCGCGACGAGCCGGTTCGCCCGCAGGGTCTGCAGCTTCACGGCGGACGCGCCCGCAAAGGCCGCCGCCGCGACCATCGCCAGCGCGGCGGCGAGCGACCCGCCGTGGTTCAGGCCGATCTCGGCGATCACGAACAGCGGCTCGGCGGCCCCGACGCGGCGGGGCCCGATCTCACGCAGCATGAGAGACCTCCCGGAGGACGAGGCCGGCGGCGGCGTCCGGCACCTCGTCGATGCTGCGGACGACGCCGTCAGCCTGGCAGGCGCGTGCGCGGTTCAACTGGGAAGGGGTGCGGCAGACGAGCAGCGTGCGCAGCCTGGCGCGCCGCGCGCCGAAGATGTCGCACCAGGGATCGTCGCCGACGAAGACGGACGTCTCCGGACGCACGCGCATCCGCTCCATCACCACCTCGAAGGGCTCGGACTCAGGCTTGCCGCGGCCGCTGCCCCAGTCCTGGGCGTACACGATTTCGTCGACCAGCGCACTGAGCCCGAGCGCGGCGATCTTGCGCATCTGCACCGCCGGCATGCCGTTGGTGAGCACGCCGAGACGCCACCCGCGTGCGCGGGCGGTCACGAGGGCTTCGCGGCTTTCCTGCGGCAGGCGCAGGGACGGCGCGTGCGCCCGGATCACGTCGACCAGTTCCGGGACGAGGCTCGCCGGCAGGCCGTAGGCGGCGCACAGCGCCTGGAGCGCGTCGGCGCGATTCCCGCGGCGCAGGGATCCGAGCAGTGTGGCGAGCGAGGCGGCGGCAGGTACGCCGTGTCGCCGCTCGACCCGCTCCGCGACGGCGCAAAACCCGCTGCGGATGAACTGCCGCTCGGGATAGAGCGTCTCGTCGAGATCGAAGATCAGGCCGTGCGCGATCATGGCCGCCGCTCCTCTCGCGCGGGTGCGCGGGTGCAAAGCGCCAGCAGCGCGCGCGCCACGCGCGCGACGCCCAGGCCGTCGATGAGGCGAGGGCCGCGGCGCGCCAGATTCCGGCGCAGGGACGCCTGCTCGATCGCGCGCGTGACTTGACCGACGGCCGCGCCGATGTTTCGCGTCGTGCCGCCGTCGAGCACGGCGCCGCGCCCGGCCAACGCTTCGATCGCGGGCCGCTGGGCCGGCACCACCGCCACACCCACGGAGGGCGCGCCCGCGCGACACGCCTCGTAGAGCGTCACCCCGCCGCCGGCGACCACCACCACCGCCTCGGTCAAGGCCTGTGCCAGGCCTGAGGGCGCGCTCAGCCACGACACGCCCTCGGGGGCGCGTGTCGACACGCGCGGGCCGAACCCGGCGGCGATCTGGACGTGCATGCCCGCGTGCCGGCGGCGGATGGCCGCGGCCAGCGCGAGCGCGACCTGCTGGCGGCGCCCGCCGCCCAGCGCGATCAGGACGGGCCCGTCGCCGCGTCCGCGCGCCGCGCCGGAGCGCGCCGGCGTGAGGATCGCGAACCTGGGGCCGACCAGCGCCGCCCCGCGTGGATGCCGCCCCCGCTGCGTCACGCTGCCGTCAATGGTCAGATCCGCGCCGCAGTAGGCCAGCCCGAGGTCATGAATCGACGCGACGGGCACGCGTGCGCGCCGGAACGTCCGGCACCACCTGTCGGCGTCGCGCCGGCACGGATCGTCGATCACGAGCAGCGACAGGCGCCGGTCGCCGGCCAGCGCGGCCGCGGTGCCATCCACCAGGTCGCAGCCGAGGTCCCGCGCCACGCGGCACGCGTCCGCGCCGCCGCGCACCGCGACGCGGGGGCGGACGCCCAGCGCCCGGGCGACCACCGTCGCGCGGACCAGATGGCCGTACCCCTGGCGTGGCCCGGCTGCCACCCGGAACAGGACGCCCGCTGATGTCAGGCTCTGCCTGGGCACGGGCTCAGCGCCCCTCCCTGGCGAGGATGTCGCGCACCTGCGTCACGACGAGACGCACCTCGGGGTCCTGCAGGGCCGGCGACAGCGGTAGCGACAGCGTGCGATCGGAGACGAACTCGGCGCCGGGGAACTGCCCGCGGCGCAGGCCGAAGCGGTTGGCGTAGTACGAGTGGAGATGCAGCGCGCGGAAGTGGATGCTGGTCGCGATGCCGCGCGACGCCAGTGTCGCTGCGAGCGCCTCGCGGTCGAGGCCGCAGGCGTCGCGATCGACGAGCACGGTATAGAGGTGCCGTGCGTGGCGCGTGTCGGGAGCCGCCGGCGCGGGACGCGTCAGCGGCAGGGTGCCGAGACCGGCGTCGTACTGCGCCCAGATCGCCTCGCGGCGGCGGAGGTTCGCCTCGATCCGCTCGAGCTGGTGCAATCCGATCGCGGCCTGCAGGTCCATCATGTTGTACTTGAACCCCGGCGTCACCACGTCGTAGTCCACGGCCCCGGTGCCCGAGTACCGCGCCCACGCGTCCCTGCTCATCCCATGCAGCGCCGAGACGCGGATGCTCGCCGCGGCCTCGGCCGAGGCCGTCGTGAGCATCCCGCCCTCGCCGGTCGTCAGGTTTTTCGTCGCGTAGAAGCTGAAGCACGTGTAGTCCGCCGTCGTGCCGACGCGCCCCAGCGGCGAGATCCCCTCGACGCAGTGCGCGGCGTCTTCGATGAGCGCGAGGCCGTGACGGTCGGCCAGGGCGCGGAACGCGCACACGTCCACCGGCCGGCCGGCAAAGTGCACCGGCAGCAGCGCGCGCGTCCTCGGCGTGATCGCGGCGGCGGCGGCCGCCGGGTCGAGGTTCATGCTGATCGGGTCGATGTCGGCGAAGATAGGCGTCGCCCCGGCGTGCACGATCGTGTTGGCCGTGGCGCAGAAGGTCAGCGGCGTCGTGATGACTTCATCCCCGGGACCGATGCCCGCCGCGACCAGCGCGAGGTGCAGCGCCGCGGTGCACGAGTTCACGGCCACGGCATGACGGGCGCCGGTGTAGTCCGCGAATCGCCGCTCGAACCGGGCCACTCGCGGGCCCGTCGTCAGCCATCCGGACTCCAGCGTGGCGAGCACCTCCCGGATCTCCGCCTCACCGATCGCCGGCCTGGCAAAGGGGACGCTCGTCGCCGCCCCCCCGATGTTCGTCGCAATGGCAGCCATCGTTTACGCTCGTTCCGCGACGCCGTCCGCCCGAGGTGTCGGATGGCCGACACGCATCGTCGCCGGCTCGTCCGAGGCCACGTGAGAAACCCTTCCGGATCAAGGCGATCAGCGCGATCGGCCTGGTCTTGACCCTGACGAAACTTGGGGCTGCAAGGGCGATACCAGCACGCGACGATCGGGCGAATGTGCGTTTCTGGCACATTTCAGGCCAAAAATTATGTGGTCGGAATTCCGATATTTCGCGCAGGACCCCTCAAGAAGCCTGAAGTGGTTCCGATTACCCAAGTGTCACCACGCGATGACCACCACGGTCATCGGCCGGACATGGAGTTCGGCGGACTTCAGGGAGGAAGTTATGGCTTCGTTTTCAGTCGCGAGCAACATCGCCTCGGCGAACGCCCAGGCGAACCTGCAGGTCACCCAGATCGGCCTGCAGCGGTCTCTCAACCGCCTGTCGAGCGGCTTCCGCATCAACAACTCCGGCGACGACGCCGCCGGCCTCGTGATGGCGAACGGCTACCGCGCGAATGTGGCCATCATCAACCAGGGCATCCGCAACGCCAACGACGGCCTGTCGGGGCTGCAGGTCGTGGACGGCGCCCTGAGCAACGTCGCGACGCTGCTCGACCGGCTCGCGACCCTGGCGGCCCAGGCGGCCTCCGGCACGAGTGGCAACCGCCAGACGCTCGACGACGAGTTCCAGGATGTCGTCGAGGAGATCGACCGCGAAGTGACGGTGGCCGGCCTCGCCAGTACCTCAAACTTCTCCGTGTTCGTCAGCGCCAACGGCGCCGACGGCTATATCACGGGATCGATCTCGGCGGCGTTGTCCACCGACCTCGGAATCGACGGCCTGGACCTGACGACCGACGCCGACGCCGCCGTCAATGCGGTCAGGGGCGCGGTCGGGACTCTGGGCGATTCCCAGGCCCAGGTCGGCGCGCTCGAAAACCGCCTGCAGTTCGCCATCAGCCTGGGGAACTCGCAGTCGGTCAACACCCGGGCGGCCGAGAGCCGGATCCGCGACGCGAACATCGCGGAAGAGTCGGCCAACATGACGCGCTACAGCATCCTGACGCAGAGCGGCGTGGCCGCCCTCGCCCAAGCCAACCAGTCGGCCTCGGCGGTGCTCTCGCTGCTCCGGTAAGCCTGAGTACCCATGGGCGTGGAGGGCCCGTCCGGTCCTCCACGCCCTCGTTCTCTTCGCTCCTGAGATGAGCCGCCCCCCGCCGGGCTCCGGGCCCCGAGGGAGGCGGCCGGCTATCTAGGCGCCGGCAATCGCTGCCAGCGCCCGCTGCCACCTGGACATCACGGGAACGAGTTCGTCCTCGAGCAGTGCGGCGACCCGCAGCCAGTCGTCGTCGCGTTGTGCGTCGATCAGGGTGCCGAGCAGGCCGCCGAGTTGGTTGGTCAACGTGCCGACCGACATGCCGTGGCGGTCGGGGGATTCCAGCTCCCGGCGCAGCGCCAGGCCGGCGGCCGCGACGATCCGGAGGACCATCAGCAGGCTCTGACTGACTTGTTCGAGGCCCGCCTCGGCGGCTTCGATGTCGCCGAGACGGAACCGGGACGCCGCGGACTGCGTCGCCGAGCCGATCTCGGCCAGGGCGGCCGCCGCCTCACCCAGGGACCGCCGGGCCAGCACCTGCGGTTCGCCCGTTTCGATCTCGATCCGCCTGAAGAGGGTCAGCTGGCTGGCACACAGGTCCGGGTCGCGGAAGGCCGGTTCCTCGACACCATCGAGACGGACCATCGTCACGATGTGTCGGCTCCGGGAAAGGCGTGCATCCAGGGAAGCCACCAGATCTCCCCAGGTTTGCAGGCCGTTTTCGATCGGCGCGTCGGCGCCGTTGACGCTCACGCTCACTGTGTCCTCCGTTGACGGGGAGACAGGTTGCCAGAACCTTGCCAGGCCGGGTCCCCGGCCGGGCTCAAGTCTATGTACGCCGTTCCGATTACTCCTGTGACACGACACGACGGCCAGCCCGGCCGTCCGCCGGAAATGGACTCCGGCGTAGTCTTCAAGGAGGAAAGCCATGGCTTCGTTCTCGGTCGTCAACAACATCGCATCCGCCAACGCACAGGCCAACCTGACCATCACCCAGCTGGGGCTGCAGCGCGCGCTGACCCGCCTCTCGAGCGGGTACCGGATCAACTCATCGGGCGACGACGCGGCGGGTCTGGTGACCGCGAACGGCTACCGCGCGGATGTGGCGATCATCAACCAGGGCATCCGCAACGCCAACGACGGCCTGTCGGACCTGCAGATCAAGGACGGCGCCTTGAACAACGTCTCGATGCTGCTCAACCGGCTCGCGACCCTGGCGGCCCAGGCGGCCTCCGGCACGGCCACCCAGGACAGCCGCGATACGCTCGACGCCGAGTTCAAGGACGTCCTCGAAGAGATCGACCGCGAAGTGACAGTGGCCGGCCTCAGCGATCCGTCAGGCTTCGGCTTCTCCGTGTTCGTCAGCGCCAACGGCGCCGACGGCAAGATAACGGACACGCTTGGCCCGGCGACGACCGCTGACCTCCTCATCGATGGTTCCTCCCTGTTGGACCAGGCAGACGCTGAGACCGCCGTCAACGATGTCAAGGCGGCCATCGTCGCGCTGGGCGAGTCCCAGTCCACGGTCGGCACCCTGCAGAACCGCCTCCAGTACGCCATCTCCCTGGCGCAGTCGCAGATGGTGAACACCATGGGCGCCGATAGCCGGATCCGCGATGCGAACATCGCCGAGGAGGCGGCCAACATGACGCGTTACAGCATCCTGACGCAGAGCGGCGTGGCTGCCCTCGCCCAGGCGAACCAGTCGACCTCGGCCGTCCTGGCCCTGCTGCGATAGGACCGGGTGGTCCGGATGGCGCGATTCTCGCATATCCTCTGGGTGCGAGCGCTTCGGGCATGCGGCCGGTCGGGCCTGGAACCAGGCCGACCGGCCAGATTTTCCGGGCTGAACGGCCTCCCTCCCCCAGGGTGAGGCCCAGCCGAATCCGTAGCCAGGGCCGGCCGCCGAATCGACACCGTGGCCGGTTCTCCGGTCTGGATCGCGTTCGCGGTGCCGGCAGGCGGCAGGCCACGCCGCAGCGGCCGGCTCGGAACCGGTGAGGGAGGTTGTCCGTGAGTTCTCCGATCACGATGAGCGGTTTCAACGGCATCGACTTCAGCGTCATCCTGAACTCCATGATGGAGTCGGAAAAAGCCCCGATGACGGCGCTCCAGAACCGGCAGCAGGTCCTCAAAGCCCAGTCGAGCGCGTTCGCCTCCCTGGCCACCAAGCTCGGATCCCTGTCCGACGCCGCGGAAGCGCTGAGCGAAGCGTCCGTGTTCGCCGGGCGGTCGATTGCCACCACGGACGACTCGATCGTGTCCGTGTCCGGCGACGACAACGCCAGTCCCGGGATCTACGACGTGGTGGTCCAGGAGTTGGCGCGGGCGCAGGTCACGACCTCGTCGAGCCTGCACGACGATACGGACACCACCACCATCGCGACGGGAGGGTCGATCGTCATCGCGGGCGTCACCGTAAGCCTGTCCGGCAGCGTGACGCTCCAGGGTCTGGCTGACGCCATCAACAACGACGACGGGGCCGGCGTGCGCGCCTCGATCGTCAGCCCGTCGAACGGAAAGTACCAGCTGGTGCTGACCGGCAAGGACCCCGGCGTTGCCAACGGCTTCACCATCGACGCCAGGGGCCTGACCGGATCGACGCTGACCTTCACCGACACCGACGTCGACGGCATCAGCGGCGACTCGACCGACGACAACCGGATGCAGGCCGTCAACGCCCAGTTGCTGGTCAACAACGTTTCGGTGTCCAGCGCGACCAATACCGTCGAGGACGCCATCCCCGGCACGACGCTGACGCTCCGGCGCAAGAGCACCGAGACGGTGGGCATCAGCGTCACCGAGACGACGGCGTCCGCCGAATCGGCGATCGATGCGTTCGTCAGCGCGTTCAATGCGCTCGGATCGTTCATCAGCCAGCAGAAGTCCGCCAGCACCGGGCTCGGCCGCGACCCGATGATGCGGAGCCTCGAGAGCGCCATGCGAGGCATGGTCGGCGCCCAGTACGAGGTGGGCGACAGCGTCAAGAGCCTGGCGGCCGCAGGCATCGGGTTTTCGGTAGACGGGAAGCTGAAGCTGAACAAGACCCTGTTCGGCGACGTCCTGGACCAGAACGGCGACGACCTGAGGAAGCTGTTCCTCGGCGACGGCGGGACCAAGGGTGTGTTCGCCACGCTGACCGACACCATCAAGACCTATACGGATGCCGGCGCGCTCATCAGGAACGCGAGGGATCGGATCGACGCGCAGGTCGCGTCGCTGGACCGGCGGCTGGCCACGATGGAGGAGCGCCTCGCCAACCGGCGGGCTGCGCTGCAGCGGGAGATGATCGCCGCCGACATGACGATCTCCCAGCTGAAGAACCAGTCCGGATCCTTGTCGTCGCTCGGCAGCAGCTTCGCCTAGTCGAGGAGATAGTCGCCATGCTCTCGCCGGCAGCCCGGGCAGCCGCCCAGTACCAGAAGACCGCGGTGCAGTGCGGCACGCCCCTGGAACTGGTCGTCAAGCTCTACGATGGGGCCATCGCGAACGTCGCGAAGGCCCGCGATGCCATGGCCCGCAAAGACCTCATCTCCAAGCGCGACGGCCTCTCGCGCGCGCTCGCCATCATCGCCGAACTGCAGAACTCCCTCGATGTGAAGCACGGCGGCCAGATCGCCTCGTCGCTCGACGCGCTCTACAGCTACGTGACCAGCCGGCTGGTCGAGTCCAACGTCAAGAAGGACCCGCGTGCCCTGGACGAGGTCCACAACCTGCTCGTACCGCTGCGCGACGCGTGGCAGCAGATCGCCTCGGCGCCGCCCCCCCCGAAAGGCACGCCGTGAGCGAAGAGGACCTGCGTCACTGGCTGGCCGTCTACGGGCCGGGCCTCGAGGCGGAAGTGGCGCTGCTGCGCCACCTCCAGCGCCTGGCCGTCGCCCAGCGGGAGACGAGCGAGACGCGTGACTTCAGCAGCCTTTCCCAGTTCACGCAGGAGCGCGATGGCATCATGGCGGCGCTCGTGAAGATCGAGCATGAGCTGCGACCCGCCCGCCTCGCGCTTGCCAGCCACCGCGAAGAGGCCGTCGCCTTGCCGGGCTTCGACCAGGTCAGCGAGCTGCACCACACCGCCGCCGACCTGGTGGCGACCATCGTCCACTCCGATCAGGACACGCTGAAGGCGCTGCAGCACGCGGAGGTGGCGCGCCGCTCCGCGGCGGCATCAGTCGGCGCCGCCGGCACCACCGTCGCCGCCTACCGCCGCGCCGTCGCGCCACCCATCACCGGCGCCGGCCTCGTCGACCGCCGCGGCTGATTCCCGCTGATCCCGAAGTTCACGTGAATCGAGTCCCGCGCCAGACGTGGGCGCTGGCTTCAGCCAGCGCGGACTCGCCGAAGCGCTTCGCGCGGAGGCGGAAGCCGGACGCCACGCATGATTCGCGACACACGTGAGCTTCAATCTCTCCAGGCAATCTGCACGGACGCCGATCGGTATGCCCAGAGGGGAGAAGACGCCGTGTTTCTGGCCCGACCCCGGACCTGTTCAGACGGCGATGCGGTGGGGAACTTCAGACGGCGATGCGGTGGGGAACGCCCAGGGGCGCGCCGTGCCGGACCTGGACCCGACGCCGGCCGAACGCGAAGGCAGACACCTGCGTGAACTGGTGGCGGGCGTAGAGAGCGCGGGCGCGGGCGTTGCCCTCATCCACCATCAGCGTCAACCGGATCGCGCCCGTCAGACTCGACTCGGCGCTGGCGCGCGCGAGCAGCGCCTCGCCGAGCCGCTGCCTGCGCGCGTGCTGCCCGACCACCAGCTGCGCGACGTGCGCCGTCTCGGCGGACAACTGCGTGCACAGCACGAGCCCGGCAAGCCGGAGGGTGGCGGGATCCTCCGCGACGAGGCTGGCTGATCGCTGGAACGTGCCGCAGGCGGGTGTTTCGATGAGCTGGCGGACGTAACGGACCCATTCCTCGAGCCGGCCGCGCGGGGCGAAACACTGCGCGCCTGGCTCGCCGTCGTACGCGGCGGCCAGCAGCCGCACGGCGCCCAGCATGTCCCGATCGGCGAACGGCCTCAGGCGGAACGCGGTCTGTACGGCGGCCCCGGTCGGCTCGGCGGCGGGCAGCGGTTTCGACAGATAGAGCGATTGCCGAACGGCAAAGCGGCGACGGCCGAGGGCGCTGACCAGCGAGGGCACCGCCGGGAAGATGAATCCGCTCATCGACGTGGCGAGGCTGGCTTCCGGGGAGTCGAGGACGCGGTCCAGCAACTGCCGGAGGTCGACGGCCCGGTCGGCGGTGAGCCCGCCGATCTGCAGTTCTCTCTCGTGCATCACGTAGAAGGTCCAGCCGAGCACGGTCCCGTCGGAGTCGCGCAGGATCCACCCGGGCACGTGCCCGAGCGTGCGCCCCTCCTCGACGATGGCCCACGAGGCCTCGGTCTCCCACCAGAGGTCGCGCCGCCACCGCTCGCGTTCCCGGGCGTAGAGCGTCTGCACCAGGCCCGGGTCCGCGTCGCGCCAGTCTTCCATCGTCACGGCGGTGCTCTACTGCCCAGCCTGGGCGATCTGGCGCCGCAGCCAGTCGGCGAGTATGGCGGGCGACGCGACGCCGTCGGCGGCCGCGCGGTTCTCGGTGCTGACCATGTCGTAGATCTCGGTCCGGTGCACGGGAATGGACGCGGGCGCCGTCACGCCGAGCCGCACGCCGTCCCGGCCGACCCTCAGCACGCGCACCTCGATGCCGTGCCCGATGATGATCGCTTCGTTGCGTTTGCGTGTGATGACCAGCACCGGGCTACTCCACGCAGAGCGGATGCCGGACCGGATAGAGGCTGTCGTGCGGCATCACCTGGAACCCGACCATGCCGGCCGGGTTGATGACGACGGGCGCCCGGAGATTGACGTGTGCGGGACCGTTCTCGCCCAGGGTGACCAGCGCCAGCCACAACAGCGTCGAGTCCTCCTCGGCGCGGAGCCGGAGGCGGTCCGGGGCGCTCAGCACGCAGCGGTAGCCGGGCAGCGCCACCCGCGGATCGATCACGAGGAACGATGCCGGCGCGCCATCGACGGCGTGCAGGCACTGGAGCGGCGCCATCGACAGCGACGACATGATCACGAAGTGCCGGCACTGCTCGAACCCGGGCAGCCCTGACGGGAAATCGATCAGGTTGCGCCGGTCGGCCTCGAACTCGCCGAAGCGGGTCTCAACGCGGAGGCTGGTGTCGCCGTCGGTCGGGAGGTTCTCGTTCAGCACGGTGTTAGTCATTTCAGGTAATCGAGCAGCGAGAGTTGCTGGGTTGAGTTGACCGCGCCAAGCGCGGCGCGGTAGGCCGTCTCAGCTTTGGTCATGGCGGAAATCGACTGGGCGAGGTTCACGTCTTCGAGCGACGACAGTCGAGACAGGCTGGCGAGGCGGCGCGTGTCGAGTTGCTGCGTGTGGACGTCGACGTCCGCCAGGTCGGTGCCGACGCGCATCTGCGCCGAGGCAATGCGGGTGGCGGCGCGGTCCAGCCCCGAGATCCCCGACTCCATCGCGCTGCCGTCGTTCGATCGCGCAGCCGCAATCAGGCCGTCGAGCACCGCGAACAGGTCTTCGCTATCGCCCCCTTGCATGATGCCGCTGCCCGCGAGGCCCACCCCGACGGCGAGCTGCCGGTCGATGTCGACCGCAATCGCGTCGTCTCCGCCCTGGTACGCAGAAATGGCATCGCCGATCCGATCGTAGGGCCGGGTGGAGCCCTCGTTGCCGGCAAACAGGTAGGTGCCCCGGAACTTGGTGTTCATCGCCGACAGCACCGCGTCACGCACGCCCTCGAGGCGCTTTGCGGCGGCTTCCCGTTGCGTCGCCGACACCGTCGAGCCGCGCGCGCTCATCACCGAGACTCTGGCGGCGCTCGTCTGGTCGCTCAGCTCCGAGAGGGCCGTGTCCACAACCGACAGGCGGGAGACCACGCTGTCGGCCGCCTGCCGGTACCGGTCGGTCGTCGCCATTTCCGCCCGTTCGGCGATGGCGGCCGCCGTGCCGCTCGGGTCGTCGCTCGGCGAATGGATCCGCCGCCCGGACGACACCTCGCGCTGGCGCGCCGACAGTTCGGCCGCGTTGCGCGCGATCGCGTCGGCCGAGTCACGGAACTCCTTGTTGAAGGTGACACGCATACGGGCCTTCCACCGCCTGCCCTACAGACGGAGCATCTGCATCAGCGAGTCGATCGTCTGGTTCACGGTCTGGAAGAACCGTGCGTTGGCCTCGTAGGCGCGCTGGAAGCGCATCATCATCATCGCTTCCTCATCCAGCGACACGCCGGAGACCGCGTCGGTCAGCGCCTCGACCTGTTTCACGATTTCGGCACGGCTTTGCTGCTCCTGCTGGGCCGCCTGCGCGTCGCTGCCGATGCGGTACACCAGCTGCGCCCATGCGTCGACCATCGTCGCCTGGCCGCCGTTCATCACGCGCGCGTCGCGGAGGTTCGCGAGGGCGCGGGCGTTCTGGTTGTCCCCGGACGCGGGCACGCCCGCCGCCGCGATCAGCGACGGACTGGCCGCCACGCCAGGATCGACCGCGAACGTCGCCGCGGCACCGCTCACGGCCGCCGGCGCCACGAAGAAATCGCCGCCCACGCCGCCGCTGGCGTCGTAGCCGGCCGCGTGCACCGTGTTGAACTCGACCGCGACCTGGTAGGCCAGCGCGTCGAGCCGGCCGAGATACCCCGGAAGCGAGACATCGCGAACCTGGAGGTAGCCGCCGAGCCGTCCGCCGGTCACGTCCCTCGTGATGTCCAGTCCCTGGGCGGTCGACACGGCCAGCAGGCCCTCCGGCGGAGTCGGGCTCCCCACCAGCGTGTGGACCTCCGATCCCATGACCAGCGGCTGGCCGGTGCCGATCGACAGGTCCATGCCGCCGTCGGACCGTTCAAGGGCCTGGATGTCGGCCAGTTCGGTGAGCCGGTCGAGGAGGACCTTCTGCTGGTCGCGCAGCTGCATCGCCAGCGACCCGTCGGGCGCGCTCTTCAGCAGGGTGGCATTGAGGGCGGCAAAGCGCGTCGACAGGCCGTTGATCTCGTCGATCGTGCCGCGCACGTGCTCGTCGATGCTGCGGCGCTCGTTCGTCAGCCGGGAGGACATGTCCCGGAACGAGGCCGCGAGGCTCTCGCCCGACCGCACGGTCTCCTGCCGGGCCGTCGACGAGGTGGGGTCGTCCGCCAGACGGCTGACGGTATCGAAGAACGCGCTGAGGCGCGCGTCGAGCGACTCGCCGGGCTTGCCGACCGCCACCTCCACCACGATCAGCGAGTCGGCGATCGCCGCGTCGCGCTGCTCCGCCGGCCGCTCCCTCTGCAACCGCCGCTCGAGCATGCGGTCCCGCGCCGCGCGGACGCCGATGACGTCGACGCCGGCGCCGGCCTCGAGCGGCTCGTTCGGTGGCATATCCTGCAGGATCGCTTCACGCCGGGAGTAGCCTGGCGTATTGACGTTGGCGATGTTCTGGCCCGTGACTCCGAGGCCGTACCGTTGCGCCTCGAGGGCCCGCGTCGCCGCGCTCAGGGTTCCAAACAGTCCAGACACTAGACTTTCGCCTCCAGCGCGTGCACGCCGACATGTGAACGGGTCTCGCCGGTCCGGCCATACGCCAGGCTTTCGCCCCGAGCCGCCAGCGACAGACGGGTCAGGTCGCCGAGTGTGGCGCCCAGCCGCCGGCAGCGGATCAGCGACGACTTCGCCTGTTGCAGTTCCCGGGCCATCGCCGCGCGAGCGTCCGGTTCCAACTGGCCCCAGTCACCGAGTTCGCCCAGCACCGACGCCAGTTCCGACTCGCAGGCCAGCATGGCCTCGAGGTCGACCGCCGCCAGCGCGCCTGCCAGGCGCTCGAGCGTCGATCGGAGGCGAAGCGCAGCCGCGTGCGGCCGCGTCGGGCGGTCCCCGTCGTTGTGCATGTTCGGCAGACCGGTCGTTGGCCGGTCCCTTTCCCAGGCGAGCGGACGCGCGACCGCGCGGGCGGCTGGCCCCGTGGATGGGACCGGCTCACGCAGTGATGGGCGCGTCCGAGGAGGCGGGAGACGTCAGGAGTCGAGCAGATGGTCGATCAGCCGATCGGCCAGCCGCTCTGGATCCTTGCCAATCTCGCCCGCCGCCAGTTTCGCCCGCATTCTGTCGACCAGATCCTGGCGCAGATCCGGCGCCGCGTCCGCCGCGCGCCGTGCGCTGGCGACCAGTGCCGCGTCCTCCGATACCTGGACCCGGTCGGAACCCTGAGCCAGGCTCCCGGCAGGTCCGTTCTTGACCCGACCGGTGTTCGGCTGGCCCGTGCGCTGGGCGGCGACGGATTCGAGATTTGGCCTATTGCCCTCGATTTTCATCATCGGCTCCTGATGCGGCAGGGGGGACCGTACGCCTGCCAAGAGGGAAATCGGCATCCCCACCCGTCAACTTTAATCCGCCCACACCCGCCCCGTGAAGTGCCGCGACCGTCGATGGGTCGAGGCGTCGCCCGTCCTGCATCACTTCGAAGTGCAGGTGGGGCCCGGTCGCCCGGCCGCTCTGGCCGACGCGCCCGATGTCCTGACCCTGCCGCACGCTGTCGCCCACCGCCACGTCGATCGCGGACAGGTGGGCATACCGCGTCTGAATACCCGTGTTGTGCTCGATGACCACCGCCAGCCCGTATGCGCCCTGCTCACCCGCGGACACGACGCGGCCTCCGGCCGCGGCCGGCACGGTCTGCCCGTAGGCGGCCCGCAGATCGACACCGCCGTGGAACCTGGCCATCCCCGTGAAAGGATCAGCTCGCCAGCCGTACGTCGAGGACACGGTCTTCGCATCCCCGATCGGCGGCTCGTCGGTCCCAGCCTTCGCGTCAAACCCCTTCGTCAGCACGTCGGCGATCCCGAAACCGCCGGACCGGCTCAACTGGCGGGCCAACTCGCTGTCCACGGTGTCGAGCATCGTGGACGACGACAGCCCGTCGCCCTCGCCGTCCTCGTCCTCCTCGAACATCGACTGCCGCATCTGCCGCAGCATCTGCAGGAGCATCGTCGCCTCGAACTCCTGCGCCAGCTCGCGCGTCTTCAGGCGCTCGAGGGCCGAACGGTCATGGCCCGGGGATCCAATCCCGGCGGTGGGCGGCGTGAGAGAGGTCAGGCGGTCCATTGATGGCTCGCGGCGGTCCTAGATGATGACCAGTTCGGCCTTGAGGGCGCCGGCCGCCTTCAATGCCTGAAGCACGGCGATGATGTCGCGCGGAGTCGCCTTGAGCGAATTGAGCGCCTGCACCAGGTCGTGCAGCGTCGCGCCCTCCTCGAAGGCCACCACGTGGGCCTGGCTTTCCTGGACGTTCACGTCCTGCTGCGGCACGACCACGGTCTTGCCCTGCGGCGACCACGGCGCCGGCTGCGACACGTCGTAGCGGGTGCTGATGGTCACCGAGAGGCTGCCGTGGACAATCGCCGCCGCGCTCAGCGTAACGTAGGCGCCGAAGACGACCGTGCCGGTCCGCTCGTTGATGACGACGCGCGCGATCTCGTCCATCGTGACGGTGATGGGCTCGAGGCGGGCCATCAGGTCTGGAAGGGCTGCCTGGTACTTCTCGGGCACGCGCACGATCACGTTGCCCGAGTCGAGGGCACGGGCGGCTCCGCCGCCCAGTTCCTTGTTGATGGCGTCGGCCACGCGGGACGCGCTCACGAAATCCGGGTTGCGCAGGGCGATCACGATCTCGGGGCTGGGCGGGATCTGCACACGCGAGGCCGTCTGGACCACGCCGCCTCCCGGCACGCGGCCTGCGGTCAGGTGATTGACCTGCACCGTGTTGCCACCGGCGCCGCCGCCGAACCCTCCGAGCGAGAGCGGCCCCTGGGCCAGCGCCATCACGGCCCCGTCCGGGCCGCGCATGCCGGTCGGCAGCAGCGTGCCGCCCTGCAGGCTGCGCGCATCGCCGACCGAGGACACCGTCACGTCGACGCGGGCGCCGCTGCGCGCGAACGGCGGCATCTCCGCCGTCACGAGCACGGCCGCCACGTTTTCGATCTTGATGAGCGCCCCGGGCACCGACACGCCGAAGCGTTCCAGCATGTTGGCGAGGGTCTGCGCCGAGAAGAGCGTCTGCCGGCGATCACCCGACTTGTTGAGGCCGACGACCAGGCCGTACCCCACCAGCGGCGTGGACTGCACGCCCTGCAGGCTCGCGACATCCTTCAGCCGCACGGGCCCCGCCTGGGCGGGGCACACGCCCGCCGCGGCAATCGCGGCGAGGATGACGGCGGCGACGAAGGTTCGGCAGGTCATGACATGTTGGCCCGGCCCCTAGAAGATCTTGTTGAGCACGCGGATCAGCCAGCCCGGCTTCAGGTTGTCCTTGATCAGGCCCTGGCCGAAGTAGCGGATCCGAAACTCTCCGACGCGCGTGGACGGCACCGAGTTGTCCGCCATGATGTCTGCCTTGCGCACGACCCCGGTCAGCACGATGATCTGACGGTCGCCGTTGATGTCGATCTCGCGCACGCCCTCGAGCACAAGGTCGCCGTTGGGCATCACCTCGACGACGCGCGCGGTCACCACCGCCGACAGTGATCCGGACCGCGTCGTGGCGCCGCCGCCCTTGAAGTCGGTCGCACTGGCGGTATTGACGAGGTTCGCCGGGTCCATCCAGTCCGGCATCACGGTCTCGAGGCCGAACAGGTTGGTGACCGAGGCCGACCCTTTGCTGTTCTTGTCGAGCGCCGTGTCGGCCGATCCCGACGCGACCATGCTCTCGATGACGCGGATGGTCACCAGGTCGTTGATGTCGCGGGCGCGGAAGTCCGACGACAGGCCGGCCATCCAGCGGAACGACGACGTGTTGTCGGTGGCCATCGCCCGGGCCGCCTGCAGGTACCGCGAGTAGAGCACTTCGTAGGTGTCGGTCTTCGGCGTGGGCTGCTGGGCCTGCGCGAAGGCGTCCCCGGCGGCGACGCTCGCCAGCATGCCGGCGAGCGCGATCGATCGGACCCACGCGTTACGGCTCATGGATGACCTCGACTTCCCCCGCGCCGGTGATGCGGCCCGTGAAGGTGCGCTTGCTCTCGGGATTGATCAGCCGGATGCGCTCGTTGCGCGCCCCGCTCTGCTGCGCGATGGCGACGCCGACCACTTCAACGGCGCCGAACCGCGCGCGCGTCCGCACCGTGTCGCCGGTGCGCACCAGCGGCTGGGCCCGCAGCATCGCGGCGGTGATCACGTCGCCCGGCTGCAGATCGCGGACGGCCTTCGTGCCGATCACGTCCTCGCGGCCTGGCAGCGGGCCGAACGGCACCGACCCGACGTCGCGGACCGCGACGAGCAGGTCGGCCTCCGACAACACGGCGCCGGTCGCAACGCTGCGCGCCAGCTGCACGACCGGCGCGGCCACGCGGATCTCGGCCGCGGCCACGCCGACCCTGGCACCCGGCGTCAGGCTGTCGACGGCCGGATCGGTGGTCAGGGTAAAGCGAACCAGGCGAGCGGTCCGGGAGCCGGGCTCGGGCGTCGCGATCAACGTGGCGGCGGTCGCCTCGCCGGCGACGGTCAGCCGATCGATGCGCACGTCGGCGCCGCGGCCCATGCGAGACCGAACGGCCTCGAGGATCGCGCGGCGCACGACGCCAGGGACGATGTCGGCTCCCTGCGCGTGCGCAGGCACCGAGATCAGCAGGAGCGCGAGGGCGGCAAGCACCCTAGCGAGCCATGTTGTTGACTTGCTGGAGCATCTCATCGGCGGACTTCACCACACGCGAGTTCGCTTCATAGGCCCGCTGGCCGAGGATCATGTTCACCATCTCCTCGACCACGCTCACGTTCGACTCTTCGAGGAACCCCTGGGCAATCGAGCCCATCCCTTCGGTGCCAGGCGCGCCGCTGATCGGCTCGCCCGAGGCCGTCGTCACCGTGAAGATGTTCCCGCCGGCGGCGGAGAGGCCGGCCGGATTCTGGAACGTCGCCAGCTCGATCGTCCCCGCCTGCTGAGCCGCCGACTGGCCGCTCAACTGCACCGACACGATGCCGTCGCGGGAGATGGTGATCGAGGTGGCGTTGGGGGGAATCGTAATTTGCGGCTCCACCGGATTGCCTTCGGCGGTGACCAGCGCGCCCTCCGCGCTCAGATGCAGCGATCCGGCGCGGGTATAGCCGTTCTGTCCGTCGGGCATGGTCACCTTCAGGAACCCGCGGCCCTCAATGGCGATGTCGAGCGGATTGCCCGTCGTGCGAAGGTTGCCCGTCGTGAAGTCGCGGGCCGTCGCGACCGAACGGGTGCCGAGGCCGACCTCGAGGCCGATCGGGGATTCACGGCTGCTCGATGTCGGGCTGCCAGCCGCCTTGATCTGCTGGTAGACCAGATCTTCGAACTCCATCCGGCTCTTCTTGAAGCCGGTGGTATTCACGTTGGCCAGGTTATGGGCGACGTTGTCGATGTTCGCCTGCTGGGCGGCCATCCCGCTCGCTGCCGTGTAGAGTGCTCGGATCATGCGTCGTGCGCTCCTTGCTGCCTGGGTAGGTGCAAGAAGCGGACCGAGCGGGCAGGCGAGCTACCGGCGGCCGAGCTCCGTGATGGCGCGGCCGTCAATCTCGTTGGACAGCACCGAAATGCCCCGCGTCAGGGCCTCGAAACCCCGCGACGCTTGCGCAAGCTGGGCAATTCGCTCCTGCAATTGGACGTTGGACTGCTCGAGCATCCCGGAATGGATACCGATCTGATCGTCCGGCGTGCCGACCACCCCGTCCGGCGCCATGAACCGCACCCCGTTGGACCGGATCAGCCGGCCCGGGTCGTTGAACGTGGTGACGACCGGCCGACCGATCGTCGTCCGGCCGACACGAAAGGTGCCGTCTGCCGAAACGTCCAGGTCCCCAGGAGGCAGGCGGATCGGCCCGCCGTCGCCGATCAGGGGGCAGTCGTCCGACGTGGTCACGGTGCCGTCCGTGCGGAGGGTGAAATGGCCGTCTCTCGTGTACCGGACGCCGTTGGGCGTGTCGATCGAGAAGAAGCCCTGCCCGTCGATGGCCAGGTCCAGCGTCCGGCCGGTCGTGGCCAGCTCACCGGCACGGAAATCCGACTGGGAGGGGGCGGAGGCGACATCCACCGCCGAGGCGAGAGTGCCGGCGAACGAATCCCGCTCGGCGACCTCGGCGGCGCTGCGGGCGCCGCGGTAGCCGGAGGTCGCGCTGTTGGCGATGTCCGCCGCGAGCCGGTCGATGCGTGAGGTCTGGATCTGGAGGCCGCTCAACGCGGAGTAGATGCCGCCTGGCATGGCTAGATTCTCCCGGCAACTGACAGGGTCATAAGGACGTCGGCGGTTGCGGATCCGCTGGCAATCCGCACCCACACATAGGGATCGCACCGCTCCTGGGTCATCACCACCGAACGGTGGGCCTTGGCGAGCTTCGCGATCGTCGCCGGGCCGGTCGCCTCGGTGCACACGGCGCCGATGATTGGCGAAGACCGACCGCCCGCGCTGCTGTAGACGTTAATCAGGCCGGGCAACTGGTCGTCGGCCACCAGCATCGGCTCGACCGACATCTGCGTCAATCGCGCGAGCGCACGCACGGCATGGCCGGGGATCGGGGCGATGCAGGCAACCTGCAGCTCGCCGCGCTTGAGGTCGGCGGACACGGGCACGATGCCGAGCGTTTCGACGGTGTCACGCGAGAGTCCGCCTGGCCGCAACGCGAGGAGGCGATGGTCAACGCTCTTGAGGTAGCGCACGCCGGCCTGGGTGGCGAGGGCGCGCATCACGTCGTCGGCGGTAACGAGGCCGAGGCGGCACAGGGTCTGGCCGAACGGAGTGTGGGAATGCTCCTGCGCTTCGAGCGCCGCGTCGATGGCGTCGCGCGAGAGGCCGACCTGCTTCATGAGCAGCAGCCCGAGTTTGATGGGCCGCCAGCCCTGCACCCAGGCGGGCTGTACCGCGGGCAGGTTGCTGATGCGCTGGCGGACGGTTTCCTCGACGCACCGCTTCGAGCAGTACCACTCCTGGTCCAGGTACAGCCCGAAGCGGAGGTAGACCGCCAGCAGGTCCGGGCGTCGCCGCCCGCATGCGCTACGCGCGCACCTGACCACGCTCGCCTCCGTCCCGCTCCGCGCCGGCAGACACGGCGGCGGCCGCCAGTGACAGGCGCAGCCGCACTTCGCCTTCCGACAGGCCCTGGCGGGCGGCAATGTCTTCGACCTCGTGCCCCTGAGCGGCGGCCGTCGCCACGCGCCGCGTGGTGACCTTGCTCGATGTGCGCCGGGGGGCGCCGTCGCTCAGCTTGCCGAGCTCGTTCCCGAGCATGGTGAAGCCCGCCTCGGAGGTGTCCACCAGCAACGAGAGCCCCTGCGTGCAGCGCGTGAGCTGGTCCTCGAACCGCTTGAGGCTGCCGAGCGCGCGCGCCAGGCGCCACAGCAGCCAGCTCTGGATCGCACAGGTCACGATCAGAATCGCCATGGCGTAGTTCACGCGGCTTTCCCCTGTCTCAGTTGAGGCCACCCATCGATCGGATGCGGTCGGAGGTGCTCACGACCTCCGTCACGCGGACGCCGTAATTGCCTGACACTACCACGACCTCGCCCCGGGCGACGATCGTGTTGTTCACGAGGACGTCGACCGGGTCTTCCGGCGACCGGTCCAGGTCGATCGTCGTGCCCGGCCCGAGCCTGGAAAGCGCTTGGAGCGTCATGGCGGTCTGGCCGAATCGCACCCACAGCGGGAGATCGATGTCGAGGATCAGGTCCAGGTTCAGCGGCACGGCAGACACGTCGGCCGCGCGCGGCCCCTGGGCAATGACGGGTGCGACCGCGACCGGCCTGGGCGCCGATTTCGCGTCCCCGAGCACGCCGCCGATCGCGAGGCGGATGACGAGGTCGCCCGTGACGATGGCGGTCCAGTCCGACGCGGCGGGGGCCTCGGCCATCGTGACGGCCGGCTCGACCACGATCAGCCGGATGCCGTCTGGGCCTTGGGACACGTTGAACGCGCCGGCCGCCTGCTTGGCCGACTCGATCAGGTTGTCGGTGATGGCTTCTTCGGGCGGCTCGTCATCGAACCCGAGCACGCGCGCCGTGAACCTGGCGGCATCGCCGACGGGGATCGCGAGGCTGGCCGCGCCGGTCGCGGCGCCCTGGACAGTGAAGCGGATCACCCACACCGGCGACGCGTCGGCCGCGGCCGCGGTCACCTTCGAGGTACCGCCGAGCACGGCAGCCGCGACGGCGCCGAACTCCCGGGCGATGGACTGCGTCAGCGCATTGAACTCCACGTCATGCCCCCTGCGTCTGCGGTGCGGGGGCGCCCGCGCCGCTGGCCATCGCCACCGCGGAGTGCACGCCATGGCGGACCAGGTGCCCCGTGAACTTGACCGACGACCCGACGCGCACGCGGACCGGGTGCGCCGCGGGCCGCCCGAGCGACAGGATGTCGCCGGGCCGCAGGTCGAGCAGGTCGCGCGCGGACAGCGAAAGGTCGAGCATCGCGGTGACCGGCATCCGGACGCGGCCGAGCGACTCCACCAGGTGCTGGCGCTGCGTGACCGTTGCCTCGCGGCGCGACCGGAACCAGTTCTGCGCGAACACATCGCCGATCGACTCCATCGTCGACGCGGGCACGCAGAAGTTGAGCATGCCGCGCGAGTCGCAGATCTTCACTTCGAAGACCAGCAGCAGGACGGCCTCGTTCGGCGCAGCCACCTGGAGCATCTGCGGGCGCGTCTCGCGGCCGGTGATCTTGAAGTGCACTTCCTGGATGCTGCGCCAGGTCTCGGCGAGGTTCTCGAGGATGAGCTTGATGATGGCGTCGACGACGTTCTGCTCGATCTCAGTGAGCGCCCGCGTCATGTGGATGCCGCGGCCCGTGCCGCCCAGCATGCGGTCGATCATCGTGAAGGCGATGGCCGGGTTGAGCTCGAGCGCGCTGACGCCGTCGAGCGGGGCCATCGTGATGGCGTAGAACGCGGTCGGGTCCGGCACCGACATGAGGAACTCGGCGTAGCTGAGCTGCTCCACCGACACGATGGACACTTCCGTGATGGCCCGGAGGTACGCGGAGAGCGAGGAGGAGACGTTGCGGCCGAACCGATCGTGCAGGAGCTGAAGCGATCGCACCTGCTCCTTCGACATCCGGTTGGGCCGGCGAAAGTCGTAGGTGACCGCGTTGATCGACGGCCCCTCGGCCGCCTGCTCCTTGCGGAGCTCGTTGGCCGACCCGAGCAGAAGGTCGATTTCTTCCTGTGAGAGGATCTTGCCCATTAGTGTGCCGTGTCAGGCAGGAGCGCCTCGGTCAGTGTCGAGCGGAGGCGCGCGATCGCCAGGGACCGCAGCTGGGAGACCCGCGACTCGCAGACGCCCAGCACGGCGCCGATCTCGGCCATCGTGAGCTCTTCGTCGTAGTAGAGCGAGATGACCTGCCGCTCGCGTTCCGGCAGCTTCCCGATCGCGGTCGCGAGCAACTGGCGCAACTCGCGGCGCTGCAGCGTGGTCTCCGGGCCGACGTCGGGGTCGATGCACAGTTCGAGCAGCGACTGATGATCCGGCCCGGCGTCGTCGAGTTGGCGGATCATGGCGACCTCGAGCGTGCGCAACTGCTCGAGGGTAGCGCCGTACTTCTCCCCGTCCATGCCCATCGCCTTGGCGCACTCGGCTTCCTCCGGCTCGCGGCCGAGCGAGGTGCGCAACTGGGCGATGGTGGAGTCGACCTGGCGGCGCAGCTTGCGCAGCGAGCGGGGCGCCCAGTCGAGATCGCGCAGTTCGTCGAGCATCGCGCCCTGTACCCGGCGGCGGGCGAACGCGTCGAAGGGCACGCCCATCGAGGGGCGGTAGCGCCCGGCCGCCTCGACCAGGCCCAGCACGCCGATGCTGACCAGGTCGGAGACCTCGACCTGCGACGGCAGGCGGCGGGCGAGGCGCTGGGCGAGCGCCTTGACCAGGCCGATGTGCGCCACGACGAGGCGGTCGCGGTCGGCGAGTTGTTCCTCGGCGAGCATCATGCGCATTGGAGGGCCTCCGCGGGCACCGGCGCCAGAGCTGGCGCCGCCTGGGACGCGATCACGCGCAGCCCCGGCCCGCCGCTCGTCATGCCGGACAGCCGGCATGCGATCGACCGGAAACAGCGGCTCGAGGGCGCCTGGGGCTCATGGTCAACGACCGGGCGCTGGACGAGCACCGCCGCGCGCAGGGCCTGGTCGTGTGAGATGTACCCGTAGTAATGCAGGCGCCGCTGCAGGAACCGCGTCGAGGCGATGTCGAGTTGCGTGTGCACCAGCTGCGCGTCGTGGCTGTCGCGCACATCGTTGACGATGAGCCCGATCTCCAGCCGCGCGTCGTGCTTGGTCAGGAGCTTGACCATCGCGTAGGCGTCCACGACCGCCGTAGGATCGACCGACGTCACCACCAGCGCGAGGCGCGAGCCGCGCGCGGTGTCCAGGACGTTGTCGGAGATGCCGGCCGCCGTGTCGATGAGCAGGAAGTCGAAGTCCTCGCGCAGCGTCTCGAGCGCCTCGGTGAGCCGGCCGCGCTGCCGCGGCGTGAGGGCCGTCAGTTCCTTGCTGCCCGAGCTGGCCGGGATGATCTGAATCCCGAGCGGGCCGGTCACCATGATCTCGGCCAGCGTGCGCTCGCCGGTCAGGACGTGGCCGATGTGATACGGCGGCGCCAGCCCCAGCAGGACGTCGACGTTGCCGAGGCCAAAATCCGCGTCCAGCACGACCACCCGGTGATGCAGCCGCGCGAGCGCGACGGCAAGATTCACCACGACGTTGGTCTTGCCGACGCCGCCTTTGCCGCTGGTGACGGTAATCGTCACCGGACCACGGGCGGGCGCGTGCTCGGGAGCGCTCATGCAGGCCTCGCAGCGAGATAGGGAGAGTCGCCGAGCACCAGCCCGGCAAGGATCGCGCCGGTGGCGCGATCGAGATCCTCAGGGACCCGCTGGCCGTGCCCGAGGTAGGACACCGGCAGCTCCTGGTCCCGCAGCACGCCGACCAGCGACGACACCGTGTCGGCTTCGTCGATGCGCGTCAGGGCGATCCGGTGCGGCTTCGCGCCACGGTACTGTTCGATGGTGCGCTCCGCATCGCGGGCGCTCGAGGTAGCGGACAGCACCAGGTGCGTCCGCACGTCGGTGCGCGCGCGCAGCGCCGCAAACAGGTCCCGGGACATGCCGTCGTCGGGAGACCGGCCGGCGGTATCCACCAGCACGGGGCCGCGCGTCGACGCGATCACCGACTCGAGATCCCTCGCCGTCCGGGCGACCTTGAACGGCGAGCCGACGATCTCGGCGTAGAGGCGGAGCTGCTCGATGGCACCGACGCGGTAGCCGTCGGCCGACACCAGAGTCAGGCGCTCGCCGTACCGGGCCCTCGCCTGGGCGGCAATCTTGGCAATCGTCGTGGTCTTCCCGACCCCCGGAGGCCCGACGAAGACCTCGACGGCCTTGTAGCCGTCGACATCCGCGGCGTAGGGCGAGAGGTGATCGCCAAGGATCCTGAGCAGCGTGGCCCCCGACGCCCCACGGCGCCCGAAGGCGGGGACGGCATCGGCCACTTCCATGGCCACCCGCCGGTCGAGGCCGGTGGCCGCCAGCCTGGCGACGATTTCATTGTCGACAGCCACCGCGTGACGGTCTGATTGCTCGGACGGTCGGCCCGCCGACACCTCGCGTTCGGCCGCCGCCACCACTTCGACGACCCGGGAGCCGCACCAACCGCGCCAGCCGGGCTCGGCGACCAGCCGCGTGGAGAGGACCAGGGCGTCGGGCCCCAGCTCCACTTTGGCCTGCGCCAGCAGGACACGCACCGATTGTCCGCGATAAGTCTTAAGGAACATCTCAGTCGAGCACCGCAACAGGAGCAATCTTCACGTGCGTCGGAACCTCGGTGTGGGACAGGACGCCGACATGTGGCAGGACCCGAGAGAACAGGCGCCACAGGTGCGGCCGCAGTCCCGCAGAACACAGAAGCACGGGTTGTGCCATAGCGCTTTCGATGGCCCGGCCGATCTTGGAGGCCAGCCCCTGGGCCTCTCTGGGATCCAGGGCGAGCACCGGCCCCTGCTCGGTCCGGACCAGCGAGGCGAGCAGGCGTTCCTCCAGCGACGGGGCCAGCGTGATGGTCGGCAGCTCGCCCTTCTCGTTCTGGTACTGCCGGCAGATGGCGCGGCCCAGGGCGCCCCGGGCCGCTTCGGTCAGCGCGTCGGTCTCCTTCGTGGCCTGGGCGACGTCGGCGACCGTCTCCACGATGGTCGCCAGATCCTTCACGGGCACGCGTTCGCGCAGCAACTGGCGCAGCACGCGCTGGAGGTCGCCCAGCGACAGCAGCTTCGGCACGACGTCCTCGACCAGCTTCGGCGAGGTCTGCGACAGGCGGTCCACCATCTCCTTCACCTGCTGGCGGCTGAGCAGGTCGGGCAGGAACGACCGGATGGTCTCGGAGACGTGGGTCGACAGGGCCGTGGTGGAATCGACCACCGTGTAGCCCGCAGCCGAGGCGCGGTCGCGGTGCTCGGTGTGGATCCACCAGGCGGGCAGCCCGAACGCCGGCTCGCGCGTCTGGATGCCGTCGAGCGGCGCCGAAGCGGTGCCCGGGTTGATGGCCAGGAGCCGGTCGGCGTAGAGCTCGCCCTTGGCGACCTCGACCCCCTTCACCAGGATCGCGTAGGCGCGCGGCGCGAGCTGGAGGTTGTCGGCGATGTGCACCGGCGGCACCACGACCCCGGTCTCGGTGGCGATCTGCCGGCGGATGCCCTTGACCCGGCTCAGCAGCGTGCCGCCCTGGCTCTCGTCCACCAGCGACACGAGCGCGTAGCCGACCTCGACGCTCAGAGGGTCCACCGACACCGCGGCGTCGATGGGATCGACGGCTGGTGCCGCCGCGGCGCCCGCGGCGGGTTCGGCGGCGGCGTTCTGCCTGTTCAGGAACGCGGCCGCGCCGAGCAGGAACGCCACGATGATGAAGGCGGTCTTCGGCAGCCCGGGGATGAGGGCGAGGGCGATCAGCACCCCGGCACCGACGGCGAGCGGCCGGACGCTGGTCAGCAGCTGCTTGGCCACGTCTTCGCCGAGATCCGAACCCGACGCGGCGCGCGTGGTGACCAGCGCACCCGACATCGACACCAGCAGGGCGGGGATGGCCGTGACGAGGCCTTCACCCACGGTCAGGATCGTGTAGGTCCGGGCCGCGTCGGCCAGGTCCATCCCGTGCTGGAAGACGCCGATCAGCAGTCCCGCCACGATGTTGATCGTCGTGATGAGAATCGCCGCCACCGCGTCGCGCTGCGTGAAGCGGATGGCGCCGTCCATCGCGCCGTAGAAGTCCGCCTCCGCACGCACCTGTTCGCGGCGCTCGCGCGCTTCGCGCTCGTCGATCATGCCGGCGTTCAGGTCGGCGTCGATGGCCATCTGGCGCCCGGGCAGAGCGTCCAGAGTGAACCGCGCTGTCACCTCCGAGATGCGCACCGCGCCGTGGTTGATGACGAGGAACTGGATCGCGATCAGCACCAGGAACACGACGATGCCGACGACGAAGTTCGCACCGACCACGAACTGACCGAAGGCCATGATGACCTGGCCGGCCGACTCCACGCCTTCCGATCCGTGCAGCAGGATGAGACGGGTGGCGGCGACGTTCAGCGACAGCCGGAGCAGGGTCAGCAGCAGGAGGAGTGACGGGAAGGCGGAGAACTCGATCGCCTGGCGGACGTAGATTGCCGTCAGCAGCAGCACCACCCCGAGGCCGATGTCGACCGACAGCAGCAGGTCGAGGGCGAACGGCGGCAGGGGCACGATCATCAGGCCGATGGCGGCGATGATGGCGCCCGGGCCCACCAACTGGGCGACTTTCTGCGTTCGGTTGAGTACGACGGCGTCAGCCATCTCCGACCTCTATCGCGGCGTCACAGCACCAGCTGGCGCAGCTTGATGAGATAGGCGAGCACTTCAGCGACGGCCTCGAAAAGGGCCGCAGGAATGAAGTCGCCAATCTCGACACTCGAGTACAGGGCGCGGGCCAGCGGCGGGTTCTCCACCACCGGCACGTTGTGTTCGCGCGCAATCGCCTTGATGCGCTGCGCGATGAGGTTCCGGCCCTTGGCAAGCACCCGCGGCGCCGCCATCGCGCCGCGGTGGTACTCGATCGCGACGGCGTAGTGCGTCGGGTTGGCGATGATCACCGTCGCCTTGGGCACGGCCGCGAACATCCGGCGCCGCGTCATCTCCATCTGGATGCGGCGCACGCGGCTCTTGACCTCGGGGTTGCCTTCCGAGAGCTTGTGGTCGTCGCGCACTTCCCGCTTGGTCATGCGCACCGACTTCGTGAAGCGCCACCGCTGGAGGCCGTAGTCGGCCGCGGCGAAGACGAGCAGCAGGATCGACAGCCGGCGCAGCAGGGCCAGCGAGTCGTTCCAGCCGGTGGCCGCCGCCGACAGCGGGCCGAGGCGGGCCAGCCCCGGGCTGGCCGCGATCGCCGCCGTGATGCCCTGATAGGCGAGCGCCACGATGGCGATCGACATGACGATCGCCTTGACCGTATTGAGGCCGCCCTGTGAGAACCCGAGGCGGCGCAGCCCGTTGACCGGGCTCATCTTCGACAGGTCGAACGTCAGCGCCTCGGTGGCAAACAGGATCCCGCCCTGCGCGCCCTGGGCCGCGATGACGGTGATGACCGTCGCCAGCGCCAGCGGCCCGCACACCATCCCCAGGGTGGCCGCTGCCTGCAGGGTGAGCACGGACACTTCCTTCGGCCCGATGTTCGCCAGCGGCGTCTCGCCCATCCGCAGGAGCGCGCGGCGGATCTGGTCGCCCAGCGTCTGCGCCATCGTGATCCCGGTCCAGCCAAGCACCATGACCCCCGCCAGCAGCGAGATGGCCCCGGCGAGGTCCTGGCTCCGCGCGACCTGGCCCTTCTTGCGCGCCTGTCGTATCCGCCGGCCAGTGGGTTTTTCAGTGCGGTCGCTGCTCATGGGGGTACGTCCGCGTCAGCGCCCCAGGCCGGCCAGGCGCGACGCCGCCGCGAGAGCGGAGGGCGCGTAGCGCGCAATCGCGTCGGGCACGACGGAGATCCCGACCGCCAGCACGAGGAGACCGACCGACACGCGGATCGAGAAGCCCGCCGCCATCAGGTTCAGCGCCGGCGCCGCCCGTGACAGCACACCCAGCGTGAGTTCAACCAGCATCAGCACGATAATCACCGGCATCGCCAGTTGCGTGCCGAGCTGGAACACGAGCCCGAGCAAGGCGGCAATCGCCCCGACCCCGCCGGCGTCCGCGTGCCACTGGCCCGGCGGCATCCACTCGTAGGAGCGCACCAGCGCGCGCAGGAGCGCGTGGTGGCCGTTCACGGCGAAAAACGCCACCGTGGCCAGGCTGGCATAGAGCAGCGCGACGACGTTGTTGCGCACGCCGCTCTGCGGATCGATCAGCGCGGCATACGACACGCCGATCTGAAACCCGGCCACGTGCCCGGCCAGTTCGGCGCCGGCGACCAGCGCCCGGATGGACAGCGCCAGTGCCGTCCCCACGATGGCTTCGCCCGCGATCACCACGATGAGGCGGAACGGCGACAGGTCGGCGGGCGCCTGGACCAGCGGCAGGAGCATGAGGCCGAGAATCGCGGTGAGCGCGAGCCGCACCTGCGCCGGCACGAACTGGCCGCCGAAGATCGGCGACGTCACGATGAGCATCCCGGGCCGGACCATCAGCACGCCGAGGGCCGCCAGCGGGAAGGCGTCGCTCACCGGACGTACTCCGGCAGGTGGGTGAGCACTTGCGTGGTGAACCCCGACACCACCCGCAGCATCCACGGGAAGGTCAGCGCGAACACCCCGAAAATGGCGAGCGCCCGCGGGATGAAGGCGAGCACGTTGTCGTGCACCGACGTCACCGTCTGCAGGATGCTCACGAGCACGCCGGCCACCAGGCCGGCCAGCAGGATCGGCAACGTAATGACCAGCGCCACCTCGATGGCTTGGCGGGTCACGCCGACGATGAGCGCTTCGGACACCGAATCACCCCTTCCTCACGCGAAACTGCGCACGAGCGATCCCACGACGAGGCTCCAGCCGTCCACGCTGACGAAGAGCAGCAGCTTGAAGGGCAGCGAGATCATCGCGGGCGGCAACTGCATCATGCCCATCGACAGCAGCGTGGTGGACACCGCGAGGTCGATGAGCAGGAACGGCACGAACACGAAGAACCCCATCTGAAAGCCGGTCTTGATCTCCGAGGTCACGTAGGCCGGAATCACGACCTGCATCGGCAGATCCGACGGCTTCTGCGGCCGCGCCGTCTTGCTGAGCTGGACAAACAGCGCGAGATCCTTCTCGCGCGTCTGCTTCAGCATGAAGTCCCTCAGCGGCGGCACGGCCCGCGACACGGCGTCGGTCACGCTCAGCTTGCCGGCCACCGCGGGCTGCAGGGCCGCGTCGTTGATGGCCGTTCCCACTGGCGCCATGATGAACATCGTCAGGAAGAGCGCCAGGCCGACGAGGATCTGGTTGGACGGGACTTCCTGCGTCCCCAGGGCCTGCCGCAGGAAGTGGAAGACGATGACAATGCGCGTGAACGAGGTCATCGTCACGAGAATCGCGGGCAGGAAGCTGAGCAGCGTCAGCAGCACCACGACCTGCAGCGGCGCCGAGACGGTGCCCAGGCCGTCGATCTTGAGATCGAGGCGATCCGGGGGCGGCGGCTGGGCGAAGGCCGGCGAGGCGCAGGCGATCACGGCGAGCACGACGAGCGCGGCAAGCAGGCGGCGGGTCATGACGGGGTCACCGGCGTTGAGGCGGCCGCGCGGGTGAGCGCCTGATCGAAGGCGCGGGGCGCGCTGTCCAGCTCGGTGACCAGACTGATCTGGCTCGCGCCCACCCCGACGAGCAGGCGGCGCCCGTCGACGCTCACGACGACCAGCGACCGGCGGTCGCCCAGCGACAGCGCGGTCTCCACCGACAGCGAGCGCGCCACGCGCTGGCCCGGCAGCGAAATCACGCCGCGGCGAAGCAGGTAGGCGAGCAGCCCGATCAGCCCGAGGACGAACACCAGGCCGAAGAACGCGCGCAGCAGCCCGCCGTCGAGGCTGAAGGGCGCCTCCACGGTCTGCACGAGCGCCAGGGCGATGCCCCTCACCGCTCCACCTCGTCAGCGCCGGGAACCGCCACGTCGGTCAGGCGGATCGAGGTGCTGTCATCCACAATCGCCACCTCGGCGTGCGCGATGACGACGTCGAGCACGCACACGTCGAGGTCGACGCCCACCGGTTGCTGCAGCCTGATGATGCTGTGCGGTTTCAGGGCGAGGCACGAGCGGACCGACAGGCTGCTGGACCCGAGACGGACGCTCACGGGGCAGGTGACGTCCATCAGCCCCGGGAACGGTGCCTCGGCGTCGGGACGCCCGGCGGCCTGGGCCCCGTCAGTACTGGACGACGAAGTCTGAGAAGAGGACATCGTGCACGTCGATATGTTGCTTGAGGGCCGCAATCCTTTTCGTGATGGCCTCCCTCAGCGCGGCCTTGCCCTGAGGAGTCACGAGGCGTTCGGCGGTCTGCGTGGCGAGCGTCTCGAGGATGGCGGAACGCACCATCGACTTGATGACCGCCTTCTCTTCGAAGAGCGCGACCTGGGCCTCATCGGTCACCAGCAGCTTGAGCGTGACCCGGAGGTAGGTGTGGCCGCCTTCGTCAGCCAGGTTCACGAGGAACGGCTCCAGCGAGATGACGCCGTCCGCTTCTGGCTCGGCCTCCTTCGGGGCCTCGGCGCCGCCCGCCGGGGCCGCTGCGGCCTTCCAGAAGTAGAACGCGGCCCCGCCGCCGCCGGCAATGAGGACGATGACCGCGATGAGGATGATGAGCAGGCCCTTGCGCCTCTTCTTGGGCGGGGCCTGTGGAGTCGGAGGTCCGGGTGCGGCTTGGGCCTTGGCCATGTTCAATCTCGCGTTGGTCGCGCGAACCGTGCGCGTCACAAGCGGAAGAGCAAGGAGGATGCCGCCCCGGGCGGGCCGGAAGTGGTTCGCCTGTCAGGGATTCAGAAATGGAGGTCCGGTCCGGCGTCCGCCAGACCGGACCAGGTGACGGTGGGCCGACACCCTTCGGCTCCTTAGATAAGTGCGTCGAACTGCTGGCCCGACATCTGCCGCCGCGGAGTCGAGTGGCGCTGCTGCTGAGCCTGGGCGTCCGCCTCCTGGCGCGATCGGCCGTCGGCATCGATCACCAGGTCGTCCAGCGACAGTCCCTGTTCCTTCAGGGCCGCCCGGAGTTCCTGCTGGTGCGCCTCGATCCAGCTCCGGACCAGCGGCGATTCCGCCCGCAGCGTGGCCGACACCCGCGAGCCATCCACCTTCACCAGCACGCTCAGTTCGCCGAGGTGCTCCGGGTTGAGCCTGATGTGGGCTTCTCCGCCGCCCTGCCGGACCTGGACCCGGACGGTCTGCACGAGCGACCGGGTCAGCGAGGGGCCATTGACCGGCGACTCGGACCCGAGGTCCTGCGCGTCCGCACCGGCGGCAGGACGGGATCCGGCGGCCATCGCGAGGGCCCACGACGAGTCCGGGCCGACCGCGGATCGGCCAAATGCCGCCGCCACCTGCGCCAGCGGCACGAACGTGCCTCGCCGCGAGCCGTTCCCTGACGAGGAGTCGGACTGCGCAAAGTCCCCGCCGGCGGCATGGCTCATCGCGCTCAGCGCGCCGCGCAACAACTCGTTCCCGGCCGCCATGAATTCGGCCGACCAGTCGCCGCCGCGTGGCGCCGCGGCCTGCTGCTCATACGCCTGCACGGCGGAGGCCGCCGCTGCCGTGTCCTGAAACGCTGCAACCGCATCGTCCGGCAACACGCCGGCGCGGACCGCCAGCGCGGCCGCCGCCGCCGACCACGTCGGCCACGCCTGAGACGGTTGCACCTGGTTCACGGTCGCGCGGGCGCCGCGCAGCGCATCCAATAGGACCGCCGGAGGAGCCGCAGGAGCCGGAGGAGCCGCGGCGGCGTTTTGCACGGCATCCGGGAGAGCTTCGACCAGTCCTGCCGCCGTCGCAGCCAGACGCCGCGTGAGGCCCGGATCGCCGAGATCCTGGGCCGATGCGGCCGTGTCCTCAAGCGCCGCGACCGCACCGTCCGGCAACACGCCGGCGCGGCCCGCCAGCGCCGCCGGCGGCCACGTCGGCCACGCCTGAGACGGTTGAATCTGGTTTACCGTCACGCGGGCGCCGCGCAGCGCCTCCAACGTGGCCGCCGCCGGAGTCGCTGCGGCGTTTCGCGCGGCATCCGGAAGCGATTCGACCAGTCCTGCCGCCGTCGCAGCCAGACGCCGCGTGAGGCCCGGATCGCCGAGATCCTCGGCCGCCGCTGCCGTGTCCTGAAGCGCCGCGACCGCATCGTCCGGCAACACGCCGGTGCGGACCGCCCTCGCGGCCGCCGCCGCCGACCACGCCTGAGACGGTTGCACCTGGTTCACGGTCACGCGGGCGCCGCGCAGCGCATCCAGTATGACCGCCGGAGAAGCCGCAGGAGCCGGAGGAGCCGCGGCGGCGTTTCGCGTGGTATCCGGGAGAGATTCGACCAGTCCTGCTGCCGTCGCAGCCAGACGCCGCGTGAGGCCCGGATCGCCGAGATTCTGGGCCGCCGCGGCCGTGTCCTGAAGCGCCGCGACCGCATCGTCCGGCAACACGCCGGCGCGGCCCGCCACCGCGGCCGCCGCCGGCCGTGCCGGAATCGCGCCCCGCAGCCCCTCAGGCCGCGCCTCAGGCTGCACGCGATCGCCGAACGGTGCCGGCCGGTCGGGGCCCGTGACGGAAACGTCCTGCACCTCGCCCGACGAATGTGCCGGCACCTGCGGCGGCATGGCCCCGCGTGTGTCAGACACGGGGAGCTCTGCCGCGACCTGCGCGGTCGGGACCGCCGCCGCGGTGTCGCCCTCGACGGCCTCCGCCGTCTCGAACAGGGCGTCGACGACCTGCGTGAGCTCCTCGCCGCAGAGGTCGTCCGGTTCCTCGTCGACCAGGCCCGCAACCCTGCCTGGCAATCCCGGCGAGATGGGTGCGTCGGCAGAAGGCGCGGGCTGCCCCACGGCGGCCAGAGCCGGCTCAGCCGGGTCTGGCGCGCGGTTGGAGAGGTCGGTCAGGTCGGCCGAATCCTCCCGTCGCCGACCGGAGTTACCGAGCTTCTGCGGCGCCGGCGCGTCTGACACCGGCGGGTCGACCGCCCCGGCATCCGCCGGGCGCGATGGCTGGTACTTCGACGGTGCCGGCGTTGGCGCGTGCAATGGCGCCGTCCCGGCGTGCGCCCACTCCGGCGCGTCCGGTTTCGCGTCCTCGGCTGGCCGCCGGGGGGACGCGTTGCCCGGCTCGGGCGCTGGACCGTCCTGGTGAAGGGCCCGGCCGAGCATGTCGCCGAACCCGTCGTGGATGTCGCGCCTGAGGGACGGACCGTCCGCCCGGGCCGGAGGCGCCGCCATCGGGATTCCCAGAGCCAGAACGCTGCTTTCCACGGACGCCAGCCTCTCGAAGGACCTACGATCAGCGCTTCAGGTTCAGCGTCTCGACCATCAACTCGTCGGACACCGTGATGGACTTCGAATTCGCCTGGTACCCGCGCTGCGCCAGGATCATCTGGGTGAACTCCTGCGCGAGGTCGACGTTGGACTGTTCGAGCGCGCTGCCGATGACGCTTCCGCGGCCGCCGGTGCCGGCGATGCCGATATTTGGCGCGCCCACCGACGAGCTCTCGATGTACCGGTTGGAACCGGCCTTGGTGAGGCCCTTCGGGTTGGCGAAATTGGCGAGCGCGATCTGACCAACGGCTGAGGCCTGGCCGCCGCCGCCGCTCGCCATGATCATGCCGTCCGGCGTGATGTTCAGTTCGTCGATCATGCCGGCCGCAGACCCGTTCTGGGTGATCGACGAGGTGGCCGACACGGCCGCATAGCCCGTAAGCGATGCCGTGCCCTTGGCGTCCACCAGATCCCAGCTGATTGGGGTCACCGGCGCGCCATTGGTCCAGGCCGGCGACGAAAACACGACGTCGGCGATCGCCGGGGATGTGCCGCCGCCCGAGCCGGGCGCGGTGACGACCATCGTCGAGAGGTTGCCCGCGTTGTCGAAGGTCAGCGAGCCATCGACCACGGTCCACGGCGTCAGCGGGATGCCGCCCACGACCTCGGAGCTGGCTGCCTCGACCTTGAAGTCCCACGCGCCGGCGCCGGTCTTCGTATAGTTCACGTTGAGCGTGTGGAACTTGCCCAGCCCGTCGATGATCTGCACGGCGGACGTCAACCCGCTGCCGTCCGGGGCGCTGGCGTTGAGGTTGGTGGTCATGCCGAAGATGGACGTCGCCGCCGGCGGGCGGAGCACGCCGGGCGGCACGACGAGGTCGGTCGGCTCGTTGGTCCTGCTGATCGCGCCGGTCGCCGGGTCTTTTTCGCTCCAGCCCTGGACCTTCCAGCCGTCCGTCGTCACGAGGCTGCCGCCGGCGTCAAAGCTGAAGTTGCCGGCCCGCGTGTAGGCCAAATCGCCGGCAGGCCCCTTGACGACGAAGAAGCCGCTGCCTTGGATGGCGATGTTGGTGGAGCCGCGGGCGCTCTCGATCGAGCCCTGGCTGAAGATCGGCGAAACGGAGCCCGTCATCACGCCGAGGCCCACCTGCATCGGGTTGATGCTGGAGCCGCTGAGGCTCTGGGAGACGAGGTCCTGGAACGACACGGCGCTCGTCTTGAACCCGATCGTGTTGATGTTCGCGAGATTGTTGCCGATGACACTCAGATAGGTGGCATTCGCGTTGAGGCCGGAGAGGGCGGCGGAGAAGGATCCAACTGCCATAACGGGGTGTCTCCTACGTGGTGGTCGTGTCGGCCGAACCGGACGTCCCGGTCGTCCGGGCGGCGCTGGTGGTGGGCGAGACGGCGTCGAACAGGGCGGCGAGCGAGGCCGTCGACTCGGCGATCTGCGTGAGTTTCTCCAGCGAGCTGAACGTGGCGAGCTGGGTGATGAACTCGGCGTCCCCCATCGGCTTGGTGGGGTCCTGGTGCTGGAGCTGCGTGACCAGCAGCTTCAGGAAGGCGTCCTGGCCGAGCCCCTTGGCGGCGCCGAGCCCGCCCGACACGGAGGGGCTGGTGGCCGCCGTGGTGGCGGCGGTGGCGCTGGTGGCGTCGATACTGCTCATCCGGTCTCCTTGCTGCCGTCGTTCCGCGCAGTGGCGCGGAGCACGGCGAGCCAATCCATGTCTTTCTGCTCGGCGCGCCCGACTTCGACGCTGTAGGCGCGCCACGACCGATCCTTGACCTTCTCGAGCACCCGCACGTCGATGTGCGTGCGTGTGGCCCGCTCCCGGGCGGCGTCGGCGTCCGATCGCCGCCGCTCGAGCGCGGCCCGGCGGCGGAGGATCTCGCGCTGCTGTGCTGCGATCCAATTCCGATGCCAGACCAGCGACGCGACGCCGGTGGCCTTGGCGTGGTCCGCGGCGGCCCGCGCGTGGGCCTGCGCCTTGGCCTCGAGCGACGCGTCAAGGTCGGCCGCGGCGGCGCTGGCCGCGGCTTTTGCGGCCGCAAAATCGCGCTGCGCGGCCTCGTCACGACGCTGGCGGAGGTCGAGGGCCACCTGCGCGCGGAACCTGAAGGGACGCATGGTCAGACGGTGTGGAGGGCGGCGAGCGCCGCGTCGAGCTTGCACGGAGCGTCGGACGGCTGACGCAGAAAGGTCGCGATCGTGTCACGTCTCGCGAGCGCCTCGTCGATGCGCGGGTTGCTCCCCGCCACGTAGGCGCCGACGTTGACCAGGTCCTCGGCGTTGCGCAGCGTCGCCAGCCACTCGCGGACCTGGCCGGCCTTCAGCCGGTGCTCAACCGTCGAGACATCCGGCATCGTGCGGCTCACGCTGTGCAGGATGTCGATCGCCGGGTAGTGGTTCGACGAGGCCAGATCGCGTGACAAGACGATGTGCCCGTCCAGGATGGCGCGGACGGCGTCGGCCACCGGCTCGGTGTTGTCGTCGCCCTCGACCAGCACGGTGTAGAACGCGGTGATGCCACCCCGGCCGCGCACGTTGCCGGCCCGCTCGAGCAACTGGGGCAGCAGCGCGAAGACCGACGGCGGATAGCCCTTCGCCGTCGGCGGCTCGCCGGCGGCGAGCCCGACTTCCCGCTGCGCCATCGCGAAGCGTGTCACCGAGTCCATCAGCAGCAGCACCTGCTTGCCCTGGTCGCGGAAGTACTCGGCGATCGACGTCGCGGTGTACGCGGCGCGCAGGCGCAGCAGCGAGGGATTGTCGGACGTCGAACAGACGACCACCGCGCGGCGCAGGCCTTCGGGGCCGAGGTCGTGCTCGAGGAACGACCGCACCTCGCGGCCGCGCTCGCCGACCAGGCCGATGACCGTGACATCCGCCGAGGTGCCGCGGGTCATCATGCCAAGCAGCGTGCTCTTCCCCACGCCGGATCCGCCGAACAGGCCGACGCGCTGGCCGCGGCCGACAGTGAGCATCCCGTCGATGGCGCGGACGCCCGTGCCGATCGGCGTCACCACTGGATCGCGATCGAGTGGATTGAGCGGCGGCGGGATCAGCGGGTACTCGTCGCTGGTGGAAATGGCGCCGCCGCCGTCGATCGGCCGCCCGAGCCCGTCGACCACGCGGCCAAGCAGCGCGTCGCCGACCGGCACGGTCGCCGCACCGCCGCGGGCCACGATGATGTCGCCGGGACGGATCCCGACCGTCGTCCCGAGCGGCACCGTCAGCAGCATTCCCTCGCGGAACCCCACGACTTCGAGGGGCAGCGGCGCTTCGCCGTCGCCCCGGCGCAATTCGCAGACCTCTCCGACGCGTGCACGCGGGCCCCTCGATTCGACGACGAGGCCGATGGTGCGGACGACGCGGCCCGACACCGGCAACGGGTCGGTGCGGCGGACGAGGTCACGATAACGGGTCAGCGTGAGTTCAGGCGGCACGGTTCGCGCCCACCCGGATGTCTGCGCGACCCTCGGCGACCAGCGCCTGCTCGAGGACGCGGAACTGCGCCTCGACGCTCGCATCGATGAAGCCGAAGGGCGATTCCACGAGGCACCCGCCGCGGCTGACGCCCGGGTCGGCCTGAATCGTCACGTGCGTGCCCCCCCATCCGGCGCCGTGAATGGCCTGAAGGGCGGCGTGATCGTCCGGGTGGAGGCGCACGGTCGCTGGCGCCGCGTCGCCGAGCCGGTCCAGCGCCACGCGCGCCATCGCGCACATGAGGTCCTGGTCGACGGCGATTTCCTTGCGGAGGATGCGCTGGGCGATGGCGAGCCCCAGCTGCACGACCTGCTGCTCGGTCTGTCGGACAATCGACCGCCGGAGCTCCTCCATCTCGCGCAGCGTGTCGGCCAGGCGGCGCAGCATGGCGTCGGCGCGCTTGGCGCCGGCTTCGAGACCGGCGCGCTCGCCCTGGCCGTAGGCCGTGGCGAATGCGTCGCGCTCGAGCGTGGCGAGGCGCGCATGGGTCTCGGCGGCCGGTTCTGCCGGCGGCGCGACGGCCGCGGCCAGGCCGGGCTCGACGACCGGCTCGCCTCCCTGCGCCCAGGCGAACGGAGTGACACCGGTCCTGGCGGCCAGCCGCAGGCCTTTAGACAACATACGCTTCTCCTCCGGCGGCCCCCGTCACCAGGAGCCCCTCTTCCTCGAGCTTGCGCGCGATGGTCACGATGTCGTGCTGCGCGCGTTCCACGTCGCGCAGCCGCACGGCCCCCATCACTTCCATTTCCTCGCGAATCATGTCGGCGCCACGCGAAGACATGTTCTTGAAGAACTTCGCGCGGATCTCCTCCGAGGAGCCCTTGAGCGCGAGGGTGAGCGCCTTCTTGTCGGCGCGCTGGACCATCTCGCGGATGGATGAGTCCTCGACGTGCAGCAGGTCCTCGAAGACGAACATCAGGTTGCGGATCGAGACGGCGAGATCGGGCTCGTCGTTTTCGATCCAGCCGAGCACGCCCTGGCTGATGCCGCGGTCGATCCGGTTGAGCAGCTCGGCGACGGCGCGGATGCCGCCATAGGACTCATGCGTGGCGCCGCCGAGCACCTTGAGGCGATCTTCGATCACAGACGAGATGCAGCCGACCACTTCGGGCGAGATCTCTTCCAGATTCGCCATGCGCTTGAGCACGTCGGGCCGGATCGTGTCTGGCAGCAGCGACACCAGTTGCGCGGCCTGCGTGGGCTTGATGTGCGCGAGGACCAGTGCGATGGTCTGCGGGTGCTCCGCCAGGATGAACTTGGAGAGGTGCTGCGGATCGGCCTTGTCGAGCACCGAGAAGACCATCGTGGAGGCGCATGTCTTCGCGAGGCGGTCGATCATCCGCTGGGCGTCGTCGGGCCCGAAGGTCTTCACCAGGAGCGTCCGCGCCGCCTCGATCCCGCCCTGCGCGATGTGCTCGGAGGCGGTCCACCTCGAGCGGAACTCCTCGAGCACCTGTTCGCCCGTAGCGGCCGGGACGCTCTTGATGGTCGCCACCTCGGTGGCGATCATCTCCACCTCGTCCTCGGACAGCTGCTTGAAGAGCAGCGCCGCGTTGTCAGGCCCGATGAGCACGGAGAGGATGGCCGCCTTGCGAACGCCGCTTGCGATGGTTGGCATGGTCGTCGGTTACCGTCGGTCTTCTTGAATCCACGCCCGGACCAGCTGCGCCGCATGGTCCGGCTGCTTCTGCGCCAACGCGCCAACCCGCCGCGAGAGCACGGGGACCTTCAGGCCGTCCCCGCCCTTTGAGGCGGCGACCGCGTCGAGTTCGGCCTCTATGGCCCCTTCGAGCTCCTCGATCGTCGGCGATTTCGACCTTCTGATGTCCCCGTCCGGCAGCGCCGCGACCGGAACCGGCTCGGCCGTGAGGGGCAACATGACCCGCCTCATGAGCGGCCGGACGAACATCACGAACGCCATCAGGCCGAGCACGAGCACCGTCACGACACGCCCGGCATCGGTGAACCGGTTGGAGTACCGCTGCCAGAAGGACTGCTCGGGCACGTCCTCGAACGCCGGCCGGTCGTCGAACGACACATTCTCGACGGTGAGCTGATCTCCTCGGGTCGTATCGAGGCCGACCGCGGCGGAGACGAGCCCCTGGATCTTCTGCAGTTCTTCCCGGGGGCGCGGGGAGTTCTTGCGCGCGATCTTCCCGTCCTTGCCCTTCGACACCACCGGCTCGTCGTCGAGGATGACGGCCACCGAGAGGCGGGCGACCTCGCCGTTCGGCTTGATGGTGTGCCGCGTCAGCCGGCTGATCTCGTAGTTGGTGGTCTCGGCGCTGCGGCCGGCCATCCGGCTCTCCGGCGGCTTCACCGGGTCCGAGGCCGGCTTGGCGGAGTCCGGCGGCAGGTTGGCGCGCGCGCCGGCCACTCCGGCGCCAGCGGGCGGCACCACCGATGTGTCGCTCTGGATCTGGCGGCCGCGCACGACGGTCGTCGTCGGATCCCAGCGCTCCTCGGTCTGCTCCTCGGTCTGGGTGTTGAGACGCACGGCCACGTTCACCCGGACGCGGCCCTCGCCGACCACCGGCTCGAGCAGGGTGACCAGCTTCGTCGTCAGGTCGCGCTCGAGCACGAACTGGCGCTCCATCGACGGCCCGCCATTGGGCGAGTCGGGCGCCTGGCCCTGTTTCGAGAGCGTCCGGCCGTAGCTGTCGAGCACGACGACCGCGTCGGGCCGCAGGCCTTCGACCGCCCCGGCCACCAGGCCGATGATCCCCTGGACGGTGGACGGCGCGAGCGGCTGCCTGCCGCGCAGCTTGAGGACGACCGACGCCGTGGCCGGCCGTTCCCGCGTTTCGAACAGCGAGGATTTCGCGACGACGATCTGCACGCGGGCGCTCGACACGTCGGAGATGGTCGAGATGGTCCGCGCGATCTCGCCTTCAAGGGCGCGCTGGAAGTTGACCTGCTCGATGAACTCCGTCGCGCCAAACGACACCTTGTCGAAAATCTCGAATCCGATACGGCCTGTCGCCGGCATGCCCTGCGACGCGAACTCGAGGCGGAGCTCGTCGGCCCGCGAGTCGGGCACGCGCACGGTCCGGCCGCCGTCGCCAAGCGCGTACGGCACCTTCAGCGTCTTCAGCTTCGCGACGACGCTGGAGGCGGCCTCGGCGTCGAGGTCGGAGAAAAGCAGCACGTACGTCTGCTGGTTGAGGAAGTACGCGGACCCGGCCACCAGTCCAACCACGGTCACGAACGCCGCCAGCAGGCTCATGCGCTGCGCCACGGTAAGGGACCCGCCGAGGGTCTTGAGGCGGCTGAATATCTGTTCGAGGTTCACGGACACCTGTGATGATCGATGAAGTGAGGGAGACGCGCGCCGGCCCAGGCACGCTGGTCGCCCTCAGGCGACCACGGGCGGGACATGGCGCAGGAGGTCATCGTCTCTACACCGGCATTCGCATGATTTCCTGGTACGCCTGCAAGAGCTTGTTGCGGACCTGGACGGCCATCTGCAGGCTCAAGTCGGCGTGCTGCATCGCGATCATCGCTTCGTGCACGTCGCCCGAGCCGTCGAGCATGCGGCCGATGGCGGCGTTGGCGGCGCCGCCGGATTGCTCGACGCTGGTGACCATGCGGTTGAGCGTGTCGGCAAAGCCCGGCGCGCTCGCGCCCGCCGCGGGCCTGGCGGAGGGCGCGCCGATGCTCGGAACCTGGGGAGTAATGGGGAGAATCGCCATAATGAGCCTCAGCCGCGCCCGAGGTCGAGCGCCTTCTGCACCATGTCGCGAATGATGTTGACCGCCGCGAGATTGGCCTGGTAGGCCCGGGACGCCGAGAGCAGATCCACGAATTCTTCCTGCGGGTGGACGTTGGGCAACTGCACGAAGCCCTCGGCGTCGGCATCCGGATGTGACGGGTCGTGGATCTTCTCGAACGGCGTCGGGTCCTCGACCACGCCGGCGACGCGCACGCCGAGGGCGCCGTCGAAATCGGGCGACCCCTGGGTCTCGAGCACGACCTCGCGACGCCGGTAGGGCAGACCGTTCGGGCCGCGCGTCGACTCGGCGTTCGCGAGGTTCGAGACGGCCACCTCGACCCGCGTCCGCTCCGCGTTCAATGCGCTCGCGCTGGCGCCGATGGCGGCGGTGAGAGTCATGGGCATGGCTTACTTCCCTTCGCTGATCGCGTATCGCAACAGCCGGAACTTCGCGGCCAGCGTCGTCTGGGCCCGGGCGAATTCGCCGGCGGCCTGGGTCATCGCAAGCAGTTCACGGTCGAGTTGGACGGTGTTGCCGTCCCGGCGGGCTTCGAGGCCTTCGGCTTCCTTCGTCCGACCCCCAGGCGTCGCGGCACTGGCCGCGGTGCCGCCGCCGAGATGCCCCGGCCGAGTGGCGGCAAGCTGGATCGAGCCGGCGGCCTTGTCGAGCGTTTCCGAGAAATCGGCCACCTGGGACTTGTACCCGGGCGTCTCGACGTTCGCGATGTTGTGGGCGAGTACCACCTGTCGGGTAGCCGCCATGGACATCTGGCGCCTGAGGGCGTCAAGAATCGCAGATTCGCTGAGGTCGGCCACGGGTTTTCACCTCTCCGGGCCGCGTTGAACACCGCCTGCGGCCCTGCCTTCGGAGGGGCGGGGCTGCAAGAACAGTGCCCCGGGATCCGTGGTGTGCGGGGTTGTCTCGGGCGGTATCAGAATAGTCGGAAAACCGTCACATGTGTCGGACTTCCGACGACGTCGTGGTGGGTGTGCAGCGGTGTGATCTCTAGCGCTTTGAACCTGATAAGTCTTTTAGCATCAACTCAATACGTTCAAGTCTCGTCTCGATGGCTTCCAGCCGGCCATGGATTGATGGTGTCGATGCGTGGTCGCGGTCCCCTATCTGGCGGGCCAGTTGTCGGTTTTCCAACTCAAGCGCGTGGCGGTCGAGAATCCGACCGAGGATCACGTCCAACTGGCCAAGAGAGAAGGGTTTGGTGAGATAGTCGTACGCCCCGAGGCGGACGGCCTCGATGGCGCTGTCCAGCGATGCGTAGCCCGTGATGATGACCACGTGACAGGTCGGGTGGACCTGACGGGCCGACCTCACCACCGCAAGTCCATCTGCACCAGGCAGTTGCAGGTCCGTGAAGATCAGGCCGAAGTGGCCGGGGGATCGCTCGATCGCGGCAATCGCCGCCCGGCCGTCGGCAGCCGTCGCGACCCGAAGTCCTTTGCCACGAAGGTGTTCGACGAGCAGTTCCCGGATGTCGGGGTCGTCGTCGACGACAAGAATCTCGCCGATGGCGGTGAAGTCGGGTTTCAATGGCATGGACGATGCATCCTCGCGTGGGGCAGAGTCCCCCTGACGGGTAATCGACACGGCTGTCGATTTCTTGAGCGGGGGAACTGGTCAGCCCAGTTGTCGTGCCGAATTGGGGTCAGCCGGCGGCCGGCAGGTGGGTTGAGCGCAACAAACATTTCTCGCCGCCAACCAGAGGCCACCATGTCGCTGTCACACGAACCAACGGTCCTTGTTGTTGAAGACGAAACCGATTTCCGGGAACTGCTCGGCGAATCACTCACCGCCGACGGCTTCCAGCCGACCCTGGCCGCCACGGGCCACGAGGCGCTCGAGAAGCTGGCCAGCTTCGCCTTCGACGCCTGCGTGGTCGACCTGCGGCTGCCCGACGCCGACGGCATCGACGTCCTGCGCGGCGCGATGGACCGGTACCCCGACATCCTTGCCGTGGTGATCACCGGGTACGGCGGCGTCGCCGAGGCGGTGACGGCGATGAAGGAAGGCGCCATCGATTTCCTCTGCAAGCCCTTTCAGCTGTCGCAGGTCTCGCGCGTGCTGAAGCTCGCTTTCGAACGCCGGCAGTTGCGCGAAGAGAACGCCGAGTTGCGCGCCCAGTTGAACGACTACGGCCGGGTCTCGGGCATCATCGGACAGAGTCCGTCGATGCGTCAAGTGTTCGCCTCCCTCGACGCCGTGAGCCACATGAACAGCACGGTGCTCATCCACGGCGAGACCGGCACCGGCAAGGAGCTCATCGCCCGCACGATCCACAACAACAGCCCGCGATCCGAGCACCGCTTCGTCGCCTTCAACTCGGCGGCCATCCCGGAACATCTGGCCGAGGCGGAACTGTTCGGCCACACCAAGGGCGCGTTCACCGGCGCGATCGCCGCGCGCATCGGCCGGTTCGAGCTGGCGCACCGCGGCACGATGTTCATCGACGAGGTCGGCGCGATGCCGCTGCCTCTCCAGTCGAAGCTGCTGCGGGCGCTCCAGGAGCGTGAAATCGAGCGGGTCGGCGAGTCGCGGCCCATCAAGTTCGACGCGCGCATCGTCGCCGCCACCAACACGGACCTGCGCAAGCTGGTCCGCGACGGGCTGTTCCGCGAGGACCTCTTCTACCGCCTGAACGTCATCCCGATCACGCTGCCGCCCCTGCGGGAGCGCATCGAGGACATCCCCCTGCTCGCGCGCCACTTCGTTCAGAAGTCGTGCAAGTCGAACAACCTGCCGAACAAGACGCTGTCGCAGGAGGCCATCCGCCAGCTGATGGCGGCGCCCTGGCCCGGCAACATCCGGCAGCTCGAGAACGCGATCGAGCACGCCGTCGCGATGTCCGGCACCGAAAAGGAAATCCCCCTGAAGGCCCTGCCCGAGGACGTGCGCGGCGGCCTCGAGCCGACGCAGGTCACCCCGGTCACTATCCCGGACGACGGGCTCGATTTCACCTCGGTGGTGTCGCGGCTCGAGCGCGATCTGATCCTGCGCTGCCTCGAGAAGACCGGTGGGAACAAGCGCCAGGCCGCGCGCCTGCTCAACCTGAGCCGCACGACGTTCATCGACAAGCTGAACCGGCTCGGCGGGGGCGCCGCCGCAGCATCCGTGGCATAGCGCCGCTCCGGCGGAGGCAGGCTACCCGACGGCCCGCAGCCGGATCTCGAAGCGGGCGCCGCCCGACCCTGGAGCGTCAGCGAGCACGAGTTGGCCGCCGTGCTCGGCGGCCAGCCTGCGCGCCGACGTCAGGCCGAGGCCCAGCGTGGCGCCCGGCCGGTGGGTCGAGAAGAACGGCTCGAAGATGCGGTCCCGGTATTCCGACGGAATGCCGGGGCCATTGTCCTGTACGGCCACGACGATGGAACCGTCCTGCCGCCCGACCGAAATCTCCACGCGGGCGCCCGCCTGTTCGGCCAGGGCCTGCTCGGCGTTGAGCAGGAGGTTCAGCACGGCGAGCATCAGGGCCTGGGCGTCGATGGCCGCCGTGCAGGCGCATGCCGGCTCGCCCGAAAGCTCGACGGCGATCTGGGCCCGCCCCATGTCGTACTCCCGCAGGCTGTAGGCGCGCTCGATCGCCCGCCGCACGTCGGTGCGGTCCGGGGCCCCGGGCGCTTCCCGCCCGAGCGACGTGAGTTCCCGCATCAGCTCGGCGGCGCGGACCGTCTGGGTCGAGATGCGCTCGACCCGCTTCAGGACGTCCTCCGGCAGATCCTGCCGCTGGCCGAGCAGTTCGGCCTGGCCCCCGATGGTCTGGAGGAGGTTGTTCACCGCGTGCACCGTGCCCCGGACCGCGCTGGTGACCAGCGCGAAGCGGTTGATCTGGGCCAGGGTGTCTCCCGACAGGTCGCGGGTGACGGTCAACTCCATGGGCATGGCCGCATGATACACCCGCCCGAGGGGGCGCGGCCCGTCCGCCGCCCCGGCCCTGGCGCCTCAAGTTGCCGGGCCGGCGGCCGATTCCATACCTGGATCTTCTGAGGCCCCACGCGGGTCCGGTGAACCAATATGCGATTCCTTGTTGTCGACGACTCTTCAACGATGCGGCGCATCATCATCAACACCCTGAACAAGCTGGGGTTCACGGACGTCGTGGAGGCCTCGAACGGGAGAGAAGGCCTTGACCGGCTCGCCGCCAACCCGGTGGACCTCATCATCACCGATTGGAACATGCCCGAGATGACGGGCATCGAGTTCATCCGGTCGCTCCGCGGGAACGAGAAGCTCCCCCAGGTGCCGGTGCTGATGATCACGTCCAATGCCGCGAAGGACGACATTGTGGAGGCGCTGCGCGCCGGCGTGACCAACTACGTCGTCAAGCCGTTCACGTCGGACACGATGAGAGAGAAGATCGAGAGCGTGCTGGCCGGCTGACCGGCCTTCGACGGGAGAAGATCCATGCCGGCAATAGGTCAAGAGCAAGCTGTCGCGTTCCTGATCGACTCGACGTGCGAGGTCTTCGAGACGATGATCCTCCGGAGCCTGACTCAGGGCGTCCCGATCGAGGGTGATGCCCTGCGGCCGCGGTCCAACGTGGTCGCGACGGTGAGCTTCGCGGGCGCCGAGTCCGGGATCGTGGCCTTCTACAGCACGAAGGACGCTGCGTGCGAGATCGCGGGCGCGCTGCTGGGGATGAATCCGGCAGCGGTGTACGGCGACATGCCGGACGCGATCGGCGAGGTGACGAATATGATTGCCGGCGCGCTGCGGACGAAGATGACGGACGCGGGATCGCCCTGCGCCATGTCCATCCCGACCGTGACGGTGGGCTCGGACTTCTACACGAAGTACGTCTCGGACGTCCGGCGCGTCCTCTGCCCGTTCAAGATGGGCGAGCAGGAAGTCTTCGTCGAACTGATCCGCCAGAAGCGGTAGCGCCGCGTGGTCAGGCCGCTGCGTCTGGCGCCGCGAGCGCGGAGGCGGCGGTCACGACCAGGGCGATCCACAGCAGGTCGGCGACCGCCAGGTGCAGCAGTTGCATCCACACCGGCGCCAGCAGCCACACGTTCACGAACCCCAGCCCCACCTGCGCCGTCGTCAGCACGATGACGAGGCGGCGGGCCGTCTGCCCGCCGCGCCGCCGGGGATCGATCGGGACCGATGCCACGACATAGATCAGGACCAGCCCGACCGCCACGCCCAGCGCGGGATGCAGCAGGCGGAGCCTGATCAGCAGGCTGCCCGTCGTCGACAGGTCCGCCTTCAGCCCCTCGGCGAACGAGGTGGCCGGATAGAGCGTGTCGCCCAGCGCGGCAATCGCGCCCGTCTTGCCGACCCCCGCCACCAGCACGAACAGCCCGACGAACATAACGAAGGCGCGGACCCGCCGGGAGACGCTGACCGGCGCGCCGCCCGACAGCCAGTAGGCAGTGAGGGTCAGGCAGAGCAGCAGCACGAGCGTGTTGACCAGGTGCAGCGGCATCACCATCGCGCGCGCCAAGCTCTCGTCTTTCGCGACCAGCCGGAACAGCACGAGGGCCGCGCCGAGCAGGGCCTCGGTCACGATGAAGATCACCGATGCGGCGGCCGCGCGCCGCGCCGGGTGCGGCGACGCGACCTGCCGCCAGACCCAGACCGCGAGGGCGATCACCGCCACCAGGGCAAGACCGCTCGACAGCCGGTGCGAAAACTCGATGATCATCGCGGCACTCGGGGCCCGCGGCACGATCTCGCCGTTGCACAACGGCCAGTGCGCGCCGCAGCCGGCCCCGGACCCTGTGGCGCGCACGTACGCACCCCAGAGGATGACCAGCACGTTGTAGAAGAGGACCAGCCAGGCGAAGGTGGCAAGGGAGAACGCAGATCGGGTTTTCACGCCCCGATCATACGCCCGCCCGCGCAGTTGGGGCCAGACTCGATCAATCTGCTTGAGGTCCAGTTGGGGTCAGACTCGACTCGGCTGTTCCGGCTGGAGGAATTCGAGTCTGACCCTAACTGGAGGAGACGAGGTCGACGATGCCGACGATGACGGAGCGGACGGGGCCGTTCTTCGAGGCCAGCACCTGGCGGGCGCCGGTGCCTTCTTCCATGACCAGCACGGGCTCGCCGACGCCGGCGCCCACCGTGTCGACGGCGATCAGGTAGTCGGCGAGCGGCGCGCCGGCGGCGTCGACCCGCTCGACGACGAGCAGTTTCTTCGCGTCGTAGAACGGGTGGTTGATCGTCGACGTGATGGCGCCAATCACGCGGCCGAGGATCATGGTGCGCTCTCCAACGTCGTGGTGTCGACGATCCCGACAATCGCGTGGTCCACGGGGACGAACCACGGGTCGAGGGCGAGCGCCGCTTCGCGCCCGCCTTCGTAGTACACGAGCTCGCCGGGGCCGGCCATGCGCGTGGCGTCGGCGGCCACCAGCGGCGCGCCCGTCGGCTGCTGGCGCTTGTCGAGCGGCTGGACGAGCAGCATCGGGACGCCCGCCAGGCCCTCGTACACAACGCACGGTACGACGGTGCCGATGACGCGACCGAGCAGCATCAGACCACTTCCCCGTCCAGGCCGAGCACGGCCTGTGAGCCGAACCAGGTGCTCGTCTCGATCTGCTTGACCAGCGCGTCGTGGGGCGCCGCGATGATCCGATACCGCAGCGCCACGCCCGCCTGCTCGACATACCGCGTCGCGATGTCGATGGCCGCCTCGATGTCCGAGAGATCGCCCTGGTACACGCTCACGCCCTTGCCTGACAGCCCGGCATCGGCCAGGCGGATCTCGATGAGTTCCACCGGCGTGCCCTTGAGCGCGGCTTCGGCGGCGCGCACGTTGGCCGCCACAGTGTCGGTCTCGACGATGGCCAGCGCGCCGGAGGTGCCGGGCCTGCGCCACCCGAGGATGGCCTCGTAGACCCTCGGGTGCACGTCGGCGAGCATGATGGAATCGAGCACGCTCGGGCCGCCCTGCGCGAGGCCTTCCCGGAGCGACTCGTCGACCGAGGCGGTGGATCCGCCGACCAGCGTCAGGAAGCGGCCGCGCGTGACCGTGCCGCACTTCACGAACGCGATCGGCGCCTTCTTCAGCATCGCGTCGGTGGCGTACATCCCGGCAGGGATGTCGCTGAACTCGACGACGGCAATCGCGGGGTGTTTCTTCATCACGTGATCCTGAAGTGGTCCACCATCACGCAGCGGCGCCAGCGCGAGAACGATCGGGGGCCCGTCAGGCCCTCGCCCGTCGGGCTCGCGATCGTGAACGAACAGTAGCCTTCGCCGTCCAGGCCCAGGCCCGACTGCGACCGGCCGTTCTTGACGAAGATGCTGCAGTCGCACGCCTTCGCCATGCGGCTCAGCCGATCGATGTTGGTCGAGTGCATCACGGCGGTATGGCGGTTTCCGTTCTCCGCCTCGATCGCCAGAGTGATCGCGCGGTCGGCGTCCGGCACGCGGCAGATCGGCAGCACCGGCATCATCTGCTCGCTCCAGAGGAGCGGGTGGTCCTCGCCCACCTCGACGATCGCGAGGCGGACCGAGTCGGGCACGTTCATGCCGAGCTTCGACAGGATGACCGACGCGTTCTTCCCGATCAGGTCGTGGTTCATCGACCCGTGGCCGCGCGGCCCGGGATGCGTCGCGAACACCAGGTTCTCGAGGGCGTTCAGCCGGCTGCGATCAACGAGCACCGCGCCCTGCGCCTGCATCGACCGCACCAACTGGTCGGCGACGCTCGCGACCACGATCACTTCCTTCTCGTCGACGCAGATGATGTTGTTGTCGGTCGACGCGCCCATGAGAATGTGGCCCGCGGCCTTCTCGATGTGCGCCGTCTCGTCCACGACCGCCGGCGGGTTGCCGGGCCCCGCGCAGATCGCGCGCTTGCCGCTGGCCATCGCCGCCTTCACCACCGCGCCGCCGCCGGTCACGACCAGCAGCCGGATGAGCGGGTGCGTCATCACGT
>Ga0315292_10000015_pt1 | contig 53716 bp, 43 predicted proteins | sample YL17G13_0_MG_FD_204029 | JGI IMG/M metagenome (GOLD analysis project Ga0315292, IMG submission 204029) | Sediment microbial communities from Yellowstone Lake, YNP, Wyoming, USA - YL17G13_0 | ecosystem: Environmental > Aquatic > Freshwater > Lake > Sediment | place: USA: Wyoming | collected... | reverse complement strand
TCCCGCTGCCCATGTCGATGAAGATGTTCCCGTCTACGTCGTAGAACAGGGACTCTTCGGCTTTCTCGATGAAGACCGGCGAGGATATCCCGACCGCCTTGGATATGTACCTCTCCCTCAGCTTTCCGAGCTCGACCGACTTGGGGCCGGGGACCTCGGACGTCCTGATTGAAGCTTTTTTCGTTACCATTTGCACACCTCGAAGTTCATGCTAACAATGCTGTGCTAAGTCGTGCATGGTTGAAACAATAGATATTCTTTTAGGAAGCAGCTCAAATACCTCGCCCCTAGACGAGGGCGCTGCGGCGCAACATTGCTGCTCAGTCACCTAATGGTGAGGATGCGCTCTCCTTGGGAGGATCGGCCTCCGGAGAGACGGGTTGGGGCTTGTCCGAGAGTACATCCTTCGCGGCGCGCGCACACGAGATATCCCACAGCCGAAGCGCGAGGAACACACCCATAACCGTCAGCGGCGCGAGGCTGCTCTTGATCGCCACGAGAAGGAAGACGACCGTGACCAGGAGGACGCGGTCGTTCAAGTTGCGCATCATCAGACCCGCGAACAGGGTCGCGGCGAGGGCGATCACGGTTATCTCCACATAGTAGTCCGATGCGAAAGTGAGTTCGCTAAGGAGCGTTCCGCCAGTGGAAGTCCCGACGCGCGCAGCCTCGCTGCCGTGGAAGAACACCGCCGCGTCCAGAACGTTGGATACGCCGAAGGGCAACATCAACAACAGCGCGATGACCGCGCCAAGCGCGACCGCCACGAGCACCTCGGCCGTTTTCCTGATGTTCTTCGCCACGACGTTGGCCTGGAGGTCGAACAGGACAAGGACGGCGAACGGGAGTATCGCGTATATCTTCGTCATCATGGCGAGGGACATGAGGATGATCGACATCGCCTCCGGATGGAACTTCGACCGGTTCCTAGCGTAGACAGAGGCGATCATGAATAGCAATGTGAGAGAGGCATTGTCGAACGAGTAAAACAGCATCACGATCCCCGCGAACGGCGCGAAGGACAGCCAGCCTACATCTGTAATCCTCCGCAAGAGATAGAGTGCCGCACCGGAGAACACCAGGTTCGCGACCACGAACCAGACGGGCGTGCCAAGGAATCCCAGGGTCTCGTGCGCGCCGACGTACACCATGAGGTCAAGGGGGAGGTAGTTATACGGTCCCATGGACCACGCAGGGTTGGGCGCGTACTTGCCCTTGAACCTGGGAACCACATACTCCTCGTACGGGTTCACCCCGTTCTCCAGGCTCGTCACTGCAGCTTCGACGGCGTTGTCGATGTCGTGTATCTCCTCGAAGTACGAGAAGTATAGGACGAATGACACGGCGAACGCGATGAACGCAATCCACGCGAGCACCGTGATCAGCGTGGCGCGCTTCTTCAGGGCCGCCACGAGTCTGCCCATGCCCGCAGACCGGAGGCCGATGACCCAGATGGACACGATGACGACGAGGATTCCGTTGTAGAACAGATCCAACACTCATCTCACCGGCCCACGCACCATCTCCCCTTGCTGGCTGCATCTCAGGAATCGCCGAGCGACGAGAGAGCAGGTTCGGGAAGGGCCACGGAGCGATATAAAATAGCCTGCATCGATGGGTTGACCTAGTAGTAGCCCGCGACGCCGGGGGTCTGCCCCTTGCTCTTCTTCTGGGCGTCCCTGTGGAGGATCTTCAGCTGAGCCTCCAGCCTCTCGGCCTCCTTGCACAGGGGCTCGACGTTCAGGTGCATGTGGAGCACCATCTGGTCTATGGCTGCGAGTATGAGGGCGGCCGCTCTAGCGTCTGCCATGTCTGGCCTCGCCTCGGCGAGAAGGGTTATCACATCCATCCCGCGCCGATTGCCCTCGTTGAGAAGGACGCCCGCGGTGCCGGATATCACGCCTTCAACGAAGGGCTCCGCATCCGCCTGCATGAGCAGCTTCTGAGCCGCGTCGGTGCTGCCGATGCCATATACCGCGATCTCGCCCACTTCCGCATCGGGCTCCTCCTCCCCTCTCTCGACTATGAGTCCGCCGGCCGAGATGACCAGCCTGCACTTCTGCTCGTGGGCGAAGTCTATGATAGACGTGCCTATGGGCCTCAGCAGGTTGGCGGACGGCTGGAGCTCGGTCGAGAACACGACTATCTGCTGCTCTCCCGGCTTCAGGTTCGGCCTCGCGTACACCCGCGCGGGGCCAAGGGGCTCCGAATCCTTGATGAGCGACACGGTCGGGAAGAGGTTGGAGTCCATGACAGCGATGTACTCCATCTTCAGCAACGCGATGAGATAGCTCGCGACGATCGAGCTCACGAGGCCGATGCTCGGGAACCCGTCTATGATGACCGCGTCTCTCAGGTCGATTCGCTTCAGCTCGAAAATCTCTATCTCGCCCATGGACGAACCTCTAGGTGAATGCAGGATGTTGAACTTAACCGTTCGGTGACGGTTTCCGGCGACCGCCAAGGTTTTAATACAGCCGTGCTTCATGTCGAGGAAGGCCAGATGGGCCGGTGGCTTAGCTAGGATATAGCACTGGCCTTCTAAGCCCCTCACGGGGCCGAGGACAGCCAGTGGTCTCGGGTTCGAATGGCGTGCGAAACGCCCGAAATTCCCGACCGGCCCGCCATGGCCTCCAAAAGACATATTAAAAGGGAGCGATGTACGCCCAAACGGCAAAGGGAGTCTGACTCATGAAGAGAAGCTCAAGAGCCTGGAAGAAGCGCGGCAAGCAGCGCTGGAAGTGGCGCAAGAAGAAGATGAGAAGAAGGAAGAGGGCTCAGAAGCTGCGGAAGAAGTAGATTCCCTGATGCCGACCACAAGGGGGTATGGGGTAACCTGGTATCCTTACGGGCTCCAGTTATGGGAATGATTTCCGTTGGGTTTGCTGACCAGTGATGACTAACTGGAGCGATGACCCATAGTCCGAAACGCGCGGAGTCGCTCTCCGCGTGGAGGAAACCCGTTGATGGGGGTTCAAATCCCTCTGCCCCCACTCCTATCCATAGCCAGTGATAACCTCGGTCCGAGAAATCAAGGGTCTTTTGTACCAGGGCACTCTGGCACGGCATCGTCCAAGGCTATTCATCGAACACGAACATTTCATCAATCGTCGTCTGAAGGGCTTTGGCAATATCATGCGCAAGCTTCACTGAGGGGTAGTACTGGCCGTTCTCGACGGCCAGGATGGTTTCTCTACGAGTGCCAACGATTCTCGCCAGGTCATTCTGCGTCATCGAATGCCTTGCCCTGAGCTCCTTGATTCTCGTTCTCAATGAATCACCCAGGACGTGGCCTGTATCTATACGTGAGATAAGACCAGACAATGAAGAAGATTACGGGCAATGCCAGGAGCCCGCCGACCAACGCCTCAGGAGCCTTGTCTACGGACAGAAGTCCGAATGCGTTTGAGTTCGATAGGATGACAAAGTTGAGCAAGAGCCACCACCCAATTGAGACCCAGAACGAGTAATAGCCAGCCCGTATGACTATCCCTCTGCTGCGTTCGTCATTCAATCGGAATCCAGCTTGAACCGCACGATACTGTCTTATGATTATCATCACGGACGCGACTGTTATTCCGACTGCCCAAATGGTCCCAAGTACGACGGCACCGCCCGCTCTCTCAATAGGATCATCATACGAATAGTACGGGAGAACGAACAGCCATGAGTAGCCAACGAGAACTGCCAGAGGCACAGTAAGCAGCACGAGTTTGGTCGTTTCTTTCATGAAGCACACCTTAGTGTGCTATACATAACATAATGTTCCCTATAAATAACTTCCCGGACCCAAGTTCACTGAGAGGAAATCTCCATCTGATTCGAGAAACTGGAAGAGAAGGTGTTTGTCCCCTGCGAGTAATTCTGCTTGATTCGCTCGGACTTCGGAATTACTGGCTCGACAGAGGTTTGAATCCCTCTGCTCCACTCTTCATCTCGGCCTACCGAATCACGGCATTCTCCGGTCCACTTCAGATAGTCTTTTTCCCTGAGCCAACTCTATCGGGACAGATATGCTACCCGAGCCTATATTCTTTGAAGACCGAAGCGCATGGCGAAGATGGCTCAAGAAGAACCACGACAAGTCCTCCGAAGTCTGGATCCTCGCGTTCAAGAGACACTTGGGTAGACAGAGCGTCAGCTACGAGGAGGCGCTCGAGGAGGCCATCTGCTACGGATGGATCGACAGCAGGCTGAGACGCATAGATGACGAACGACACATGTGGAGGTTCGCTCCGAGAAAGCCCAACAGCATCTGGTCCCTAAGCAACAGGAAGAGGGCGGAGAGGCTGATCAAAGAGGGGAGGGTGACCGCCCATGGTATGGCCAAGATCGAAGCCGCGAAGAGGAACGGCAATTGGGATAAGGCGTACAGACCGAGCGCCCCTCCAAGGATCCCGAAGGACCTCAAGGACGCCTTGACTCAAGACGAGTTGGCTTGGGGCAACTTCCAGGCTTTGGCGAAGACTTACCGCCACGCGTACATCCACTGGGTCGCCTCCGCGAAGAGAGAGGAGACCAGGAGGAAAAGAATCCAGGAAGCCGTGAAGAGGGTGAGGAAGAACGTGAAGCACTTCATGGTTTAGGGAGCCCGCCACGTGGATCACCCTGAGATACCGCTGATGCAGGTCGGACCTCGCATGAGGCCGTTTGGAGGGAGGGGCGTTCCGCGCCCGAACCCTACTTCTTCTCCGCCCTCTCCCTCTGGAGGGGCCCTGGCGCCCACCAGGCCCACTTGCCCAGGACGGTCATCATCGCCGGGACGATGTATGTCCTGACCACCATGGCGTCCAGGAGTATGGCGAACGCGAGCGCGAACCCGATCTCCTTCAGCATCATCGTGCTCGAGATCATCATCATGCTGAAGGCGGTGCCCATGATTATGGCCAACGCGGTGATTATGCCACCGGTCCAGTCGAGCGCCTCCACGACCGCGTCCTTGTCGCTCTTCCCCTTGTGTTTCTCCTCCCTTATCCTGGTGAGGATGAACACGTTGTAGTCCATCCCTATCCCCATGAGCATGATGAATAGTATCAGGGGTATGATCCACAGGATGGGTTCGCCCAGCCCGTAGCTGAATATGCCTACGGTCGCAGCGAAGGCCCATGTTATGCTGAGCATGATCGACACTATCGCGAACGCGGAGAGAATTACGGCACCCAGGACGATCAGCAAGACGATGAATATGCCTATGACCACCATGATCTCCATCGTCCTGAACTGCTGGTCCAGGTCGACCTTGAGATCGTATATGACCGCCGAGGCGCCGCCCACGTAGATGGTGGAGGACGATATCGCCCCGTCAGCGGCCTTCAGAGCGGCGAGCTCGTCCCTAAGCACCGCTACCGTATCGAGCGATTCGGGCGTCATCGGCCCCGCCTCCAGGATGACTGTGAACAGCACCGTGCGGCCGTCGACGCCTACTAACTGCAGCATCATGGCCTGGTAGCTCGCACTCACATCTGGAGCCATCTCGCTCAGGTTCGCGTAGTCGATGTGGTCGCCCTTCGGGTTCGTCGGACCGGTGACCTGTTTCACATTGTCGGTTGCCGCTATGACGGCGGCGATGTCGTCGACCGTCTCCAGCTTGTCCAGGCTGAAGTTGCCGTCGGAATAGACTGGCGTGTCGAAGACCACCGCGACCTGGGTGGGCATGATCCGCCCCGCCCCGAACGCGTCGGTCATCGCAATGATGCCTTCGTTGCTCTCGACACCGGACGACATACCGCCTATGAAGTCGAAGCTCGTCTCAGCGTTCAGGAAGACGTAAGTGGTCGGGACCGAGATGAGGAGCGCCGCCAGGAGCACTGTCTTGGCGTGCTTGATGGAGAAGTTCGCCGCCTTGAAGAAGTACCCGCGGTGCCCCTGGGATCTCCTCTCCATGACCTTCTCTGCGAACCTGTACCAGCGCGCCCCCCGGGTAGGCCAGAATATCCTGTTCCCGAACAGCATGATCAGCGATGGGACCAGGGTAAGGGCGACGAGCAGGGATATGGCAATCGCCACTCCCAGGACCAGGCCCATGGTCCGTATCATGGAGAAGTCGGCGATGGAGAGCGCGAAGAACGAGACCATGACGGTGGCGCCGCTCGTCGAGATGCTCTCGCCGGCCCATGTGACCGATGTCCTGACCGCCTCCTCCCGGTTGTGTCCCTTGATGCGCTCCTCCCTGTATCTTGCGACTATGAAGATGGCGTAGTCCGTGCCGACGCCCATGAGGATGCTGAATAGCATCGTGACGACAGAGTAGTGTATGTCCGCGACCAGGGAGCCCACGACGAACACGAACGCCTGGCTGACCCCGAGGGCCACCATGACGCCTCCGAGGGGCAGGAACTGCGCTACCACCGAGCGGAAGAAGATACCCATGAGCACGATGATCATTATGATGGTGACTGGCTCGATGAGGGAGAGCTCGCTCATCATTGAGTCCTCCATGTCCGCGGTCAGCGCCGCGTCCCCGGTCACGTACGTCTTGTACTCCGAGGACAGATAGAGGGCCCTCGACTCCGACACCATCTCCCTGAGGTCGACGACGTTGTTGACAATCGGCTTCTCTCCTCCTTCGACAAAGCCGGAGTCCTTCGAGAAGCTCAGGACGATCAAGGTCGTGGTGTTGTCAGGGCTCACGAGACTGGAGAGGTATTCGGGAGGCAGCTGGACCGGCAGCTCTGGAAGGGTGCTTGAGGCGACCACGGAACGCGAGAACGCAGCCAACTCTTCGGGCGCGAATTCCGGGCCGAGCGCGTAGACCTCTTCCATGAAAGTCAGGTTGTCCACGCCGGCGAAGGCGGCGACCGTCGAGACCGAGAACTGGTGTATGAGCGTGAGGTTGGTGAACGAAGATAGATCGAACGATGCGAGCACCGCGTACATGATGGCCTTCTGGTCATCTGGATAATCGAGGAGCGCGATGAACGCAGGTGCGGCCGTACCGACGGCGGCCTCCGCCCGGGACTGCGGGTCAGAGGTGAGGACGGGATCGTCGTATGTGAAGTTCCAGGCGTAGCAGAACGCCCCCAGGTACTGATACGACAGCTGGGCAGTCGTCTCGTCGGCGGACGCCAGAAGGTACGGCATCGACGCAACGGTTGTCTGATACGCGGCGTAGTCCCGCTCCTGTATGCTGAGGGCGGGGTCCGTGTCCATCCAGTTGCCGAGGTAGAGCGACGGTATGCCATACAACATGGAGGCGGTCATGTTGACCTGGTACTCCGTCTCGACCATGACGGGGCCGAGCTCGGACGCCAGCGCGTGTATCATCGCCTCGGAGGCGGAATAGACGGAGGTGAAATCCTCGAGGTACGCGAGCCCGTCGGCCGCGGTCGCACGGTCTCCGAGGTCCAGACAGAAGTCCCTTACCTCCGCCGAGCCGACATCCTGGCCTTCCAGGACGACCATGAGCGTGCTGTTTGCGAGCGCGACGGGAAACTGCTCGTCGATGATCCTCTGAGCGATGAGCGATTCGGTGTCGCCCTCGACCATCTCCGACTCCTGGTAGACGAGCACCTCGTTGACCTTCGTTATCGCAGGAGAGATACACAGGAGAGTGACGATCCAGATGATCAGTATCAGCTTGTGGTGATCGACCACCGTGTCGGCGAGCTTCTTGAATATCATGTCAGCATCTCCATCTTTGTTGTTACAGTCCTACTAACAGGAATGTCGTTAAATGACTACTAACATATATCTATTTCGGAGTCGCATCCGGTGCGCGTACAGGCACGGACTCCGATGAAGACCCATCAGAAGGTTGTTGACAGGCTCATCGCCCTGGGCTTGACCACATACGAAGCTAAAGTATTCTCTGCCCTCACCGGGCTCGGCGAAGCAGGGGTGGGCGAGATCCACGCCATCGCCGAAGTGCCCAGATCTGCCATCTACGGCACGCTGGAGAAGCTCGAGGGCAGAGGCATAGTGGAGACGTCCACAGGGCGGCCGAAGAAGTTCAGGGCAATGTCACCCAAGGTCGCAATCTCGAAGATAGAGTCGGAGCTGCTGGGGGCGGCCAAGGATGCGAGGGATGGTCTCGAGGAGCTCGCGAGCGCACCTCACAGGGAGGCCTCTGAAGCCCGCATCTGGGTCATCAGAGGGAGGATGAGGATCCTAGAGAGGTTGCGGGAAATAGCGGACTCGGCCAGGTCGGAACTTCTCGTAGCCGGGACCCCAGAACACATATTGGCGTTCTCGGAGATCTGGAAGAAGGCCAGGTCGAAGAGGATGAAGGTGATGTTCGCGACCCCGGAGCCAGGGAGGATATCCGCCCTCTCGAAGTACGGGGAGATCGCTAGTCCGAGTCACAGCTTGAAGCTGCATGAGGCGGGCTCTCCGAAGGTGTTGTTCGTCCGGTTCGACAGGAAGACCATACTGTTCGCGAGCGAGTATGAGGACGAGACCCGTATAGAGGACATGATGGCTTTCTGGACGGATGATCCCTCGGTCGTGAGGTTCATGAACTACCTGACGGACTCGCTGACCCCGCAGGGCAGGGCAGCCAGAGGCGGTGCGTGAGGCGAGGACGACAAGGCGTCCGCAGATGCATCTCACTCACATATCAGGCGCTATTCTCGTAATGACCAGAAGATTCCGGTCGGGCAAATTGAGCCTGTCGAGCGCCGCGTGCGCATTGTATGCAGGGATTCGCGTGCAACCAGCAGGGTCCGATTCTGCCATATCCGCAGTCCCCTTGAGCGGCCCGGTTAACAGGGCGGCCAAGAATAGAGAAAGTGGGGTTGGTGCGCGTACGAAATCATGCTTGATCCTCTCAGGCTTCGGAAAGACTAGCTCGGCAGAGATTCAAATCCCTCAGCCCCCACTCTAGCCCCTTCTGAACAGACATGGTACTGTCCCCACAGGAGCGCCTGATCGCGAGCGGACGTCATACGAGAAGGAACCATTCCTTGGGGACGCTCAGTATTCTCTTATCATCTAAGAGCGAGAGGGACCGGTCGGACACGACCACACCGTACTCTGACCCCGTGCGGGACATCGTCTTCTCGACCTGTGAGTGACCCTTGTTCCCGTAGCCGACCTCGAGGACCATCCGGCTCTTGTCGCGACGGTTGATCACAAAGTCGGCACCGCCCTCTGACGCATCGAAATCGAACGCAAGCAGGCGGCGTTCCCTCTGGAGTCTGTAGAGGTACATTGTGACCGCGTCTTCGAGGAGTCTTCCCGACGTCGCCTCGGGGCTGTCCGATTGCCCGACCTTCCAGAGAAGAGCTGCCCGCATGGACGGAGCCATGAACATGTACTTCGGTGCCTTCGAGATCTTCTTCACGGGTCGGCCGAACGGCCGCACCGCAATCACGAGCTCCGACTTCTCCAACCCACGGATCATCCTGCTGAGAGTCGGTTTCGTCAATTCCCCCAACCTGCTGCAAATCGACTCATAGCTGACGCGGTCCGATACGGCGAGAAGCGTGATGAGGTTGGACATCTTCGTCTGCATCTTCTTCGTGAACCTCATCATCATGGTGATGTCCTCGCACACCGTCTTCTCCACGATGTCCAAGAGCTTCTCGTAAACATCCTCCTGGTCCGAGTACGGGATTGCGAAAGGCAGCGTGCCAACCCGAAGATATTGCTCTACGTCGCTTGGTCGGACTCCGGCTAGATATCTTGTGACCGCCCTCTGATCGGCTCTCAACCCATGATAGGCGTCCTCCGCGCTCGCCGAAGAGAATAGGCTGTCGATGATCGAGCCACGGAGGCCGTCGTCGGGCTTCAAGTCTCGCTTGAGCAGCATGTACTCCGAAAGAGACAGAGGTGTCAGCCGCTCTGACTCCGATCTCCTGACCGAGTCAGGACTGGTCTGCAGGGAGACTGAGGATGAACCTGTGGCGAAGATGAACACACGATCTGTTCGGTCATACAGGCTCTTCAGGGCGACGGCCCAGTCAGGATCGTAGTGGACCTCATCCAAGAACAGGATGATTCTCTCCGAATCGGTCAGGGTCTCGAAGTCCTTCCCGAGCTGGCGCTCGTATTCGTCCAAGTATTGCTTCAGAGAGGCGCCGGTGAGGCGCGTCAGCTCATCCAGAGACGCATATGGCGTGCGCGCCGGCGGAACTCCCCTCTCTGACAGACTGAAGAGTAGCTGGGCGACCAGTGTAGTCTTGCCGGTGCCTCTCAATCCGGACATGACGATCCAGCGCTTGCTGGCATCTCCCCGCAAGAAGGCGTCAACGTATCCCTCGAACCTGTCGAAGGCGAACCTCTTGTGGAGTCTGTCCCCTTTCGAGGAGAACACATGACGCCTCAGACGGTCCTGTGACAGCGAGAGACTGCGCCGGACGAAGCCCTGCAAGAGTTCGTCTTCACCTGACATATGTATAAGTAAATTGCATTTTACCTATTTTATGCTTTCTAAGTAAATTGGAGTTTACCTATATGACTTGGGGTGGAAGCGCAGAACGCGGCATTAGGGCCGCTGTGTGAATCGGTTCGGTCCGGATGAAGAGGCCGGGTGGAACCATGCCCAGAGGAAGGGTGCGAAATCCCCTTGACCCTCACCGACTTCCGACATATTGGCTCGGCAGAGGTTCAAATCCCTCTGCCCCCACTCCACCATTCCTGCACTCAAGGTGCACGAGCGGGCGACCATTCTGACCCAGATGGAGGATGATGGTCATCGATTTCTGGGAGGGGGCACAGACGATTGGTCCGACGATGAGGCATTCAATGTCTCCCCTCGGTCGAGCCCGGTCTTCTTGACGCCCCTTCGTCTCCACAGGAGAATCCCTGCGACGGCGACGACTGCGCAGACCCCGACAACCATTGGGGCGATGACGTCCGGGGAGCTCTTCTCATCGACCGAGAGACTGTTGATTATGTTCTTCACCGTAATCGAAGACGACATCCAGAGGCCGCTGATCATCGACACGTTCAGCAGCCACGCCATCCCCCACACGTCGCTGGCCAGTATCATGACCCGCTCGGTCGCATAGTAACCGTCTTCCTCCGGGTCACCAATGGCGACGGAGAACATGACATCGACCGCTGGCACGCCGTTCCGGCTTCTGTTCTGGACGGGATATTCGAGATAGAAGTCCGTGTACACCGGATCACTAGCTATGTCATCCAGATATCCCTGCATCTCCTCTCGGAGCGCTTCGTTGGTCACTGGGCCGGACCAAACCCAAGAGGTCAATACCCCGTGCGGGTTCAGACCGAGAGACGATGGCCCCGTGAACTCCAGGTCGTACATAGTCCCGTCATACGAGACGTCCCTGGCATATTCCCAACTGGACGGTAGCTGGATGCTGACATGCTTGTTCGGAACGTCGACGACGGTGTACGCCGACACCGATGACGAAGACAGCAGAAGACAAGACAACATGACTACAAGCGCGAGAATGTGCCGCAGGCTAGGTCCTCCCGCAGCATCACACGCGGGCAGGAAGGATAAACTTGGGAACGTTCCAGGACGTCCCGTTTATATAACCGAGAGAGAGGGTCATCGAACGACCTTGTACCTCAGCCAAACGTACCCGCCGCGCACGCGCTCCATGTGCTTGATATCCAGCTTGACGACACCGTTCCCATCCTTCAGGTCGGGCGCGTTGAACACGGACCTCGGTGACGTCCCTCCGACCAGAACTGGGTGAATCAGGATGCTGACCTCGTCGACGAGGCCCGCGCGAAACATCGCACCATTGAGCCTTCCACCGCAGTCCAGCCTCACCGTCTTGACGCCGTGGTCCTTGCAGAGCCTCTCCAATGAAGCTTTGAGATCCACGCGGTCCTTCCCGGCGATGATATGTCCCAAGCCTGCCTTCTCGAGCTTCGATATGTAGCTCTTCGGGGTCGCCGAGGAGCACAGGACGATTATGCGGCTCCAATATGGTGCCTTGAGCCAAGGCCCCCAATCGGCCACCCTGCCCTGGCTGTCTGTGACCACCAACAGGGGTCGTCTGTACTTCCCGATCTCAGAGGGAGGGTCCGGGTCGCCCTGGTGAGCGGCCATCTGTTCGGAACCGGCTATGATCGTGTCCGCTCCGGACAGCATCGCGTTGACCTTCCACCTGGAGGCGATGTCGTAGTAGAGCCCAGCATCGGCAGAGAACCAGTCCATCCTGCCATCGAGGCTCATCGCATTGTGCATTATCACTCGGGGGAGCATGAGGAGGCGCAGGCACGCATGTCTGATAAACGTAACTGACGGACATTCGTGAGTTCAAGGATCGCACCACAATCACTCTATAACTGACACGCTGATTTCGGGGGAAGTCTCGAGCGTTGCAGGACTGCGTCAGGCTGGGTCGCTCGGCGGAAGTGCGGCGCTGGGCCGCGGCGCAGGTCATGATCATCACCATGCTACTGCTCCCCCAGTGAGGTTTTTCTACACGGCGGGCCGCCTCTGAACAGGATTGCGCGCCTGGGCAGCGGGGATTTCGGACAAAAACATTAAAGCGCACCCCCTGTTTCTCGACCATCATGCACAAGGTGGTCACGGTCGACATGGAGAGGGACTTCTTGGCGGAGAACAGGAGGCTCGCCGACGAGAACAGAGCCCTCCTCGACAAGCACGGCGTCGTCGCCTTCGATTTCCTCGGCGGGATTGGCTCCGGGAAGACGTTGATCATCGAGAAGCTCGTCGACCGGCTCAGCGCGAAGGGCAAGAGATGCGCCGCGATCGCAGGTGACGTGTCCGGAGACGACGACTACCAGAGGTTCGTGGCCCACGGGGTGCCGGCCGCGAACGTCAACACCGGGAAGGAGTGCCACCTGGACGCGCACCTGGTCGACCACGCCCTGGAAGACCTCCCGCTGGACAAGCTGGACTACCTGTTCATCGAGAACGTGGGGAACCTGGTGTGTCCCGTGGACTTCCCCCTCGGGTCGCACAAGAGGATAGTCGTCATCAGCGTCACCGAGGGCGACGACATGGTGCGGAAGCACCCGCCGATATTCGCCTTCAGCGACGTCATCGTCATCAACAAGATAGACCTCGCAGAAGCCATGGAGGTCGATCCCAAGATACTCGAGAGGGACGCTGTCAGGATCAACCCCGCAGCGAGGATCATCAGGATGGATGCGAGACGCGGCAAGGGCATGGACGAGCTCATGGCCGCCCTCGGGCTCTAGAGGTATCGGATGAAAATAACCGCATACGGCATAGTCCAGGGCGTTGGGTTCAGGCCGACCGTGTACAGGGTCGCGAAGGCCATGGGCCTGAAGGGATTCGTGCTCAACAACGGCTCCAACGTCGAGATCCACGTGGACCGGGATGCGGAGGAGTTCTTGAAGAAGCTCAAGGAGGCGCTCCCGGCGCTCGCGAGGATCGACAGGGCGGACCTGGAGGACGTGCGCGAGGAGCTCGCGGACTTCACCATCGTCCAGAGCAGGGAGGGGAAGCGGGTCTCGCTCATCCCGACCGATACCGCCATCTGCAGCCAGTGCGCGAAGGACTTCGACAGTCCGAGGGACAAGCGCCACATGTTCCCCTTCACCAACTGCACCGAGTGCGGGGCGCGGTTCACCGTCATCTCGGACGTACCCTTCGACCGGTCCCGGACGAGCATGTCGGACTTTCCGATGTGCCCATCGTGCACCAAGGAGTACTCCTCCCCCGATGACAGGAGGTTCCACGCGCAGACGATATCGTGTCCCGCGTGCGGGCCGACGTACACGTTATATGATAAGGCGCACCGGAAGATCCGAGGAGACCCCTTCAAGACCTTCGCGGAGAAGATTGACGGGGGGCACGTCGGCCTGCTCAAGGGCTGGGGCGGGATGCACATCATATGCACCTTCGAGAACGCCTCGAAGCTGAGGAAGGTCTACCGGAGGGGCGACAAGCCGTACGCGGTGATGATGCGCGACCTCGACACGGCCAAGAGATACGCTGCGGTGACCAGGGAGGAGGAATCGCTGATCGCCTCCCCGCAGAGGCCGATCGTGCTGCTGCACAAGAGGGAGGACGCGTTCTCCGCGCTCGAGAAGGTGTCGCCCGGCCTGGGGAACATCGGAGTGATGCTCCCATACTCCGGGGCGCACTTGCTCATGTTCAGGCATCTCAAGGCGGACGGCGTGATCATGACCTCGGCCAACCCGCCAGGCGAGCCCATGGTGGTCGAGAACGACAGGGCGTTCGACCTGGGCATCGACTACTACCTGATGCACAACAGGAGGATCATCCACCGCTGCGACGACTCTGTGGTCAAGGTGAACTCGGGGAGCACGAACTTCACGAGGAAGTCGAGGGGGTTCGTGCCCGTCCCGGTCGAGGCGAACCACAAGCACACCGTCATCGGCGTCGGGGCGCAGTGGGACGTCACCGCGTCGATCTCCAGGAACGGGGAGATATTCCTGACGCAGTACGTCGGGGAGTCGCAGCAGTATCCCACTCTCCAGTACCTGGACGAGGCGATCCATCACCTGGGAGGACTGCTGGGCACGAAGGACGTCGAGGCCATAGGCCTCGACAGGCATCCCAGATACTCCACCAGGATCGCCGCTAGGAGGCTCGCGAAGGAGCACGGCTGCGAGATGATAGAGACGCAGCACTATCACGCGCACGCCGCATCCCTCATGATCGACAGGAAGGTGAAAGGCCCTATAGTGTGCCTCACCTGGGACGGCACAGGGTACGGGGACGACGGCACCTCTTGGGGCGGGGAGACGCTGCTCGCGGATTTCTCGGAGTACACGAGGTTCGCGACTCTGGAGGGTATCCCGCTCCTCGGAGGGGACCGGGCCGTGGTCGACCCTAAGAGGGTCGTCACCGCCATCGAACTGATGCTGGACCGGCAACCCACATTCGTCGGGTCCGATGAGGCTGGGCTCTACTCGAAGATGCTGGACAAGAGCGTGAAGGCCTCGAGCATGGGCCGTGTCTTGGACGCGGTCTCGTGCATACTCGGCATCTGCTGCAAGAGGACTTACGAAGGCGAGCCCGCGATCAAGCTCGAGAGATGGCTCGAGCGCGGGTCGCCGACGGTCCCGTTCGAGGTCGATTTCGGCAAGAGAGGCAGCCTGGAGTACGCGAAGACCCTGCCGATGTTCGACCAGCTGATGGACCTGAAGGTCGAGACCGATGCCCAGAGAGCCGACGCGGCGACTTCCTTCGTGAGGGCTCTGGTCCAGGCAGTCGCGGACCGTGCGTGCGACCACGCCTCGGACGCTGGCATCCGTCAAGTGGGCCTCAGCGGGGGGGTCGCGTACAGCGGGCCCGTCACGGCATGGGTTAAGGAGAAGGTGGCGGAGAGGGGGCTCGAGTTCGTCGGGCATGAGCGGATATCCAACGGCGACGGCGGGATATCCACGGGCCAGAACGCCATCGCTGGCTCAAAGCTCGGGTGATTCTGTCAACAGTCGTGTGGTAATCCCTCGGACCACTTCGACAGCTGACTCGCTCCATTCGGCTCCGACCGTGCGCCCCTCACGGGGTCGTATAGGATCATCACCACGTCATGCTGGAACGCGCCGGGGCTGAACCGTAAGCCCCCTGCCAACCCTTTCGGGAAGGCTGTTTGCAGCAGATTGATGCCGGCGTTGACATGCTTATCAGCCTGCCAGCCGCACTCGCACTCGAACCGGGCGCCCATTCGGGAATGTTGGATCGTCCCACATGTCGGGCACCTCCTGCTGCTGTTGTACGGATTCACTTTGATCACTGGCACGCCCCTCCAGGCGGCCTTGTACTCGATGAACTGATGGAGCTTCCTCCTCGGCCACATGCTCAGGCGCCTGTTGAGTCCTTTGTCCCTCCGGGGCTTGAACACCCCTCTAAGATCCTCGAGCACGACCGCGGCCTTCCTCTCCTCCGCGAAGTCCACCACCGCGTTCGCGATCTGGTGCATCCGGTACTCGATCCTGTGATGCTCCCTCCGTCCCTCTCTTCGGCACAGGCGCCGCGAGGTACGCCTGTCGTGAGCCTTCTTCTTCTGCAGGCGCCTCCTTCTATCTTGGTGCCGCGCCTGGATGACGGCCACTTCATCGAAGGCGGCCTTGGCGGGCGTGCACACTCCGCCTTCAAAGAACACACCATCGAGACTCCCCTCGTTCGTATCGAGCGAGAGGGTCGTTTCGGGGACGTAGGGCTTCTTCTCTCCCTTCCTGAAGGCGATGACGACCCGGTCGGGAATGACCGTCAGAGAACCGAGTGTGAGAGTGGTGTCATCAAGGTATCTCCTGTGATACTGGCTCACCACGAGTTTGAGCTGTACGTGCAGACCCGCCCGGATTGGCAGGTCTATGACCCCGTTCACGCGGTCGAGCTTGTACGCCTGGTTCTCCGCCTTCATCACAAGACGCTTGACGTAGGGGACTCCGCTAGGATTGCTCTTCCGGAGCCGCCTCCGGTGGCTCTTCAGGGCACTCCCAGCCACCTCGAACGCGGAGACGAGATGTTGGGAGTACATCCCGGGATGGTCCTTGCGGAAATCCTTGTATGCCAGCTTCGTGAGGGCGTATTTCGAACTGACCCGCGCCTGGAGGCCTGCGCGGATTGCGTTGTTGACCGCTAGCCTGAAATCCTCGAGCAGGAACCTCGCCTCCGACGGAAGGTCGGACTCGAGCTGAAAGGTCACCCCTCTGACAAGCATCCAGCTCCTCACGGCATTCGGTACGCTATTCCCTGCCGATTACATGTAAACGGAAGATAGAAATGGAGGCTAAGGGAAAGCAACTAAGTTCTTCCCGTTTCTGACAGGATATCGATAGCGCTCAACCCGTCCCGTCTCGAGATGTCTCAGGAATCTCTGGACGTTCCGTTTGAGGCCTCCGATGTCCTCGAAGAGATGATTGCTCAGGGCGTGGGACTTCAGGAAGAGCCAGAACCCCTCGATTGGGTTCAGGTGCGGTGAATATGTGGGCAGTGGCACCAGCTCGATACGTTCATCGAGCCCTTCGAGATAGTCCTGCGCACGTTTTGTGAAGTGGACGCTGTAGTTGTCGAGGACGATCTTGACGTCCCATCCCCTGTACCGTCTGGCGACCTGCTTCAGGAGCCCGACGAAATCGTTGCCCCTCTTGTGCTGGCAGAAACGTGTGACCAGGGTGCCCGTCTCAGGATTCACCGTGCCGAACAGGTTGAGCTTCCGGTCCTTCCCGGCCGCGTCCACCCTGATCGGGGAGCCGATCTCCTGCCATGTCTTCTTTATGCGCGGGTTGAGGTGTAGTTCCGTCTCGTCCTCGAAGAGGACCACGGTCCTCTTCGGGGGAGCGGCCAGGAGCCGCTCGAGGCGCTCCCTCTTCTGGCCATATAGGGCGTCATCGCTCACGACATGCAGCTTCGGCCTCCTGAAGCGCATCCCGTTCTTCAGGAGCAGCTGGCGGATCCGCTCTCCGGACAGTCGCACGCCCGTCTCCTTCCCCATGTACTCTGCGAGGAGCGGGAGGGTCCAGCTGGTGACGGAGTAGCCCACGAGGAGTGGGCTGATGTGGACCATGTCGAGGAGCCTCTCGATGTAGGCCTCGTTCGCCTTCGGAGGCCTCCCGGACCGCCAGTCATCGGCGAGCCCTTCGAACCCGTCCTCCTCGAATATGTGTATCCAGTTCCTGACCGATTCCACGGAGACGTCCAGGAGTTCCGCGATCTCCTGGACGCTCTTCCCGAGGTGGGAGAACCAGATCGCCTGGTATCTCAGAGCCAGTCGTCCATCGATTGCACACTTCGACACCTTTCTGAAAGTGTCGACCTCGTCCTGGGTCAGTTGCCTCACGAACAGCACTCCAAATCCCATCCGGAGGGGGATGGATGACTGGACGTAAAAGCTCTACGAATTTATTTGCTATCCCTTAGACACAGCACACATCTCCCCCACCGTACGAATCCGGCCAGAGCCGCTCGGGTGAAACTTTATTAGCGAACCCCACATACTGACGCCCCGATGTGCCTAGCCGTTCCAGGTGAGGTCAAGTCGGTCGAAGGCCACATGGCCACGGTCGATTTCGGAGGCGTCAAGAGGACCGCGAACTTATCGCTCGTGGACGCCAAGGTGGGGGACTACGTCATCGTCCACGCGGGGTACGCCATACAGGTATTGGACAAGGAAGAGGCCGAGAAGACGCTGGACCTATTCAGAGAGATGCTGGCGCTGGATGATGCCGGGGCGTAGAGGATGCACGAGTTCTCAGTCATGAGCCAGATGGTCGATGGCATCCTCGAGGAGGCGAAGCGGCACAACGCCAGCAAGGTGGAGGAGGTCGTGCTCGACCTCGGCGACTTCACGATGCTAGGCGAGGAGCAGCTGAGGTTCGCATACGAGGTCCTGACCAAGGACACCATCATGCAGGGCTCGATGCTCTCTGTCAAACACATAAGTGGCAAGATCAAGTGCAAATGCGGGTTCGCAGGGGCGATGTCGCCGTCCCCAGATTCACCTCACAAGATGGTCCCGGTGCTCGAGTGCCCTGTATGCAAGGGAGCGGCCGAGATCACCGAGGGACGGGAGTGCGTCGTCAGGAACATCAGGATGGTGGTGCCCGATGTTTAGGCTCAGGGACAAGGGGATGTCCAGGGAGATCATGGCGAAGCTCGAGGACATGGACCTCGACCTGACCCTGATGCACGTCTGCGGCACTCACCAGGACACGCTCATAAGGTTCGGCCTCGACAGCGAGTTCAAGCGCGTGGGCATCGACATAAGGCAGGGACCGGGCTGCCCCGTGTGCGTCACACCTCCCCGGGAGATCGAGGAGACAATCGCGCTGGCAAGGGGAGGGCTCACGGTCGCGGTCTTCGGGGACGTCATGAAGGTGCCCGGAGAGAAGGGCTCGCTCAACGACGCGAAGGCGGAAGGCGCCGATGTGAGGGTGGTGTTCGGCGTCGACGACGCAGTGGCGCTCGCGAGGAGGTCGAAGAAGGAGGTCGTCTTCATGGGGATAGGGTTCGAGACGACGGCCCCGACGACGGCGTCCGCACTTCTCTCGGACCCGCCTCCGAACTTCTCCGTCCTCAGCTGTCACAGGACGGTGCCGCCGGCGCTCAAGGCCATCGCGGGCATGGGCGAGATCCGGCTCGACGGGATGATCCAACCGGGCCATGTCAGCGCGATCATAGGGACGAGACCGTACGAGTTCCTCTCGAAGAAGTTCAAGATGCCGCAGGTCGTGGCGGGGTTCGAGCCGCTCGACCTGATGATGGGCGTGTACATGCTCGCGGTGCAGAAGAAAGAATCGCGTGCCTTCGTCCAGAACGAGTACTCGAGGGTCGTGCACCCCGAGGGGAACCCGGCCGCCCTGAAGGCGCTGAAGGATGCGTTCGAGCCGTCTGACTCCCTCTGGAGGGGATTCCCCGTGATCGCAAGGAGCGGCCTCTCGATAAGGAGGAAGCTCGAGGAGCACGACGCGAGGAAGAGATACGAGGACCTCCTGGAGGCGGTTCACCGGCACGAGTACCGCGAGGCAAAGGGATGCAGATGCGGCGAGATGCTGCGCGGGATCCTCACCAGCGAGCAGTGCCCGCTCTTCGGAAAGAAGTGCACTCCAAACACGCCGATAGGACCATGCATGGTGTCCAGGGAAGGAAGCTGCTACATATCGTACAGGTATCTCAAACGCTGAGCGTACAAGGCGAAACGCGACCCGGACGACGATCCTGATTAACAATTGGAAGAAACTGCTGAGCGGGGGCGCCCTCCCAGGCACCGAACCAGAAAGGCCCTGGAGCCAAGAACTGCGCCCTTTCGAGCCGAGGGGCATCGAATTCGACGGTATCGAGAAACGGCGATTAGTCGAATTTCGAATTTCGAGCTATTTCTCTGAAAGGGGAACTGCCTTCTTCGAAGGGGAGGATTAACAATTATCGCCTGGGAACCTGCGTTATTCGAAACTTCAATTATCGAAACCTATATTAACGACCTGTCGATTACCCATGCCTCGTCAAAATCATAAGGCCGAGTGGATGCGCCAGATGGTCAGGAAATGGCCTCTTCCGCGGTGTCGCTCGGGCCGATCGAGATTTCGACTAGCCTGAGCCAAGGAGGGGGATGATGACCTCGCCCGAACCGCCAGGAAAAGAGTCCTTGGATAGCGCGCCGTCGAAGGCGCTTGGAACTGCCGGACCGAAGATAGGTGTTTTCATCTGTCACTGCGGCAGCAACATCGCAGGAGTCGTCGACTGCGGGAAGGTCCGGGAGGCCGCCGAGAAGCTCCCGGGCGTGGTCGTGGCAAAGGAGAACAAGTACACCTGCTCCGACCTCGGCCAGGAAGAGATCATCAAAGCCATCAAGGAGCACGGCGTCGAGAAGGTCGTCGTCGCATCCTGCTCGCCGAGGCTGCACGAGCCCACCTTCAGGAACTGCATCAAGCAGGCCGGCCTGAACCCGTACCTCCTCCACATGGTCAACCTGCGCGAGCAATGCTCGTGGGTGCACTCGCACGAGAAGGAGAAGGCCACTGAGAAGGCGGTCGACCTGGTGCGCATGGGGGTGTCCAAAGCCGCCAGGCTGGAGCCGCTCGAGGCCAGGGAGGTCCCGGTCGAGCCCACGTCGCTCGTCATAGGAGGAGGGGTCGCTGGCATCCAGGCGGCGTTGGACCTCGCCAACATGGGGTTCAAGGTATACCTCGTCGAGAAGCAGCCGAGCATCGGCGGAGTCATGGCGCAGCTGGACAAGACATTCCCGACGGGCGACTGCGCGATATGCATACTCGCCCCCAAGATGGTCGAGCTCTCCAGGAACCCGAACATCACATTGCTCTCATACTCCGAGGTCGAGGAGGTCAAGGGGTTCATAGGCAGCTTCGAGGTCAAGGTCAGGCGCAAGGCCAGGTACGTGCACGAGGACAAGTGCGTCGGATGCGGTCTGTGCGCTGAAGTCTGCCCGGTCAAGATAGACAACGAGTTCGACCTGGGGTTCGGTCAGAGGAAGGCGATATACATCCCGTTCCCACAGGCAGTGCCCCTGAAGTACACCGTCGACAAGGAGAGGTGCCTGCACTTCAAGACCGGCAAGTGCATGCTCTGCGTCAAGGCGTGCTCCAACAAGGCGGTAGACCACGAGATGAAGGACGAGGTGCTGAGCCTCAAGGTCGGCACGATCATAGTCGCGACGGGATTCGAGACCTACATCCCCAAGAAGAACGGCGTGTACAAGTACTGGGAGTACGACAACGTCATCACCGGCCTCGAGCTCGAGAGGCTCCTGAACGCATCCGGTCCAACCGGAGGACACCTGATCAAACCCTCCGACGGCCAGACGCCGAAGAAGATAGCTTTCATACAGTGCGTCGGCTCCAGGAACAAGAAGATCGGCAACAACTACTGCTCGCGTGTTTGCTGCATGTACGCCATCAAGAACGCGCAGATCATCAAGGAGCACGAGCCGGACACCGAGATCGCGATCTACTACAACGACATCCGCGCGTTCGGGAAGGGTTTCGAGGAGCTATACCACCGCATCAGGGAGGACTACGGGGTCGAGTTCATCAGGGGCAGGCCCGCGAAGCTGAGCCTGAACCCGAACAACAAGACGATCAAGATAAGGGCCGAGGAGACCCTGCTCAACAAGATCACGGAGAGGGAGTTCGACCTCGTCGTGCTCTCGACCGGGCTCGTCCCGTCCGAGGGAAGCAAGAAGATCGGCAAGACGCTGAGCCTCACGGTGAGCCCGGACGGGTTCTTCGCGGAGGCACATCCGAAGCTCAGGCCGGTCGACACCGCGATGGACGGCATATACCTCGCGGGATGCGCCCAGGGCCCGAAGGACATCCCTGATTCTGTCGCCCAGGCGAAGGCGGCAGCGTCGTCCGCCGCTGCGCCCATGATGGCGAAGAAGGTGAGGATCGAGCCGCTGACCGTGACCGTGTCGGAGGAGCTGTGCGTGGGCTGCGGCCTGTGCACCGAGCTGTGTCCGTACGGCGCCCCCGAGCTGGTCCAGAGCGAGAAGGGGGGGACCAAGGCCAGGGTCATAGAGGCGCTGTGCCACGGATGCGGGACCTGCGCAGCGTCGTGCCCACAGATGGCGATCGTGGCGAAGCAGTTCACGGACGAGCAGATATGCTCGGAGCTGGAGTCCGCGCTCGTCTTCGACGGGAAGACGCATGCGCAGAAAGCAGGCCACAAGAAGAAGGCCGAGGCGGAGGTGTGACGATGGGAGAAGCGGAGAAGACCTTCATCGGCGGCCTGCACGAGAAGCTCGTCGAGGACAAGATCATAGACGAGTCCCAGCTCGAGCCGGGCTTCGCGAAGGAGATCCAGAAGTACGGGGGCAAGGATGTCATGACATGCCTCCAGTGCGGCAACTGCACCGGAGTGTGCCCCATCAGCCTCAAGATAGACTACAAGACCAGGAGCATCATCAAGTTCTGCCAGTTCGGGCTCAAGAAGTACACTCTCGGGACCCGCTGGGTGTGCGCCACATGCTACAGGTGCTACGAGCACTGTCCCGCGGACATCAACCCCGCGGAGGTCATGATCGCGCTCAGGCACATCGCCGTCCGTGAAGGCGTGATACCTCCGTTCGTGAAGATCGCCGCGACGAACCTAGTCAAGTACGGCCAGAGCGTCAAGCCCGACCCCGAGATAGACAAGATCAGGAAGGAGCTGGGCCTGGGCGAGGTGCACTCCAAGCACGTTGACTACAGGCATGTGCTCAAGGAGATCGCGGTTCTTGTCCACGCTTCCAAGTACGACAAGCTCATAGGCATCGAGGAGGAGGTGAAGGTGTGAGCTCATACGCCTACTTCTTCGGATGCGTCATACCGAACAGGTACCCCGGCATCGAGTACTCCGTCAGATGGGTCTGCGGCAAGGAGGGGTTCGACCTCGATGTCGCGGACATCAAGGACTTCTCATGCTGCCCCGTGCCCGGGATATTCTACTCGACCGACAAGGACACGTGGCTGCTGCTCGCGTCCAGGAACCTGACGCTCGCCCAGGACGAGCGCAGGGAGATACTCACGGTCTGCAACGGCTGCCTCACATCGCTCCTCAAGGCGACCGAGTACCTGCAGGACCCCAAGAACATGGGCAAGGTCAACAGGGTGCTGGCGCAGATCGGCAAGAAGTACACGGGCGTGGCCAAGAAGAGCGAGGGCAGGAGGAAGGTCTTCGAGCCGGTCAAGGTCAGGCACTACGTCGAGGTGATGACCAAGGATGTGGGCCTGGAGGCCATCGCGGCCAAGGCCAAGCGGCCGCTGAAGAACATCAAGGTCGCCGTGCACTACGGCTGCCACTACCTGAGGCCGACCGAGCACCAGACCTTCGACGACCCCAACGACCCCGTGCTCATCGACAGGATGGTCGAGGCGTGCGGCGCCACCAGCGTCGACTACGAGGACAAGCTCGACTGCTGCGGCGCTGGCGGTGGCGTCAGGTCGCACGTGATCGAGTTGGCTAACTCGCTCACACAGGACAAGTGCACCAACATCGCGGCAGCGGGGGCGGACTGCATAGTCACCGGCTGCCCGTTCTGCCTCCTGCAGTTCGACAACGCCCAGAAGGAGTTCTCCAAGGACGGCATACCGGTCATGCACATATCCCAGCTGCAGGCGCTCGCGATGGGCATCGACCCGATATCGCTCGGGTTCGACACGCACCATGTGTCCGCTCACTCGCTCCTCCGGAAGCTCAGGGGGGTCTGAACATGAAGACCGATGCGCAGGGCGCTCCGGACCCGGAGCACGAACACTCCTACGAGCCGAGGATCGTGGCGTTCTGCTGCAACTGGTGCTCGTACGCGGGGGCGGACCTAGCGGGCACCACGAGGCTGCAGTATCCAACGAACGTGAGGATCATCAGGGTCATGTGCTCGGGCAGGGTCGACCCGTCCTTCATCCTGAAGGCGTTCGCGCTGGGCGCAGACGGCGTCATAGTCGCGGGCTGCCATCCGGCGGACTGCCACTACATCAGCGGGAACGAGAAAACCGCCCTTAGAGGGGACTTCCTGTCCTCCTTCCTGGAGGATGCGGACATCGAGCCACAGAGGTTCAGGGTCGAATGGATCGCGGGCTCGGAAGGGGCGAAGTTCGCGCAGGTGGTCAAACAGATGGTCACCGAGCTCGAGAAGCTCGGCCCGGTCGCCGGGGAGGGTGCCTAGGATGGCCGGGGAGAAGACTGTCGGGGCCGTGCTCGTCGTCGGGGGCGGCCCCGCGGGCATGCAGGCCGCGCTGGACTTGGCGGACTCCGGGTTCAAGATCTACATACTCGAGAGCGGGCTGAGCATCGGGGGCACGATGGCACAGCTCGACAAGACATTCCCGACGAACGACTGCTCTATGTGCATCATATCCCCCAAGCTCGTGGCCACGGGAAGGCACGAGAACATCACCATGCTCACCAACGCCGAGCTGAAGAAGGTCGAGGGCAAGGCGGGGGACTTCAAGATCACGCTCTCCAGACGGTCCAGGTACATCATAGAGGAGAAGTGCACGGGCTGCGGCGTGTGCGCGGAGCACTGCCCGGTGGAAGGGACGAACGCCTTCGACAGGGACATGGCCCCCAACAAGGCCATATACGTCCCGTTCCCGCAGGCCGTCCCTCTGCTATACACCATCGACCGCGGGCTGTGCATCGGCTGCGGGGTGTGCGAGAAGTTCTGCGAGGCGAAGGCCATCAAATACGACTCCGAGCCCGACAAGGAGGAGACCATCGAGGTCGGCGCGATCATCCTGAGCCCCGGATACGAGGTGTACGACGCCTCGAAGAAGATACAGTACGGGCACGGGATCTTCCTCAACGTACTGACCAACATCGAGTTCGAGAGGATGCTGAGCGCGTCAGGGCCGACCGAGGGGCACGTGATGAGGCCTTCGGACGGGGACGTGCCCAAGAAGATAGCTTTCATACAGTGCGTCGGCTCCAGGGACGCGCAGACTGCGAACACATACTGCTCGTCGTACTGCTGCATGGCCGCGCTCAAGCAGGCGGTCATAGGCCAGGAACACGTGCCCGGCCTGAAGACCACCATATTCTTCATGGACACCAGGGCCTTCGGGAAGGAGTTCGAGGAGTACCTGGCCCGCGCCGAGAACGAGTACGGCGTCAGGATATGCAGGAACAACAGGATCCCCAAGGTGCAGGAGGATGAGAAGACCAAGGACCTGATCCTGAGCTACATCGACGGCGCGGACATCAAGGAGGAGGTCTTCGACATCGTCGTGCTCTCGGCCGGCGCTATGCCTCCAGAGTCTGCCGGCGCGATCGCGAAGGCCACGGGCGTCAAGCTCAACAGGTTCGGGTTCTGCGACACCGACGACCTCACGCCGGTCGACACTTCGGTCCCCGGGATATACGTCTGCGGGGCGTTCTCCGGGCCGAAGGACATCCCGGACTCCGTGGCACAGGCCAGCGGCGCCGCCGGACAGGTAGCGGCCCTGCTCTCCAATGAGAGGGGGAAGCTGGTCACCAAGAAAGAGTACCCCAAGGAGAAGGACGTCTCGGGCAAGGAGCCCAGGATAGGCGTGTTCGTGTGCCACTGCGGCATCAACATCGGCTCGGTCGTGAACGTTCCAGAGGTCATAGAGTACGCTTCAAAGCTCCCGAAAGTGGTCTACACTGAGCGCAACCTGTACACGTGCTCCCAGGACACCCAGAAGAAGATCAGGGAGATGATCGAGAAGCACGACCTGAACAGGGTCGTGGTCGTATCGTGCACGCCGAGGACGCACGAGCCGCTCTTCCAGAACACCATCAAGGAGGCGGGGCTGAACAAGTACCTGTTCGAGATGGCGAACATCCGGGACCAGTGCTCGTGGGTCCACAGGCTCGAGCCTGCGAAGGCCACTGAGAAGGCGAAGGACCTCGTGCGCATGGCGGTGGCGAAGGCCGCGACCCTTGAACCGCTGCCGCAGCCCAAGATACCCGTGACCCGGGCAGCGCTCGTAATCGGCGGCGGGCTCAGCGGCCTGACCGCCGCGCTGGACATCGCGAACTCCGGGTTCGAAGTCCACCTGGTCGAGAAGGACAAGGAGCTCGGGGGGCACATCAGGCGGATACGCCACACCCTCGCGGGGGTCGACCCGCAGGACGCCCTCAGGAAGCTCAAGGCAGATGTGCAGTCACACGACAAGATCAAGGTACACCTGGGCCAGACCGTCAAGGAGGTCAAGGGGTACATCGGCAACTTCGAGACCACGCTCTCGAACGGCGAGAAGGTCAAGCACGGCACCGTGGTCGTCGCGACGGGCGCGGTCGAGCACGAGCCGACCCAGTACCTGTACGGCAAGAACCCGAAGGTCATCCGCCAGACGGACCTGGGCGAGATGATCGCCAAGAAGGACTTCGACGCGAAGGACATAGTCATCATACAGTGCGTGGGGTCGAGGGACGAGGAGCACCCCAACTGCTCCAGGATCTGCTGCTCGACCGCGATGGCCAACGCCCTCAAGATCAAGAAGGAGCACCCGATGACGAACGTGTACGTGCTCTACAGGGACATCAGGACCTATGGGTTCGCCGAGGAGAACTACAACGAGGCCGCCAGGCTGGGCGTCACGTTCCTGAGGTACGATCCGTCGGACCCGCCGAAGGTCACCGAGGAGAACGGGGAAATCGTCGTCGAGATAGGCGAGCAGTTCATCGAACAGACGGTCAGGATAAGGCCCGACTACCTGGTGCTCAATGCGGCCGTGCGCCCCAACCCGGACAACAAGGAGCTGGCGCAACTGCTCAAGGTCCCCCTGAACAAGGAGGGGTTCTTCCTCGAGGCGCACATGAAGCTCAGGCCGGTCGACTTCGCGACCGACGGCATCTTCCTGTGCGGGCTCGCGCACTCGCCCAGGCTCATAGACGAGAGCATCGCGCAGGCGCTCGCGGCCGCCGCGAGGGTCAACACGGTGCTGTCCAAGGAGTTCATCGAGGCCGAGGGCGTCGTGAGCGCGGTCGACCCCGAGAAGTGCATCGCGTGTGGCAGATGCGAGGAGATATGCCAGTACGGCGCGCCGAGGATCGAGGAGGTCTCGCCTGGCGTGTTCAAGTCGAGGATCAACGAGGCGCTGTGCAAGGGCTGCGGGTCTTGCGCGGTAGGCTGCTGCTCGAGGGCGATCAGCCCCAAGCACTTCAGGACGGACCAGATCATGGTGATGCTCGAGGCTGCGCTCAAGAAGGACCTTGAGGAAGAGGAGGCCAAGGCATGACCGACGCGAAGTTCGAGCCGAACATAGTCGCCTTCTGCTGCAACTGGTGCTCGTACGCCGGGGCCGACCTCGCGGGCGTGTCGAGGATGCAGTACCCCCCGAACGCCAGGATCATCAGGGTCATGTGCTCGGGGAGGGTCGAGCCATACTTCATCCTGAGGGCGCTCGAGCTGGGCGCCGACGGGGTGCTCGTGACCGGGTGCCACATCGGGGACTGCCACTACATATCCGGGAACGTCGAGGCGGAGAAGCGCATGGCCGCCACGAAGGAGATCCTGGACAAGCTCGGGATCGGGAAGGACAGGATGCGGCTCGAGTGGATATCCGCGTCGGAGGGTCAGAAGTTCGCTGCCACGATGAAGGAGTTCACCGAGCAGATACGGGCGCTGGGCCCGAACCCGATGCCGAAGAGCAGGGCTGCCAAGAAGGCGACAGGGGACCTCAAGAAGAAGATAGACCATCTGATCGAGGACACGGGCGCGTTCGACTGCGTCGAGTGCGGCAAGTGCACCACGGTCTGCCCCGTGGCCAAGTACGACCCTAACTTCGCCCCCAGGACGATCGTCCTCAGGGCGACCGAGGGGCAGATGAAGAACCTCGCCTCGGAAAAGGACATCTGGAAGTGCATCACGTGCGAGCAGTGCAACTCCATGTGCCCGTACAAGGTCGACTACTCTGGATTCATAAGAGGCTTGAGGACGGAGGCGAGCGCGCTCGACAACACCCCTGTATGCTCCCAGGGAGGGCTCATCCAGGGGGTCATGAGGATACAGGCGGACGGCAACTTCAAGCAGAACAGGCTCTCGTGGCTCACGCCCGACCTCAAGGTCGCAGAGAAGGGGGATGTGTTCTTCTTCACGGGGTGCGTCTCGTACTTCGATTCCATCTTCCGGGAGAGGGCCGGGCTCAAGCTGTCTGGCATACCCCAGGCTGCAGTAAAGATAATGAACAGAGGGGGCATCATCCCGGTGGTCAGCAACGACGAGGTCTGCTGCGGGCACGACCTCAACTGGATGGGGGATGAAGCCAGCATTCAGAAGCTGATGAAGAAGAACGTGGACCTGATCAAGGCGTCCGGGGCGAAGAAGGTGGTGTTCTCGTGCCCCGAGTGCATGAGGACGTTCAACTTGGACTACCAGGACCTGATGGGCGACTTCGACTTCGAGATGGTGCACATCTCGGAGCTCATCGACGACCTCCTCAAGGAGGGCAAGATCAAGCTCAAGAAGGGCTCGAGGAAGCTGACGTACCAGGACTCCTGCAGGCTCGGGAGGCACCTGGGGATATACGACCAGCCCAGGAACGCCCTCAAGGGGTCCGAGGGCACGCAGATAGTCGAGATGGAGAACACTCGGGACAAGGCGCTGTGCTGCGGCGTCAGCGCGTGGGCCACGTGCGACGAGGTCTCCAGGAAGCTCCAGGTCGACAGGCTCAAGGAGGCGAAGAGGACAGGCGCCGAGTGCCTCGTCACTGGCTGCTACAAGTGCATGATACACCTGAGCTGCGTCCAGGAGAACAAGACCCAGACCCCGAAGGAGCAGGTCGACATACCGGTCAGGGACCTCGTGACGGTCGTCGCTGACTTGCTGGAATGAATGTCAAGAAACACAAGGGAATGTTAGAATGACGGCACAGAAGACCCAGGATAAGAACGAGAGGTTCGTGCTCATAGAGCTCTCGTGCAAGGACACGAAATGCTCGCCGTGCACGTACCCGAACTGCCAGAGATACGTCAGGACGGCCCCGAAGAAGAAGCCCTTCGAGACCAGAATGACCAAGATGTTCGAAGTGAAGAAGCCCATGAAGCCCGAGGACACCAGGGAGAGGCTGGTGCTCATCGAGCTCTCATGCAAGGACGAGAAATGCTCGCCGTGCACGTACCCGAACTGCCAGAGGTACTCGAGAGAGGCGATGCAGGGCAAGAAGAAGGCCCCGTTCATGGTCAAGGTGACCGAGATCGAGAAGGGGTCGGAGGTCAAGAGCCTCCTGAAGAAGTGATGCCCGGGGACGACCCATCCCCGGGGGCCAAGTACGGATGCGATGCGTCCGGGCGGCTAGGGACGACCGGAATCGTCGGGCAATCAACGAAACAGATAAAGCAATGGAGGAGTTACGGAAAGGACACCCTAGTCTTGCGAGAAACACCGTCGCACAAAGGATCGCAGGAGCGCATGTTAGGATCAATGGAGCGAACAAGGAGTCTTGGAGGTCTTTGAATGGAAAAGTCTGTTATGGTGATCGGGGGAGGCGTGGCAGGCATCCAGGCCGCGCTAGACCTTGCGGACAAGGGGATGATCGTCCATCTGGTGGAGAAGTCTCCCAGCATAGGCGGGAGGATGGCGCAGCTGGACAAGACGTTCCCGACGAACGACTGCTCGATATGCATACTGGCGCCTAAGATGGCCGATTGCTTCAGCCACTCGAACACGAACGTCCTCACCTACTCCGAGGTCGTCGGGATCGAAGGGAAGGTCGGCAGCTTCAAGGTCAAGGTGCTGAAGAAGGCCAGGTTCGTGGACGAGACCAAGTGCACGGGCTGCGGCGAGTGCCTCGAGAAGTGCCCGAGCAAGGTCCCGAGCGAGTTCGAGATGGGCCTGGCGAACAGGAAGGCGATATACATCCCGTTCATGCAGGCCGTCCCGAGGGTAATGACGATCGACAAGGAGAGCTGCATAATGCTCACGAAGGGCAAGTGCGGCAACTGCAAGAAGGCCTGCAAGAGGGAGGCCATCAACTACGAGATGAAGGACCAGATCCTCGAGCTGGAGGTCGGGGCCATCATCGTCGCGACAGGGTACGACGTATGGGACCCGACGACCTCCACGGAGTACGGCTACGGCAGGTACCCGAACGTGTTCACCGCGATGGAGTACGAGCGGATGATCAACGCCGCCGGGCCGACCCACGGGCACATCAAGAGGCGCTCGGACGGCAAGCGCCCGATGAAGATGGCTTTCATACAGTGCGTGGGCTCAAGGAACCCGCAGATCGGGCGCCCCTACTGCTGCGCGGTCTGCTGCATGCACTCCACCAAGGAGGCGATGCTGGCGAGGGAGCACTACGACGACATCGAATCCACCATATTCTACAAGGACATGAGGGCCTGCGCGAAGGGCTTCTACGAGTACGTGGAGAGGGCGAAGAGGGACTACGGCGTCAGGTACATCAACTCCGACGCCACCGTCCAGGAGAACCCGGAACCGCACAACCCGATCGTGGTGTACGATGTCGGGGGCAGGCAGCAGTCGGAGGAGTTCGACCTGGTCGTGCTCGCGACGGCGCTGGTGCCGAGGAAGGAGACCCTCGAGCTCGCCAAGCTGCTGGGCCTCAAGGTCGACGAGTTCGGGTTCCTCGAATCCGCCGACAGGATACTCGGGCCCGGGACGACGGTCGTGCCAGGCATATACCTGGCCGGATACGCCGCCGGCCCGGCAGACATACCCGAATCCGTAGCGCAGGGCTCGAACGCCGCGGCCAAGGCCGTCGAGGCGATCGCGCAGTCGGGAGGGGCGTGATTACACATGACCGAGAACAAGAACGACAACAGCAAGGGTAAGCCCAGGATCGGCGTGTTCGTCTGCCACTGCGGCAGCAACATTGGAGGGTTCGTCGACGTACCCTCGGTCGCAGAGTACGCGAAGACGCTCCCCGACGTGGTCTACGCGACCGACAACCTGTACACCTGCGCGGAGGACGGCCTGAACGCCATCAGGGAGGGCATAAGGAAGCACAATCTGAACAGGGTCATAGTCGCATCCTGCACCCCGAGGACGCACGCTCCGCTGTTCCAGGCGACCTGCGAGTCCGCGGGCCTCAACAAGTACCTGTTCACGTTCGTGAACATCAGGGAGCACTGCTCCTGGGTGCACATGAAGGAGAAGGACAGGGCCACGGTCAAGGCGAAGGACCTCATACGGATGGGGGTCGCCAGGGCCAGGCTGCTGCAGGCACAGCAGGAGGCGAAGGTGGACGTCACATCTGTCGGCCTCGTGATAGGCGGAGGCGTCTCCGGGATGACGGCGGCTCTGTCCCTCGCGGACATGGGCTTCCCCGTGCACCTGGTGGAGAAGGAGAACGAGCTCGGAGGGTTCGTCAGGCTCCTGAACAGCCTCTACGTCACCGACAAGAGCGCTGCCGACACCATCAAGCCCCTGATCAACAAGGTCACGGCGCAGAAGAACATCACGGTGCACCTCGGGTCGACCCTCAAGAGCGTCGAGGGGTTCATCGGGAACTACGAGGTCGTGATCGGCAAGAAGGGCGGGGAGGACATCAAGGCGAAGGTCGGGACGATCGTGGTCGCGACCGGCGCGCTCGAGTTCGTCCCCGAGGGACTGTACGGCTACAACCAGTACCCGAACGTCGTGACCCTGACGGAGTTCGAGATGCTCTGCAGGAAGAAGACCCTGCCGAAGCTGAAGAACGTGGCATTCATCCAATGCGTCGGATCGAGGGGCCAGGTCAAGTCGTACTGCTCCAGGATATGCTGCAACGTGTCGATCAAGAACGCCATCAACATCGTGGACAACTACGAGGACATGCTCGGCCTGATGGAGAAGAACGGCACGGTCATAGACAAGGTGCCGGTCGAGCAGAAGGTGCCCGAGGAGATCCTCGAGAGGCGGCGCCGGAGGCGCGGCCGGGGAGGAGAGGAGGGCGCTGCGGAGGAGGTCAAGCTGGGCCCGTCCGAGAAGATCGAGGTCACGGTGTTCAACAGGGACGTCATGGCCTACGGCGTGGAGCACGAGCTGATCTACAACAAGGCCAGGGAGAAGAGGGTCAAGTTCGTGAGATACCTGCCTGACAACGCCCCCAAGGTGTTCATGGAGGGCAACCAGCTGATGCTGACGTACTTCCACGAGACCCTGAAGCTCGAGAGGACCATGCCGGTAGACATGGTCGTCCTGGCGACGCCCCTGGTGGGCCAGCCGGACGCCGATACGTTGTCGAAGCTGCTGAAGGTGCCCCTGGGCCAGGAAGGGTTCTTCCTGGAGGCGCACGTGAAGCTCAGGCCGGTAGACTTCGCCACGGACGGGATATACTGCGCTGGCACCTGCAAGGGGCCCGCGGACATCACCGAGTGCGCGTACCAGGGCGCGGCGGCGGCCTCCAGGGCCGCCATACCGATGGCTAAGGGATACGTGCAGGCGGAGGCGCTCACATCGGTCGTCGACGAGAACAAGTGCACCGGGTGCGGGACATGCATCGCGGTGTGCCCGTACGGCGCGCTGAGGAAGGGCGAGAAGGGCTTCGCGGAGGTCATAGTCGCCGCCTGCAAGGGTTGCGGATGCTGCGGCGCGACCTGCCCCGAGGGTGCGATCACCATGACCAACTACACGGACGCGCAGCTGCTCGCAGAGGCGAAGGCCGCGTTACAGGAGGAGGTGTGAGCCATGACCGACGCACACCAGACACATGAGAAGATGGAGGGCGCCTGGGACCCGAAGATCATAGGGTTCCTGTGCAACTGGTGCTCGTACGCCGGCGCGGACCTGTGTGGCGTGAGCAGGTACCAGTACCCGACCAACATACGCTCGGTCAGGGTCATGTGCTCGACGAGGATAAGCCCGCACATAGTGCTGGACATATTCAAGGCCGGCGCGGACGGCATCCTGCTGGGCGGGTGCCACATAGGCGACTGCCACTACATCAGCGGGAACTACTACACCGAGAAGCGCGTCAGGCTGATGAAGAAGCTGCTCGAGGAGTCTGGCCTGGAGCCGGAGAGGCTCAGGCTCGAGTGGGTCTCCGCGTCCGAGGGGGAGAAGTTCTCCAAGGTCGTGTCGGAGTTCACGGAGCAGGTCAGGAAGCTCGGCCCGAGCAAGGTCAAGTCCGACGCCGTCCAGAAGTCCAGGGTCGCGGCCGCGGACGCCGCGTCCGAGGAGTTCAGGCTCAAGGCGCTGGTCGGCAAGGAGATCAACCTGGTCCAGAAGGGCAACGTGTACGAGAACAAGCTCGACCCGAAGGACCTCGAGAAGCTGATCGATGCGGCGACCGAGGACGAGTTCGAGAGGAGCCTGATACTCGAGCTGTCCAGGACGAAGCCGAGGTCGGTCAAGGAGCTGGGACAGATCATGGATGTGCCGACGGACAAGGTCCTGAAGCACATCGTGGTGCTCAGGCAGAAGAACATGATAACCATGGAGCACCCGGAGGGGTTCACCCCCACGTACAAGACCATAGAGATAGGAGGTGAGCAGTGATGGCTACTACCGACAAGATCGGCGCGGTCATGGTCGTGGGCGGCGGCATCTCAGGGATGCAGAGCGCGCTCGACCTGGCGGACCAGGGGTTCAAGGTGTACCTCGTCGAGAAGCAGCCGAGCATAGGCGGCGTGATGGCCCAGCTCGACAAGACCTTCCCGACGAACGACTGCGCCATGTGCATAATGGCGCCCAAGCTCGTCGCGACGGGCAGGCACAACAACATACAGCTGATAACGAACGCCGACATAGCCATAGTCGACGGACAGGCGGGCAACTTCACGGTCACGGTGAAGCAGCGGGCCTTCAGGGTGGACCCCTCGAAGTGCACCGGCTGCGGGAGCTGCGCCCAGAAGTGCCCGATCGAGGCCGTGGACGAGTACAACGAGGGGACGAAGGTCAGGAAGGCCATATTCGTCCGGTACCCGCAGGCGGTCCCGTTGATCTACTCCATCGACCCCGAGAAGTGCATAGGCTGCGGCATATGCGCCGAGGAGTGCAAGGCGAAGGCGGTCGCGTACGACCAGAAGGAGAAGATCATCGAGATCAAGGTCGGGTCCATCATCCTGTCGCCCGGGTTCGACGAGTTCAACGCGCGCCTGAAGACCGAGTACGGCTACGGGGCGTACCAGAACGTCGTGACCAGCATCGAGTTCGAGAGGATGCTGAGCGCGACCGGCCCGTACTTCGGGACGGTCCTCAGGCCCTCTGACGGCGACATACCCGAGAAGGTCGCGTTCATACAGTGCGTCGGCTCCAGGGACGAGCATTGCGGGAACGAGTACTGCTCCAGCGTGTGCTGCATGTACTCGATCAAGGAAGCGATCATCGCGAAGGAGCACGGCGGGAACATCAAGCCCTCGATATTCTTCATGGACATGAGGGCGTTCGGCAAGGAGTTCGACGAGTACTACAACCGCGCTCAGAAGGAGTACGGCATCAGGTTCGTCAGGTCCAGGATCGCCTCGGTGGTCGAGGACCCGAAGACCAAGAACCTGGTGCTCAAGTACACCGAGAACGGCGAGCCCAAGGAGGAAGCCTTCAACCTGGTCGTGCTCGCGGTCGGCCTGCGGCCCCCGGCGGACGCCGAGGCCCTGAGCAGGATCATGAAGTTCAGGCTGAACGACGACGGCTTCTGCCAGACGAGCGTGTTCGCGCCCGTCGAGACCTCGAGGCCGGGCATATTCGTCAGCGGCGCGTTCTCCGCACCCAAGGACATACCGATGACCGTCGCGGAGGCGTCCGGGGCGGCTGCGAAGGCCGCGACCGAGATAGCCTCGGAGAGGGACACGCTCGTGACCAAGAAGGAGTACCCGAAGGAGATGAGCGTCGAGGGGCAGGAGCCCAGGATCGGCGTGTTCGTCTGCCACTGCGGCATCAACATCGGGGGCGTCGTCAAGATCCCCGAGGTCGTGGAGTACGCGAAGACCCTCCCGAACGTGATCATCGCCGAGCAGAACCTATACACCTGTTCGCAGGACACACAGGAGAAGATCAAGGAGAAGATAAAGGAGCACAAGCTGAACAGGATAGTCGTGGCGTCGTGCACGCCCAGGACCCACGAGCCGCTCTTCCAGAACACCATCAAGGAGGCGGGGCTCAACGCGTACCTGTTCGAGATGGCCAACATCAGGGACCAGTGCTCCTGGATACACATGCACGAGCCCAAGGCGGCCACCAGAAAGTCCAAGGACCTCGTCAGGATGGCGGTCGCGAAGTCCAGGCTCCTCGAGCCTCTCGAGAACCTGACGATCAATGTGAACCAGCAGGCCCTGGTGATCGGAGGAGGGGCCTCCGGCATGGCAGCCGCGCTCGAGCTTGCCAAGCAGGGCGTCAAGGTGCACCTGGTCGAGAAGGAGAAGCAGCTCGGGGGCAACCTCGCGAAGCTGCACTACCTACCTTCCGGGGACGACCCGGCCGAACACCTGAAGAGCATGGTCAAGGAGGTCACCTCGAACCCGAACATCAAGGTGCACATGGGCACCAAGGTCAAGAACATCGACGGGTACGTTGGGAACTTCAAGACCAGGCTGGAGAACGGCCAGGAGTTCGAGCACGGTGTCGTGATACTCGCGATCGGAGGCCAGGAGTACAAGCCCGAGGGCGAGTACCTGTACGGGAAGAACAAGAACGTGCTGACCCTGCTCGAGTTCAAGGACAGGCTGTCCAAGGGCGAGGCGAAGGGCGACACGTACGCGTTCATACAGTGCGTCGGCTCGAGGGAGGACAAGCACCCGAACTGCTCGCGCGTGTGCTGCACGGGCACGATGACCGCCGCGATCAAGGTCAAGGAGAAGGACCCGAACGCGAAGGTGTACGTGCTCTACAGGGACATCAGGACCTACGGCTTCAGGGAGAAGTACTACAAGGAGGCGTCCAAGAAGGGCGTGACCTTCATCAGGTTCGAGGACGACGACAAGCCCAAGGTCGAGGACAAGGGCGGGAAGCTCGAGGTGATGGTCAAGGAGGACGACACGGGCAAGGTCGTCGTGCTCAGGCCGGACTACCTCGTGCTCGCGTCCGGGACCAGACCGCAGCACGACGCCGAGGAGCTCGCGCCGATGCTCAAGGTGCCGATGACCAAGGAAGGATTCTTCCTAGAGGCGCACATGAAGCTCAGGCCGGTCGACTTCGCCACCGAGGGCGTGTACCTGGCAGGGCTGGCGCACGGGCCGAAGTTCGTGGACGAGAGCATCGCCCAGGCGCTCGCCGCGGTCTCGCGCGCGATGACCGTGCTGTCCAAGACCACGCTCGAGGCCGAGGGCATAGTCGCGAGCGTCGACGAGACGCTGTGCAACGGCTGCGGCATATGCGTGCCGATCTGCGAGTACAAGGCGATGGAGATCGTCCCCGACAAGAAAGACCCGAAGAAGAAGCTCGTGGACATCAACGTGGGCCTGTGCAAGGGCTGCGGCGCGTGCGTGGGCGCGTGTCCTTCCGGAGCGCTGACCCAGAAGGGCTTCAGGGACGATCAGATCTACGCGATGATCGACGCCGCGCTTGAGGAAACCCCCAAGAAGCAGGAGGTGAAGCAATGAGCTCAGAGGTCAAGGATGTTGGCTCCCACGGACACGAGGGAGGCGACGGGTTCGAGCCGAAGATACTCGTCTTCTGTTGCAACTGGTGCTCGTACGCGGGCGCGGACCTCGCGGGCGTGAGCAGGCTCCAGATGCCCCCGCACTTCAGGGTCATCAGGGTCATGTGCTCCGCGAGGGTCGACCCCGAGTTCGTGCTCCGGGCGTTCAAGAGAGGGGCCGACGGGATACTCGTCGCGGGGTGCCACCCAGCGGACTGCCACTACATAGGGGGCAACTACAGGACACGCAGGAGGATGGCCCTCCTGAAGATGCTCATACAGCAGTTCGGGTTCGACCCCTCGAGGCTCCAGCTGGAGTGGATCTCCGCCGGCGAGGGCGAGAAGTTCCAGAAGACCATGGTAGCGTTCACCAACACGATACAGGAACTCGGACCATCACCCATGCGAGGTGGTGAATGAAGATGTCGCTGAGGGAGGCCAAGATCAACGCGGCGCTGAGAACCGTCGAGGGCGAGAGGGTCAGGTGGCTCCTGGGGAAGAAGGGCCAGCTGACGACCTCGGGGAACGTGTTCGGGGAGATGATCACGGACGCGAGGTACAGCTTCATACTGCAGAAGGCTGCGGGCGTGGAGCTGGAGAGGAACATGCTCCTGCTCGAGATGGAGGCCGGGCCGAGGACAGTGCACGAGCTGCACGATGCCACGCGCCTGCCGAAGCCGGAGATAGTCCGGCACCTGATAGCCCTCAAGAAGTGGAGGCTCGTGGAGCAGGTCGGCATGAAGGGCCAATCGCCGCAGTATATGGCCGTCCCGAGAAAGGCCGAGACAGCGAAGGGAGAGTGAACTGACATGGCAGACAAGATCAAGATCGCACAGTACTGGGGAGCGGGATGCGGCGGCTGCGACGTCGCCCTCCTGGACATTGACGCCAAGATTCTGGACGTGCACGCCATCGCCGAGGTCGTCTTCTGGCCGATCGGGTTCGACGGCAAGCTGCACGAGATAGAACAGATGCCCGACAAGTCCATCACGGTGTCGTTCTACAACGGAGCCATCAGGAACAGCGAGAACGAGCACGTCGCGAAGGTCCTGAGGCAGAAGTCGGTCGTGCTGATATCCTTCGGGTCGTGCGCGTGCTTCGGAGGCACGCCCGGCCTGGGCAACGTCACGAACAGGAAAGAGGTCTTCGAGACCGTCTACAAGAACACGCAGTCAACTGACAACCCGAACTTCGTCACCCCGCAGACTCACACGAAGGTGAAGGAGGGGGACCTGGAGCTGCCGGAGTTCTGGGACACCGTCAAGACCCTCGACGAAGTGGTCGACGTGGACTACTTCATGCCCGGGTGCCCGCCGACGGTCAACCTGATCGCGCTCGCGGTGGACGCGGTCGCGAAGCATGTGACCACCGGGGCGCCGCTGCCCCCGAAGGGCACGATAATAGCGAGCGACAAGACCCTGTGCGACGAGTGCAACAGGGAGAGGGTCGAGAAGAACCGCAGGATCGAGAGGATCTACCAGTCCTACGAGATCAAGGCGGACCCGAAGAAGTGCCTCCTGGACCAGGGCATCATATGCATCGGGCCGGCCACCAGGGCCGGCTGCGGCGCGATGTGCCCGAACGCCAACATGCCCTGCAGGGGATGCATGGGCCCGACCAAGGGCGTCACGGACCAGGGCGCGAGCATGCTGAGCGCGCTCTCCTCGCTCCTGAACATCACGGATTCGGAGTCAAAGCTAAGTGAGGAGCAGATAATGGAGCTCATGATGCAGGTCAAAGACCCGCTCGGGACATTCTACGCGTTCACGCTGCCGAAGTCCCCGATCAAACGGGTCGTGACCGAGAAGCGCAAGAAGAAGGGGTGAGCACGATGGCCGGACCTATCATCAACGATGCGACGACGAAGACCAAGGAAAGGAGGATCACCATAGACCCGATCACCAGGCTGGAGGGGCACGGCAAGATCGAGATATTCCTCAACGACGCTGGCAACGTGGAGAACGCCTACCTGCAGGTCCCCGAGCTGAGAGGGTTCGAGAGGTTCTGCATAGGGAGGCACGTGCAGGAGCTGCCGGTGCTGACCAACAGGCTGTGCGGCGTGTGCCCGGCTGCCCACCACATGGCATCGACCAAGGCCCTGGACGCGGTGTTCAACGCCGTGCCCACCCCGACCGCGACGAAGCTCAGGGAGCTCTTCTACATGGGCCAGTACACCCACAGCCACATCGCGCACTTCTACGCCCTGGCGGCGCCCGACTTCGTCCTGGGGCCGTCCGCGCCCTCGAACAAGAGGAACGTGCTCGGCGTCGTGGACGCCGTGGGCGTGCCGATCGGTGCAGAGGTCATAAAGCACAGGTCTTACGGTCAGAAGGTGCAGGAGATCATCGGCGGTAGGGCCACACACCCGGTGTTCGGGCTCCCAGGGGGCGTCTCCAAGCAGATCAGCGAGGAGGAGCGCGCCCAGATGGAGGAGATGGCCAAGTCGTGCGTCGAGTTCGGCAAGTTCACCGTGAAGCTCTTCAAGGACGTCGTGCTGGCGAACAAGGACTACCTCGGGCTCATCCTCAACAAGGACGCGTACTACCTCGAGACATACTACATGGGCATGGTCGACAAGAACAACAAGAGCAACTTCTACGACGGGGACATACGCGTGGTCGACCAGACCGGGAAGGAATTCTTGAAGTTCAAGCCCAGCGAGTACCTGGACGTCATCGCGGAGCATGTCGAGCCCTGGACATACATGAAGATGCCCTACCTGAAGAAGATCGGGTGGAAAGGGTTCGTGGTCGGCCCCTCGAGCGGCATATACAGGGTCGGCCCGCTCGGGAGGATCAACGTGTGCACGGGATACACGACCCCGCTGGCGCAGGCAGAGTACGAGGCCTTCAGGAAGACCATGAATGACCTCGGGGTCACCGGGCCGGTGCACCACACGCTGGCGTTCCACTGGGCCAGGGTCATCGAGCTGCAGCACGCCACGGAGCGCATGCTCGAGCTGGCGAGCGACAAGACCATCACGAGCGACGACACCAGGGGCAAGTGGAACCCGCCCACGGAAGGCGTGGGCATAGTCGAGGCCCCCAGGGGCACGCTGATACACCACTACGCCTCGGACAAGGACGGCCTGTGCACCAAGATTAACATGATCGTGGCGACGACGAACAACTACGCGGCGATCAACACGAGCGTGATACAGGCCGCGAAGGCCCTCATCAAGAACGGCGAGGTGTCACAGGGGCTCCTGAACAAGGTCGAGATGGCCTTCAGGTGCTACGACCCGTGCAACTCGTGCGGCACGCACGCGCTGAACGGCGGGCCGGCGCTCGAAGTGACCGTCAAGCGCAGGGACGGCACAGAGGTCTCGCGCCAGAGAAACTTCTGAGGTCTTTCCATCGAGGGGCCCTGCCCCTCGGACCCCATATTTCTATCAGCACATTCGAGGCAGGATTATTATGGCACAGTCCCTTCGGAGCACCGTGAGAACGCTGGTACTGGGCGTCGGGAACCCCATCCTGTCGGATGACGGGGTCGGGATACACGCCGCGAGGCTGCTGAAGGAGGAAGGGTTACCCGGAGTGGATGTCGAAGAGCTCGCCGCGAGCGGGCTCGAGCTTCTTGACCTCGTCAGGGGGTACGACCTCGTCGTGATCATCGACGCCATCCAGACCAGGGACGGGAAGCCCGGGGACATATACAGGCTCGAGGAGAAGGACTTCGAGAGGGCCGTGCACGGGTCCTCCCCCCACGGGATCAACATCGCAACCGCTCTCGCGCTCGGAAGGAAGATCGTCCCCGAGCAGATGCCCCGCGAGGTGCACTTCATAGCGGTGGAGGCGAAGGAACTGGTCGAGGTCTCGGAGAGCATGACGGCCGAGGTCGAGAGAGCGCTCCCGGAAGTGGTCAGGCAGGTCCGCGGGATCGTCCGCCCTAGCATATCCTAGGCACGGGGTCACCGACGGGCGGTTCGACCACCCTCTTGCCCCCGGTGTGGGTCTCCATCATGACGCCCCTGAGCGACTTCGAGGCCTCGCCGACGATCCTGGCCTTCTTGCCCTCGGGCGACGACCTCACGGCCTTGAGGACGCGCTCCGCCAGCTCGGGCACGACCGCGATCGCGACCTTGCCCTCGTTGCCGATCTCGAGCGGGTCTATCCCGAGCATCTCGCAAGCCGATATGACAGGCTCGTCGATCGGCAGGTCCTCTTCGCGTATCCTTATCCCCACCTTGGACTTGTCCGCCCATTCGTTGAACAGGTTGGCGACGCCGCCCCTGGTGGGGTCCTTCATCGCGGTTATGCCGCCTACCTTCAGCCCCTTCTCGATCATCCAGTTCAGCGGGGCAGCATCGCTCTTCACGACTGTCTCGAAGCCGTAGCCTTCGCGGAACGAGAGCAGCGAGACGCCGTGGTTGCCTATCGGTCCCGAGACGATAATCACATCGCCGTCAGATACGGCAGAATCGTTCGGCCAATTGAATTTGAACTTGCGCGATGCCCTGACCTGCTTGATGTTGTGGTCGAGATACTCCGACCGCCTGCCGATCCCGCTCGTGTTGACGAACAGGCGGTCAGCGGCACCCTTCTCGACGACCTTGGTGTCCCCTGTGACAATCCTCACGCCTGCCTTCTTTGCGGTCGCGCTCGCGCTCTTCAGAATCTTGTGAAGGTCGTCGCTCGGGAATCCTTCCTCGATTATCATCGCGCAGGAGAGGGCAACGGGCTTCGCGCCCATCACTGAGAGGTCGTTAACGGTCCCTGCGACCGCGATGGTGCCGATGTCACCGCCTGGGAAGAAGAGCGGCTTCACGGTGTACGAATCAGTCGTGAAGGCTATCCCGTCGACAATCGCTGCGTCGTCGAGAGCGCCGAGAGGAACCTCTCCGAAATCGTGTTCGAGCTCCTTGAGCACGAAATCGCGGATGAACTCTTGCATCCGTTCGCCTCCCGCGCCTTGGGCCAGAGTGATTTTCGCCATCGAGACCATCCGGGGGTGCTCGAAGAAGCTGACCGATTATAACCTTTTTGGCAACCCTGACCATCAGAACCGCCCACGGGATGGGATACCTTGATTAGGAAATATCCAATACCCTCGAAGGATGCTCTCTGGAGTGGTCCTTGCCGGAGGATCCGGGACGAGGATGGGGCAGGAGAAGGGGTTTGTCCGGCTCGGCGGAAAGCCCCTCGCAGCCCGCGTTGTTGGGATTCTGGATGATGTCGTCGATGAGACCATCGTGGCCGTTGCGAAGGGGAAGACTCCGCTCTACCGAGGGCTGCTGGGCCCGGAGGTCATCATAGTCGAGGACGAGAGAGAAGGGGTCGGGCCGCTCGAAGGATTGGTGAGGGCGTTCGAGACTGCGCGCGGGGAATATGCGCTCGTGAGTCCATGCGACACGCCGTTCCTGAGAACCGCCGTGTGCCGCGAGATAGTCGAGCGGTCAAAGGGAAGAGACGGAGCCATCCCACGCGTGGGCGGTTTCCTAGAGCCGCTCCACGGAGCGTACTCCAGGACCGTCTGCCTGGAGGCCTTCAGGACGGCCATCGAGAGAGGGAAACGCAAGCCAGTGGACGCCTATCCCGGACTAGACCTGGCGTTTGTCGATGAGAGGAGGCTCAGGGAGCTGGACCCGGACCTGGAGAGCTTTTGGAACCTCAACTCGCCCGATGACCTCGAAGGAGCGAAGGAGAGGCTGCGCACCGGCCCGAGCGGGAAATGACCGAGAAGAGGCACATCACTTGTAGGGCCATCTCCTCCTCCTAACCACGCGACCTATCCGGCCTTTCGCCTCATCCAGTTGGAGCGATTCCACGAAGTGTTCCTGCGTCGTGTGTCGCAGGTAGTATGTCCCTACAATCGCCACCATGAACCCGCCGAACAGATCGAACAGCAGGTCTATCATCGAGTCGTTCAGCGAGTACTGGAGCATGCTCCCGGTCAGCTGGTCGATTGCGTACTCCATCAGCTCCCAGACGACCCCCACCGACATCGTGAACATGACGATGAAGAACGCCAGGAAGAGCGGGGGGAGGAAGATGCTCTCGACGTACTTGTCGAGGGCGACGACGACAACGAACCCGATCGCGGCAACCAGCGAGGCCGACATGGCATGCGTCAGGTGGTCCCAGCCCGGGAGCGTGTCGTAGAACCCGGAGTAGCCTCCGACGACATGAAGGAACAGGGCCAGGACTATCCAGAAGTTGAGCTCTGCTGGGAGCACAACCCTCAGGTCCCTCCGCAGGATCGTCGGGACCGCACTCACGAGGAGCGACACCAGAGCAGCTGGCACCCATGTGTGGTTGACGGTGACGATGCCGCCCACGGCCACCGCGACCATGCCGAGCTGCATCAACCGGGAGACGACCTTCAGCCTCTCCTCCGTATAGTCACCTCCCAGAGATGCACGAGCCCGAACATCTGACGCCTTTCCCTGCCCATGACCTTGAGGTAGGCGCTGTAGACGAATCCCATCGTGATGCCGCCCGCCGCTGTGTAGATGAGAACGCCCATGGCTGCGCCGTTGGTATCCACCAGCAGGTTGCCGGTTACGAGACCACCGATATACTCTCCGACCTGCCAGAATCCCGAGACCGCCATCGTGAACATGACCACGAAGAACGATGCGAACGCGCTGTTCATCCGCACGGTCGTGTACATCTGCAGCTCGACCGTGAGCAGGAACCCGATCGTGGAAAGAGAGAATGCGAACGCAAGGGCGGTCAGGTCGTCCCACCATGCGAGGTTCTCGCTGAGCGCCCGAGAGCCCTCGGATATGTGGAGGAGAATGGGCGAGGATACGAGGGCCGTCATCTCCCAAGGTATCGCCTTGAACGGATTCCTTGTAGTCGCGATCGGGAGCACGTACAGCGACAGCGAAATGATCCCGAACGCTATCCACAGGAAGTCGAGTCTGAGCGTGACGTAAACGGTGGAGAAGAACAGTATCAGGCTCATGACCCACGATAGCTGGGCCTCGATCATCCGTCTCCTGGACCGGGACCGGTTCTGCGAACTATCCGGCGTATCATCCTCCATCGGGCCACTACGCGGTGGTTGAGAACCTGTGTGATATTAACGATTGTCCTTGGGCTTCAGCCGGTATCCGCCCTTCGGCACCCTGATCTCGAACCTGACACCTTTGCCCGCGGATCCGGTCTCGGAGATGGTGATCCCGGTCATGCCGAGTATCTCCCTGACCATGAAGAGGCCGTAGCCCGTGTGAGTTCCCATGCCGCGCTCAAAGACCCGCGCGCGAGAGGCGTCCGACAGGCCCACCCCGTCGTCCTCATAGACCAGGACCAGGTTCGAACCCTCGATATTGTACCTGCACGATATCTTAGACACCTTCTGACCGTGCCGTATCGAATTGTCAATGAGGTTCCTGAAGACTCTGGGCAACATCGGGTCGCCGAGTATCTCGACGCCTTCGATGCCGCAATCGAGCTCAATCCCTTCCAGCGGGAGGCCCTGCGTCCCCTCGCGCATCGCCTTCTTGGCGTCAATCCACTCCGGACTCGATGAGCCCATCCTCTCATACTCGCCCGTGAACTCCAGGAGCGCGATGATGGATTCGGCCGACTCCCTGACCTTCGCAAGGTGCCGTCCGGCCTTCTCATTCGTCTCCGAGTCGCTCGCGATATCCAGCCAGCCCACCAACACGGACAGCTGGTTCAGGGCGTCGTGTCGGGTCAGATGGCCGAGCAGATTCATCTTCCGATTGGCCTGCACGAGGTAGTCGTTCTGGCGCTTCTGCGCGGTGATGTCGTTCCCCACGGAGAGAATCTCATCGACGCTCCCGGAGGGCGAGAGCACGGCTTTCCCGGTCCAGGACACACAGACCCTCCTCCCGTCCTTGCATACGCACTCCTGGTCGTGGGAGTACTCCTTCCCGGGGTCGGAGAGTATGCCTTGGGCGAAGTCCGTGATGAACGCCTGAGGGACCTCATCGGAGGGCATGATCGTCCCGATGATGGGTCTTCCTATGAGTTCCCCCTCGTCGTATCCGAAGAACCTCAGCCCGAACTTGTTGATGAATCTTATCCGGCCGTCCTTGCCGACCCGCATGACGATGCTGGTCAGCCTGTCCACCAGCTCCCTGTACTTCTCCTCGCTCTCCTTGAGGGACAGCTCTGCCCTAGTGCGATCTGTCGCATCACGGACATACTCGATTATCCCCCGGAGTTCTCCGCTGGAATCATCGAGCATCGGGAACGTGTAGAGGTCCAGCCATCCGACCTGCTCAGCTTTCTCTCCCCTGAGTGGCATGATCCGATGAGCATAAGCTTTCTTGTCGATCGTTTCCAAGGCCGGGCATGCTTCGCAGGGAGAGTCACGGCCTTGGTACGCCACAAAACACTTCTTGCCGACCAGAGGCATCGCGTGTTGGTACCAACGTTCCATGGCCGGATTGACCTGCATGATAGTCATGTCGGGATTGAGAACGCTGATGCCGTCCTGAATGCTTGCGAACATGTTCGCCAGGAATCGCTCCCGATCCCTGACGTTCATCTCCGCAGACCGGCGACCCACGCCAATCTCCAGCATGTTCGCCAGCTCGGCGAACTGGACCTTCGCATCCCCACCCTTCTGCAAGTAGAAGTCTGCCCCGTTGTTCAATGCCTGGATCGCCACGTCCTCCCTGCCCCTGCCCGTGAGCAGAATGAAAACGATATCTCGACCTTGGGCCCTCAGGATCTTGAGGAATTCAATCCCGTCCATGTCGGGCATCTGATAATCGGAGATCACCGCGTCGTATTCCCCTGTCAAAAGCTTGTCCAACGCCATCCTCACAGTGACTGCAATGTCCACGACAATATCGCGCTCACGTTCGAGGAAGAACTTGGTTATCTCAAGGAAAGACTCTTCGTCGTCAACGAGCAAGACCCTAGTCTTCATCGAACCATCCGGGACCCCTGACCGAGCCCGAACCATAGAACAACGACCTCACTATTTATTGGCTGTCATACTGGGCTGTTATACTGGTGTCGTTCCCCGATCTCTGGCGTGCGCGTTGCTTTGGGATTAGCAGCCCCAACCGTGTCCGTCGGACTGAATGTGCGATGTCCTTTCATATCCGAAGAGGAATTCGCTGCCATGGCCAAATCCCGGTTCGTGGCGTCAGACGGCACGAAGGCGATCTTCAGAGAACCGCTGCCCAACGATGCCGCTCAACTCATGGAATTCATCAACGAGATGATCGATGAACCCATGTCCGGCCTGCTCATGAACAAACCTGTGACCCTCAAGCAGGAGCGGAAGTGGTTGAAGGACCGGCTGAAGGAGATCGCGGATGCCGAGACCGTGATGCTTCTCGTCGAGGTCGGGGGCAGGGTTAGAGGCAGCTGCGCCGTGAACCGACGCCGATGGAAGGAGTCGCACAAGGGCAACATCGGCATAGCGCTCAGCAGGGAGATGAGAGGGAAGGGCGTAGGGGAGGCCCTCATGAGGAAGACCATGGAGCTCGCCGCGAAACGGATGCGCGGGCTCGAGATGCTCGACCTCGCGGCGTTCAGATACAACAAACGCGCACTCGCGCTCTACAAGAAACTTGGATTCGTGCGTGTCGGAAGAATACCAGACTCAGTCAAGGAGGGCGATGTATACTCGGATGAGGAGATCATGGTCCTCCGCCTGAGAGAAAAGCGCTGAGGGGGAGATTTGAACTCCCGAGGCGCAAAGCGCCACGAGCTTACTGGCAGAAATGCCACCGGTTCCAGGCTCGCGCCTTCCCGGGCTGGGCCACCTCAGCTCGGGTACCACCAAAAGACTGTCCGTATTTAAGAATATCCGAGGAGGGCAGCCCCTGCCGAGCCCGGGCCAGCAGTCCCGCGAAGGGAAAGAGGTCAGCCCTGTCTGCCCAGCCTCATGATCGTGCCTATCCCGTCAAGCACCTCCGGCCTCGTATCGCGCACAAGTGGCCGGAACCGTCTCGCGATCTCGATCTCCTTGAGATCGACGGATTGCACCACGATGTCCTCCTCGAGGTCCTTCGCCCTTGCCATAACATCCCCCCTGGGGCTATACAACACGCTGCCCCCGCCGAACACCAACGACCCGTGCACGCCAACCATGTTCGCGTACGCGAGGAAGACGCCGTTCTCGACGGCCCTCGCTGGCATGACCTTCTCGAAGTTCGGGCGGGAAGTGGTGGGCGCAGCCGATATGTTGACGAGCATCTGGGCGCCCATCAGAGCCTCGAGCTTCGCGAGCTCAGGGAAGAACATATCGTAGCAGACCATCAGGCCGATGCGTGCGTGCATCCCCTGGGCCACCACCGCCGAGTTACCCTGAGCGAAGAACACCTTCTCCTCGAAGGGGCCGAAGGTTGGGAGATACATCTTGTCGTATCTGAACACGCGGCCGTCCCCGGAGGCCAATATCGACGAGTTGTAGACGAGCCCGTGCACCTTCTCGTCCCTGATCGGGGCTCCGAAGATGACATCCTTCTTGGTCTCTTTCGCAAGCTTGGAGACCGCTTTCACGGAATCTCCAGACATGGCCTCCGCCTGCCTGAACAGGTCGTCCCGGGGCATGTATCCAGTGAGATTCAGCTCCGGGAACACCACAATCCGTCCTTTCGTGCCCTTGACGATGCGCTTCATCGCGCGGAGGTTGGCCTCCTTGTCATGTAGCTGGCAGGTAATCTGGGCCAGCGTGATGTCCGTCATCTGACGGAACATCGGATTCCGCGTAGATTATGCTTTACAGGCAACCCTCGTGCCCACGCGACCATAACGGATATATCCGGTCCCAGCCATCCGAGCGATGATGATCCTGCCCAAGCTGAAGGACGGCACCGAGAAGGTCATTGAGAAGTTCCTGGCCGAGAAGCTCCGGAAGGTCCGGGCGAAGGGGTACGTGCTCGGCCTTAGCGGAGGCATCGACTCTGCGGTCGTGATGAGGCTCTGTGCGCGGGCCGTGGGCAAGGACAAGGTTCTGGCCATCATGATGCCCGAGCGCGACTCCCCGAAGAGAGACCTGGCTGATTCCATGGAGCTCTGCGCGCTCGAGGGCGTGAAGCACAAGGTCATCGATATCACGGGCGTTATCGACGAGTGCGCGCGCGCAATCGGAGGGATGGTGGAGAGGAACTCCCTCGCGAACATCAAGGCGCGGGCGAGGATGATCGTGCTATATCATCACGCGAACGACGAAGGAAGGCTCGTGGTCGGCACCAGCAACAAGAGCGAGCTCCTGGTGGGATACTTCACGAAGTTCGGTGACGGGGCCGCGGATCTGGAACCCCTGGGGGACCTGTACAAGACCGAGGTGCGGCAGCTGGCCGCCGAGATGGGCATATCTGACAAGATTGTCAGGAAGGCACCCTCCGCGGGCCTCTGGAAGGGGCAGACCGACGAGGGCGAGATGGGCATAACGTACGACAGGCTCGATTCGACCCTACTAGGGATCGAGCAGGGGCTGGACGTTCTGGAGATAGCGAAGAGAGCCGAGACGACAGTCAAAGAGGTCGAGAGGGTGGAGAAGATGGTGAGGATGTCCTCCCACAAGCGCAAGCTCCCTCCCGTGCCGAAGATAGGCCTAAGAACGCCGGGGCTCGACTGGAGAGAGGGCGACGAGGACATCTGACCCGGAGAACGGGCATGACCTGGCTCATACGTATCTTTTCGAGATGACCATCTTGGCCGCCATAAGCGGGTCGACGACCTGTGAGATCCTTAGATCCGCGGCAGCGCTGGCGATCATGTAGGCCTCCTCGAAATCGATGCCCCGCATGTTCGAGATGAACCGGACGAGGTCGCCGGTCGCGAGCCTCGCGGCCTCGTCCAGCGTTTCGGCTGCAGCATAGCTCAGCCAGCTCGTCCTGGTCTCGATCATCGGTCTCTTGAGATCCAGGCCTTCCGCCTTCGACACCGTGGCCGTGACCCTCGCGGGGACCTCCACGCCCGTGCCGCACACCTCGCCGTCGCCCATGGCGGCGTGCACGTCTCCCATCGCCAGCATCGCGCCTCTCACGAACACGGGCAGATACACGGTCGAGCCCGCGCAGGCCTCGACGGTGTCCATGTTGCCTCCGTAGTCCCCTGGATAGTAGCTCGGGAAGCTACCATTGGCAGGCGAGACCCCGATGACGCCGACATGAGGGTTCAGGTCGATCTCCAGACCGTCCCCGAGGAGGACCTTCCCGCCCCTCACGCGCACGATCTTGGTCCTAGACCTGCGGACATCCTTGGATAGGATCCCGAGCTCCGGAGAGCACATGAGGACGCCTTTCTCGCCGCACTCGATCCTATCTATCGATACGGCAAGCACCTCCCCCGGAAGGAGCCCCTCGATCTCGATGGGGCCCGTCGCCGGGTTGACATCCGACATATCCAGGTCCTCGAAGAGCGTCCGCGAGGTCTTGACGCGGCCGGAGAAGGCATCCTTCGTCTCGACAACAAACGTCTCGCCTGGCTCTGCCGTGTAGGCGGGTTTGTTGCGGCTGCTGAACTCGTACACGGCATTCCGCGAGCTGAGGATCCTCAAGGAGTCGCCAACGGGCCTCCAGAGCAGCGACTGGCGAGATATAGCTTGTTCAACCTCGTTGCGTACCAAACGTTTATGTAAAACCTTTCGTTTGCTTGGAGTCACCAGGCTCCTGTAGTGTAGTCCGGCCAATCATTCGAGCCTCTCGTGGCCGCTGTTCGCGGCAGGCCGGTGAAAGCTCGATACCCGGGTTCAAATCCCGGCGGGAGCGCTCATCTCGCTTTCAAATGATCGTGAAGAGTGGAAAACGCAGGAAAAAGGGTTTGTGAGAAGAGGTTTGCCCAGCCAGGTCAGAGGCTTCCGGTGAGGGATTCCACCTGTCCATTGGCGTCATCGAGCGCAGCCCACATCAGGACGAACGAGTTCTCGAGCTGGGCCATGGACACTTCCACGAGCGTCGTCTCCAACGAACCGACCACCCACTCGATGTCCGCGAAGGTGAGGTCCGAGGCGCCCTTCATCTGCATCAGCGCGTCGTACTCCAACCAGATGTCGACGGACAGCTGGAGGTGCGTCTGGAGTCCCCAGGACGCCACCCTGTTGCCGGTGAGCCTGTCCCGCTGGTCAAGGTAGTTACCGTACGAGTCGTATGCGTAGTACCACGTCATCCCGACCCAGTTGAGGGTGCCGATGGCGTGTTCGACGTTGTCCTCGGACGGCCCGGCCCAGAGCTTCTGCAGGCCCCACCACATGTGGTACACATCGTTTATCGGCTGCTGGTAGGGATACCAGTCCTGCTCCCACACGCCTATGGCGACGAGGGCCCGGTCCAGCGTGCCGACGATCGACATCAGCTGCCTGTTGATCTCCGATGCCTGTGCGGGATCGGCCAACGCGAGCTTCTCCTTCAACAACAGAACGTCCTCCGCGAACCTGGCGGCCTCGGCGACCAGCCGGTCCCTGTTATCGAGCGACATCCCGTAGTTGTCGTATATCTCGTCCAGGGCCATCACGCCCCACAGGTTCTCGCCCAGGATGTGCTCGTTAAGGTCGGTCGCGAGCGTGTTGAAGTTGTACGGCACGATCGGATAGGTCACGAGCCTGACGGTCATGTCGGATATCACCGCGAACAGCTGCCCCAAGTAAGCGTAGTCGATGATCGCGGGAGCGTCGAACTGGGTGTGGTAGTAGTTGGTCTCCCAGTCCTCGGAGGTGGTCTCGAACTCGATCCCCGGGACGCCTGCGGCCGAGAAAGTCCAGTGGTCCGCCCACGTGTGCGCGTTGTTGTCCGCGGACGCCCCGTATGGCAGGTATTCTTTGTTGGCCGCCAGCACCTGCTTCACGAAGCTGTACATCTCGGGGACGCAGTTGATGTACACCGGCTCCCCAGCCATGCCCATCAGCTCCATGCAGATGTAGGCGACGCTCCTCCCCGCCCATTCGGGGTGCTCCACGGTGATCTGGTAGTTCGCGCCCCAGCACCAGTCGTAGTAGGTGTCATCCAGGCCGTACTCCTCGGCGGTGTGGGACGTGAATATGACGGTCCTCTCGGGCGCTATGTGGTTCTCCTTGACGACCTTCTGCATCGCCTTGGCGAGCACGAGCATCGCCGCGATGCCGGATGTATCATCCATCGCACCCTGGAACCACGCATCGTGGTGCGGCCCGAAGATGACGTATTCATCGTCGGGCTGGCCGTAGTTCTTGCCCGGGAGGAAGCCCACGACGTTGTACGCCTTGCCCCCGAGCTCCATCGGGGTCTTCACGATGTCGCTGTACATCGTCACCGTGAGGCTTTCTCCGGCGTCCAGCTTCGAGATGATGCTGAGCGCGTCCTCCTTGCATATGGATATCAGCGGCGGCCATCCGGGAACGTACAGGCCGTCGTGGCAGGATAACGCGAAGTCCTGCTGCCCGACATTGCTGTCTATCGTGGTCACGATGATACCCGCAGCGCCGTGCTCCCACGCGCCGTACGCCATCGAGTCGACCCAGTAGTCGTACCCTATCCAGTTGGCGAGCACGATCTTGCCCCACACGTCCTTCCCGATGTAGTCGCTGTCGTATCCGTTGTTCACCCAGACTATCTCGGAGACTATGGATTCGTGCTGATTCTTGGTCGTCTGGTCGTCTGTGCCTGGGAAGCCGCCGAACGACGCGGCCGTCATCTTCCCGACGCCAGGGACGTCCAGGTAAGCGGACCTGAACTGCCATGCATCGACAGGGACGGCCTCTTTCTCGACGTCCGAGAGCCCTATCTTCTTCATCTCGGTCGAGATGTAGTCCGCGACCTGCCAGTCGGCCGGGCCACCCGTACCTCTGAAACCCAGAGGACTGTCGCCCATCGCGCACACAGTCCCGACTATGTCCTGCGCGTAGTCCATGTCGAGGTTGTCCACGACCTCGGTGTTCCAGTCGACCTGCTTGGGGTCCGCGGCAAGTGCGGATATCGGCACTGCCAGCACCATAGCCAAGAAGGCCGAGAGAATAAGCTTCGGCATCCTGTTATCCAATCGTCTACCCCCCTCAAGCGCCCTCCCCGCCGGTCAGTCGGCGGAGTCGCACCTGTATGAGCTCACAGGGTAGAAATCCGTTCTGGAACATGATTGAACGAATCCAACGGAATGGCGAAAATCACCCTTGGGAGCCTTCGAATTGCGAAAAAGCTAATAGGTTGGCTTGAGCACTGGCGAATAAGCATTCAAATACCAAAATCCCGATACCCAGTCAGGCGGGGACTCAGCTTTTCATAGGGGGAGCCAGGGTTCTCACCGGAGGGGAATCGGAACATGCGAACAAGACTCAGCAAACTAGCCATGGCTGTGGTCGTCGCCGCGATCATGCTCGCGCCTGGACTCGTCCTGGCAAAGCAGGTCCGCGGGGAGACAACGCCAACCGCTTGGACATATGCCCTGTTTGTGAACGGAGACAACGACCTCGAGAAGTACTGGGAAGAGTACAGCCTTCCTGCACTGCTCAACATCCCCGCATCATCCGGCGTGAAGATAGTCGCGATGATGGACAGGATGAGCACCCAGGGGACGGAGCTGATAGAGATCTCTGGTGGCTCGTGGCAGGTCGTGAACACCTATCCCGAGATGAACTTCGGCGACGGCGCGACCTTCAGCTGGTTCATCACGGAGATCAACACGCGGTACCCGGCGGACAACCTCGCGGTCTGCGCGTGGGACCACGGATACGCGTGGAGGTACTTCAGCAACGACCAGACATCGGGGGACAGGATCACCATGCCTGAGATGCAGAGCGCGATACAGAACGCGGGCGTCTACATCGACATACTCGCGTTCGACTGCTGCAACATGGCGAGCATAGAGGTCATCTACCAGGCGTCGCTGACGAACCTGGTCGGGCTGCTCGTGGGGTCCGAGGAGACCATCCCGATGAACGGCTTCCCGTACGACCTGATGCTCACCCCGGTCGCGAACGACCCGTCGAGGACGCCGCAGCAGGTCGCGGTCGACATGGTCGAGGGATGGGCGATGTACTACGACCCGCTCAGCTGGGCGACGACAGTCAACCTCGCGGCCATAGATGTAGTCATGATCGGGCAGTCGTCGGGCACCCTGCAGACCTGGTGCAACCTGATGTACAGCGACATGGGCCTCTACAAGAAGAACTACAAGAACGCCCTGTCCAACTGCTACATCGCGTGGGCGACATACTACCACCCTGACCTCGCAGACCTGGGCGACGCGCTGCTTGCGGATTCCGGGATCAAGGACGCGGCCCTGAGGACCGCGACCGCCAACATGATCGCGCTGATAGACAATGCGGTCCTGGATGTCCAGAGCGGCTCCGGGGCGGGGGATGCCAGAGGCGTGACCATCTGGTGGGGCGTGAGGAGCGACTGGAAGACCTACTCGGTTGCATACCATGACGTGGCCTTCGCCATCAACATGAACTGGTGGGCGTTCCTGAGCCTGTACAACGCCTGAGCGGTTAAACGCTGTAAACACGGGCGCCAGTGCGCCCCTTTCTTCCATTTCTGTTCCAGAGGCTTTTAATCGCGGTGCCGACATTCGGGGTTGGCAGGCTCGTGTCTGCGAGAAAGTGGGCGTGAGGGGGGTTTACTCTGAACAGGAGATATCAAGGCTGTGCGCTGTGCGTTCTGATTGCGACCATGATGATGGTCCCCGGGCTTACCATAGCGGGTAGGAATGATGAAGTCAAGACCTGGACCATCGCGGTATATGTCGATGCGGACAACAACTTCGACACGTACTGGGAGGACTTGAGCCGCCTGATGTTCCTCAACCTGCCCGCAAGGGAGGGGCTCCACATACTCGGCTATGTCGACAGGCTGAGCGTAGAGGGGACCGAGGTACAGGAGATATCCGGCGGGACTGTAGCCGTCCTGGACACTTACGAGGAGAAGAATTTCGGCGATGGGGCCACCTTCAGCTGGTTCCTGACGGACGCGTACGCCCGCTATGAGACCGACTTCATGGCAGTGATCGCATGGGACCACGGCAGCGCGTGGGGAGGGTTCTGCACGGACGACTCATCCGAAGGGGACAAGATCACCCTCGCAGAGATGCAGACCGCTATCGTCGACGCAGGCGTGACCATCGACATCCTGGCGTTCGACGCGTGTGCGGTGGGGAGCATCGAGGCATCATATCAGGCATCCCTGACTGGACTGGTCAGATACATGGTCGCATCCGAGGAGCTCGTGCCTGGGAACGGCTTCCCCTACGACCTCATGTTCACACCGCTGGCGAATGATGTGACGAGGTGCCCGCGGGATGTCGCCTGCGACATGGTGAAGGGGTGGGCGCAGTACTACGACCCGCTCGCCTGGGCATGGTACGCCACGCTGAGCGCGATAGACATAGGCGCGCTGACCGAAGCCATGCCGAACATCAAGGCATGGTGCGATGCCATGTATGCGTCACTGCCGGATTACTACCGGAACTACAGGACCGCGCTCAGGAACAGCTACTATGTCTCCAACTCGCAGTACCAGACGGACCTCGTGGACATAGGAAACCACCTGCTGGTAGATCCA
>Ga0315292_10000014_pt1 | contig 55969 bp, 58 predicted proteins | sample YL17G13_0_MG_FD_204029 | JGI IMG/M metagenome (GOLD analysis project Ga0315292, IMG submission 204029) | Sediment microbial communities from Yellowstone Lake, YNP, Wyoming, USA - YL17G13_0 | ecosystem: Environmental > Aquatic > Freshwater > Lake > Sediment | place: USA: Wyoming | collected... | reverse complement strand
CTAGAATTCTCCAAACGACCAGGGGGGGGGGGCGACCAATCGCCCTTCCCAAATCCCAATCAGGTTGAAATCAGAAGGCGACTGGCGAGGTATACCTCTGAGCCAATCGCCTTCTGTTTTCTATCGCACGCTCTAACAGCAGACTTTTCAGGAAGAATGGTGGAGGTAAACGGTCTCGAACCGATGACCTTCGCAATGCCATTGCGACGCTCTACCAACTGAGCTATACCCCCAAGAACCCGAAACGTCGGAAGTATATGCCTGCTGAAGTGGCGGCATGTCAACATCAATTGCTCCTCGCCTGAGGCCAAGATGACGCAAAATCAATTTCAGCAGCCGAATTCGCCGATTTCTACCGGTTCACGCCATCAATGGATGATCGCGGGCTTGGTTTTAGCGGCCCTCGGCATTGCATTGAGCATCTATTCGACGTTTCATCACCTCCAGGTCCATGCCGCTGGCCACACCGATGCAGGATGCAATATCAATGCGACCTTCTCCTGTGATGAGACGGCGCTTAGTAAATACAGCGAGGTCCTAGGCGTTCCTCTCGGGGTCTTGGGTATGAGTTACTTTGCGGCGGTGGCCTTGCTGCTGCTGGTCGCTTTAGCCGGTCACAAAGCTGCTGCGGAGCACCTGCATGGTTACGGCGTCCTGGTGATCATTGGGGTTTTGACCTCAGTCGGGCTCGGAGGGATTGGTTTTTTCGCCCTTGGGACCTATTGCCTTGTCTGCATCGGCGTCTATGTCGTGACGTTTTTGCAGCTCGGGGTCCTTGTTGCTGGTCGCCACGAGCTAGTCCCACCAGGCATCACCAGTAAATCGGCCTTCAATGGGCTGACGACGGCCGGAGTAGCCTGCGGCATCGTCATCGCTGGTTACAATTTCCTAAAACCTGCGCATCAACCCGAACACCTCGATGTGCCACAGTCGGCGACCAGCTTTAAGACGGCAGACTTGAGGTTGGCACCCAAAGTCGAGGATATCCCGCTCAGCAAGTCGGCCTACGCCGGTCTTGGCGAGGATTATCGCAAGGGCGGCGACGGCGCCCCCGTGGTGGTTCAAGAGTTCGCCGACTTCCAGTGCCCTGCCTGTCGGGCGCTGTCCAAAGACACCGAGCAGCTGCACAAGGAATTCGGCGATCGAGTACTCTTTGTCTTTCGCAATTACGCTCTGGACAACTCTTGCAACAGCGCCATCCAGCAGAAAATGCACGAATTCTCATGCAAGGCGGCAGTGATGGCGCGTTGTGCCGGCCAGTACGGGAAATTCTGGGCCTATCATGACCTGGTCTATGGCAATCAAACGGATATCAACAACCTTCGCCTGAAGGAGTGGGCTCAGAAGATTGGCCTCACTTCGGATCAGATCGAAGCGTGTTGGACCAACAAGGATCTGCTACTTAAGATTCAAGACGACATCGCTGTTGGTAACCGACTTGGCCTGGATTCCACTCCGACCATCTATATCAACGGGCGCAAGGTCGTCGGGGGCCATGCCATTGACGATCTGCGTTCAGACATCAACGACGCCCTGCGCTGATGCGGGGGTACCTATAAGATCACGGCCGCCATATACTAGAGTTTCAAGATGCCCATTGCCGTTCAGTTTGAGCACGACTATCAGCACAAGCTGATGAGCCAATCCTTTCCTGAGCCGACCCATTTAGCTACCAAGGCCGACGTACAGGCATGGCGAAGCGCCTGGATGGGCGCTTTGAGTTCGTGGCATTCGCCCTATAAAGTGCTGGTGGATTGCCGCCACTTGGAGATTGGCGACGCTCCCGAGGTGCGTCAGGCCCTAGACCTTATGGTCAAGTTTTTTCATGGTTTCTTCCTGCGCAAGATCGTTGGATTTGGGACTGGGGAGGGTCGCGGCTATGACCAGCTCCCGTTTCCTGTTCTTGGCAGCGCCGAAGATGCGGCCCTGGACCTCGGCGTGCGGACACCGAAAGATCGGGCACCGAGCGACTTCCGATCGACTATCCAACTGCAAAATCATTTTCAACAGCACGTCATTGAACTCAACTTCTCTGAACCTGTAGTCCTTGTGACCAAGGAGCAGCTGCAGATCCTGCGTTCTAAGTTGATGAACAATCTGATGCAGTGGCACTCCAAATGGAGTTTGATCGTCGACTGCACCAACCTTGAAGTCGCGCCCGAAGCTAGCGCCGACCTAGCGAAGCTGCTCACCGTGCTCAAGGGCTTTTTTATGAAAAAGGCGATCGGCTACAGCCCGAAAGGGCCTAAGGAGTCCTATCCCTTTGAGGTCTTTCGCGCCAGGCACCGGGCGGCCGCGGCTTTGGAGGCAGAGGGCGCATTTTCCGGCGATGCCGCTGACTGCAAGTCGCGCAAGGCTTGATGTGGTCCCATGTTGCACTGGCCTTTACTGGCTAAGGTCGGTATGATTTTGTTCTGTATCCCCAGACTCACCCTGCACGCAGGTCGAGTTCGCGAGTCGGGGCCAATGAAAGCAGCTTCAGGTTGAGGTAAGGCCACGTGTTACCAGTTGAGATTCTCGCGGACCATGAAACCATCGTATTACGCGCCCGTGGCTCAGAACTTCTGATTCTGCCGCATCACGTACACCAGCTCAAAGCGCTGACAAAACCCGTCGATTTCAGCGCCTATTTCCGCTCTGAGGCCTTGGTCAACCGACCCGCGCGCAAACTCTTTGAGGCCTGGCTGCGAAAGGATACGTCGGTTTGGACCCGGCTCTATCGGACCGTCCATCATGAAATGGATCTAGCAGCAAAAGATGGCGACGGTGCGGACACCAAATCTGCTCCTGCGGTCAAGGCACCGGGCAAGCCTGCGGCTGAAGTTAAGACCGCTAAAGATGAACTTAAAGCTTCTGCTACGAAAGCTAAGCCGACGAAGACGCAGGCGGTCGCTGACGAAGCCGACGCCGTTGCGCCGAAAGCTGCCAAAGCTCCCGCCAAGGCTAAGGAATCCAAGGGCAAAGTAGACAGCGAGGACGTCGCGCCAAGCAAAGCTAAAGCTGAAACGAGCGCGGCTAAAGAGGCGACTGCGAAGCCCAAGACCAAGGAAGCCGTAGCGAAGCCTAAGGGCAAGGAGCCTGCCGCAAAGGCCAAGGAAACTGCTCCTAAGGCCAAGGCGAAATCAAAGGGGTAGTGCTGTGATCCGCAAATACCTCGTTTGTGGAAAGCAGATGTTCCTCGCGTCAAAAAAGCTCGAGGGCACGAACACCAAGGGTGGGGATTTAAGCTTTGAATGCCTACTCCCCCTTGATGTTTACTGGGCCATGGAGAAGCTCTTCAAGGACCTTGAGTACTTGACAGCGTCCGGAGAGGACCATGTCCAGGCGCTCGAATTAACGCACAAGATTATGAAAAAGATTGCCACCTATGTGGTCAGTGAAAAAGAACGCGTCGTCCTCAAGGAACTGATCCATGGCAAGTCTGCCTAAAGGACAGCCACCCACCGTGCAGCGTCCGGCTGTGTTTCTCGATCGTGACGGGGTCCTTAACGAAGACTCTGGCTATACCTTTGAGGTGGCTAAACTAAGGCTCATTTCCGGCGCTGCAGGGGCCTTGAAGCTCCTAAAGCAGCGGGGTTTTTTGTTGATCGTGGTCAGTAACCAATCTGGTGTCGCACGCGGGTTGTTCTCGACGCAACAGGTTGACGCCTTCAACGAGGCTTTGGACCAGCGCTTACGCGAAGAGCACGGGATCGGAATCGATGCCTTCTATTATTGTCCATACCACCCTGATGGCACGGTCGCGTCGTTCACCAAGGTTTCGTCATGGCGCAAACCTGAACCCGGTATGGTGCTCCAGGCACAGTCTGATTATGGCATTGAGCTGGAGCGTAGCTACCTGGTTGGCGACCGTTATGACGATATAGAGTGCGCCGTTCGTGCTGGTGTCAAAGGGATCCAGGTTCTTGCCCCAGGCCAAATCAAGCATCCACTGGCCCTATCGTGGGTGAGCAGCCTAGCAGACGTCCCGGCGCTTATCCCTGCGACTTAGCTTCCTTCATCTTCTTCAGCAGCATTTTGATACGTGGGCCACAGCGTTCGCCCTGGCAGCCGCCGCTGCCAGTACCGACGCAGCGATTGACGTCGGCGACCGTTTCCGCCCCCTGCAGCCCTTTCAGCACGCGGCCTAAGGTGATGCCTTTGCAGATACATACGACCTTGGCCATGGCCCTTATCCGCTCCTCGGCCAGTTCAGCGGGGGTTTTCCCAGGCTCATCACTCATCGCTCAATCCTTAAGAATACAGAAAATCTAGCCACCCTAGCCACCGCCCGTCGACGGTTTGGAAAACCACCACCGTAGCATTACAGGCCGCGTGCAGCAAAATTGCTGGTAGGATACTGCCGCTCCATGCGACCAATGCCTCGCAACATAAGGCAAGCAAGAATGGCCCAGTTGCCAACCCCACCTCACCAGCTAAGACATGCGCAAGCGTTGGATGAGCGTGGACTAAGGCAAAGATTGCAGCACTGAACCATCCAGCCCAAATACGGGGCGCTTGCAGACGAAGGCTTTGGCCGATCCCAGCACGAAACACCACCTCCTCGGCAATGGGCACCCATACGAGCCACGCCCAAGGGACAGCCCCCAGATCAGGCGACGGACTGGCGGCATCGGAGGGTTTTAGGACAAAGCGACTAGTCCATGCCACCAAAAGGCACAGCAACAGGACCGACGCTGCCGGGGCATACCAGCGGGCCGGGACCGGCAGAAAGAGGCGAGTGGCTCCTTGCTTTAGCCGCCAAATAGCTACGACGACTGCAAGCAGCAGATTGACCGCTAGTGCTGCGAGCCAGGGAGGACCGATCAGGGTGGTCGCCGATGCGTAGGCCTCGCCAAGCAAGACTGCCATGGCAATAGAGAAGGCGACAAGAGCGACCCCCTCCCGCACGCTTAACCTAGGAAGCTGCACATTCGCCTCACGCGCTGAGAGCATGCTCGTTGCTTTCCATGGCTTCGGTCATCACCGCGAGCAGGGTCACCATATCGTTTTTAACGACGTATCCGTTGGCGCCAATACTCATCCCTGCCGATTGGTTGGATTTACCAGACAGTGAGGTGTGCAATACGATTGGCAAGGTGCTGAGACTTGGATGTTCGCGTACCTTTCGAGTCAGAGTCAATCCATCCATCTGGGGCATCTCGACATCGCTGACCATGATGTCAAAGCGTTGGGCGGTGCCAAGGCTTCGTTCTAGGGCTGCTAAGGCTTCGGCACCATCACCCGCTTCGGTGACATGATAGCCGTCGCGAATGAGTACCTGACGCACCCCGTTGCGGATGAACTGCGAATCATCGACCAGCAACACCCTCTTGCCACGACCGCTTTGTTTGCCGTCCGAGTATGATTCACGTTCCCGAGATGTCGACCCGTGGGGGTTGTGCGGCGAGTCACCGAACTCCAGCATCATCAGAACCCGCTCAAGATCCAATATAAACAAGAACTGATTCTGTTCGATCAGCGTCATACCATTGATACAGGTACCGGCATCTGCTGAGGGCGGCATGACCTTGTCCCACGCCACGCGGCGGATACGGCGCGTACTGTCGACGATAAACCCAGCGCGTTTTTGACTAAATTCGGTGACGATAATCTGCTGTGACGCCAAAGGCTCAGCGTGATCGTCGCCCAAGGCAACGGCGAGATTGACCGCTGGAATCGGGATGCCGCGCAATTCGAAAACCCCTGCCACCCCTTTTACCCGCGACGACAACGGATTGATCGGTGGCATCCGCACGACCTCTCGCACCTTAGCTACATTGACGCCGTAGACGCCTTTGACTGGCTTGCCGCGGATCATCCTGGTCAACGAAAACTCGATGAGCTCAAAGACGCTCCCACCGAGTTCCATCTGTAGTTGCTTGTCATTTAAGTCGCCCATCCGCTGTGCCTCTTAGATTGTTTGCGCGTGGCGCAGAAGCTCTTCAAGTCCCTTGCGTTGTGGATCGGTGAGGCGATTGAAGCGCACCCCAGTTCGGCCACCCTTGGTGTCCACCCATGCCACCACACATTTGATCCTGGCGCCGGAGGCGGCCTCGTCTTCCTCCTTCACCGCCACGGCCGCAGCCCGGCTAATGACCTTCTTAACGTCCTTGCTAGCGATAGCGGGCGGAAGTTCTAGCGCCAGCATCATCTCGTCCCCACCGGCCGCCTTGAGCGGGCCATCAAGCTGAATGCAAGCACCTCCCAGACTTAGATTGACAATATGCCCGGACACCTTCGGAGCCCGCTTACCGCGGCCAGCGCCCTTGCCGACGATCATCGTGTTCATGCGGGTGGAGAAGCGCTTACCGAGGCGGAACTTATCGAGCAAAAACTGGTCGATTTTAGCACTGAGGATATCGAACTTGACGGGTTTTGCGATCCACGCCCCTGCGTCGTTAAAGGCAAAGAGGTCGGCCTTGACGGCTTCTTCGACGATTTTGTCAGGATAAGCGGTCAGCAGTATTGGCCCCTGATAGGTCTTGCGCATCATGTGGATCAAGGTCACACCGTCGACATCCGGTAGATCAAAGTCGACGACGCACATGTCAGGCACCGTGTTAGCGATGATCTCTAAAGCTTGCTTGCCTGTTCCTGCGACCAAAATATTGGCGCCTCCGATCTTGTCCTTAAAGACCTCTGAACTCATAACCAGGCTTGGCTTACAGGCATCGACGATCATGATTGACGGCATAGGTTGTTCCTCTAAAAAAAGGTCTAAGACTCGTAGCGGATTGAGCTTGGTAGAATTGGCCGAAAACCTGGTGGGATGATTTGATTATACCCCCGGATCATCGGGCAAGTCGAACGCGGCTCCAAGGTCCGCCCACAGATAATTCTTCGGCTACTTCTCAAGGTTTCCTGCAACATTCCGAAAAGATGTTAAGTCACGCGCATTTCGCCGCTGCTATCGAGTCTGAACTCGCGAGGAAGGTATGATTTTCGGGCGGTACTTACGATTTAACCTAATGCATCTCTGCTGTGTCGCCGCCAGCATTTGCTCTAAGCCGAGTTATGCGGTCACTCAGTTTAAGCCTGATATCAAACCGTTTTCATACAAAATATCCAGTTTTAGCAGTGTGTTACGCCTCTCAATCAAAGATGAGGTCGAGACCGTCAAAATGCCGCTTAGCGTCATGCAGCAGCGCTTGGTGGAGTCCACGACCGATGAGACCGTGGAGCCCATCACCGTCATGCTGGGCTCCACCGAAGCTCAGATCTCGGCCATGGCCGAAAAGCTTGCGATCAAGGGTAAGGAGGACGACCTCGCCGCCTATATCCGCCGCCAGATTAAAAAGTCCCCGGAGATCAAGGTCCTGCCGTCAGCGCGCACGGTTGCGATCAGCCGCGAAGCCTTCGGTTTTATCGATCATGAAGCGCTGGCGGACCTCTATGCCAAACCGCAACACAATCTAACCATCGACGGGACCGGTCTCAAAGGGGACCGAGGTGCACGCAGAAAGCTGTTGCATGAAGTTAGCCCGTTTCTCTCCGTGGCTGAGCGCAAGGCCATTCAGACAAAGATCAATAAAGGTGACGATCTCAACGTCAACACCGACCTTTTGCCAGAATTTGCCCGCAGCATGGTTAAAAAATTCATCATTTACCGTGGACCAAACTGCTTCCATGCGGCACTAGCTTTTCAAAGTCCTCTGCTGACGAGCTCTTCGCAAATCAACGTGAAGAATGAGGTCGGATATCATCGAGCCATGATCAACTACGACGAGCTGTGGCGGGTACTGAACCAGGAATTCTATGAAGTTGAGCCGGAGAAGCAGCCAGTCAAGTTCGGCGACATGCTGGTGCTCTTTGATGTCCCCGATGCATACGTCCAGCACCCAGATGGACCTCCCGATTTTCATTGGATTCGGCACACTGCGACCTACTTGTTTGAGGGCTACACCTTTTCCAAAGGGTCGAAGTCACCCAACACGCCCTACAGCGTGCGGACCTTGGAAGAAGAGTGGAAGACATGGAAGCACTTCACCAAAAACCTCGGCGTTAAGGTCTTTCGCCGCTCGCTTAAAGCCATCCGGCCACACCCGCCGGTCGACCAATCAGACTGGATTTATTAGCTATACCAGGGTGTTGCGTGGGCATTGGTGACACGGGAGGGCGTGCGTGGTACAATGCAGCCCTTCTTATGTCAATGCCTGATGGGCACCTCCAGGACGGCTTTACCGATGAAACGCCCCGGCTTACGCAAACCCCGGACCCAAGGCACGTTGCCTCGCAATATCTACCGTCGTCAGCCTTTGGTTAGGCGGCCGGGAGTTGTGCAGCCGGAGCATCTGACGACCGAGCCGGTGTGTGGCATCAAAGCCCTTTGCGGAGCTTGTAAATACGTCAATCAGGACTACAAAGATGGGCTGAATGGCAAATTTCAAGTTGGACTTAAGGTTCTTGAAGAGAGCGGGCTGCAGCATTTAGCTAGGATCCTGCAGCCGGTTCCGTCACCGCGTCAGCTCGGCTATCGTAGTTTGTTCAAACTGGCGGTTAGGCCCGCGACCACGTCGCTGAAGCAAGCCTCCAGTGCCTATGATCGCATCGCGAGCACGCCGAGCGACGAGCTGTTGCCGGTCCTGCCAGAGCGTTTTGCCGTGGGACTCTTTGCTGCGGGAAGTCACGACGTCGTTGATATGGATCGATGCCCACTCCACACGCCGCCACTTGAGGCTCTGCTCAGGGATCTGCGCGTTGAGCTGAACATGTCCACTTTGACACCGTATGATGAAGCGACCAAGACTGGTCAGCTACGTTATATCACGGCGAGATCGGCGCATTTAACTGGCGAGCTGATGGTGACGTTCGTCGTAACGGAAGCTCTGAAGGTTGAGTTGCGTCAACTGGTAGCAAACCTCCAGCGTCGCGGGCATCGCATCAACTCGGCGCACATGAACCTCAATACCGACTCCGGCAACGCCATCTTTGGTGCAGAGTCTGTGCGTTTGTCGGGAGCCGAACGTCTGCGTGAACGGCTATGCGATCTCGACTTCGAGATCGGGCCGACCGCCTTTTTTCAAATCAACCCATGGCAAGCCATCAATCTGTATCGGCGCATCGAAAGCATCGCCGGACGACCGTCGACCCCCGGTCAGGTCGCCTGGGACCTCTACAGTGGGACGGGCCAGATCTCCTTGATGCTGGCACGTCAGGGATACCGCGTCCTTGGCATCGAAGAAAATCCTGGTGCGGTTGCTGACGCCCAGCTGAACGCCAAGCGCAATCACCTTGAAGCCTCTGCCGCCTTTATCGCCGCCAGGGTCGAGGATGCGGCCCAGCTCGTTCCGACCTGGGCGACAAGCCCCAACCTGATCATCGCCAATCCTTCGCGCCGCGGGATGGCCGACAGCACACGCCGTCACATTGCCCTTTTGCTCGCCAACAATCCAGGCGCTCGCTTTGTCTATGTATCCTGCGAGATCGCATCGATGGCCCGTGACATCAAGATTCTGAGTGAGCTGTCAGGCTTTCAGCTGCGGCAAGTTGAGCCTTTCGATATGTTCCCCCAGACCGACAATATGGAATGGCTCGCCGTGCTCAGCCGACCCTAGGATGCTAGTGTCGCCACCGCGGTCCGAATGAACACAGGTGGAGATGAATCGATGGCGGAGCATCAAGCAGAGGCGCTGATCCAACCAGCCGCGCAGGCGGTAACCTATGGGTCGTATTTGAAGGTCCATGAGCTGCTGGCACTACAGCAGCCACTGACCATGCCGCGTCAGCACGACGAAATGCTCTTTATCATGATCCACCAAGTCTATGAACTTTGGTTCAAGCAAATTCTCCACGAGGTGGGCAAAGCAACCGATGCCGTGGAGACCGGTCAACTCATGGGTTTTGGCCGGATTGCCAACCGCATCAATAAGATCCAGGCCGTGCTGACCAGCCAGGTGGATATCCTGGAAACGATGACACCGGTTGATTTTAACGCATTTCGTGACCAGCTGAATCCCGCCAGTGGCTTTCAGTCCTTTCAGTTCCGCGTTCTCGAATTCCGTCTCGGCGCCAAAGACCCCAACTATCAGCGCTTTCATCTCCATGACCCACTGGCACGAGCCGCCCTGGGCGAAGCGCTGGCGCAGCCGAGCCTGTATGACGTCTTCTTGCGCTTGTTGAAAAGGCGTGGGTTTGCCATTCCTCTGGCGGTAACCGACCGGGACCTCACCCTGCCATATGTCGCCAGCACCGAGGTTCTTGCAGCGATCGTGCAGATTTACCGGGAGCCTGAGCGCTACTATGATCTATACTCAACTCTGGAATCGCTCATGGATTTGGATGAGGGACTGCTGCTCTGGCGCCAGCGCCATGTGGTCATGGTCCAACGGATGATCGGCAACCGCATGGGAACCGGCGGTTCCAGCGGTGTGAAGTATCTGACGATGACGTTAGCGAAGCGCTTTTTTCCCGAGATTTGGGATGCCCGAAATGGGCTTGGAGACCCTCGCAATGAGTATGGCAAAGACGCCAGCCCGCGAACAGATGAAGGTCAACAAGATCACGGCCGATCTTGAAGAGTACCCGATGGAGGAGCTAACCAGGATCCGCAAGGAGCTGGTGGCCAAAGGCAAAGCGGTCTTCGACTTCGGCACTGGAGACCCCAAGATTGTCACCTGGGAGCCCATTCGCGCGGCCTGTAGTGAGGCTATCCAATCCATCAGTCAATATCCGAGCGTTAAGGGCATCGACGCCTTAAAGAAGGCTCAGCAGGGTTACTTAGAACGCCGCTTCGGCGTGGATCCTAGTGCTTATGACATCATCCCCTCGTCGGGTAGCAAGGAAGCGATCTTCCACATCGCCCTTTGTTTAATCGGTCGCTCGGGCGGTAAAAAACACATCATCTACCCGGATCCTGGCTACCCGGTTTACCGATCGTCGATCAAATTTGCCGGCGGTGTGCCCTATCCAGTCAAGCTGGTACCAGACAATCAATTCCTCCTAGAACCGTGGAACCTACCGCCATATATCCAGCGTGATTGCGCCGCGATTTGGCTCAACTACCCGCACAATCCGACCGGAGCTACGGCGACGCAGTCGTACTGGGAGCAGGTCGTTGATTGGTGCCACAAGACGGACACCGTGCTGCTGTCGGATGATTGCTATATCGATATCTATGATGCGGCGATCGACCTCCAGCCACTAGGCGAAGGCGGCGGCCTCGACCATCGACCTATGTGCCCCTTGCAGCTATCCAGCGACCGCGTTTTGACCTTTATGAGCCTGTCCAAACGCTCGGGTATGACTGGATACCGCGCCGGTTTCGTCGCTGGCGACCACGACATCATCAAGGCCTTTTTGCGGGCCCGTGCCAACTTTGGCGTTGGGCAACCAGAGTTCGTACAAAAAGCCGCCGTCGTTGCTTGGGATGATGACGAGCATGTGCGCGAACGGCGTAAAATCTTCACCAGCCGTATCAAGGCCGCAGCGCCTGTATTTCAAAACCTAGGCATGCTCAGTGAGGTGCCCAAGGCCGCATTCTATTTATGGGTCAAGATTCCCAGGGCTTTTGGCACCGGCGACGTCCAATTTGCTTTGGGATTGGCCGAGCGTGGCGTCATCTGCAGTCCAAGTTCGTGGTTAAGCGAGAGCATCAAGGGTTATGCCCGCTTTGCGCTGGTACCAGACGTCGAGCCAACTCTTGCGGCCCTCGACATCATCAAGGACTATATCAATAACTAATGCCTACACTGCGTTTCCTTCCAACTGAACAAAACATCGTCGTCGAGGCAAACACCAAGATTCTCGTGGGTGCGAAGCGGCAAAAAGTGGAGATTCGCTTTGGCTGCGCCGCCTGTCGCTGCGGAACCTGCGCTGTTGCGGTCAGCTTGGCGCCACCCGCTGCACCGACCCCCGGCCTAGAAGAGGCAGGTGTCGTAGGTGCCCTCACCGACATGAGGCCTGAGGAAAAGGCATTGCTCAAACAAATGGGCCTAGCCGTCGATGGTACGGTCCGCCTAGCATGCCAGGCCCGCATTGTCTCTGGCACTGTGACCGTAGATATCGCCTTTCAACAGTCCTACTCCCCAGACGAAACCGAGTAGCCGGGCCGCATCGGAGCAGGCCCAGCATCGCTCGACCTATTTCTTAGTAAACGCTAGATCTTTGTTGCGCTCGGTAGGACGGGCCTGACCGGATGAACCGTCGGCAAAGAAGGACGTTTTGCCCATGGTCAGTTGCTTGTTCTCAACTCGGAAGATATCAAACACGACATCGCCGTTCTTAAAATGCTGCAGCGCGCAGGTTTTGTTGGTCACTTCCTTGACTTGATTCAAGGTCCAGTCCTTTACGCCGCAATAAGACACCGCATTCAATGCGTCCACTGCTGGGGCTGTCTGGGGATTGATGGTTGCCTTGGTGAGCGTATAGTTGATGGGACGACCGCCGTCGATGTCAGGTCCATCTCCGATGACCGTGTAACCACCCACCATGCGTATGAGAAGTCTAAGAACGAATTAATCTAAGGATCAAGATCGGCCTGGCGTCTATCCCCTACTTGTCGAGCAACCAGGCGGCAAGTGCCGTGAACTCCTCAGGAGATAGCACGTCTGCACGTCGTTCAAGGTCGATCGGGCATTGCGATTCGTCCTTGCCAAAAAGAAATGGGCTGATGCTGTTGCGCAATTTTTTACGGCGCTGGGTAAACGCTTGGCGAGTCACCCGCTCGACGCCCGCCAAAATCTCAACCGGGAGCATCGGAGACTTTCGTTGCAACAGCAGCACGGCACTATCGACCTTGGGAACAGGCTGAAAGCAATCGCGTTCGACTTCAAACTCGATGCCTACCTCCGCTCGCAACTGACTATAGACCGTCAAACTACCGAAGTCTTTGGTGCCAGGGCGAGCCGCGACACGCTTGGCAAACTCGAGCTGGGTCATCACTAAGACCGCTTCCAGCTGGGAGAGATAACCCAACGTACGCAAAACGATGGGGCTTGAGATGTGATAGGGGATGTTGCCCACAATCGCTGCAGTCCCCTCCTCGGCTGCAAGCCACCCGTCGATGTCATAGCTGAGAAAGTCCGCTTGGACGACGCTGAGGTGGCCAAACGCGGTGCGGCCAAGTTCTTCGGCGTAGCCTTGGAGCTTCTCGGCAAAACGCGGGTCTTTTTCCACCGCAGTGGTGCGGATGCCGGCCTCGACCAGCGCCTTGGTTAACACGCCACCACCAGGACCGATTTCGATCGCCCGCTTGACGCCAAGATCCTGCAGCCTTTCAACCATGCGATGCACGGGCCAATCGACTTTGAGAAATACCTGCCCTAGGGATTTTTTCTGCTGCATGGGGTCCGGGGGCGGGCGTCTATGTCGCATGCTTAGCTCGCGCAAATTGATAACGTGAATAGGCATCCCACTGATGCAGGTCCTGACCATGACCATGACCATGACCCTGACCTTCACGCCACACGTGAAAGCCATAAGCGGCAATCATCGCAGCGTTGTCCGAGCAGTAGCTTTGGGCGGGAAATAGTGCAGGTCGATCGATCTGCTCGGCCATGAGACGGCGGAAGCGCTGGTTTGCTGCGACGCCGCCGGCCACGAGCACCTGCCTGGTCTCGGGATACAACTGCAAGGCCGCAGCCAGCTTGCGGACGATTTGGCCGAGGGCCTCTTCTTGAAAAGCCGCGCAGATATCAGATACATACGCTGGTTCAAGGGTGTTCCCATCGACGGCCGCTGCTTTGGCTTGCCGCACCTGGTTACTCATGTGGGTCTTTAGCCCAGAGTAACTGAATTCCATGCGGTTCTTCTGCTGCACCATGTGTGGCATGGCGATGAGGTTCGGATCACCGCTGGCGGCAAGCCTCTCAATGGCCGGTCCGCCTGGGTAACCGAGGCCAAGAATCTTGGCCACTTTGTCGAAGCTTTCACCGCAGGCGTCATCGACCGAGCAAGCCAGTAGGTGGAAATGGGTCGGCCCTCGCATGCGGTAAAGATTAGTGTGACCACCCGAAACGACCAGTGCTAGTGCCGGGTAGAAAGCCGCAGTCGGCGTCACGCCGAGCAAGGCTCCATGCACGTGGGCTTGAACATGATCGACAGGAACCAGCGGTTTGCCCAAGCCGAGGGCTAATCCCTTAGCATAAGCCACTCCGACGAGCAGAGCGCCGATCAAGCCAGGCCCCTGGGTCACTGCGATGGCATCGATCTCGTGCGCTTGGATCTCGGCCTCCGCCAGAGTCTGGCGAAAAAGCGGGTCAATGTTGCGTAGGTGCTCGCGCGCCGCCACCTCTGGGACTACGCCACCGAATGGCAGGTGCGCGTCAAACTGCGACGCAATCACCGAGGCTCTGACCACACGGCCATCCTCGACGAGGGCGACTGCCGTCTCGTCGCAGCTTGATTCGATACCGAGTATTAACAAGGCGGCACTCGTCTAGTGTTTGGCTGGGCTCTTGGTTGCTGCTATTTCCGCAATGTGCTCGGTGGCCTTAGCTGCTTCCTGGGAGGTGGGGAACTCTTTGACTACCTCGGCGTAATACACCTGCGCCGTGGCGTTGTCACCGAGACGATGAAAGCAGTCGCCGAGGCGAAGCTTCGATTCTGGCAAGAATTTTTCTGCCGGCTTGGACTCCAGGAAGTCGCTGAACTTGAGCGCGGCTTCCTGGAAGTTGCCGAGTTTAAACTGGCTAGATGCCAAGAGAAAACGCGCCAGCTCCCGGTCCTTGGCAGCTCCGGCCTTGGTCAACTTTGGTGCATCTTCGACGATTTGCTTATAGCGGTGCTTGTCGTAGGCCTTTTGCAGTTCGTCAGCATCGGCTATGGCTTTACTGTCTTTTTTTTTTGCTCCTGAGCCCTTCTGGCCAGCCTTTTTAATGACATCCAGCAGCTCTTGCTGCGAGGTCTCGATCGCATCCAGGCGCTCGCTTAGTTTTGCCATCGTCGCTGCGATGGAATGCTCCTGGGTGGCCGGGTCAACGCCGGGCATCTGGCCGGTCGATACACCGACCTTCAGGGCATCGATGTCACCATGGACCTGTTGCATTTCACGGCTGAGGCGTTCGAGTTCCGACTGCGTCGAGGCAATCCGCCGAGTTGCACTGTCACCACTCGTCTTGGCATCCTTGCTGGTGTCGGCCAGCAGCCTTTCAAGATTGAGCAAGCGTGTCTGGACGTTAAAGATATCGTCTTTCATGCCATGCTTTTCACTGGGAGTGATGCAGGCGCTAAATGCAGCTGCAAGTACCAAGGTCGAGAGTGCATGACCGAATCCCTGAACCTTGCCGGCTAATCCCATCTTATAAAGACCTTTTTGGCAATGATGACCGCCTGGCCGCGGGTTTGCGCCCGGGCATGATGAGGGATGATTAAACCACAGGCTCTGACCGGTGTCAGCCCATCTTGCGGCGACGGAGCTTGAGCCCAACGGTCAGCGAAAAGACCTCGTTCCCTTCCGCCTTCCAGCGCCAGTAGTAAGGCTTTGGTACCTTTTGATAGACATAACATAGTTGCAGCTGCTCTTTTTCAGAAAGCTGCGCCTGGATCACCGCAAGGCGCTGATCAACCTTCTGGCGCAAGCTAAGCTCCGAAGGCGGCAATCCTTTTGCTTGGTTTATAGGCATTTCTGCTGTATCGTGCGACGACTCTGGGCGGTTTTCGTCGATCGGCGCAGGCTCGGTCGATTCAGCCAAGGCCGGCTCTTCCATCTCAGCGGTCGCTGCAGGGTCCGAGTTTAATTGATTTAAGATGTCGTCTGCTTGATCTTGATCGTTGGTGCTCATGGAACTCCCTGCAGCTTTGGGCTGGCGAGGTTGTTGGTAGAGGCCTTTGTTTACGTCCATCGGTCAAATCCAGACAAAAGCTTAGCCGTTGCCCACGCCTTCCCGGGCAGACCTGGCTAACAAGTTATAATCTTTAGATATTTAGGAATCTCATGGAGCACTTGGACATCCCCGCAACAAGCGACCCTACGGTAGAACGGGACGAGCACATAGACGACGGCGAGCCGAAACCGAGGGCCCCCATTGCTCTAAAGGACATTTCGCCAGAGGTGGCCGCTCTTGGCGTCACCTCATTTGCCGATTTGCCGCTGCACCCAAGCATACTCGAAGCCATCGCCACGATCGGATGGACAACGCCCACCCCGGTCCAGAAGCTGTGCCTGCCATTTTCCCTGCGCGGCCGTGACGTCGCTGGGTTCGCACAAACCGGTACGGGTAAGACCGGGGTGTTTCTGATCACCATCCTCAATAAGCTGCTCACGAGCGAAGCCGCTGCCGACCAGACGGTCGGGCGCGTGCCGCGGGCGATTGTCATCGCACCAACCCGTGAGCTGGCGATGCAAAGCGAGCAGGACGCTGCCGACTTGTTCCAGCGTACGGGAATCAAGTCGGTCGCCGTGTTCGGAGGCGTCGACTATGATAAGCAAGCGCGTGAGATCAAAGACGGCGTTGATGTGATCTTCGCCACGCCTGGCCGCCTCAAGGACTACATCCAAAAGAAGGTGATCAGCCTCGCTGACATCACCTGCTTTGTCTGCGACGAAGCCGATCGAATGTTCGATATGGGCTTTATCGAAGACGTCGAGTTCTTTCTCGAGCGCATCCCCGCAACGGCACAGCGCCTGCTGTTCTCAGCGACCACCAATGAGCAGGTCAAAGAGCTAGCCTTCGAGTACTTAGAGAACCCTGAATACATTTCCGTCAACCCTGAGACGATCACGCCCGAAAAGATCGAGATGCATGCGCTGCATTGCCATGCCACGGATAAATTAAAAGTGATCCTTGGTTTGCTTCAAGATCACAATCCGGAATGCTCGATCATCTTCACCAACACGAAGCTCACCGCTGAGTGGCTGCACTTTAAGCTGCTGCACAACGGTATCGAGGCCGATTTGATCAGTGGCGACCTGCCGCAGTCCAAGCGTATTAGCCTGATCCACCGCATCAAAGAGGGCAAAATCAAGGCACTGGTCGCCACCGATGTTGCCAGCCGCGGCCTGCATATCTCGCGCGTGACCCATGTTTATAACTTTGATCTGCCGGATGATGCGTCAAATTACGTCCATAGAGTCGGCCGGACGGCTAGGGCCGGGGCTAAAGGCTTTGCCTATTCCCTCGTCTGCGATGACTACGGACAAAATCTGGCGGCCATAAACGACCTACTTGGCCCAATCGCCCTGCACACCGAGTGGCCGGCCGAACGCTACTCGAGCATCGTCGACAAGGCCGGCAACCCCTTCGAAGAGCGCTATGCAGCCCGTCGCGAACGCTCCGGCGAGGCGACTTTTGGCTCGGCTCCTCGGCGCGACGACCGCGGTAGCGGCAGCAGAGATCGTCCACGCGGCGGCTCGGATCGACCACATCGCCAAGGTGCCGATGGTGGCGCAAGGCCGCAACAAGATGGTCCGCGCGGCCCTCGTGAGCACCGTATCGAACAGGATAGGGGCACGCGACCACCGCAGCGTCCAGGCCAAGGTCAAAGTGAACATACCGCCTTTGCCCAACCTAGAGACGGTGGTGACAGGAAAAAACGCCGTCGTCGTGGTCGTAAAGACGGTCAACCGGGTGCCCATCCAAACGAAGGACGAAGCGTCGGGCCAGGTCCACAACAAGGCCGAGACCGCCACGGGCCACGCGATGGACAAGCCGGACAGCGCGGCCCACGCCCACACGACCGCCCTGCGCCACTGTCAGCTGCGGTTCATACTGAAGTAGCAGTGGATGCGGCGCCTAAGACCATGGGCGGGATGATTAAGAAGCTGGTCAAAACGATATTCGGCTTAGGAAAGTGACTAGGGCGGCAAGTTCTTGAAGTCAAAAAGGGCATCGACCTGCTGTCGATGCCCTTTTTACCATTCAGCTCATCGGTGGTGGCTGATTAATGGTGACGGTTTCGAAAGGTCAAGCCGAAGGTCGCTGATGTCACGTCAGCATTGGTGACTACCGGTGATTTAACAATGATTTGCCCATAGCGATAAGTAAAGATGAAGCCGACATCGAGGTTTTTGTAGTCAAATAAGGTGACGATAAGCCCGGGCTCGATAAAACTGTACTGCGGCTTATCAATGCTCGAAGTCGTGCTGCCCGCGGGAGTCGTGCGACGATAGACGACCCCAAATCCTGCGGCAACCTGCAGCACTGCACGATATTCGGCTCTGCTATAGATGGATTGCCCGACGCCTATCCCGCCGTAATAGGTCGTATAGACGCTCGTCGAGCCATCCTTGGTCGCGATGCTTGCCTTCTGCGGGGCACCCGACAAGGCGAGGCCAAGGTAGGTGTCGCTGCGAAAGCGATAGTTCCATTCCGCAGTCAACAGCACGGTCGGCGAGTTAAAGTTGGTCGCTTTTCGATCAAACATGCTGGTCGCCTTGAGATTGAGAGCGTTCTCCCAGCTGTCAAAGCCTAACACCTCGGCGGCATAGCGCTTTTGATGCACCTCTTCCTCAACCGCCGGCTCCTTATTCGCCACAGGTGGAGGTGCCGCCTCTTGCGGAGGTGTCGTTTCTTGCGGAGGTAGCGTTTCTTGCTGTGGGGGAGCATTCGCCGGCTCGGCGGCTACCTCCGATGGAACGGACTCGCTGGCTTTTGCTGGAGCATCGGGCCTTGCGGTCTCGACCACCTCGGGAGCGTCGGCGCCTTTGTCAGCGGCGGGCAAGTCCGGCTCATTGATGACACCTTCTTCGGCAAAAGCTTGGGGCCGCGCCGCCACTAGCATGCAAGTGCCTAGCACTATGGCCCACCGTCGTACCATCACGCCACGTCCTCCCGCCATTTAAGCTGCTGCTTGTCGTAGCAATATACCGCAGTCTCAGCCGCTTGGCACGAAGGAGACAGCGGCCACCTCGGCGAGTCGCGGCGGGTGGCCACGTTCGAGGACGGCCACCACCAATGGGACGCCCTGCCACCCGGCAGGAGCCGCAGTCCAGCCGGCCCCACGTGCCAGCAAGCTCAACCGAGCTAAGGCGTCGCCGACATTGATGGCATGCAGGGTGGTCATGACGCCCATGTGCCCGCTGAGCAGGGCCTCGAGGTAGGCGGCCGCTTCGTGGCTACGGATTTCCCCGATGACCAGTCGATCTGGGCGCAGGCGCAGAGCTTCGTGCACCAGGCGAGTCAGGCTCACCGCCCCGATCTGCTCCAGATTGGCCTGACGCTCCAGCAAGCGCACGGAGCAAGGCGATGGTGACGGTAGCTCCGCAAGGGACTCCACCAACACCACCCTCTCATGGGCGGCAAAGTCCCGCAGCAAGGTCGCGAGCAGGGTTGATTTACCGCTGCCGGTGGGGCCAACGATCAAAAGATGGGCCCGACCCCTCGCAGCGGCGATCAAGGCGGCCATCTGCGCTTCATCAGCAGTAAAATTGCTGAGGGCCAGGTGTGAAAAGCGATGCCGCCGGATTGAGAGCAGCGGGCCATCCTGTGCCAAGGGCGGTAACACACAATGCCAACGGTAGCCTTGGTCTTCCAAGCTGCCGCCCGCCGAGCCACACACGGGGTCTAGCCGCAGGCCGTGGCGCCGAGCCAGCTCTGATAGCCACAGCAGCATCATGTCAAGGGACGAAAATGGGGACGAATGTGGGGACAAAAATGCGGAAGAATGTGGGCAAGCAAGGGGCGACGAAGCTCGAATGGTTTGACCTCCCGCAATCACCCATAATCCGTCCAGGCCATTGGCTAGCACCTCGTCGACCCGTGGGTCGGTGAAGACTGCGAACAAGCGCTTATAGATCTGCTGATACTGGGTTTCATCCATAGGGTCGATGCGGCTCTTTCAACATGCATCCTTTGAGTGAAGAAGGCCCCCCTGCGCCTCATATCTCCGGGGGGCCTAGACGCAACCTAGGTCCTAGCGGCCTTCATGGGACGCTTAGTTCCACCAGAGCCCGCTTTACCAACCTTGGCTCCAGCGACATGACTCTTACTGGCGCGGCCAATCCTGCCTTTGGACCCTTTGGTCACTCCCTTCACACTGCCAATAGGGGCGGTGTGGTGGACTTTTGCCTTGTGATTTCCGGTCCTCGGGGCCGTGGCAGCGAAGGCGCCGCTCGACAGAGTCAGGGCGATCAGGGCACCGGGAAACAAGCGAATGAAGTTCTGCATGGGGTCTTCCTTTTTGAAGAGAAATGGAACAATTGACGACGGAGGAAGGTCTACCCCTTTTGGTCGAGCCTGACCAAAGACATGGCCACGTCGCTCGCAGACCTCTGATTTACAAGCATTTGCCGGCATATTAGGATGGGGTCTTTCTTGCGAGCCTTTGGGAGCCGACATGCATCAGTATCGCAGCCATACCTGCGGCCATCTCCGCGCCGACCACGTTGGCCAGACAGTTCGTCTTTCGGGATGGATGTTTCGTAAACGTGATCACGGTCAGCTGCTGTTTATCGATCTGCGCGACCACTACGGTGTGACCCAGATCGTCATCCAGCCGAGCCGCAACTTTTTCGAGGCGGCGACACACCAGCGGCTAGAGAGTGTGATTACGATCACGGGTCACGTGATCGCGCGCGAGGGCAACACCGTGAATCCGGCCATGCCCACCGGTGCCGTCGAGGTCGTCGTCGATGATTTCATCGTTCAGTCGTCGGCGGAAGTCCTGCCGTTCACGCTCGACGGCGACGATGATGTGTCAGAAGAACACCGCCTTAAATACCGCTTTCTCGATCTCCGTCGCGACCATATGCAGCGCAATATCGTGCTTAGGTCCAAGGTAATTTCAAGCATCCGCCGGCGGATGACAGACTTGGGATTCAATGAGTTTCAAACGCCGATTTTGACCAGCAGTTCGCCTGAAGGTGCACGCGACTTCCTCGTGCCCAGTCGACTGCACCCTGGCAAGTTCTATGCTCTGCCGCAAGCCCCGCAGCAATTCAAGCAGCTGTTGATGGTCTCTGGGTTTGACCGTTACTTCCAAATCGCTCCGTGCTTTCGTGACGAAGACGCTCGTGCCGACCGCTCGCCGGGCGAGTTCTACCAGCTCGATATGGAGATGAGCTTCGCTACACAAGATGATGTGTTCCATGTCGTTGAGCAGCTTTTGACAGGAGTATTCGGCGAATTCTCCGGCAAAAAACATACACCCGCACCGTTCCCACGCATCTCCTACGATGAGTCCATGCGCAAATATGGCAACGATAAGCCCGATCTGCGCAATCCCATCGTCATCGAGGATGTTAGTAGGATTTTTGCCCAGACCGACTTTAAAGCCTTCCGAGCGGCCGTCGACAGTGGTGATGTGGTTCGGGCCATTCCAGCCAAGGGGACGGCGACAAAGGCTCGGAGCTTCTTCGATAAAATGGTCGACCATGCGACGTCGATCGGCAGCAAAGGCCTCGCTTACTTGGTTTGGAGTGAAGAGGGTGTAAAGGGGCCGATCGCAAAATTTCTCAAGCCGGAGCAGTTGTCCGAGTTGCGGCAGGCATGCGGTGTTGGCCCTGGCGACGCTGTGTTTTTTGTTTGTGACAAACCTCTGGTCGCGCCGAAGCTAGCGGGACTCCTCAGGACAAAGCTCGGCGAGGATCTCGGGCTTATCGATCAAGATGTTTACAAGTTCTGCTGGATCGTCGACTTCCCGATGTTCGAGCGCAACGACGAAGGCCAGGTGGAATTTTCGCACAATCCGTTTTCGATGCCGCAAGGGGGCATGCACGCACTCGAAACGCAGGATCCCTTGACGATCAAAGCTTTCCAATACGACTCCGTATGCAACGGTATTGAACTGTCGAGCGGCGCTGTGCGAAATCATAAACCTGAAATCATGTACAAGGCCTTCAACATTGCGGGTCACCCAGAAAACGCTGTCGATGAGCGCTTCGGAGGCATGATTCGTGCGTTTAAATTTGGTGCCCCGCCGCATGCCGGTATCGCTCCTGGCATCGACCGCATCGTCATGCTGCTAGCCGAGGAGACAAACATCCGCGAGATCATCGCCTTTCCGTTAAACCAAAAAGGCCTTGACCTGCTTATGAACGCGCCGGCCGAAGTCAGCGATAAGCAATTAAAAGACGTTCATATTCGGATTGATCCGGCGGTGATTGCAGCAAAGAAGGCGCAGGCATAGTCGCCGGGCGGTTGCCTACGCACTGACAGTCCCCTGCGCTTTGCCGCAGGGGACTGTCAAGCCCAGGCCTCTACGCTTCGGCCGGCTCGCCCGCTTCGGCTTCGGCGCTCCCCGGAGCCTCCACAACCGCCTTACAGGACGGGCAGATATGCCGTGTGCCGTCGCGTTTGGTGACGCGCTCAGTCATCAGCGAGAAGTTACAAGCCGGACATGCCTGGTTAATCGGCTTATCCCAGACCGCATATTGGCATCCTGGATAGTTGGTGCAACCCCAGAAATTCTTGCTGGTGCGGGTGCGCCTAGGCACGAGATTCCCCGAGCACCCCTCCTCTGGGCATTTGACGTCGGATTGTGGGCTTTTGACCGTAGGGCAGCTTGGATAGTCGACGCAGGCGATGTAGTCACCAAAACGGCCGCTGCGGATGAGCATGTTTTTGCTGCAGCGAGGGCATTTATCCCCGGAGTAGTTTGGTTGAGTGACCACAATCGCCCCGTCGTTCGCGCGGACGAATTCTCGTGTGCTTCGACACTTGGGGTAGCCTGAGCAGCCGAGAAATTCACCGCGTGCTGACCACTTGATATGGTACATGCTGCCGCATAATTCACAGGCGATCGTTGTCGGTTCCGATGAGGCTTTGACATTGCGCATGCTGGTTTCGGCCTCAAGCACCTGGCCAGAAAAAGGGGCATAGAATTCGCGCAAGAGTTCGCGCCAATCGACGCCGCCCTCCTCCACGGTGTCGAGCTTTTCCTCCATCCCAGCAGTAAAGGTGACGCTGAGGATTTCAGGAAAAGCTTCGACTAGTAGCTCATTGACCTTTTGGCCGAGAACCGAAGGCTCGTAACGATTCTCGTTCTTGGCGATATAGCCGCGGTCAACGATCGTCGACAAGATAGTGGCATAGGTCGAAGGTCGACCGATGCCCTTTTCATCGAGTTCTTTGACCAGGGAGGATTCATTGAAGCGAGCGGGCGGTTGCGTAAAGTGCTGCTGCAAGTCCATGGCCTTTAGGCTCAGGATCTCGCCTTCCTTAAGTGGCGGCAAGATGCCCTCGACGGCGGCCTCGCTGTCATCATCGTCGGCCCTTGTTTGCACTTCATCCTGCCCCTCTTCGTACACTTCGAGGAAGCCCTTAAACAGCAGGCGCGATCCACTTGCGCGCAGGCCAATTTTGCCGTCATCGGCAGCCACATCGACGGCCATCTGATCATAGACCGCAGGCTTCATCTGGCAGGCCACGAAGCGATTCCAAATCAGTCGGTATAACGACAGCTGCTCTTTGCTAAGGACCGCTGCAACTTTGTCCGGAGGCATCTCTAAAGTCGTTGGTCGAATGGCTTCGTGGGCGTCCTGCGCGGCCTTTTTTGTCCGATACTGATTCGGCTTGTCCGGCAAGCTCGCGGCACCATATTTCGCCGCGATAAATTCCCGCACTGCTGCCAAGGAATCATCCGAAAGGCGAGTTGAATCTGTCCGCATATAGGTGATTAAGCCTAGCGGGCCCTCGCCTTCAATATCCACCCCCTCGTAAAGACTCTGCGCCACTGACATGGTCCGCTTGACGTTAAATCCAAGCTTTCGGTATGCCTCCTGCTGCAGTTTCGACGTGGTGAAGGGCGGGACCGGGTTTTTCTTGCGTTCGCGCTGCTGAACCGCCTTAACCGTTAAGGGCTTGGCTTCGATGCGCTGCTTGATGGCTTGAGCCAATGACTCGTTGTCCACCCGCAGTTCTTTACCGATCTTTAGACCATCGACTGTGGTCAATCGCGCCGCGATAGGTGGCGGAGCGGTCGCTTCAAGCTTTGCGTCGACCGTCCAGTACTCATCCGGAATGAATTTGCGTACCTCCGCTTCGCGCTCGCAGATCAAACGCACGGCGACGCTTTGCACCCGACCGGCAGAGAGTCCGCGCTTGACCTTTTTCCATAGCAGCGGACTGATCTGGTAGCCCACTAAACGGTCAAGGATGCGACGCGCCTGCTGCGCTTCATACTTATGGATGTTCAGGATGCCCGGGGCGCTGATTGCGTCTAGGACCCCCTTTTTCGTGATTTCCTGGATCAATACCCGCTGCACTTGTTCAGGCCTTTTGCCAATTTCAGCTGCGATATGCCAGGCGATTGCTTCGCCTTCGCGGTCGGGGTCGGGTGCTAAGTAGACATGGTCGGCAATCTTCGCTGCGGCCATGATTTCCTTTAAGATCTTCTCTTTGCCCGGAATTGTGACGTATTGGGGTTCGAATTGGTGATCGACGTCGACGCCAAGTGAGCGGGCGGGCAAATCTTTGACATGACCCTTGGAGGCCAGGACTTCGTAGTCAGCACCCAGATATTTTTTTAGAGATTTTACTTTGGTCGGGGATTCCACGACGACTAAATATTTTGCCACGCTGCTTATTCTCTCTTAGGTCGTACGACCAAGACGGTGCTAACCGCCAACTAGTTATAGTGATCCTTGGACCTGACTCCCAAGACTTCGCTGAGCTTCATCCCGGCCAGGGAGGGTGCTGAAATGCCAAGGATATCAGCGAGGAAAGCCTCGACGTCGGCATCATCCCAGTCGCGCGAGTCGACCCCGCGCAGGCTTTCTAAAAGTCGCTCTGCTTGATCCTGTCCGAGCCATCCGCGGCGGCGGCAGGTCTCGACCGCGCGCAAAAGTCGCGGATGCAAACTCGCCTTTTCTAAAGCATGATCGACCCGCACTCCACTAGCGACGGGTTGCAGCATTCCAAGGGTATCCATCAGAGTCCCAGATAGCGCAGCCTTGTCCATCCAGTCTAGGGCCTTACCTATTCCATCGGAAGAAAATCCACGTTGTGATAGCTTGGTTCTGATCAAAGACGACTCTTCAGGGGCAATCCCGTCGCGACTGACCAGATCTGAGATGCTGCGAACCGCCAACCACCACTCTTGGGGCGCCTCAGTATGAATCGTCATACATGACCTCTCCGCGCTGGGTCCGCAAGAGCGGAATTCTTTTCGGAATTCTTCCTGGCATAGCAGCTAGTCAGGTGACTGTCCACCAAGGGTCCAGGTGAAATCAGCTTTCATCATAAGCTTCAGTGCCTTAGCCTTCCTGATGGGAGCCTTGCTGTGGATCCTGGCTGGCCGAAGCAGCGGCTGGTGCCCAGAAGCATTGGCCCCTCCAACCACCTAAAAAGTCCTCAGCGTTGTCAAAGCCCCACGCACCGTCGTATAGCAGGGCGGCGCTGCCGCTCGCGCGCACGTCACCGATCGGGTGGCGCATCACCGCAACGTCGCGTCCTTGGTCTAACGCAAGTCGCGCTGTAACCAAGGCGCCCGAACGAGTTGCAGCCTGCATCAGCACAGTCATTGCGCCAAGCCCTGAGATGATGCGATTTCTGGCCGTGAAATCGACAGGCCGGCAAGTCGCAGTCCATAGTCGTTCAGAAATCAATAGCGCCTTTTGTGCGCGCAAGCGTTGAAATACGGGCTCATTGGCGCGAGGGTACAATGTGGCCAAGCCACCAGCAAAGATGCAGGCAGCGGGAGCGGGATACAGTTGGCTGGCAAGCACGCCGTGATGTGCCGCGATATCGCAGCCGAAGGCGCCGCCGCTGACCACCAGAAAGCCCTTGCTTGCCAAGCAGCGGCCGAGGTCAAAGCTAGCGTGCATGGCTAGCGCAGAGGCTTTGCGCGAGCCGACGACGCTGACTGCGGGCAAAGCGAAACCTTGCAAGTCGCCGCATATGGACAGAGCCATAGGTGGATCGTTGATCTGACGAAGCGCTATGGGATAGCGCGGATCACATAAAGGCACGTAGGTGCCACCAGCCGCCGTCAATGCCCGCAGGTGCTGATGCGTTGTCCGCGCCAGCAGCAATCCGTCGCGATCAATGTGCTTTTGATAGCGGCTAAACCAAGTTAACGCTGGCTCGTTGCAGCTCTGGTCGTCGTGAATCAAGTGCAGCCAATCGCGCTCCTCTAGGCTAAGGATCGTGCTTGCATCTAGCGGCTCGTCCGCCGACTCCACCGCGCTGATCAGGGGCGGCGGCAGCCAGCGATGAAGCAGCTGCGAGGCAATATGGGTCAGAGTATAAAGCACCGTAGTCATCATCACAGCTCCTCCAAGCTGCAACTAAACTATGCGGTGGCCCAATCAGTGGCGAGCGACCTACAACATGCCGGGCCCAGACGCTCACGCCCACTTTTAAATTCTAGCCACCGGTGGTGTCACCGTCGCTGGCGTCCCCGGCACCGGTGTTACCACCACCGGAGTTGCCACCGCCCGCGCCCCCACCTGCTCCGGCTTTGTTCGCATTTTTTTTACAAGCGCTGGAGCCGGCGCTGCTTTGTGCTCCCTGAGGCAGTCCAATGTTGTTCTTTTTGAGCAGATTTGCATAGAGCGCGAGACATGCGACGCCAGCAGCAGTGAGGTTGCTATTGATTGACGATGGATCGGAGTTCATCAGCAGGATGCCGATGACCAAACCCGGCCCGCACGCGGACATGCCATTGGTCGCTGCCTTAGTCGCCTTGGCATCACCGCCGCCGACAGGTGAGAATGTCGAATTGATGGTACTATCGCACTGCCCGACGGGAGTCGTGGATATGATCTTTTTTGGACCAGAGGTGACATCAGCACCATTCATGACATCTGCGATTGAGCTTATTGATGCCTTCAAATCCTCTTTGTGAATCAGCTTTGGGTCGAGATTGATGGCATCAAAAAGGTCACCTAGATTGGTATACTTCGAGCAGAAGAAGCTCAACTCAGATGAATGGGTGATCAAAAATCCACGGGTGGTTCGCCACTTGGAAGGCGTTAACTGCACCGGATCATTGTCGGAAACCTTAGCGAGGACCTTGCAAAGATTGTCTAGTTTGACTTTGCGGATGCCCTGCACCGTCACTTCGCCACCAGGTTTGGATGTTTCTTGAGTGTAGGCTTGAACGATTTCGTCAGTAGACTTTGCCATGGTACTGCCACCGAAGGATGCGGATCCGCTGCTGCCGCTCGAGTTATTGCAAGAGATCACGGTTGCGCTCAGCCCAATGAGCATCAACATGGTGTGCGTGTAGGATGTGCGATTCATAAAGGTCCTCTATTCAAGCGCTAGCCCCGAGCCGCCGCATAGGTCGTCTTCTTTAAGAAATGCCGGGAGACAGAGCGTTATCGGTCATTTTGGCGCAAAGCTTGAGGTTATTGCGCAGATAAGTAAAAAATTATGATATATTAATATGTTATATGGGTGATCCTGGGGCGAATTAAGTTTGGCCTTGGGCGCCGGTGTGAAATTTCCAAGCGGATGCCGCTGCATCCTGAGGCACCGTTAGCCTTTGTTCGTGCGATCGCCAATGCGGATGGCTTCGCTGGAACGGACGATATATCCACAGGCTCCGACGTCGGTAACGTCGATGATTCGCATAGATCCGACCATTGAGTAGTCGGTCGGTAATCCCTTATCGCCGGAAGAAAGTGAAAAGAAGCCAGGTGTCCCATAGATTGGCAGGTAGCTACCCACGGTTACGCCGCCGTTGCTTCCCCGGTCAATCAGCGCGATGTCACCGCGCCCGCCGACTTCCTGGTTGATATTTTCCCAAGCGACGATCCGAGCCGGCACCCCAGAGGCGGCGGCTACCGAGTCGTTGATTGGCACCGTACGTTTGCTTGAGATATAGGCGACGACCATATCACCGGGCGATACTCCAAGTTGGCTGTCCTGGATTTCACCGACAAAGTTTTTCTCGGTCGTGGCGTGGGCGACCCGCACGTTCGCAATATAATAATAGCGGTATCCGACAAAGTCGCCACTGTCAGGATCTTCGACTTCTCCGGCGGGACGAATCACTGTATAGATCGTACCTACGCTAACGCTTGAAGCAGGCTCCATAAAGACCTGGTTGCCTGCTGCGACGTTGGCTTCTCCATCACGGCCGCCGGTAATGACCGCCAATGCATCGCGTTCCTTAGCGTAAATAAACGCAGGAACATGCACCGGCTTCTCCGATAGATTAGCGATACGGCCACCCGTAAGGATCTCATCTTGAAGCATATCGACCTGACTGGGTCCGATCACTTCGACGACATAATCTGTTACGGCGCTGCGTTGAGGGAAAAAGACCTTTTCTGCGACTAGCTGCGACTCATCCAACGTCCCCTTGTCGATAGGAATCACGTCATCTTCGCTGACGACCTGGAGGTAAGGCGGAGTCTCGTCGTCGCCAGCATAAAATCGTAATCGCATGTTTGGAAAAATAAAGTGCGGATTCTTGATGTCAGGATTGAGCGCCCAGAGCTTTGGCCAGTACCCGGCCTCGTCTAGCAACTGGTCACAGATGTCATAGAGGTTGTCGCCTGGCTCAACTTGATATTCCTCAGGCGCTTCACCCTCGGCCATCGCGCGCATGGTGCCGGGAATGGGCGGTGCGCCGGCGAATTCATTGGGTGGCGGTAGAGGCGGCGCATCTACGGTCAGCGGAGCCGCTGCTTTAGGCTGCAGTTCCTCTTGACCGGTTGCTACTTCGCTCGGTGGAAGAGTCGTCCCGGCCGCGACCGGCGGTACGACAGGGGGCAAAGGCGGATTCGAAGCAGCTGTTTCCGGCTTTGACACTGGTAAGGGCGTGGGATTTGGCGTAGTTGCTGTCTTGGCAGGTGGGGACGCAGCCGGAGGCGGGTCTTGCCGGACTGGAACCGGCTTAATTGCGGTTTCAGTTGGCGATTTGCTGTTCGAAGCCGGCACATTATTAAATAGATCTCTGCTTGCATTGGCGTTTTTTGGCGGCGAAACATCGAACTGTCCTGGGTCATCGATCGCGGGAGACTCATTACCACTGTTGCTAGATGAAGCAGGGCCGTCGAGAGCGCCGTTGGCATTGACGTCATTAAAGTTGTCGCTGGGCGTAGACCGTTCTAGGCTTGTCCCATCCTGAATATTTTCGGATTTCCGTCGCTGTTGGCTTGCAGACGCATCACCTTGAGCGAATGCGCACGAGCTGCCGAAGGGGGCACTCAAGGCGGCCCACAAGATGGCAGGAACCCACTTATACATCGCCCTGTTCACAATTTTTTATCCAGTGTTTGAAGTTCCATCTTGGCCATTTCGGCTGCATCTTCGTAGGGATGTTGCTGGATGATGTCGCGAAACCGGCGTAGCGCAGTCTCCTGCATACCCAGCTGCCATTCAATGCGGCCAAGTTCAAATTTTGCTCGTGGTACCCAAGGGCTTTTAGCATGGTCCTTCAGAAATTCTGTAAGAAGCTGACGTGCGGTATTGTATTCCTTTAAGTTGGCCCAGCACTTCGCCGTCCAATAGATATGCATGCCACCACCGACCTGTTCACCAAAGCGTTTGCCGATATCCGAATATTCAACAACAGCGGCGCCATAGCGACCAGACCTAAACAAGTCATGAGCTGTAGCTAGAGCCTTTTGATAGGCATCTGCATCCTCTTGGTTCAAACCGGAGGGCGTCCTCGGTTCGGAATCTGTGGCGGCCTTCGGCTTACCTTCAGTCGCTTGGCTCGTGACTGGTTTGACGGCATCACCCTTCGGGTGTACCGCGCCCTGCGACGCAGTGGCCTCGTCAACCTCCTCTGCTTTCTTGGTACTATCCTTCGCAGTTACCTTAGCTGGCTCCTTTGTCGCCCCTGAGCCTTTGGTCTTGCCCTTTTTGGCGTGTTCAGGTCGGCGCAGCTCCTCGGGTAAAATACCTAGAATCACCCCTTTTTCGACAATCGCCAGGCGCTCTTTCGATCGCGCTTGTTCTTCTTCAAGTTCATCCACCCGCGCCCAGAGCCTGGCCAGCTTCAGCTCTTGCTCGTCCTTAATGGTTGCCGTTTTTGCTGCGGCGGCTTTGCTATCTGCTTCGGCCTTGGCCTCGGCCGTCGGTTCATCGACGGTACTTTCGCCAAATAGCCCACACCCCGCCAAAGTGAGTGCCAGAGTAAGGACTAAGACAGCTCTTGATGAGTTAATGGCCAACTTCCTCTCCTCCCTAGACCTATCTGCTTAGATTGCTCCAGCCTGTGACAGCTGCTGGATAAATTGCCGGATCCTCAGTCTTACCTGGTCAGACGGAGTGACGAATTCTATGCCAAAACGATAGGACCTTAGCTGACGAATTTCATTATCATCGCCAACCTTGACGCTCTCCTTGATCCGCTTAATCCAGCGGATTTCAACGGCTACCGGCAGTGGCTCCTGAAGCGGTAGAATTAATTTTGCGCCGTCGTCGATGATTCCGCGCTTTAGCAGCATCGATGACGAGGGAAAGCGTGAGACTGCGCATAGTCCGCCAAAACTTAGATCTGCTACGGCGAGGTACGATGCAACTTCAATCTGATGTGGATAGTGTGGCTGGGTTGTTTGGTCGTCACCGCTTGGCCTCCATTTGCTAAAGTCTAAATAGGCGGTCAATTCATCGGTACTGGTGAAGCGAGCATTCTTACGTCTTTCGATACTGATCAACGAGGTGGGCAGACTGATGGTCAGACTGTTTTGCTCTCGCACGAGGATGCGCGCCATGAACATGACCTTAGTCGCCATCATGATGAACTCGACTTGCACCTCGAGCTGGGTACTTAAATGCGCAAGGCCCTGTTCGGAGACATTGCTGATCCGCATGGTTGGGGGAGTGGATGTTGCCGCCACTGCCGAAGCCCGTCCCTTGACTGAGACTGCTGTTGTTCCATTCAGTCGCACCATGACCGGTAAACTGGCCTCAGAGATGCGCTGCAGGATTCGAAGGATCCGTTCGGGGTTGGAGATTTTTAGTCGGTTTTCGTTCATCGCATTCCGCTGCCTGCGTCGAAGTGTAAATGACCGCTGATTGCACCACCAACAGGCTTAAGAAGTACCAGAGGGCGTAGACGTAGGCTGAGTCTCTAAGATTATTCTGCATGAGGGAACAGAGGAAGGAACTAGCGGCGAGATAACCGACCCCTTGAGCTTGACCAAGGAGCAACATCAACCGATGCCTAGCGACCAGTAAGCCGCCAAACCATGCGGCCAGACCGACAAACCCAACAATGCCAGTGTCCGCTAGGTACTGAAGGACTAAATTATGGGCTGTATACATATTATCATGGTAGCCGGCTGCGGTGTAGTATGTGCTCAGTGCATCATCCACTCCTGCCATCGTGACTCCGAACCAAGGATGATCTAAGAACATCTGCAGGTGAATCCGCCAAAACACCAAGCGGGGAAACCGCTCCAGGAGTGGTGTGGTCTGTAGAAATAGCTCAGAAAATCGTGCGAGTACTGACCCTTCCAGCCAAAGCAGGGCGGCGACGACGGTGCCTCCACCAAGTAGCCAGTAGCGAAGACGCGACAGCCTGCGTCCTTCGCAAAGAAGCAGAGCACCCAAAAGAACCAGGAGTACGAACCGTGATCCCGATATCAAAAGGGTCACCAGGCAGACCAAGGCAACTGCGATCCAAAGCTTGCGATCCTGAATCTCTGGCCTTTGCTGGAGCCGCCAAGCTAACGCACACGCTGCGAGCAGGATCACCATGTGGTTATAAGCAAAGGTCAGCGGGTGCCCCATAAACCCAGACACCCGGTAAACACCATACGCAAATCGGTTGCTTCCCAGCACCGCATTCCAACCATGGGTCCAATCAACGCCAGTCCAGTGTTGCAGGACACAATAGCAGAATTGCACCACGAGCCAGGCTAAAAAATATGGAGCCACACGCCGCGGATTCCAACCGAGTCGGACCGCAGCGATGGTCGCTGCCGAGACGACGTACCATAGCAGACCAACCTTAGTAGCGGTGTGTGACCAGACCGAGAGTGTGCGTCCCAGTGGATGGACCCAAGGTGACCAAACGTAGCCAAGGAGTGCCGCCGCTAGGTGGCAGAGCACTAAAATCAAGACGCCCCAATGGATCGGCTTGATTCCGGCGGCGATGACTTGCATGAGGTCGTGGTCCGGGGCGCCGACGGGTGGTAAATGCCTATCTCCTAGCAGTGCGAGTCGCCAACGCCCATTGGTCAGGAGCCAAATCAATAAACAAAAGCTCATGACATAGCCGGCAAACACCGGCAGGGTTGTCGCAATCGTTGCGAGCGTGAACATGAGTGGCACGGTCACCGACTTTTTTTTCACGTGGCGTCCCTTTTGGCGTCTCTAGTTCTCACCTCGATTGTCTCAAAAATTCCTTTTTTTTCAAATACCTATAGTGCATCGGCCGGTTTCTACTTGGGGTTCTGTCGGCGCACCTGGCACCATGGTTGAGAATAATCTACAGGCGCTGGCTTGGAGAAAGGGAGTGGGGATTGTCAAACCATGCTATGCCATTGAGGGGTCTCAAGCGAATTCATGCCTTAGGGAGGCAAACTCTGGTGTCAATGTATCGGGTGGCCTTGTTAAGTGTCATACTTGCAGCCCTAGCTCCCGCCGCTCAGGCCGCCAACAGTGGTTCGACTGAACCCAATCCGTTTCGCAAAACCTATGTCCAACTCGGGTTCGCTCGCAATGTCCCAGAGGGTCGTACTCAGAGCACCCTTGCTCCAGGGACGATGCAGCTTTTTTTTGCCTATATGCACAATGTCAACACCCAGTGGATGATGTCCCTTGGTGCCGGATTAAAGACTTTCGATCGGCCAGTCGCGGATCCGCCACCGCCGAGTAACACCCTAGCCATTTGGACCCTATCCCATACGACCTATTATGTACTGCGCCTCAGTCATCCGACCTACCTTTTAGTCGGTCCAAAACTCCTTTACCTACTGCCTACCCTTGCCGGGAAGCCCCCGCCGCAGCGCGACCATGTCTTCGACGCCGAGATCGGCGCAGGTCTGAGCACCGAGTTGATCCAAGGCATGAGCGATCGCTGGTTTTTGTCGCTGCACTGCGAGAGGTGGCGTGGCGTCAAGACATCGCGTTTAGCTGGCTTTGAGGTCAGTATAGGCGCAATGGTCGCGTTGGATTAGCCTCCTTGCGTGGGCCAAGCTAAAGCGTGCCAAGCCCTAGCTGAGCGTCGCTGCACCGCCCAAGTCGCACCTGTGAGCGCCAACCAAAACGCTTCGTTGGCCATAATCGCTCGAGCCCGAATTCGAGCCCGTATTGATTATGATTGGCGAAGTCCTCAAAAGCCCGGGAGCTGGAGTAAACATTCGCGCTTCGGTGCACCAGAATCTTGTCAACCCGAGTCGGTGTCTCCTCGCCGACCGTGGCCATAAAAAGGTCATTGACTGGTGTTGCAGTGAAGCAGTGTCCGGCTTGTTGACAGAAACCCTGGGACGAGTCTTTTAGTTGCAATACTTGCATGAACTCACCGAAGCGTTCATTGCTATCATCCCCAGGTAGTAAACCCGCGATGATCAGGCGCTTGGCGCAGAGGTGATCCTGCACCAGTTTGGCCGTGAGACGCTCACGGAGAAACCCGTACCAAATCAGGCTGCCTGGACCAGTCTCCGGCAGTTGCACGTTCAGCACGACAATCGGCTGATCTTCATAGTCGATGGTCGCTAGCATCGCATAGCCGCCGCTGCCCATCGCCCATGTCTCCCTCTTGCCGTCGCCAGAGGGCAGAAACTTGAGCGGAAACCCAGCGGCTACTGCCGCCTGTTCTGTCTCCTGGGTGTCGGCGTACTCCTGAACCTGCTGCTGTCGCCAATCGTAGGCGGCGAGTGCGCCGGCCTGAAGAATGCTTTTGTCAGACTCGGCGGTGTTGCCGATCCGTTGCATGGCCTCTTGCAAAATCAGCAGATCCGGTTTGGTCTCGCGCAGATCTTGGTCGATCATGGCGAGGCGATCACGGCGAAAAATCCAGTCGCCCTTCCAGTTCTTTGCGCTCAGACGCGACGGCGCGCGTTGATTGAACAGGCCGATCGTTTCGATGGCCAGCGGTCGTGTATCATAGGTGGGGGAGCGCCGTAACCAGTCGGTGACACAGGAACTCAATGCCGCAGCTGCCGAGATTGCGCCTAGTGCAAGCGACCAACGCAATCTCTCAGGCCTCAACACCCTAAATAGCGGGCGATCACCAAGCGCTGGATCTCGCTCGTCCCCTCACCGATGCGCAGCAGTGCGGCATCCCGGTAGAACCGCTCGATGGGGTATTCCTTCATCAAGCCGTACCCGCCAAACGTCTGCTGTCCTTCCCTGGCGCAGTATTCAGCAACTTCCGAACAATAAAGCTTAGCCATCGCCGCTTCTTTTTGAAACGACTGGTGACTTTGTTTCAACCAGGCGGCCTTATACAAAAGGCACTCAGCGGCTTCAATCCGCGTCGCCATCTCGGCCAACTTGAAGCCGATGGCCTGGTGCTGTGCGATCGGCTTACCGAAGGTGCGCCGCTCCTGGGCATACTTCAGAGTCACCGCAAAGGCGCCTTTGGCCAAGCCTAGGCCCATTGCGCCGATCGATAGACGGCCGTTGTCGAGCGTCTCCATCATGATTTTGAAGCCCTGGCCGCGACTGCCAAGGAGGTTGGCAGCAGGAACTCGCACCTGATCAAAATAGAGCTCGCCGGTGTTGGACGCTCGCCACATCATCTTTCCGTGCATGACCTTAGCGGTCAGGCCAGGCGTTCCAGCCGGGACGATGAAACAGGATAGTTCGGCCCTGCCGTCGGCTTTACGGCCGGTGACCGCCTGTACGGTGATGCCTTTAGTCAATGTGCTAGCGCTATTGGTGATCCAGACTTTGCTGCCGTTGATCACCCATTCGCCGCGCTCCGTGTCGAACACTGCGGTGGTTTTGCTCGACTGAGCATCGCTGCCGGCTTCGGCCTCAGTCAGGCCGAAGGCCCACAGGCCCTCGCCGGTGCACAGGCCGGGCAGGTGCCGGCGCTTTTGCTCTTCGTTGCCAAAGTAATAGAGAGGACCGGCGCCAAGGCTATTGTGGGCGGCAATCGTGGCGGCTTGTGAACCATCAACCCGGGCCAGCTCTTCGACGGCGACGACGTAGGAGAGGTAGTCCATTCCCTGGCCGCCGTACTCCGGGGCGACGATGGTCCCGAACAATCCTAGCTGCCCCATTCCCTTGGTCAATTCCAGAGAAAACTCTTCGTCTTCGTCAAGTTGGCGGGCTTTGGGAGCTATTTCAGTCGTGGCAAATTGACGGACTGTTTGCCGCATCATTGCCAAATCGTCGCTATCTTTGAACTCATAGGCCATGATCAATATCCTCGAAGTCTAGGCTGCCAACAGGTTATACACGGGCGACCAGACTGCAGAAAGAGACAATCAATAGACTGCCCCACCTGTAGCCGTCTAGAATGGTCGCCGTGCAAAAGCCGGCCATACCACCCCATATCATCGCTAGTGACTATCGCAAGATCGGCCCGCCGCTTCGGCCAGAGGCAGACGGCCTCCGCGTCGATGGGTTCTTAGCCAAGGAATTCCCTTTTTATGGCCGCACTCTTTGGAAAAAGGCGTGTGCCGCCGGCCACCTGTTGATCAATGGCACGCCCTGTCGCGCCTCACACCGCCTGCGTGGGGGGGATCAAATCGCCATCTATCGACCTGCTGAAGGCGAACCAGAGGTCGATGACCGGGTCGAGGAGCTCGCGTGTAGCGGCGGCATCCTGGCCCTGTACAAGCCAGGCAATTTACCCATGCACGAAGGTGGCCCGTTCCGTCGCAACACGTTTGCCGCAGTAGTTGCCGAGCGCTTTGGAGCGCAGTGGCATCCTGTGCATCGACTCGACCGAGAGACCAGCGGCGTGGTCATCTGTGCCGCAACGCCTGAGCTACGCCATAAGCTCTGTTTGGCCTTTGAAACAAGGCGGGTCCAAAAGCGCTACCTGGCGATTTGTCAGGGACGCACGGATTGGGACAGCATCACCGTGGATCAGCCCCTGCTCCTGGACCCGCAGTCGGAACGACCGCGCTACCATGTCCGACCAGAAGGAGCTAAAAGCCGAACCGCCTTTACGGTCCTCGAGCGAAGCCGCGAAGGTACCCTCATCGAGGCCGTTCCGCTTAGCGGTCGGACCAATCAAATTCGCGTTCACCTTGATTGGTGTCGTCACCCTTTGGTTGGAGATAAGCTCTATCATCTCAATCCCGAGGTCTATCCCGCCTATCATCGCTTCGGTGACACGCCAGCCGTCCGAGCGCTGGCTGGGTTTAGTCGTCACGCCCTGCACGCCACCAGCATCAGTCTGCAGCACCCTGAGAGCGGGCGCGAGTTCAGCGTTGAGTCGGTTTTGCCGGAGGACTTAACCAGGCTCTGGTTCCGACTCATCGCTGCTCATGGGAGCAGCGAGGTGACCTAGCTCGCGAATGGCTTGTTCATTGAGGAGCAGATCGCGAATATCGCGCTCGTCTGGTTGCAGGTCTCGGATATCTCGCTCATCCAGCGGCAGGTCCCTGATGCGGCCTTCGCGACCGGTCGCACCAAGGAGAATTCCAAGGTAGGATTTATAGCGCCAGCGCGAGATCGTTCCAGCTTCGACAGCAGCGAGGACCTTGCACTCCGGCTCGTCCATATGCCGACACTCACGGTATTTGCACTTGCCTAGAAGCGGGCGGAATTCGACAAAGCAGTGACTCAGCTCGATCGCGGTCTTCTCTTCGAAGGTGAACGATCGGATTCCCGGCGTATCGATGACGTAACCACCAGTTCCTAGTTTAATGAAGCTCGCAAAGGAGGTCGTGTGCCGCCCTTTGTAAAAGATGTTGTCGTCCTCTTCCACCGTCTGAATGATCTCTGGTTTGAACAGATTGACCAAGGACGATTTGCCGACGCCTGAGTGTCCAGATAAAAGGGTGATTTTCCCTTCCAGCAGGGCCTTCAGGCGGACGATCTCAGGGTGCTGCCTGGCGGTATCAGCGTTCGCCTGCACCGTCACGACTTGGTAGCCCAGCCCGCGGTACAAGGCAACCATCGCTTCGGCCTCGCGAATATCTTCGGGTCTGCCTTCGTCGGTCAGTAGGTCCAATTTATTCAGCACGATGATGGCATCGACGGATTCACTTTCGGCAAGAACCAGATAGCGATCGATCAGTCCCCATTTGACCTTTGGACTAAGAAAGCTGGCGACGACGAGGACTTGGTCCATATTCGTTGCGAGGACATGCTCGCGGGAGGCGGTTTGCGGGTCGAGACGAGCGATGCGTGAGCGCCTCGGGGTTCGATGCTGAATCACGCACTTGGGTAGGTCGCTAGCGACCTTGACCACCTTTTCGCGATCTGGGACGCACAAGACTCGGTCGCCGACGGCGATAAAATTTCGCTCCAAGCGGTCGGAAACGAGAAACCGGCGAGCCACCTCTGCCAACCAAACATCGCGAGTATCTACCGCGTTGACTTCGTGCTCCGTCGAGATAAAGGCATAGCGCTTATGGACCTCGACGACTCGAGCGGCGAAGGCTCCGTCGTCGCCGCCGACAGCCCACTTTACCTCAGGGCGTTCGAAGGTTTCGCCTTTACTCACAGCATGCGTCTTCTTCTGGGACTTCTTGCGGATTTTACCGACTTTTTCTAGAAGGTCGGTATCCCTGCTATGCCAACGAGCCATGGGCTTATTCAGTCCTTTTGGGTGGTGCCTCCGATGCGACGGAGGCTCTCTCTGATGTCGGTGCTGAGTAGACTTTGCGAGCCAGCCGCCAGCGCGGCGATGCGACCGTCGATGTTTAGTTGACCGCCTTCGCTGGCACTGCAATACCCGAGGTCGATCAGCCGGTCGATATAGTTTTTCAATAGGTTTTTATCCAAGAACTCTGGCTCACTTACGCCGCCAAGCAGGGCAATGCGTTGGGCCATCTTCGAACACTGAGCCTCAAAGTCCTGGCGATTGACATGGACCAGGGCGAGGCTGTTGGCCATGAGGGCGTTGGTGACGGCATAGCGCTCCAAGGTTTGGCCTAGGGCCCTGCCGAGGATTAACAGGGTTGCTAGCTCCCGGCTGGTGACATCCGGACGACGCAGGTAGCCACCTTCCTGACGCAGCAAAAGGCCTTCGTTGACGAGGGTAGAAATCCCGGAAGCAATGATTCGACTGCAGGTCTCGGTGTCCCAGCGCAGGTAAAACTCGGTCTTAAGCAGCGGGTACAGTTGTTCGGCCGCCCGCATCAACTGGGCTTCGGCGAGGCGATCATTGTGCTGGAAAAACGCCGAGAGAAGCGCTGGGACAACAACTAAGTGTATAATATTATTTCGGTAATAGGTAAGGAGGGTGCTTTCAAGCTCAGCGACAAAGAGCACGTCACCACCCGGGTGCTGGAAGCGCTCAACTTTGGCCACCGCCATTGCATCGCGCAGCCAGTCGCTGGGCGTCCCGTCTGGCAGTGTCACATCTCGACTGTAGGGAGCAGCGCGCATGGCCGAAACTAGTCGGTCCATGAAGTACAGTAGGTCGTCCTCAGCCAAGGCTTTGGTCGGAGTCGACAAGATCACGAGCGAGAAGAGTGCCAGCGGGCTGACGACCGCGGTGCTATTGATCCGCGTCAATGCTTCCGTGCCGAGTCCACTGACGACGGGAGCCATCCACTTTGGCTTGATCTCGGCGGTGTGTACCTCGCTCTTCCAGCCTGGATGCTGCGCATCGAGAAACTTACTGAGATAGATCGGCTCGCCGATGCCGATGTAGGCTTTGCCAAAGTTCGTTTTGAGCACCCGTCTCGCGCGTAGGAGCTGGGCGACTGACTCGGTGCTCTTGCTTTTGCCTCTCAGCTCGGTTTGGTAGGTGCGGACTTCCACAACCTTATCGTAGCCGGTATAGATCGGAACGATCGCGATTGGTTTCTCGGAGTTACGCAGGTAGCTATGCACAACCATGGATAGCATCCCGGTCTTTGCTTCGAGTAGACGACCGGTGCGGCTGCGGCCTCCTTCGGTGTAGAACTTGATGGGATAGCCCTTGGTCAAAAGGTAGTGGACATATTCATTGAAGACGACGGTGTACAGCCGGTTACCGCCAAACGAGCGGCGAATATAAAAGCCGCCCAGACGGCGCAAGAGAGGGCCGACTGGCCAGAAGTCTAAGTTGATCCCAGCGGCGGTATGCGGCGGGAAGAAGCCCTCGTAGTAGAGCGAATATCCGAGCAACAAATAGTCCATGTGACTTCGATGCGACGGCAGGTAGACGACCTCATGGCTGTGGTCGATCTCACGCAAGCGGTGCGCATGCTTGATGACCACGCCTCTAAACGCGCGGTTCCAAAGCCAGGTCAAAAACATATCGCCTAGTTGAACGACAGCATACTTTTGCTCGCTGGCGATCTCGAAGATGTAGCGCCGAGCCTGCAGCTCCATTTTCTCTAAGGGAACCTTCTTTTTTCGCGACTCTTCCAGTATGGCGTTTTTAATCACTCGAGTTTGCATGAGGTTGGCAGCCACGGCAGCGCGGCTGGGCAAGCTTGGTCCTAACGCCGTATTTCTTTGGCGCCGAAAATGAACCCGTAGGACTCGGCGCAGCTTCTTAGCCTGTTGACTGACGTCGCCAGCCTCGGTCACCAGCTCACGCAGCGAAATCGGCTTGCCGAAGTACAAGTAGTTGCTTCGCCCCTGGGCTAGCACGATAAAGAACTTCTGGATGACTCCTGCGTGCTCATCATCAAAAAATAACAGCTTTAGGAATGATGCCTTCTCACGGCCGGGATTACGCCCCCAGAAGACCGAGACCGGCACGATCTGCACCTCAAACTCCTTGTCCTCCGTCGCACGCTGCAGCAGCTGTAGCATCGCTTCGGGTGTGGCCTTTTCTGCTCGACTGCGTTGCAGTAGACCAAGTCTTTGCAACCACAGATAGGAAGCGGCGCCGGGATGGTTCAATGCCGACTTCTTATGATGTGGCAGTGGCAGCTTGAAACGGCGGCAAATGGCGTCGAGAACCAATAAATCGGACATCGCTCGAGACGCCAGCACGTAGCAGACCGGAATGCCACTGCGCAGGCCCAGTTCCGCTTGGGGATCGGCTGGGACGACGACGGTCTTTACCCAGAACGCTTGGATCTTTCTTAGCCACCAGAACCAGCGCATTGAATTGAGGGAAGCCTTGGCCACGTTTTATTCCATTTCCATATTGTCGATGAGTCGCGTTGTCCCGAGCTTGGCTGCTACCAGGAGGACACATGGCTCAGTGACCTGGCCGCTGAGCGGCACGAGTGTCGCGGCAGAGCGCAGTTCGACGTAATCGATCTTTACTAACTGACTGATTTCAATAAGTTTGCGGCACACCAAGGTCAGCTTTTGCGCGTCGCGCTCGCCGCTTTTGTAGGCAGCTTTGGCAGCGCTAAGGCCGCGATAAATGGCAGTGGCATTGGAGCGCTCTTGGTCGTCTAGGAAACGGTTCCGGCTGCTCATCGCCAACCCGTCCACCTCGCGTAAAGTCTCACCCGCCGCGATGCGATACGGGAGGCACAAGTCGGCGACCATTTTTTCGATCAAGCGCCACTGTTGGTAATCCTTTTTGCCAAAGATGGCGACGTCGGGGCGAACGAGGTTCAGCAATTTCATGACCACCGTGAGCACGCCCTGAAAGTGTCCGGGTCGCGACTGACCGTCGAGAGTCAAGGCCATGCCTTGATTATGGACAAAGGTTTGAAATCCATCTGGATACATCGTTGCCGCGTTTGGTAGAAAAACCGCCTCGACTTGCAAACTTGCCAACAGCTCGAGGTCCGCGACGAGGGTTCGCGGGTATTTTGCAAAATCCTCGTTTGGCCCAAATTGAGTTGGATTGACAAAAATGCTAACGACGACCCGGTCCGCCATTTGGCGTGCCAAACGGACTAAGGAAAGATGCCCCAAATGCAGAGCGCCCATGGTCGGGACGAGGGCGACCCGGGCTCCTTCTTCGCCCCATGCCGCTCGTTGGGTTGCAAGTTCGGCCAGGGTAATGAACGTCGACGGCGCCATTGGGTGTCTCCGTTGACGGCAATGCTGGGATGATGCGGGACCTTTGTTACACCTTTCGTTATGAGTACAGGACTCTCGCGACGATGACAATCAATTCGCCACACCCCAACCAGCGCCAGAAAAAGTAGAGGCGTGTGGGCTTTTGGGCCATGCACACGCCACTTTAAGTTCGGCCAGGTAGCAAAGTGAGGAGATCTTTAACCGCCCTCATGGCGATCCGGCCCTCATGGGCCCGCACTTTTTAGGAAGCTAGCTTCCGTACATCTCCGTATGAGCTCAGACCACTAGGATCTTCAAGCTCGTCCCGCTGTTCCCTGCCAGGTCTTCAACCTACAATAAGTGCATCGACATGCCCGGCGGGAACTTTAGCCAATGGGTCCGACGGTGGGGTCGAGCAGGCGGCATAGCTATGTAATTGTACTATATGTTTTACAGTTTTTTGGTACTTGGTGCCGGCGCCTGAAAGCTCAAGCGGCGAATTCGTCCTTTGGCGCCAAGTGGACCGAGCTGCTTGCCATTAAACGCGATCTTCACCGCTGCGGCATCATAGATCATCACGTCAGCTTTCTGGGCGAAGGTAAATCGGTAGGTGTCAGGCTCCAGCTCTTTGACCAAGGACCTGCCTTTATCCACGTCTAAACGAACCTTTACCGCTGAACTCACGGTCAACTCAAGCACCTGCGCTGCGGCGGCCTCTGGGTCTGAGCTGATGGCCTCTGTCGCCACCGCCTTAACCGCGGCCTTTTTCTCCGGCTCCGGTTCACTGACTGTTGCCTCACTGCTAGGCTCGTCTGCCGCTTTGCCTGCGGCGCTGCTGGGAGAAGGTAGCACCGATTCAGCTGTCGGGGGAGCGACGACTGTGCCAGGGTCCGCCAAATGGCCGGCGGGACTACTGGCTGCCCCACCCTCATCTTTGCCCCTGCTTTCCAAAGGCTTAGGAGGCTCGGGCGAGGTGGCGGCCACCTCTTTAAGCTGCAAGGCTTTGGCGGGCGTCACGCCGAGCGAGTTGGTGTGGTCGCGCAGGTGCGTGGCCATCCGATGCAGTGCGGCTGAGGTCACTAGCCAGTAGATCGCCACTAACACCGCCAATGCGGGCAGGGCCACCTGAACCAGCACACCGCGGCGTAGGAGGCTCTGACCGTTATGGAGAAATTTGGCGAGGCGGTCACTGCGTTGGCGGACCGGTTTGTTTTTGATTTCAACCTTTAGCACCGACAGTGGTTTGACTGGGTTCAGCACGGCGTCGAGAGAAGCCAGCAATTCAACATCGGAACGGTCGAGTGCCTTCGCGATGCTGCGGACAAAGCCTTTAACGAAAACCTGGCCAGGCAACTTATTTAGGTCCCCGGCTTCTAAGGCTTCAATAAAGGCGACGCTGATACGGGTGGTCTGCGCCAAGGCATCGACCGTCACACGCTGCTCTTCACGAAGGCTGCGAAGCTGCATCCCGAATGCTTGGCGTTGTTCCAACAGCGTCACCGCATCGGACGGTGTCGTGGTCGGTGGATACGGCATTACGGTCATGGCTCGGTCCTCGCATTGTTGGTCCAACCAAGTTCAGTTGGCTTCGGCGGCGGTCTACGTCTTGCGTGGGAGGATCTGCTACAATCAAGAAAGCAGCCCACCCCTGATCACGCCGCCAGAACTTCCGATCATGAGGACGGCTTACAGGAAACAGCCAAACAGGAATTAACCGGCTTGAATTGGGATAACATGCACAAATTTACACGGGCTCCCTTGATTTTAGCGTTGCTCCTTGCTAGCTGTCAAACTCCGGTCAAACCCGACACCCAATCGAAGCTTGAACAGGTACTTGAATCGCAACGAGCACTGGTGCGAAATGCCCTAGATTCAGGCAGGCCAGAGTCAGCGCTGGAATCCTTGCGTGGCCTTTTGCGAGAACGACCAAATGATGCCAGCCTGCGCAATCTCATGGGTATGACGCAGCTTGCCCTGCGCAATGCAACTAGGGCGAGCAAGGAGTTTCAGTTGGCCTTTAAGCTGGATCCACAGATAGCGACCGGCTTAAATCTGAGTTCGGCTCTGATCGAGACCGGCAACTACGATCAGGCCGTCCGCCTGCTAAATCGCTTGCTCGAACGTGCCGACGACGAAAAATACTCATACAAGGAGCGCATTTTAAATAACCTTGCCTACTGCTATTCACTGCAGAAGCAATATGCCAAAGCTGAGGATTGGTACAAACAAGCGCTTGAGGAGAACCCGACTTTCTTTCCCGCTCACTTGGAGCTGGCCCACCTCTATGAGCGCACTAAGCGACCAGCTTTGGCCATAGTGGCTTACCGCCGTGCGATGGACTTTTGCGTCGTCTGCTTTGAACCGGTCCAATCGTTGACCGCCATGTACGTAAAGAGCGGGCGTTCAGTTGACGCCAGGCAGCTTTTAGCTCAGTTTGGCAAGATCGAGGGAATCGCCCCCGAGGATCGCGTCAAAGCCGGACAGTTGCTGAACCAGATTAATATCTCGACAGCGCCGCGCCGCAGCATGCGCCGCTGACTCAGCCAGTGATTCGCTGATCCGACCTTGGCAAAGCAGAGGCGACTGAGCTAACGTTGGGCCATATGACGCTGTGATGTTACAACATGGGCCCTAATCCGCGCCCCAGCCTGCATCTTGCATGAGGAACCACCCGGTGCTGAAGTCAACTACTCGTCTGTCGACCGTGTGCCTAGTGTTTGTCGCAATGGCAGTGTCCATGGCTTCGTTCAAGCTGCATGCTGCGCCGACGCCAGCGAAAGATCTGAACGCTGCCCTACCCCAACTGGATAGTCGGTATCAATCGCTCGAGACCTTGGCGCGCGGCATGTTCTACCTTGAAACCATGTACGTCGACATTGATAAGGTCAAGCCAACTGAGATGGCAACCAATGCGTTAAAGGGCGTCATCGAAAAGCTCGATCCGCACACGGTGTTGATGCCAAAAAAGGCGTTCGAGGAGCTGACCATCGACACCCAAGGCAAGTTTGGCGGCGTCGGGATCATTGTCTCGCAGGAAAATAACAAACTGGTGGTAGTGTCGGCGATCGAAGACACCCCGGCTTACGTCGCGGGGGTCAAAGCCGGTGACGAAATCATTGCGATCGATGGTAAGGATCTAAGCAAAATCAAAAACGGCGATGCGTTGGTCCGCGGCGAACCAGGTTCGACGATTAAGCTGACGGTGCGCCGCGACGGTGTTGCTCAGCCCATTAGCTTTGACCTGACGCGCGAGATCATCAAAGTCAAATCAGTGCGCGATGCAACCTTAGCCGATGGTATCTACTATGCGCACATTTCTAGCTTCCAAGAGAACACTGGAGACGACCTCAACGAAGTCTTGAAGAAGCATCAAGGCAAGCTGCGCGGTCTTATCCTTGATTTGCGCGATAACCCTGGCGGTCTCCTCGACCAGGCGGTTAGGGTCTGCGACTTGTTTATTGATAGCGGGGTCATTGTTTCAACTGTAGGGCGCGACCGTAGCCGCGTTGAGCGGGAGTTTGCCAGCAAACGCGGAGCTTATACTGGGTTCCCGGTGGTGTTGCTGGTTAACGGTGGATCGGCGAGCGCCTCAGAGATTGTTGCTGGAGCATTACAGGATCATGAGCGGGCGCTGGTGATGGGTACAACCACTTTTGGCAAAGGGTCGGTGCAAACACTAGTGTCTCTTCCTGACGGCTCGGGACTAAAGCTAACGGTTGCCCGTTACTACACGCCCAAAGACCGCTCGATTCAAGCTAAAGGCATCACTCCAGACATCTATGTTGCTTACAAACCAAAAGGTACTCAGGTCCCAAGCAGAAGTGCTGGAAAACGCCGCGAAGGCAGCGACGAAGAGATGCGTAAGGAGTCGGATCTAGAGGGTCACATCACTAGCAATGACTTGAGCGACCTGGCCAAGGAAAGCAATATCAATGCGGCTGTTAGCAAATGGGCCGAGCCAATGCGCGCCGACAATCAACTGGTCACGGCCTTCACCTATCTAAAGAGCTGGTCTCGCTTTGAGCAACAGCGTGGTGGAGCATCCGGCGGCAATGCTGGAGACAAGCTGCCACCAAAGGTCCTTCCGGATGCTAAAGATGGCGCCAATGGCACCAAAGATTAGCGCGACAACGTCCATAAGAGAACACTGAGCCGCTCTGCTGCGCACCCTTCATGGGTTGCTGCGCGGGCTTTGATTCGCCTCGCCCCAAAAAAACTATAGGCGGTGAGCGTAGCGTCGAGAGTCGCACCAATCGTCTGTAGGTTGGTCGCTGTGGCGCCGTCATGCAGTCGCCTGCCGCCTCTCCGGAATCGGAAATACGCCATTATGACGGATATTTACAATATCTGCTAGGGCGACTAAAACAGAACTTAAGGAGGCAACGTTGCCTATGCGTCACGTCTTGAGGATAGCTACCTACCTTCTGCCTATATTTCTTGCATCGGCTTGCAGAAGCGACTTTTTTGGGACGCATGGCAAGCCAGCTGCGCCCTCACAAGGCAAGCCGCAGCTCTTGCTTCAAGGAGCGGAGGGCAGTCAGTGCCCACTTAAAACAGCCGAACAGTGGACGGAGTTTCTTGCCCGCAATGCGGCTGATAATCGTTGGACTGACACCTGCGAGGATAGTCGCTGCAATGAGTCCTTTCATTCGTTTGTCAGTACGTCGATACAAAAGACCCTCGCTGATTGCAATGACGTGATTGCGGCGAATCCTAAGATTAAAACTTGCAGTGATCGCACAAGCCGCTTTGTTCCAACCTGGCTACGCCAACATGACAGCGTCAGCTACGGCTTCAATCGTAACAACCATGACTATTTGACGTCCCAGGAGAGTCTCTCTAACCCCGAAGCTATGGTTCGCCCACCCCAGGCCATCATCGACGCCTTGCCAACTCGCGAGAAAGTCGAGGAGGCCGCTCGCCTCCATGGCTGGAAATATTTGACCCATGATTCTGCAATCGACAACATTCGCACCTTTGTCTACGTTCCCGATGCCAACGGCCGGTTTGACCAGTGGATGATCCTTAACTTAAGCGCACCCGGCGAAGATCAGTCGAACCTGGTTTTTTCGGTCCTAGGTGTGCAAAAGGCGGATCGCAACGGTACGCCCTTAGCGAAGGTGAAACTTCACTTTCGTGATTACAACGTGACTCAAAGCGGCGGTACCTTTGGCCTTGAGTATACGGAAGATCGAAATGGCAAATGTTTCTCCTGCCACGTCAGCGGAACGCGCAAACTGATCGACCGAGAGACCAAGGTCACAGCGGCAAAACCGGTGGCTGGCGAAGCTGATTTTGATGCGACAGGTACCAAGGCGGCCCCAGATGGCTTCGGTGTCAAGCGCTTGAATGAACTCAACGACATTCTGATGTCCTATGGCCTGCCGGACTGGGGTGAGGACGTGACGATAGCAGACCACGGCCCCGTCCTTGGTGATGCCCAAGGCTGCACCAGCTGCCACAATGGTATCAATCGCGGTGCTCTCACCGTGTCGACGAGCGAGTCGCAGGTGCAAAAGAAGATGAGTGATCAACTTTCGATGCCGCAGGAGGCAGGCCTCCTTAAACTGCTCGAAAAGGGTGATCTCCATAACGCTAGTCTGACATTCGACGAACGAAGCACGTTGCAGACTGCCCAGGATCGTCACGACAAACTGCTAGGCGAGTACATGGATGCGCGCCTGCCGGATTTGCGTAGTTGGCTCCTAAGCGAGCGTTGTGAATGATGTTCGCCGATCGACATGACGCTAAGTCATGAGCTTATAATCCACTTGTTTATGGAGACGAACGTGAAAAATCTGAAAGCAGTTCTAGGTATCGTTACAACGGTCGCGACGTTGACGCTCGGTTTGGCATCGGCCCAAGCCACCCCGGCGACTGTCGCAATCAAAGATCTCAAACTGGTTGCAGAAAAGTCCTCGGACAAGCCTGCCGCATTCAACGCTGGCCACGGTTACTACGGCGGGCACCACGGCGGCCACGGCTACTACGGTGGCCACCACGGCGGCCACGGCTACTACGGTGGCCACCACGGCGGCCACGGTTACTATGGCGGCGGCCACGGCTACTACGGCGGTCGCGGCGGCCACGGCTACTACGGCGGTCGCGGCGGCCACGGTTACTACGGCGGCCGCGGCGGTCGTTGGATGACCCCTGCTGGGGCTAGCGTTTCGCCTAAGGTAAGTCTCTAGTCCAAATTAGAGGCGAGCCTTAGCTTTGGCCAGAAGCTACTGGATGCCTCGCCGCGAGCCGTCAGCGGTGGGGCATCCCTTTCTCAGGAGGCGTAGTCATGTCAACCCGATCTTATTCTGCACTCATCTTGCTCGGTGGTCTGCATTTACTACTGGTCATTCTTGGCGCATCGTATACCGACCTTTCCGCCTTTGGCCCCGTTGGGGAGGTCATCAACTACTATGGCGAAATGACCGGGTCCAACAAGAGTTACGGCTTCTTTGCTCCTGGTGTTGGGGCGCAGGCGCGCACTCGCTTCGAGATGATCGACGCCTCGGGCAAAAGCACCCAAGTCTCGCTGGAGAATTCTCGCAGCCATGAGGCAGATCTGCGCATCAATAACATCACGAGTCAAATGACCCCGGACAGCGATGAGGTCGACGTCGAAGAGGTCGCTAGGGACCTGCGGCGCTCCGTTGCGGCGTCGCTGGCAGGTAAAGTCTTTGGGCGTTTTCGCACAGCTCGTTCGGTCATCGTCCACGTCGATGAGTTCAACCCAGTGGACATGCCCGAATATCGCCTGGGCCAGAGACCAAAATGGGAAGAGATTTATCAAGCGACATTCATACAGGAGAAGGCAGCTTCGGAGGTGCCTAAATGAAGTCTTTCATGCGCGACGCGGCGGCCAAGGCGCAACGCTTTTTCCTCGAACCGGCGTCAGCCCGACCACTCGCAGCCCTGCGGATCGGTCTGGCCCTGACCTTGCTTGGGCAAGCCTACCTAGTGCGAAGCGAAATCCTTGAGCTGTTTTCTAGTTCTGGCTACGTTCAGGGCGCTTTATCCCAGTCCTTCCAGGTCCCAGGTACGCCAACAGTCCTGATGTTTGCCTCGTGGCTCAGCCATCTGAGTGTCAGCGAAGACCTTGCCATCTATATATTGGGCAGCGCCTATGTCCTCAGCCTCGTGTTCGTGGCTCTAGGCCTGTTCACAAGGACTAGCCTGGTCATGGCCTGGTTTCTGCATTGGACCTTCATGAATAGCAACGACACCACCAACTACGGTGCCGACCTATTCGCCCAAGTATTCCTTTTTTACCTGATGCTATCGCCAGCCGGAAGCGCTTGGTCATCAGACGTTCACCTCGGCAGGATTGATTCTAAACCGACCAGCGCTGCCAGACTCAGTCTGCGGCTGATGCAGTTTCACCTCTGCATCATGTACCTGGCCAGTGGCATCGAAAAAGCCTCCGGCATTCAGTGGTGGAACGGCGAATTGCTCTGGCGAGCGCTGAACACACCTATCTACAAGCAGTACGATATGAGCTGGATGATTGATTATCCTTACCTAACCCAACTTGGCGGCTGGGCCACTTTGTTCTTCGAGCTAGGTTATATTGTATTTATCTGGCCTCGCAGCACACGGCGTTGGTGGATCATGGCCATGGTTGGTCTGCATCTTGGCATTGCCGTCTTCATGGGACTTGGCGTCTTTGGAGTGCTCATGGCCATGTTAACTCCCGCGCTGTTTGCTGTCTCCGCGGAGCCACAAGCCGTGGCCATCGGTGCTCATCGATCTAGTCGCTACAGCTGGCGCGACGATGCCGCGTCTACCGCACTGAGATCAGAACAGGCTACTTAAAGTGAGGGTTCAGTTTTGCAAGAGCAGTCACAGCCTAAGCCCGAGGCTTCGGGCCCTCCCATCGTCTTCTTTGACGGAGTCTGCGGGCTTTGCAATGGCTTCGTCGACTTCCTGCTTCGCGTTGACCAGCGTGAACTGCTCCGTTTTGCGACGCTCCAAGGTCCCACGGCTCAACACCTGCTAGGTAGTGCGGATGCTGGTGGCCTGACCTCCGTGGTATTCATCGATGGCGGAGTGGTAAAAACGCGCTCTGACGCCGTTGCTGCGATCCTTAGGCGGATGGACTGGCCTTGGCGGGCCGCAGGGTTTGGCCTGAAGGTCTTGCCAGCGCTGTTGCGCGATGCCGCCTATGATCTAGTGGCGCAGAACAGGTACCGCTTGTTTGGTGTCAAACCCGTTTGCCGCATACCCTCGGCAGCAGAACGCCGGCGCTTTCTCGACTAGCACCCCGTCAAAAAATAGCACGGGACGTAAGCGGCATCCGCTAGCGGTTGAAGGTGTCATACGAACGAAAGGCAATGGTCCAGTAGTGCTGGACCTGACCGGTTAAAACGGTGCGGCGGCGTGAGCGACAAAAAGTCAGATAGTTTTGAAAGGCTCTCTCTTCCGTAAAGCACTTAATGATGTTTTTGCACGACGAGCACACCATCATCGGGTTGAAGCGCACGTGCTCAAAAATCGTGGCGATACAGCAGGATGGTATATGGCACACAAGTTGGGCCGGAGCCGGCAAGTCCTTGCCGTCTAGGGTGCCACCGTGAGGTGGCGTCGCGCTTATAGTCTCATCTGCCATGGCGTCTCCAGCGACATGCCTTTGCCATCGTCTTTAAATTGTAGAGAGTCCTTCTTGCCATTGCAAGGGGGTGGATCTTCTGCTAGCCGCAATTCCTGCATCCAGCAGTGACTTAAACTCGGAGGCAAACTTCAGCCTAAGCTGTTCAAGGTCCACCGTCCATTTTAGCAGAGCTGCCATGCTGGTCACACCCCGGCCTGTGATGCCACACGGCACAATTTGCTCAAACAAGGTCAAATCGTTGGTCACGTTGAGGGCAATCCCATGCAGCGTCACCCGTTCTTTAATCCTGATGCCGATAGCACAGATCTTGTCTTTGCCGACCCACACCCCAGGGTGGTCGCTGTCTCGCTGCGCGTCGATGCCATAGGCGGCAAGCAGGCGGATCACCCCTTCCTCTAGCAAGGCGACGTAACGCTTGGGACTCAAACGATAGGCGCTGAGCTTCAAAATCGGGTAGACGACCATTTGCCCAGGCATATGCGCGGTGACCTGACCACCCCGGTCGGTGTGGGCCAACTCAACGCCTTGCATCCGGTAATGATCTTCGCTGAACGACAGATGTGCCAAGTCGCTATGCTTACCCAAGGTCAAAGTCGGTGGATGCTCGACAAACAGCAGAACATGCGTGCCTTCACCCGTGACGACCTGCGCATGAAGACGCTGCTGCAGAGCTAGGGCCTCGCCGTAAGGCATCGTCCCGCCATAGATGACGGCTAGTTCTTCTGGGGTGCGTAGGTCTGGCATAAAAACTCCGCCGCCTCGATATAGGCCAAGGCTTCGAGAGGTGTTCTACCCCAGGCATACACTCCATGCGCCGCAAGGACAACCATGGGAACGCCTGGAACGATCGCTGCCCCAGTGCTTTCAGCCATTTTGGTCATCTCGCTGGGGGTCACATTCGTCAGCACCGGCAGCCGCAGCGTCTGCAGGTGGTCGCCTGAACCCAGCGCCTTTTGCATCTCATCGCCACTGAATAGCAAATCCTGCCCGGATCGGCTCGCCGCCACCAGGTTTGGTGGATGGGTATGGACGACGCATAAAGCCTCAGGGACCGATCTATATGCTCCCAGGTGTACCGGCATTTCCAAGGATGGCACCACCTTGAGTGGCCCTACCACCTGTGCCGTCGCTAAATCCACCGGGATAAAAAAGGCCGGGTTTAGGTCGCCTTTGTTCAAACCGCTGGGACTCTGCCAAATGAGTCCATCTTGCCCGCGCAACGAAAAGTTCCCAGCCGTGCCAAACGACCAACCCCGGTCGTAGCAAACCTTTGCCACCCGCACGAGCTCCGTCAACAACACCCGCTCCAGGGGTGAAGGACAAGGAAATGGATTCACTGCGCCTGGCTGCATCATGGTTAAGAATCCCTACGCTCAGCGCTTAGGCCAAGCATTCAAAAATGGTCGCGTCCCCTGCACCTTGGCGGATCAGCTTGGCAACACCAGTCTCGGTCAAATCGACAATCGTCGACTCCAGGCCAGGCAGCTCATTCCCAAGATCGAGCAGCAAATCAAGGCCATGACCGAATGCATCAAAAACCTCGTAGCCGAAAGCCGCAGGTCTACCATCGATCAAAGGAACAGAGGTCGTCGCCAGCGGCCCACCCAAACGCTCGACTAGGGTCTGCAGGAGCGTCGATGCGGGGATCCGAATGCCGACGACTCGCCGCTTATCCTTGAGCTGGCGCGGAAAGGCCTTGGTTGCGTTAAGCAGAACGGTAAATGGCCCAGGCCAGGCCTTGCGCAGGAGGCGGTAAGCCGTGTTGTCGATCGTCGCATACTCGGCTGCCATCGAGATAGAGCTGCACAGCAGGCTAAAAGGTAGGTCCTTGGAGCGCGTCGGTTTTAACATGTGAATTTGGTCTAGGGCTTTGGAGCTGGCGGCATCGCAGCCAAAGGCCCAGTTCAGGTCGTTCGGATAAGCCAAAACGCCGTCTTCTCGTAAGACCCGTTCGGCGCGGGCTAGGTCGCGTTCTGAGGGTGGGTTATCATAGGTGTAGAGGTGAGCGCTCATCAGAATTGGGACTTATTTGCGCTGATAAGACTCAAAAACTCACTTCTGGTTTCTAGGTTTTGGAAGGAACCAAGCATCGAGCTCGTCATTGTTAAGGAGTTTTGTTTGGCGACACCCCGCATCATCATACAAAGATGCCGAGCCTCGACCACGACCCCGACTCCGACGGGGTCGAGATAGGTTTGGATAGCCGACGAGATTTGATTGGTCAAGCGCTCTTGAACCTGCAGGCGGCGGGAGAAAATGTCGACCACCCGAGGCAATTTCGACAAGCCAACGACCTTGCCCTTAGGGATATAGCCGATATGACAGCGGCCGAAGAACGGCAGCATGTGATGCTCACACATGCTGTAAATCTCGATATCTCGGACGATGACCATGTCCTGATACTCGACATCGAACAAGGCGCCGGTGAGGACCGACTCGACGTCATCTTGGTATCCCGAGGTTAAAAAACTCAGCGACTCGATCACGCGTCTCGGGGTCTTCTGCAGACCGTCGCGGCTTGGATCCTCACCGAGATCCGTCAGCAGCTCTTGTAATTTATCGCTGTGATATCGAAATCTTACGTCATCCATGGCGGTTCCTATCAAAGGTCTAAGCAGCCTTTTATAGGAGATGCTCAGCGACTTCGCTACCGCTTGTTTTGAGACAGCGTAGAGTCTCAGCTTAACTAGCTTTTTTGGCTGGACAGATCGCTGTCGAGGTTGGCGTTTTCTTCGATACCGATCTTTTGGTAGAACAACTCATCAATCGTCTTCTTGATCAAGATCCACAGTAACTCACGGTCATTGCATCGAGCAAACACCCCGAGAGGGATCTGAAAGCCGCCTTTATCCTTCCGTCCGCCGCCATAGTATTTTCCAGCCTCATCGGCGCCAAATACGTCCTTCAGCCATTTATCTGGGTCGAGGGTGTGCGACTTGGTACGTAAGGATCCGTCGATAAATTGGTTGCCAACGACACCGTAGACGACGACCGTGTCGATTCCTTCGCGGTGGAGCAAATAGTCGGCGCATTGCCCGATACCATCCCGATCCTCGTCACGGACGAAGCCCACCCCGGAAAACATGAATGTTCCACGGATGTCTTTGCGTTGCAGAGCGATCTGGGTCAAATCCATCGTTTTTGCTGGAATCGACTGCTTGGAGATCAATGAAAGTAGGTCTTTGTCGACGAACTGCGCAAAATATTCGCTGGCGCGGTAGTCGATCGGCTGGGCGTTCACAAAGTTATCGGTGTCGCTGCGGATACCATGCATCAAGGCCGTCGCAATACGGCTTTCCTCGGCAGAGTTGCCAGCGAAGTTGACGGGTCCATCGATGAGGTATTCGCCGTAGATCCCCGAGGTTGATCCAGCCGACTCGCGAATGTCTATGAAGTCACCTTCGATCGTTCCGAGCGGCTTGTGATGATCGACGAAGACCAGCAGCTTGCAGCTCGGTGGCAGCTTGATCGGCAGGTCTGGGTTTTGTGCGTCGTTAACTGCATAGTAGTCGAATTCGTTGACGTCAACGTTGTTGTCATACTCGATCATGTCCAAGTCGAGCTTCTTTACCAGCGCCTTGTTCTCGTGGTGGGAGATCGCCTCGAAATGCACGATCGTGGTGTAGATATCGTAGTGGCGGGCGAACCACTGAAGGCACAGCGAGGTGCCGATGTTATCCGGGTCGGGGTAGCCTTTAATGCAGATCAGGAGCTTTTTCCCGCGTGCTTTCATCAGCGATCTGTGGAGCGTGTAAGCAGGGCTGTTCTGCAGGTCATCTTCGTCATCTGAGGGCTCGGCAACGATGGCCGGTGCCAGATTTTGATTGCGGTTGCTTGCTGCCTTAGATTGGACAGAAGCATGGCTGCTGGCGCGCTGAGTGGTAGCCGCCTTGACCGAGGCTTTGACCACACCACTCATGGGCTTTACTTTATCGTCGCTTTTAGGCTTCAAAGTTTCGCACTCCAACTAGACAGGCGGCTGCTCAGTCCTGGACCTGATCTTTGATCGGATGGAAAAGCCATCTCATTAAATTTTATCACAGGTGCAACCCATGATGCATTCTTGGGAAATCACCAAAAAAGACTACTAAACTTAGTATTTGGGAGGCAAATAACAGCAATTTGACGGACCCCAAGTGCCAGCCCCCCCAACGCCGCGATGCCAAGGGCAACGGCAAAGGACACCCCGACCCAGCTCTTTACCTGGGCACCGACCAAGGCTAATGCCAGCCAAACATTGCCCACAACGATAAACATCGAGAACCCGATGGCCACGGCCTTTGCGGCAAGAGACTGGCGCCAAGGCCTCGGTCCTTCCTCACTGCTCAAATCTTACTCCTAGGATTCAGGTATTTATGTCGCCACTGGGCGACATCAGCCGCGCTTAGATCAAGCCATTTGCCCTCGGCCTGGTGGGGCGTTTCAGCAAAAAAAGCTTCAGGTCCAAGACCAGCAGCCATCATATACCATAATCGCATGCTTCCTTGATGCCCAACCACCGCTAAATCGGAATCATCCTCTTGGTAAGAGAGGATGTCCAGGGCTGCAGCTGACACCCGATCGCACAAGTCGGAAAATCCCTCGCCTCCTGGGAACTTCAAGTCCATAGGCTGTTTCAGGCAGCGTTCATAGAGCTGCTGAAAGTCAAACGGCAGCTCCTCCCAGGTGAGATTTTCGTACACCCCAAAATTAATTTCACGGAGCTTGTCCGACAACACGACAACCGGAGCATGGCGGCCAGCGGTGAGGATCTCGAAGGTTTCGATGCTCCGGCGGCGATCGGACACGTACCAAATACGGGGCAGTCGCCCGCTCTGTTCAATCTGCTGGCCGAGGGAGAGGACCATCTGCCGACCTTCGCGCGACAGCGGCGGATCCGTCCAGCCGCAAAATCGATCCTCTATACCGCGAGTTGACTTGCCACTGATCACGATCAGACAACGTCTGTGGGTTCCACTCATGTCCGCATTCTCCTCCAGCTATGCGCCTGGCGAATTAGACCAGAGCTCAAATCTTCTTGCTATGGCTTTTCACCCACGGTAATCGCCTAAAGACACTTACTTGGAAAAGGTGGATCTATGCGCATCTCCTCTGGTTTGCAAGCCGTATGGTTGCTGGCCCTTGCTATGGCTTACTCTAGCCCACAGGTGCTTGCCGCGCCGAAGGTCGGGGCTTCGCTGCCGCTTGTGACTTTAAGCGGCGAGGCTGGCGGTCGAGTCGACGGTCAATCGTGGTCCAGCCAGATGCTTAAAGACAAGGTCTGGGTCGTCTTCTATGTGGCGCCAAGTCATCGTGACGACAATCAGGAGCTGAAGGATGCGCTGAATGTCGCAGATTTTCCCGGCGAAAAATATGGCAGTGTTGCGGTGATCAATATGGCCTCCTCATGGCTGCCAAACAGCATCATTGCCTCTGCTTTGAAGTCGAATCAGGAAAAGTATCCAAAGGTTGTCTATGTCAAGGATCTGGATAGGGCGCTGGTTAAAGAGTGGCACCTGGCCGACGACGCCTTTGTGATGCTCATCATCGACCAAAAGGGCCAGGTGATATCCGCTAAAGAAGGCGATCTATCGAAGGACGATATTGCTGCATCCATCGCGCTGATTAAAAAGACCATGGCAACGCCCTAGCCTCTCGCTGAACTGTGCTGCGCCTTTATGAATCTCAGCTAGTTGCCAGTGATCAATGATTTGGTGCCGCCAATGATGCGGCCCAAGCTTTTGAACAGCCACTTCAAGACAAACAGGGCTGCCGCCGCCAAAAAGTATAGGATCGACCAAAGTGCTACGATGGGCAAGACCGCGTAACCGATCAGGCTAAGGACTCGGTCTTTGCCCGAGATGTCGGAACGCCGCCACTTAGCAAACTGTGCCTCACGCGAGATCTGATGTTCCTGCTTCGCCGATTGATCGCGCTGGGGGCTTAACTGGTCTTTGGTAACGATGACTTGCGACAATCCCTGTGCTCCTATTAAATCCGTCCGAGAATGCCAAGTTTGACCAAATTCTCCGAGCGCGTTTCCGTATCAGCGGCCGACGTACCCTTCAAGAATCTACCAGATTGCCGCACGAAGGCTAAGAAGGGATTCCAGTTTTTGCCAAAAAAGCCAAAATCGGCGCCCAGACCCCAGGTCGTGCCATTGTTGTCCCAAGTATAAGTATAGCCCCCTTCTGCGGCCGTGACCGGCACCGCCGTGGCCGTGTTGTACTTGTGACCACTTAGGCCAATGCTTGCATCAGAGGCCTGCTTTTGTTCATAGTTTGAGTAGTAGAGCCACGGCGTGAGAAGGTTTGGAACTTCAAAGGAGGCGTTGGCCGTGTAGGCTATCTTGGTGTTGGTTTCATTCTGGTCCGGTGCGCCGGCCACTGGTACTCGGTAGGCGACGCTATCGTTGTGGTAGTCCAAGGTGACGCGGAGGCTATTTAATTGAGCCTTAATGCCGACGTCGATCCAGCGCGATTTGTTGTTGTCATAGGAGCCCACGTCGAGCAACGGTCGAATCGGCCCAAACTCACCGAGCCAGCCCAGGATGATGGTCGGGTGGGTGTCCTTATTCCACCTCCCGCTCACGTCAGGATTACTCGAGGTCTTATCCGCCTTGACGTCATTGACAACCTGTAAG